>Ga0210040_10000400_pt1 | contig 73410 bp, 77 predicted proteins | sample CryGeyCG12114_NA_FD_185462 | JGI IMG/M metagenome (GOLD analysis project Ga0210040, IMG submission 185462) | Groundwater microbial communities from aquifer - Crystal Geyser CG19_WC_8/21/14_NA (SPAdes) (version 2) | ecosystem: Environmental > Aquatic > Deep subsurface > Groundwater | place: USA...
ACGCCATTCTCGACCGCCTGGTGCACTCCTCCTACAGAATCGAGCTGAGAGGTGAAAGTCTGAGAAAAAAACAGTAAAATTGTCAGTCCATCGGACGCTAGAAACAAAACCTATCTCAAGGGGTCAGTATCACCGGAACGGGGGTCAGCATCACCGGAATATCTATGTAAACTGCTTTAGTGATAAAATTAGCTGTTTTGTTGCTCCAATAGCAGCTGGAGAAAAGGTCATCACTTCTTCAAAATCAAGAACTTATAAAAATATTAAAAAAAATGCGGGTGATTCTCTTACTGTAGCAATGGAGGAATATGGTTTCTTAGAGGCTGCTAAAGCACATTCTGAAATCAAATGTGTTGTGATCAGAGGCATTTCCGATTTAGTTGATGCAAAAGGTGAGGCTGACAAACAGGGTTCTCAAGAGTTTGCTGCCCAAACAGCTTCAAAGTTTGCATTTGAGCTGATAAGTAGAGCTGTTCCTAAACAAGCCTAGAATAAGAATCCGGTAGGCGGCCTAAAGCTGCTCTTCTAACGTTAGAATAGCTTTTATAGCTGCTAGTTAATAATAGTAAGTGACTTATGATATAATCTTTGAACAGAAACCAAACACAGATTTCGTTCACTAGATTACTTACTTCCATGGTTACTTATTGAGATTGAGGCTCATTAACTCATAAAAAAGCCCTGTAAGCTAACTTACAGGGCTTTTGTGCACCCGAGAGGATTCGAACCCCTAACCCTCGGAGCCGAAATCCGATATTCTATCCAGTTGAACTACGGGTGCAGTGCTGCAAAATTAGCAAGTATACCGACAATACGAAATAGTGCGGGTGAAATTTATAAGCTAATTCGAGTAAAAGTATAGTTTTGGGCAAGTTTTGCCATCAATAGCTCATAACCGAAAACATTAGCAGGGCCTGCCGGGTTAAAACAAGAAATTATTAATAGCCATACTTAAAGTATAAACACCATGGAAAAACTATACACGGCAGAAGTAACTGCCACCGGCGGCCGGAAAGGCCAGGTAAAATCATCAGACGGAATTATAAACATGCAACTCACCATGCCAACCAATATGGGGGGCGAAGGCGGCAAAACCAATCCCGAGCAGCTGTTTGCAGCTGGCTATGCAGCATGTTTTCAAAGTGCATTGCTGGTAGTGGCCGCCAGGCATAAGGAGCGCCTGGACTCGGCTTCTACGGTAACCGCACAGGTAGACCTGAACAAAACCGATGATGGTGGTTTTGGTCTGGGTGTAAAACTATCTGTCGATTTGAAAGGTGTAGACAAGGATAAAGCCAGGCAGATGGTGGACGAGGCGCATCAAATATGTCCTTATTCCGTAGGCACGCGCGGCAATGTTGATGTCGAACTGGAAGTAGTTTAATTGAGTTCTGAATTAATAGTTTTGAGTTCCGAGTTGAGAGTATACTTTTAACTCGGAACTCAAAACTGCCTTCCTCAAGTATAAAACAGCAAAGGCTGCCGAATTCGGCAGCCTTTGCTGTTTTATACTTGAGGAAGATTAAGCCAGTACTTGTTTTACTTTGTCAGCAGCTTCTTTCAGCGAAATGGCGGAGAAAACTTTCAGGCCGGACTCGTCGATGATGCGGGCTCCTTCTTCGGCGTTGGTACCCTGCAGACGAACGATGATCGGTACACGAATGTCACCAATGTTTTTGTAAGCTTCTACCACACCATTAGCCACGCGATCGCAACGCACTATACCACCGAAGATATTGATCAGAATAGCTTTTACGTTCGGGTCTTGCAGGATTAGGCGAAAACCAGCTTCTACCGTTTGTGCATTGGCACCACCACCTACGTCCAGGAAGTTAGCGGGCTCGCCGCCAGACAGCTTGATGATGTCCATCGTAGCCATGGCCAGGCCAGCGCCGTTTACCATACAGCCCACGTTGCCGTCTAGTTTCACATAATTAAGGTTCGATTTGCTTGCCTCCACTTCCAACGGATCTTCTTCCGAAATATCGCGCAGCACAGCCAGGTTTTTGTGGCGGAACAGTGCATTGTCGTCCAGGTCAACTTTGGCATCAACAGCCAATATTTTGTTGTCAGACGTTTTCAGCACCGGATTTATTTCGAACATAGAAGAGTCCGTATCCAGATAAGCCTTGTACAGGTTGGTCACAAACTTTACCATTTCTTTAAAAGCCTCGCCTTCCAAACCAAAAGCGAATGCAATTTTACGTGCCTGGAAAGGCTCCAGCCCTACAGCCGGGTCTATCCATTCTTTGATAATTTTTTCGGGAGATTTATCAGCTACCTCTTCAATGTCCATACCGCCTTCCGTAGACGCCATGATAACATTCTGACCTTTGGCACGGTCCAGCAAAATACTCAGGTAAAACTCTTTCGGCTCCGAATCGCCGGGATAATATACATCCTGCGCTATCAGCACTTTGCTCACCAGTTTGCCCTCGGCACCGGTTTGGTGCGTCACCAGCGTCATGCCCAGAATCTGATCAGATATTTCTTTTACCTGCTCCAGGTTTTTGGCCAGCTTTACGCCGCCGCCTTTGCCACGGCCACCCGCATGAATTTGTGCTTTTATCACGTGCCAGCTGGTACCGGTCTCCTCGGTTAGCCTTTTAGCAGCGGCCACAGCCTCTTCGGGCGTGTTGGCTACAATTCCTTCCTGGATGCGTACGCCGTAGCTTTTTAAAATGTCTTTAGCCTGATATTCGTGTATGTTCATGCTTTCGATTTTAATGGACGCACGAAAGTACGCCTTTATCCCTTTAATTTCAAGTAATGCATTTCTAAATATCCTGTTCATAAGCGCTTTCCTATGCCAACGGGAGCAATGCAACGCGCTGGCGCTTTTGTTAATACATAAAAGTTGGCAGCCGGCCATTATACTTACAAGCTAAAACCTGAATAACGCCCGAGATTTATATCTATGTAAGACGTATAGCAGTCGCAGCACTTGTCATACTCCTGATTATGGCAGGATGCTGACCCGGCACACGTATTTCTTCCTGCTAGGCTGTGTTGTATGTAAAAGGTATGCTTGATAAAGCAGATGATGCAGACGGTACTAATGCTGAACCAGCCCGCCCAGACTGACAGGCAATTGCCCGCCGCACTCCAAAAATTGCATCAATTAATTAAAGTATAAAGTTTGTTTTGTAGCTTTGGAGGATATAAGTACAGCAGCAAAACCAGCTTCGAGTCGCATTTACCATTAGCTGGAGGCAAGGCGCGATTAAGCAGGATTTTCTACTTGTATAATACTGCGCCTGTAGTTGTGAAGTGTACTTTTTATTACTGATTCTCTGTTTTACCAATTGCCATACTTGTGCTGCAGGTTACAAACATCCATAAAAAATACGGTTCGCTCCCGGTGCTCAAAGGCATCGACATGTCTATTGCCGCCGGCGAGGTAGTGTCTATTGTAGGGGCTTCCGGCGCTGGCAAAAGTACGCTGCTGCATATTCTGGGTACTTTAGACACAGCCGATTCCGGCGAGGTAATGTTTGACAACAAGAACATTGCCCGCATGAATGGCAAGGAAATGGCACGTTTCCGCAACAGGCATATCGGCTTTATTTTCCAGTTTCATAACTTGTTGCCAGAATTCACCGCGCTGGAGAATGCCTGCCTGCCTGGCTTTCTGGCCGGCCGGCCAGAGCAGGAAGTGAAAGAACGCGCAGCACAGCTTCTGGAGATGCTTAACCTGTCGGACCGCCTGCACCACAAACCTTCCGAACTGTCGGGCGGTGAGCAGCAACGCACCGCTGTGGCGCGTGCGCTCATCAATGCACCTCGCATTATTTTTGCCGATGAGCCCAGCGGTAACCTTGATTCTAAAAACGCAATGGAGTTGCACGACATTTTCTTCAGGCTGCGCGAAGAGTTTAACCAGACATTCGTTATTGTAACCCACAACGAGCACCTGGCCGCCATGGCAGACCGCACGCTGGTGATGAAAGATGGTATGATTGTACAGGAGTCGCCAATTCTCTGATTTATACTTTCAGCTTTATACTTCCCATTATATTATTTTGCTTTTCTTATTTATTTCGGTTACTAATTTATACTTGTGGCTGAAAATCACGTACATATCTTTTACCTTTTGCACAAATTCGGTTGCCAAAAGCAATACTTGCCGGTGCTGCAAATTAATTTAAAAATACTTTGTAACTCTCTGATTATCAGTAGTATAATTAAACATGTTTTTTAGATTTTTTGCACCATTTTACCGGACATTGTGTTTATTAAGAGTACCATAAAAAGAAAGCTAAGTGGATATGAATCAATCAAATAAGGAAACAAAAGAGCTGAAGAAGTCTAAAGTGGAAAGCTACGACATCGCCAAATCTGATGAGACGCTCCACCTGGCTGTGGACTTAGCCAAGTTCATTAAGGAGAACCGACTGTATCAGAATATACAAGGCCGGGAATATGTGAATGTGGAAGGCTGGCAGTATGCCGGTTCCCGTTTGGGCATTCTTCCGATTGTGGAGTATGTAGTGAGCATGAGCACAGATGACGAAATCAAGTACCAGGCAAAGGTAAACTTGCTGGACTTGCGCAGCGAACAAATGGTGGGTGCGGGCTTTGCTATCTGCTCTAACCGTGAGCAGGGCAAAAAGTATTATCAGGAGTTTGCTATCGCCTCTATGGCGCAAACGCGCGCTATCGGTAAAGCTTATCGTAACATACTTGCCTGGATAATCCGTGCCGCCGGTTACGAGCCAACACCTGCTGAGGAAATGGACTACGGCGGCAACGAGCAGACTGCCAAGCCAGCGGTGCCAACTGAGAAAAAGCCGACTATGAAAGCTGCGGCTGCTTCCAAAGTAGCGGAACCTGCACAGGAAGCAGAAACCGAGGCGGCAGATCCCACCAGCGTGCGTTATGCATCGGCCAAACAGAAGGAGGAAATCATTCGCCTGCTGAACAATCCGGTAATTACGCGACAGGAAAAAACTAAAATGCTGCTCAACATCAACCGCTTCGACGAAGAGCGTGCTGCGCAGGCCATTGAAAAGCTGAAAAAAGTAATCGAGGATCGCGAAGACGGACAAGCTGCAGCAGCATAATTAGAAAGTGATTATTACTTAACTAAAACCTGTTTCCTGTTTGGGAGCAGGTTTTTATATTTTAAAGATTTCCTGAGAGGCCCTGTTAATTGCCTGTTGTAGCTCATGCTGCCGTATATAGTCCGACACCTACTATTTCAGAATGAAAATAAGATTTACAGTTAGCCACAAAGTATGGCTTCTAAGTTTAGGATTTGTGCTTATGCTGGCAGGACAGAGCTTTGCCCAGGATCAGGAAAAGATTAACTCGGGCAGGCCCGACCAAACCCAGGGTACCTATATTGTGCAGCCAAAGCTGCTGCAGCTGGAAACAGGCCTGAGGTGGCAGTACGACAGACAGGGTGAGGAAAAGGTGCACAATCATGCTTATCCGGAAGTAGCGCTGCGGACAGGCGTGCTGCCCTGGCTGGAGTTGCGGGTAGATGCCGCCTGGCAAGATACAATCAGAGAGAACAACGGCCACCGCCGCGTAGCACATGGTATAGGTCCGGTACGGGTTGGCACGCGGGTGCGGTTGTGGGATGCCGAAGGACTGCTACCTGTGGGAGCCGTACAAGCTACCGTCACGCTGCCTGTCGGGAGTCGGGACTTGCGGCCGGATCGCCTGGAGACTGAATTGATTTTGGCGCTTTCGCACGAACTGTCTCAAAAAGTACAACTGATGTACAACTTGGGTTATACATGGCTGGAGGAAAATCCCGAAAAAAGCTATGCGGTAAGTTTAGGAGTTGAACTTAGTGATAAGGTGTCGGCATACGGTGAAGTGTTTGGCAGTAAACCAGCAGGTAAAAAAGGGGAACATCAGGCAGATGCGGGGCTGCTTTACCTGCTGCGGCCCAACATGCAACTTGATGTTGCGGCAGGCCTGGGCCTAAACGATGCAGCTCCGGATTATTTTATCCTGACCGGCTTTTCCATCAGGCTGCCAAAATAGCTTTTGCCGTGAAAGTATTAATTGGTTGTACAAGTATAGAGTGGTATTTCTCGGCTTTTAAATCAGCCCGTAAAGGGATGCTTTAACCAGATTAGCTGACTTCTATTTTCCATTTGTATCTTTGCACATTCAAAACAGAAAAATATGAGTGACTATACCCCGCTAAGCGAAGTAGGAGAGTTTGGTTTAATCAAAATCATTAAGGAAAAAGTTGAACTTCGAAATGCATCTACAATCAAAGGCATCGGCGATGATGCCGCAATCATTGAGCCGCAGGAAAAGCAACTCGTTGTGTCAAGTGATATGCTGCTAGAAGGCGTACATTTCGACCTGACTTTTTGCCCGCTCAAACACCTGGGCTACAAAGCCGTGGCTGTAAACGTGTCAGATATTGCCGCCATGTATGCCAAGCCTACCCAAATTACAGTGAACATCGGTTTGGGCGCGCGTTATACTTTAGAAGCTATGGAAGAACTATACGAAGGTATCCGGATGGCCTGCGAGAACTATAACGTGGACCTGATAGGCGGCGATACCACCTCGTCCAGAACTGGCCTTGTGATAAGTATAACTGCCATAGGGGAGGTAGCTAAAGGCGAAGCCGTGTTGCGCAGCGGCGCGCAGGTAAACGACCTGATATGCGTTACCGGCGATTTAGGGGCAGCTTACATGGGCTTGCAAGTGCTGGAACGTGAAAAACAGGCGTTTCTGGCTGACCCGGAGATGCAGCCGGAGCTGGAAAACAAACAGTATATTGTAGGGCGGCAGCTGCGGCCGGAGGCACGCATGGACGTTATACATGATCTGAAAGAGCGCGGCATAAAACCAACCGCGATGATTGATATTTCTGACGGTTTAGCCTCGGAGATTTTTCATATCTGCCAGCAGTCAAATGTTGGCGCCACCGTGTATAAAGATAACCTGCCGGCCGATGAGCAAATGCTGCAAACGGCACTGGAGTTCAACATTGATCCGCTAACATGCATCATGAACGGCGGCGAAGACTATGAACTGCTCTTCACGGTGCCGCTTTCTAACTATGACGAGTTGAAAAATCATCCCGATATTACCATCATCGGAAAAATAACAGAAGCCAGCGAAGGTGTGAATCTGGCCACCAAATCCGGCCAGGCCTATCCACTGAAAGCACAGGGCTGGACTAGTTTTTAGACGTTGGATATTAGACGTTAGACACTAGACTTTTTTGTTGTACGTGTGTTGGGAAAGTCTTCAGTCTAAAATCCAGCATCTAACGTTTATAAAGCCTAATCTTCCGGAAAGGGGATGAATACGAAGTTCTGAAAATCGCCGTCTACCACAAAAAGACAGCAGAATTCATCCGGATCTTTATAGGCGGCTTTGAATTCATCTACTTTTTCGGGCAGCACAAGCTGTCGCTGTACAAAGTCCTCCAAGTATGAGGCGTTGATGTGCCAGTCCAGCGCTACTTCTTCTTTGGCTAAAAAGATGGAGCCCACCGGCACCTGCGTATGGCTGAACACGAAAATCGGGTAATCTGATATTTTACGTTTGCGCACTTGGTAAGATGCTTCGCGCAGAGTTTCGGCCACCACCACAAAATCTTTAGAGATGGTACCAAGGTATTTGCCATTTAATTCCGGATCGTTTTCCATACTTTTATTTTTGGATGTTAGACATTAGACTACTGAAGATTAAATTTCTTACGCCAAGCTAATTGTGCATACTATAACTGGAGGCACGGCAACCTTTTTCATCACAATAAAAAAGGTCTAATATCTAACATCTATTTAGCGACTAGTAAAACAATATTTTCAACGTGGTGCGTCTGCGGAAACATGTCTACAGGCTGCACACGCGCTACTTTATACTTTGGCTCCAGCAGCTCCAAATCGCGGGCCTGCGTGGCCGGATTACAACTTACGTACACGATTTTGTCCGGGTGCACCTGCATCAGCTTTTCCACCACATCGGGGTGCATACCAGCCCGCGGCGGATCCGTAATCACCACATCCGGACGGCCGTGGCGGGCCAGCAGCTCATCCGAAAGTATGTCTTTCATATCACCGGCATAAAAGGTGGTGTTGGTGATGTTGTTGATTTGGGAGTTGATTTTAGCATCTTCGATGGCGCTTGGCACATACTCAATACCGATAACTTCGCGACAATGGCCGGCTATAAAGTTAGCGATAGTGCCGGCTCCCGTGTATAAATCATATACCAGTTCATTACCCGTTAAGCCGGCAAATTCGCGGGTTAATTTGTACAGCTCATACGCTTGGTTAGCGTTGGTCTGGTAAAAGGACTTTGGCCCCACGCGGAACCTGATATCCTCCATCTCCTCGTGTATATAAGGTAGGCCGTGGTAGCAAATTACCTCCAATTCATGGAAGGTTTCATTGCCTTTGGGATTAACCACATACTGTAGCGACGTTATTTCCGGGAACGTAGTTTTCAGATGTTCCAGCAGGGCAGGTATAACTTCGGGATCGTTGTTTTTTACCTGCAGCAGCACCATCAACTCACCGGTATTGGCTGTGCGGATGATGAGGTTGCGCAGGAAACCTTGCTGCTTCACTGCATCATAAAAATCAAGACCATGCGCACGTGCATAGTCACGCACCTCCAGTCGGATTGCATTGGACGGATCTGGTTGCAGGTAGCAGTGGTGAATGTCCAGGATCTTATCAAAGCGGCCGGGAATGTGGAAGCCTAGTGCGTTCCGGTCGAACTCTTCTGCTGACTTGATTTGCTCGTTGGTCAACCAGCCGTTGCCCGAGAAGGTAAACTCGAGTTTGTTGCGGTAATACCTTGTTTTCTCAGAACCAAGTATGGGATCAAATTCAGGCAGCGCCACTTTACCAATACGCTCCAGGTTATCTTTAACTTGTTTCTGTTTATAGTGGAGCTGGGTATCATAACCTATATGCTGCCATTTGCAGCCGCCGCACACGCCAAAATGCTCGCAAAACGGTTGAACGCGCAGCTCCGAATATTGGTGGAATGCTACGGGCTCGGCTTCCATAAAGCTTTTCTTTTTGCGCGTAATGCGCAAATCAACCACATCGCCGGGAGCCACGCCGCCCACAAAAATCACTATGTTGTTATGGCGCGCCAGGCATTTACCTTCGGCCACCATCTCTTCTATGCGGATGTTTTCGAGAATCTCGAATGTATTTTTATGCTTCTTTCTCACAATGCGCAAAAGTACGAAATTCTGCGGATACAAGAATTACAAGTAGCAAGTATGAATTCGTGCGCAAGTTTGTACGACAACTGAAAATCGCAAGTATAAAATAATTAACAACCGGGAAATAACAATTAAATTATCTTTGCAGCAGAGCAACAGTGGCAAATCAATCATGAGAAATAAAGTAGTTTTAATAACAGGCGGCACGTCAGGTATAGGCAAGGCGCTTACTTTTGCGTTCGGAAGGGCAGGGGCCAGCGTAGCTTTTTCGGGGCGCAAACAGCTGGGGCTTACCGAAACCTCAGCAGAACTAACAGCAGCAGGTATCAACAACCTGCCCATACAGGCCGACGTGAGCGTGGAGGCGCAGTGTCAGCGCATGGTGCAGGAAACGGTGGACAAGTATGACCGGCTTGATGTGGTGATAAACAATGCCGGTATTTCGATGCGCGCGCTGTTCCAGGATGTGGATTTGAATGTACTGCGGCAGGTGATGGATATTAACTTCTGGGGCACGGTGTACACTACTAAGTTTGCCTTGCCTTACATTCAGCAAGCCAAAGGTTCCGTTATCGGTATTTCATCTGTGGCCGGTTATCGTGGTTTGCCGGCGCGCACAGGTTATTCAGCCTCTAAGTTTGCGATGCATGGTTTCCTGGAGACACTGCGTACCGAACTGCTGCACTCGGGCGTACATGTATTGCTGGCCTGTCCCGGGTTTACGGCATCAAACATTCGTAACACAGCCCTGGCTGCTAACGGGCAGCAGCAGGGCGAAACACCGCGTGAAGAAGAGAAAATGATGTCGGCTGAAGAGGTAGCCGAACGCATCCTGCAAGCTACCATCAAGCGTAAGCGCGACCTCGTGATGACAACCCAGGGCAAACTGGCTGTATGGGTTAACAAACTCTTCCCAAGCCTCGCCGACAAGCTGGTATACAATGTTATGGCCAAAGAGAAGGACTCACCATTGAAAGGACGCTAGACGTTAATCGTTTTTCGAAGCGTAAAGAGCATTACTGAATTGTGATACTTGATATGATCAACAAAACACTAGATACGATAAACCAAACACTAACAACGAACCTACGGCAGTTCTACCAGGTTGTTTTTGCGGATATAGGCTTTCTCGCCTTTCCACTTAATCTCATACCAGATGTCCTGTTCACCTATGATAGGTACTTTGTGACCTTTGGAAGCAGTGGCCAGCCAGGAAGCGCCAGCCGATGGAGCCGACATGATAGCTGACTGGTCATTCATGATAATACCAGCATTGCCCAGGCTCAGGAAATTGATGTAATAAAGGATAAAGAGCAGGTATAGGCAAAAACCAATTTTAAAGGTTTTGGTAAACCGGTGGCCCTTACGCCAACTTACCAGCATAACGGTAACCGTAACAACAGCAACCAGCAGCAGCAGCTCCAGAATACGCATATAGTGCTTGCTGAACTGTGTTTTGAAAAACATCAGGTCGTTATACTCATAGCCCTGCAGGCGGTGCGCCTGCGCGAGTTCCTCCATCTTCTTTAGTACCGAGCGGCTGGGTTCTTTGGTATAAAACAGGTGCAGGTAATACATGGCACCGGTATAATCGCGCAGCCCTTCGCGGATATAAGCCATTTTCAGGAGCATCTGCGGCGAGTAAACCTGTTGTGTACGCAGCAGGTTCTCGTATAAAGTATAAGCCTCGGTGTAGTGCTGCGTCCGGAACAAAGAATCCGCTTTAGCCAGTCCTGCCTTATCTGCCTGACTGTAAACAGGTTTGGAGAAGGCAAGTAAAAAAAGAATGGAAATGGCAGATATTTTGAACCAAAGGTTTTGCATTTAAAATCTTAGCTGTTACTTTTGCATCGCATTTCAGGGTAATAATCCCTGATGCTGCAAGTTAATAAAAAGATTCTGTAGCTCAGCTGGTAGAGCAATACACTTTTAATGTATGGGTCCTGGGTTCGAATCCCAGCGGGATCACTAGCAAGTTCAAAAGCCTTTTCTAAAACGGGAAGGCTTTTTTTCTGGCCTTTGCAGGAAGGGCGTAAGGCAGTAAGCTGAAATAAATTTTGAATTTTAGAATTAAGCGCTTAATTTTGCCCTCCCTTACAACAAGGAAACAGTACTGATTCTGTAGCTCAGCTGGTAGAGCAATACACTTTTAATGTATGGGTCCTGGGTTCGAATCCCAGCGGGATCACAAAAAACAAGAGAAGCCACTCCGTAAAGAGTGGCTTCTCTTGTTTTAAAGCATATTTGCCTGTTTTGCAGATGCGTTTCATATGATATTTGCCTGTTGGTCATTTTTCCCTGCTATTTAGGGGTATTACATAGTGAGAGATTAATTAATAAACCTTTTGTTTATTTTTACATGGAGGTTGCGGCAGGTTGCATATATGGTGCGGGCTACTTACTTTTGCATCCATAATTTACCTGCGCACGTGGTGAAACTGGTAGACACGCCATCTTGAGGGGGTGGTGCCTTCGGGTGTGGGAGTTCGAATCTCCCCGCGCGCACTTTAGCCGCAACTTATTTATAAGTTGCGGCTATTTTTTTCGCTCAAACGGGTTCTGCGGCTTTACAAGTATAACTTTCTCGCGATCCACGGCTACAGATCCGGGCGCAGCGCCTTTGGGTTTGCGCACATACTTCTTGGGCGTGTAGAGCACCGGGCAAAGCGAATCGGATTTACGTTTACTGTAGTAGGCGGCCAGTTGCGCGGCCTTCTCCAGCACCGTGGATGGTATGGCTTTCCCCGCCTGATGTTTAATAACTACGTGCGAGCCCGATACATCTTTGGCATGCAGCCACAGATCTTCCTTATAGGTATGGCGTTGGGTGAGTTCATCGTTATTTTTAGCGCTCTTGCCCACAAGTATCTTAAAGCCTTCTGACTCAAACACCCGGAAGGGCGCTTCCTGCTGCGCCTGCTGCTTTGATGTCAGCAGGTGGCTGTAGTCGCGCAGAAAGTTCTTGAGCTGCTTGTAATCCGTAGCTTCAGTTAAAGCCTGTAAGGCATCTTCCAGCACAATCATTTCCTCCAGCTTCCGCTCGCCTTTCTCTTCCAGCTGCTGTATTTCCACGTGCTGGTTCTTGGATTTATGGTAAAGGCGCTCGGCAAACTTCTGTGGCTTTTCGTCCTGTTTTAAAGTATAAGTGCGCTGCTGATCTGTATAGAAGTCATATAGATCTACCGTCGTAGCGCGGGGCGGAATGTTAGTGAGGTTTGCCATGATCACATCGGCCGTCTGGCTGTAGGATCGGTCGTGGCGCAGTTGGTGCAGCTTCTGGCTGCTTTGCTCCAGTGTAGATTGTGTCAGGTGCAGTTTGCGCTCCAACACCTGTTTTGCCTGGGCATACTGCCGCTCAAAACCAGTTTCCGACAAGTAGAGACGAGCGTAGCTGTTGAGTGCCTCCAAGGGGTTCTCATACGTATAAAGCACTTCGCCCAAAGCCAGCAGCGTGAGGCGCAGCTTGCCTTGTAAGCGGATAATGTAGTATGCTTCCGGTGCTTCAAGGGTTTCAAGCATCTGCTGCACCAGGTCCCATTTTACTTCCAGCGGCTGCTGTTCATACTTGTATTCGGCTAAGTATAAAGCAGGTATATCGCCGAAAGTGGGGTATACTTTACGCAGGTTGCCATCGGCGGCAACAAAAGCAGCAAAGTTCTGTTGCAACTGCCGGTCCATCTGCAGCGGGTCCAGGTCGGCATCGCCGCTAAATTTGTGCTGAAAAAGCTCCGGCTGTCCGGCTGGCTGGTAAAGTATAATATTGGAGCGGTTGCCAAATAATTTAAATAGCAGGAGCTTTCCGCCGGACAATTTCAGGTAGAAGCTGCGTTCGTTGAGGTGTTGTACAACGTCTTCAATCGTATGTCCCTGCATTGCTTCAAAAAGCTCCACGCTGTTGGCGCGCGCCCTCCTAAACTCAGTAGGGAAGGAGAGAGACGAGAAATGAGCACTAAGCAGTGACCGTATATAAAATTCCTGCGCTGGTGCGGCAAAGCCAAGTATAAGTTCGTCTTTATTTTGGCTAAAAGCAGTAATCGCCTCCAGACCAACAAGCTTTGGCTTAAGCGCCTGAGTCAGTTGCCTCAAAAAGTAGTAGTTCTGATGCACTTTGTTAATTCCGAATTACAATTTTTAAACAACCATTATCAAACTATAAAAGGCTTCATAATTCGCAACGCTATAGGTAAAGTTCGAAAAACGAAAAATGATCAACGAAAAACGATTAACGCGCTACACTTCCAGCTGAAGGCCATCGTAAGCCAGGTGTATAAAATCAGGCAGCCTGTGCTCCACCTCGCGGTGCTGGCCCAGCAGGTGGCTGATGTGTGTGAGGTAGGCTTGCTCCGGTTTTAGTTCCTCTAGCAAATCTATGGCTTGTTGCAGCGAGAAATGTGAGATATGCGGCTCCTCGCGTAACGCATCCATTACAATTACTTTAGAGCCTTTTATCTTTTCTTTTTCTTCTTCAGCTATAAAATTAGCATCTGTAATATAAGTAAAATCGCCAATGCGATAACCAAATACAGGCAGCTTGTAGTGCATCACCCGAACAGGTATGAACAACACGCCTTCCACCTCAAAAGGAGAATTGGTGATAGTATGCAACTGCACTTGCGGGATGCCGGGATATTTAAAATCAGAAAAGATATAAGAAAACTCCTGCTTCAATTGATCCAGCACACGCTTCTCGCCATAGATAGGCATGTCTTTGTTCTGAGAAAAATTATAAGCGCGTATATCATCGAGGCCGGCGGTGTGATCTTTATGCTCATGCGTAAAGACAAGTGCATCCAATGTTGTGATACGCTCGCGCAGTACCTGCTGCCGGAAGTCCGGGCCGGTATCGATGATGATGCTTTTACCTTCTACCTGCAGGTGTACAGACACACGAAGCCGCTTGTCCCGGTAATCCACAGAACGGCACACCAGGCAGGTGCACCCGATTACGGGTACGCCCTGCGAAGTGCCTGTGCCTAAAAATGTTACTATCAATCTTGCTGTTGCTGATGACGGATATTGGTGTAGAGCAGTTTGTTTTTCTCGCTCATGCGGCTTTCGTCCACAGAAATGGTGCGCAGGATGTCGTAGAGGCAGTTGATTTTGCCTTCCAGGCTGTAGTATTTGTTTACGACTGCCACTTTTATATCCTTGAGCACACAATAGCCTGCTTTAAAGTTGCCTTTCTCGTAGCGCAGCACAAAGTCCGACTCCGCAAAAACATCCTCCAGCTTATTTAAAAATGGCTTAGTATACTTTAGCTCCATATATTACGCTTCGGTGTACTTCTTTACGGTGATAACCAGCGCATCAAAGTCCAGCGGCTTTGGCAGGTAATCATTAATACCAGCTTGCTTAAAGTCTTCCATGCTGTAGTTATTTGCATTACCAGTTACGGCAATGATCGGAATGCTGGCAATCTCTTTGTTCTCGTGGGAACGAATTTCCTTGGTGCAGTCCATACCATTTTTCACAGGTATGTTCAGGTCCATCAAAATGGCGTCAATCTTATTGTTTTCCACTTGCTTAAGTACTTCGCCCCCGTTTTTAGCTGTCAGAATTCGGTATTTCTGAAGTTCGAGGATCTTTTTCGTCAGGTTGAGGATCACAGAGCTATCTTCTGCGATCAAAATCGTTTTGTTGTCTGCCATTTTTGTAAGTTATAAGATGATTTTGGTGTAAATTTTACAGTAGTTATCGTATTGCTCCAGCAGCTTAGAGAAGTCTCGAGATACATGTTCCAGCCGGTCCTGTTTAATATCGTGCTCCATCTGTTTGGCAAGTTCGGCTAACTGATTGATGCCTAATGTAAAGCCTGTGCCTTTCAACTGATGCAATGTACTCAAAATACTATTATAATGTTGTACCTGAAGCTCTTTTTTGGCTTCTTCTAATAATTCTGCCGCTTCCAGCTCAAAATCAATGTACATTTGCCGGGCAAACTCGTCGCCACCAATCTGTCGCAGCTGCTCAACTACCTGCAAATCAATAATATTTTGTGCAATTTCTGGCGCCTTCTCTACAACAGCGGCGGGAGCAGGGCATAAGGCAGCCCAGCTATCCCGCTGCCATTTGCTGATGATGGTATGCAGGTCGGCACTTTTCACAGGCTTGGATACATAATCGTCCATGCCTTGACCCATAAATTTTTCGGCATCGTCTTTCATGGAGTAGGCCGTCATGGCAATAATGGGCGGGCAATCCCGGCCCAGTTTTTCTTTGATCAGGTTAGTAGCCGTTATGCCATCCATCTCCGGCATTTGTATATCCATAAAGATGATGTTATACTTATTGGCAGTAGCCAGCGTAATGGCCTCGAAACCGTTAGAGGCAATTGTTATCTGGCAGCCGATGCGCTCCAGTTGTTTTTGTGCCACTTTCTGATTTATCTGATTATCATCAACCAGCAGCACATTCGGACAACTTTTCAGTTGCGCCATCTCTATAGGCTGGCGCTGGCGCTCTACCTGTTCCTCTATCTCAGCGGCATTGGCTTCGCGCACCTGTATATCAAACCAGAAGGTACTGCCCGAATTGGGCTCCGAATCCACGCCTATATCGCCACCAAGCAGCTGCGTGAGTTGCCTTGAAATGGCCAGGCCGAGGCCGGTACCGCCAAAGGTTTTAGTAGAAGAGTTATCGAGCTGGGTAAAATCAGTGAAAAGCAGATCCTGGTCCTCTTTCGATATGCCGATGCCCGAATCTTTGACGCGCACGTGCAGCAGATGTTGTTTGCCTTTTAACGGAATGCTGCTTACTGTTATACTTACCTCGCCAGCATTTGTAAACTTGATGGCATTAGACGTAAGGTTAGAGAGTATCTGCAGCAGCCTGGTTTCGTCTGTGATAATATGGCGGGGCGTTTTTGGCGATATGCTGTAAGAAAACGAAAGGTCTTTATGTTGTGCTCTGTTAGAGAAAAGCGAAAAAATCTTGCCCAGCGTCTCCTCCAAATCCACCCCGCTTTCGTGCAGCACCAGTTTGCCCGCCTGCATTTTAGACAAGTCCAGAATATCATTGAGGATGGCCAGCAGGGCATCCGAAGATTTGCGCAGGGTATCGATGTATTCGCCTTGCTCCGGATCATGGTTTATCTGGCTCAGCAGGTCAATCATGCCGATGATGCCGTTCATAGGCGTGCGCAGCTCATGGCTCATGTTGGCCAGGAACTGCGTTTTCACTTTCAGCAGGTTTTCTGCTTCTTCTTTGGCTCTTAGCAAGGCTATCTGCGTACGCTTCAACTCCGAAACGTCGCGTACTACTCCTTCCAGGGCAATGGCATTGCCAAGCTTGTCAAATACTAGGCGCGAATCGAGCAGCACAGTCTTTTTTAATCCGTCTTTGCCAACCATCTCTACCTCAAAATCCCGGATAGTTTCTTCTATCATCACGCGCTGCTTAAGCCTGTCCCAGTCATCAAGGTTGGCGTAGAGTGTGCTAGTGTGCCGCCCTATAACTTCCTCCTCGCGGTAGCCGAGCAGTTGACTGACAGAGGGGCTCACCAGTTGAACTATGCCCTCCAGGTCTACCCGGTAGTACACATCCTGGAAGGACTCGAAGATGTGGCGGAATTTCTCTTCGTTTTCGGCCAGGGCCAGTTGCGAACCTTTTTTTTCTGTAATATCCAGCGCTATACCAGATATTTCCTCAAAGCTTCCATCTTCCAGATAAATCGGATTGAGGTATACTTCCCGCCAGCCCTCCGGGTACTGCAGGTGGATTTCGAAGTGCTGCGGTTGCCCTTCAAATGCCAGTTTATACTTATCGTGCCAGAAGGTATAGGAGTTTTCATGCAGCGAGATAAGGGTGCTGTCATCCAGGCGTGTGAAAGGCTGTAGCTCCTCCCCACTGCGCTGTACAAAGGAGGAGGCAAAGTTGCGGTTAAACGAAGTAAGCTCATCGTTACGGTTCAGCGACCACATGTGGTGCGAGCCGCTTTCGAAAATAGCGTTCAGGCGCGCGTTCTGGTTGTTAATCTGCTCCTCGTTGCGCTTGCGCTCAATGGCCAGCGCTACCTGGTTAGAAATAAAGTGCAGAATCTCGATATCAGTGTGCACATACGCATCAGCATTTTGGTAATCCTGTAATGTAATAACACCAATAATCCGGTCGCCAATGGCCAGCGGAGAGCAAAGTATAACTTCGGGCATGGCGCCGTATACTATAAAGCCCTCTTTATCAGATAACTGCTGCAGTTCCTCTTTCTGCATGTATAGCGGCTTACCAGTCTTAATGATGTATTCGCTCAACCCCACAGAAAAAGGGCGTCGCATCATGGGCTTGACTCCTTTGTCGAAAAACTGATCGACAAAGTATACAAATTGCAGATGCTTGTGCTCGTTGTCGCAGAGGGCAATGTAGATGTTCCGTGTTTCAATGATTTTGCTTAGTTCACGGTGTATAGCTGTGTACAGCGCGTTCAGGTCTTTGCTGCTGATGGCCAGGTTGGCGATGCTATAGTATACTTTCTGCAGACGCTCTGCTTTAATGCGATCGGTGATATCGTGCAGAATGGCGCGTGTGGCCACAGGCTGCCCGTCCTGCCAGCTGCAGTTGATGCCACCAATCAGGTGTACCGGCTTGCCCGCCTTCGTCAGGAATACTGTCTCAATCTTGTTCACATGCTCCCCTTTGTAGAGGTTGCGCAGCTGGTAAATAAGCTTGGCTTTGTAATAGGGGTGAACAATATCGTTGAGGGTTAGCGATTCAATATCCTGGTCAGAATAGCCCAGGCGCTCCTTCCAGGCCCGGTTTACAAAGATGAACTTATTGTCAATAGAGATATTTTGGATCAGGTCATGGGCATTATCGAACAAATCCTGCAGCCTGATTTTGTTATCTTTCAGGGCCTCCATCGCAATGCGCTTATCGGTCATGTCCTTGCCCACGCTGGTAATGCCGGTTACTTCGCCATCAGGCCCATACTCCAGCATGCAGTTCCATCTTATTGTCTTCAGCTGGCCAGACTTAGTGACAATATCACGCTCGTAATAAGCATTTAGCTGCCGGGTTTCAAAAACTTTTTCCAACTCCTCAAAACGATGCTTCCGGTCGTGCGCCGGCACCAGCAGTTTATAAAAACTTTGTCCTATCAGCTCCTCCTGGTTATACTCAGTATACTCCAGGAAATAATCGTTTGTGAACGTAATGTTGCCCTGCGTATCCAGGCTGTAGTAAACGAGGTTTACTTTGTCCATGAAATTACGGAACTGCTCCATCGACTCCCGCAAAATCTCAGCTCGGCGCCGGGCCTGCAGAGCAGCTTTTTGTTGCGTAATATCCCGTTTAAAAGCCTGCACATAGTACTCCTCATCAATCATAATCCGGTTGATGTTGATCTCGGAATCGAACATGGTGCCGTCGCTGCGCCTGTTTTTCCACTCAAAAGTAATGGGGGCACCGGTTTTAAGCACCTGTTCCATCAGCAGTTTTACTTTATCGGCAGATCGCATACCGTCAGGCTGAAATTCAGGCGAGAAATCATCAGGGGTTTTGTAGATAAGGTCTTCGCGGCTGCAACGGAAATATTTCAGTGCTTTTTCATTACACTCTCTTACAACGCCATCACTGCCAAAAAGAAGTATGGCATCATAAGAGGCTTCAAAAAGCAGTTTGTATTTGTCGGCAGTGGTAGTATTTAGCTGATGCTGCGCAATATAGTTGCCCACGGCCCCGCCGATAAAGTCGAGCAGTGCTGCAAAGGACTGCGACATTTTAGGAGCATCAGCAGGCCACAAGGCTATAATAGCTATCAGTTCCTGATCACTGGCGATAGGTACCAGCGTCAGGGTGCGGCCCAGTTTTCCCTGCATCAGGCGTGATGTATCTGCAAGGGCTTTGCGCTTTTGAGTAGCTGTCAGTTGCAGTGCAGTCTGCGCCTCCAAAGGCAACTCATCGGGCGGCAGGGCATCTGAATCCGTTTTACCGGCTGTATAAGTTAAACGAAGTTGCTCTCCGGCAGCGGCATAACTATATACACAGCCCCCTGTTACATCGCTTTTCTCCAGCAGTTCGTCTAGCGTAGACTTCAGCACATCCTGCTGGCTGTCAGAGGCGGAGAGGTTAGTGAGCAGCTGGTTAATAAACTCAAGCTGCTTGTTGCGGAAACGTACATTCTGCTCCATGTCTATCACCTCGTTCAGGTTTTTAGCGGAGCCAAGTATAACGTCCTTCATCTGAAAAGTGCCTTTCTGAAGGGTGATCTCGACAGGCAGTAACTCAGTGTTTTTTTCACGCAGCCACCACTCAAACTTTTGCGGCGCGCCGGCAAATGCCTGCTGCAGCTGCCCTTTCAGGGAGACGCGCTCAAACAGGTTAAGGCCGAAGCTACGCATAATAGATTTGCTCAGCAGCATTTCCTTTTGCTGGTGCACTAGGTTTACGGCGCTGCGGTTCAGATCAATAAAACATCCGTCACAATCCAGAATAAATAGCGGCTCGGTGCTGTCTTCAAACACGCTGTGGTAGCTGTCGCCACCATAAGGCACTAAGGCTGATGGCTGCCCCGGATTAGCAAGCTCCAGATAAACAAAGGCGTTGCCTTGGTACTGTAGCAGGCGGCAGCTATATTGCCGCGCAGTGGAACTGCTGTTTACAACCGGAGGCGCATCGCCCGTTATTTTCTTTTGTTCTTCCAGCTCATGTTCTTCCAGCTCATTTATTAACTGTGCAAATGCTTTTTCAGACATACCCAGTAGTTCGTATGCATATTTGGAGGCGCTCTTATCAGTATGCGCTACGGTACCGGCTTTAGAGGCCAGCACTTGCCCGGAAGTAAGTGCTACGGCAAGATAATGAGCAGGCGGTGCCAATTGCTCCAGCACCTGTAGCAAAGCGCTTGCCTGCTGGGTTAAGTCACTACTGGGTTGGCTATCTGTTAAATATGGCATTATGACTTGTTAAAAAGGTATTATATAAACCTAAAGTGCTATGCACCCTTTTCGCATCAAAGTTTACGATTTATACTATAAATTTGCAAAATTATTGAGGCTAAAAGTCTTCCTGCAACCAAACAATAAAGAAGCCGAATTGGCATCGGCTGGCCTGAATGCCACGCAGTAGGACCCAGCTGCGCAGCGGCAACCGGAAAGTATAAAACGCTATGGCAAGTATCACGAAGAAAAAGCACCTGATAGTAGTGGTGGGGCCAACGGCCGTGGGCAAAACTGACCTGTGCGTGCAGCTGGCCAGATACTATAACACAGAAATTGTTTCAGCAGATTCGCGGCAGCTTTACAGGGAGATGTACCTGGGTACTGCACGGCCCACTGCTGAAGAGCAACAAGGCGTAGTGCACCACTTTATCGGCTCGCATAGTATTCGTCAGGAATACAATGCAGGTATGTATGAAAAGGATGTGCTGGCGCTGCTGGATCGATTGTTTGCCACACGAGATGTAGTGATTCTAACAGGTGGTTCAGGGCTGTATGTGCGGGCGGTGTGCGAGGGCATGGATGAGATGCCGGAAGTTGGCCCGGCCATACGGCAGCAGCTGACACACGTACAGCAGGAACAGGGGCTGACGCCTTTGCTGACACAGCTGCAACAGCTGGACCCGGCTTATTATGCGCAGGTAGACAAAGCGAACCCACAACGGGTGATACGAGCGCTGGAGGTATGTCTGTCGGCTGGCAAGCCTTATACTTTGTTCCGGAAAAACAGCCAGCAACTGCGCCCATTCAATTCCATCATGATTGGCTTAACCCGCGATCGTGCCGAACTATACAAGCGCATTGATCAGCGCATGGACCTGATGCTGGCGCAGGGGTTGCTGGACGAGGCAAAAGCCCTTTATCCTTACCGCGAACATAATGCGCTGCAAACGGTAGGGTACAAGGAAATATTTGACTTCCTGGAAGGCAAGTATGACTGGGCGGAAGCTGTGCGCCTTTTAAAGCGCAACAGCCGTCGCTATGCCAAAAGGCAGCTTACCTGGTTCTATAAGAATTCGGCGTATACTTGGTTTGAGCCCAGGCAATGGCACGAGATAATTCATTTTATCAATTACGAATTAAGAATTAAAAATTAAGAAGATAATCCTGAAAAGTAATGCTTTGCCCTCGTTCCGACCTATGTCGAGATGTGAACTGTAGAGCGGCTGTAATTTTACCGGAATCACTTTTTACTCCACTGCCAAAGAGAGTATAACCATTCGTAATTCTTAATTCGTATTTTATAATTATACAGACAGGATATCTACCATTCGGATGTAGTAGGGGTTAATCGGCTTTATTTTAGTGATGGTGTCTATAAAAGGCGTGTATACCAGCTCACGATTCACAATTCCGGCCATCTCATTCGTTCGCCCTTCCAGCAGCCCTTCCACACACGCAATGCCCAGCTGGCTGCCCAGCATGCGATCGGCAGCCGTAGGAGCACCGCCTCGTTGTACATGGCCCAGAATTGTGCAGCGGGCATCCATGTGTGGCAGGGCAGTCTGCACTTTGCCGGCAATTTCTGTTACATGCCCGGCTGCGTCGCCTTCAGCCACTATCACGATAAAGGATGTTTTAGAACGGCTCCAGCCGGTGCGGAGCGTCTCCACCACCTTTTCTATCGTTGTTTCTGATTCAGGAATCATCACAATTTCGGCGCCGCCGCCAATAGCACAGGGGATGGCAATATAACCTGAATCACGGCCCATCACCTCGATAAAAAATACGCGGTCGTGGCTGTCGGCTGTATCTCTGATTTTGTCTATGGCATCGAGCGCGGTATTTACGGCAGTATCATAGCCAATAGTATAATCAGTGCCATAAAGATCGTTGTCTATAGTACCCGGAGCACCTACGATTGGAATGCCATACTCTTCATGAAATATATTGGCTCCGGCGAACGTACCATCGCCGCCAATAGCCACAAGCCCGTCAATACCATGTTTTTTTAGCTGCTCATATGCTTTCTGGCGTCCTTCGGTAGTCATAAACTCCTTGCTGCGCGCTGAATGTAGAATGGTTCCGCCTTTCTGAATAGTATTGCTCACAGAGAATGACTCTAGTTTAGAAATCTCTCCCTTAAGCATACCATTATAACCGCGTTTGATACCATATACTTCTAATCCATGGTATACTGCTGTGCGGACAACTGCTCTGATGCAGGCGTTCATGCCTGGTGCGTCGCCGCCAGAAGTAAAAATACCTATCTTTTTCATGATAGTGTGTTATGTTTTGGTTAGCTTAGTTGTAATTATTGGGCATACTGCTGGTTTGCTAGCAGTATGCCAGCCTGCAAATAGCACAGAATTTTAATTGAATGTTAGTTGCATGAGGAGTAAAAAGAAAAAAATGCTTCGGTATGCCTCAAAAAATATAAAAAACCGTAAATAATAATTGCGTATTAAGTATGATTGAAACCCGCTTTCAGCGTTGTTATAATTCATATGCCTGTTGCTGGTATGTTAGATCCGCAGCATTTTGGCACTGCAAATTATTTACGATACAAATTTAATTAAGAATTAACAGATTTTAACATAGATAGGCAACGTATGTTTGGTTTTTTTGAGAGCGAAGAAATAAAAAGGTTGAAAAGTCATATCACCAACCTTGGGGCACTCGCCAAAATTGACGGTCACCTGGACCCGGCCGAAATGCAGTTTATCGTTGCCATAGGCAGGAAAAATGGCATGAGACCCAATGAGGTACGTGCATTATTAACGAATGCCAGTAAAGTAGAGCCACAGCTGCCTACCAACGATTCCGATCGCTTCGATCAAATTTATGATCTGGTGGAAATGATGCTGGCAGACGGTATTGTGGATGAAACAGAGATGGAATTCTGCATTAACATGGCTGTACGCCTTGGCTTTAAAGAAACAATTGTCGGGGTTTTGGTGCGAAAAATTTCTACGGGGGTAAAAGATGGACAGTCGCGCGAGCATATTAAGCTGGAGGCGCAATCTTTCCTCAACAATTAATCACCACGAAATGAGAGGTTCCCGACCTAACAGTAATGTGCTGTTCATCTTTTACGGATGTGTGTTCTTGCTCCTGGGCTCCCAGCTTCTGATGCGTGATACTACTATCATGTTTCACCTGCACAGGCAATTACCTGTTGTATTTCTGGTGCGCTTCGGCGCATTCTGGTGTATCGGCATCATAGGAGCCGTGCTCTTGTTTTTGCTTTACCTTCACCAGAGCCGCGTATTTATATCACGCACCGATAAATTATATGCTATCCGGTTGAGTAAGCTTATTCTTACCTTTGTTTCCACAGGAGCAGCCCTTTCGGCAGTAATTATTTATTACCTGGCAACATTGTAGCAAAAAAATATACCCCTGACAGTAATCGCCGTTAATGTTGCTTCGCACTAGCCTAAAGCCTAGCACGTCGTTATCAGTAATTTGCTTTGCCGTCGCTGTCAGGCTTTACCGCCCAGGTTTAAGGTATAGAATCAATGGCGGGCAGCATGATATTATTCTCATCGGTTTTCAGCGCGTCTTTCTTTGTGTTGGCTATTGTGTCCAGCGCCTGCCCGTCAAGGCGTGTTTCAATTTGTTCGTCTGTTACTTCTTCGTTTTTAGGGGAGCAGCCAGCCACTGCCAGCAAAAGCAGCAACGACCAACAAGTAGCGTGTATATTTTTCATAGATTATCGGATAAGTTTTTTTCATCATAATACTTACTCGTATAATGCCTGCGCTGTTACAAAGGCCAGAAAACAGGTACCAGCAGCAAGATAACTGCTACGAGCAACAGCGTGAGAGGAGTCCCAATCTTGATGAAATCCCGGAATTTATACTTCCCGGGGCTATATACCAGAATACATGCAGGCTCAAACGGTGTAACCAGCGACACAGAGGCGGCCAGCATAATGGCAATGGCAAAAGCCCGTGGGTCGGCATGTAGTTCGGTAGCCGCGCGAAGGGCAACAGGTACAACAACCAGCGCTGCCGCAGCATTAGACATAGGTTGCGTCAGCAACACGGTAAGAATTACGAAGCCGGCCAGCACAGCTATCTTTCCAAAATCGCCCACCAAATCTATGATTCCGTGCGCCAGAAAGTCAGCGGCTCCGGAGTTTTCCATGGCCGTGCCAAAGGCTGTCATACCGCCAATAAGTATAAGCAACTTGAAGTCGATGGCGCTGTAAGCCTTTTCTGCGCTGATACATCGGAAGAGGATGCTGCAAATGGCCGCCAGCAGAAATGCAATGGAGAGCGGCAGTACATGCAGGGTGCCCAGCACAATGCCCACTGCAAAACAGGAGATAGCAATGATGCCTTTACGCTTTTTATATAGTACCGGCTCAAACTCATCCAGTAAGGCCACATTATACGAAGTGCGCATTTGGGCAAGCCTTTCGGAGGAACCTTGCACCAGCAGCAGGTCGCCTAACTGCAACTGTATACTGCCTATCTTGGAACGTAGCGTTTCGCCGTGGCGCGAGATAGCAATTACCACCAGTCCGTAACGCTGCAGAAAGTTGATCTCTTTTACGGTGCGCCCAATCAGGTTAGACTGCCGCACCACGAGCAGTTCCGCCAGCCTTATGTTTTCTGACTGAAGGTCTTTTTCCAGTATCACGTCGGCCATAATCTGTATGCCCTTCGTTTCCTTAACTTTTATCAGGTTCTCCAAATCTCCTTCCACCAGCAACACATCATCAGTATTGATGCGCGTACGGAAGTCTGGCAGAAAGTTTTCTTTTCCCCGGATAATGTTGAGCATGCGGAAGTGGAGCGAGGTAAGGTCAGAGGCAAACACCAGTTGCCCCACCAGCGGCGAATCCGGCATCACCACAATCTCGGTCAGGTAGCGCTGTAGCTTATATTCTTCAGTTAGTTGCTGGTCATCGCGGTTGGGCAGCATGCGCTGGCCGATGGTAACCATATACAGCACGCCTACAATAAAAATGATAAAGCCGATACCCGAAATCTCGAAAAGCCCGACAGGCGCCAAGCCGGCTTTGACGATGTAGCCGCTCACGGCCACGTTGGTAGAGGTGCCGATAAGGGTGCAGGTGCCACCAAGTATAGCCGCATAAGCAAGCGGCATCAGCAGCTTGGAAGCGCTCTGGTTAATGCGCCGGGAAAGGCCCACTAGCGGTGTTACAAACATGGCCGTTACGGTAGTGTTGTTCATAAAAGCCGATACGATACCTGATACCAGCATCACCACGAGCAGCATCAGGCTGGAACTTCGCCGCGCCAGCCGGGCCAGCCGTACCACGGCAAAATCGAGTATGCCGGTTTCCTCCAGTGCTGCACTCAAAATAAAAACTGAGGCTATAATGATGATAAAATCGCTGCTGAAACCGGCAAAAGCTTCTTCGGCCGTTATCACGCGCGCGCTAGCCAGGATAATAAGCATGATGAGCGTTACCAACTCAACAGACAGCTTTTCTGTAGCAAAGAGTATCACTGCAATTACCAGCAGCGTTAGCACAAGGGCTATTTCCATAAAAACTGTAGAGTTAAGTATACTTCAGGAGAAAGTATGACTTCGGCTTTTACGTACTGTAGCCGCAGGAGGAGGTGTTTTAAGTTAAAAAGTTCAGGAGTTAGAGATTTAAAAAGTTAAAGAAGCCATTATACCTTCTGGCGCCAGAAGAAAAGAAGGAAGAAAGCGCCTAGCTCCTACACCATAAAAGACAATGAGCCAATCCGACTCTTTAACTCTCTAACTCAAACCACCTCATCTATCGAGTGAAGTATAACTGCACAGGCTTCCCGGATTTGTTCTTCTGATATTGTTAATGGCGGCGCAATGCGCATAGAATTATCGCAGAACAGGAACCAGTCGGTGAGCACGCCATTAAGTATGGCGCGGTCAATCACGGCCTTCAGTACCTCAAACGACTCAAACTCTGCTGCCATCAGCAGGCCAGCGTTACGGAGGCTTTTGATACGTGGATGCACCAGCAACTGCCGGAACAACGCTGCCTTATATGCCACACCCTCCAGCAGGTTTTCGTCCTTAATAACTTTTAAAGTGGCCAGCGAGGCTGCACAGGAAACAGGGTGGCCTCCAAAAGTAGTCAGATGACCTAAGATAGGATCGTTTTTGAATACGGCCATAATTTCCTGCGGCGCGATAAAAGCACCGATGGGCATGCCGCCGCCCATACCTTTGGCACACAGCAAAATATCCGGCTCAATACTGAACTGCTCAAAAGCCCAGAAGGTGCCCGTGCGCCCGAAGCCTGTTTGTATCTCATCCAGTATCAGCAATGCGCCAACCTCCGTGCAATGCATGCGCAGTTGCTGCAGATAATCCTGATCTGGTACCCGTACGCCGGCCTCGCCCTGCACAGTTTCGATGATAACGGCAGCAGTGCGCTCCGTTATACTTTCCAGATCGGTTATACTGTTATGTTGGATAACGCGCACATCAGGCAGCAGCGGCCGGAACGCATTTTTAAAATTTTCGCTGCCGCTTACCGACAATGCTCCCTGCGTAGAGCCGTGGTAGGCGTTATGGCAGGAGATAAGTTCGGTGCGGCCCGTGTAGCGTTTCGCCAGTTTCAAGGCTCCTTCCACCGCCTCAGTACCGGAATTTACGATGTATACATTGTTGAGGCGCGGCGGCAGGGTGCTGCAAAGTGCCTGTGCCAATTGTGCCTGCGGTGCCTGCACAAACTCACCGTACACCATTAGGTGCATATATTTATCCAGTTGGTCGTGTATAGCCTGCACCACGCGTGGGTGGCGGTGCCCCACATTGCTCACGCCAATGCCCGAAATCAGGTCAAGATAGCGGTCGCCTTCCCGGCCATACATGTACACACCTTCTGCTTTCTCCACCTCTATCATCAGCGGAAAATCTGATGTCTGCGCCTGGTGCTGCAGAAATAATTGCCTCATCGAAATCATAAAGCAAAGGTAGGCATTTGTGATTTATTACTGCTTAATCAGTGCTTATTTGCCAGTGCTGTAAAGGTCAGCTTGGATTTATATCTGCTGGTGCTTAAGGGCGTGGCTTTTTTGCAAGTATAAATTTTAAGGACGCAGGCGCTATACGATAGTTTTTCCTAAGGAATGCAATCAAGGTTGTAAGTCACAAAACCAGAATCCGGTGTCAAAAGCTGGTTTATCTTCTTTGGCGTAACAGTTGTCGTCAGAATCAATGGCGGGTGCATAGGTTTTATATACTTTCTCACCTGTCGTAAATTTTACAGGCGATGTAAAAAGAGGACCATCATATACAAAGGTGTGAAACTCGCCGTTTTCGCCTGCCGGATCTACACCCGCCGGCAAATCCTGCAGAAAAGATGCATCCAGCTCGCGCCCTGTAAAAGATGCATCTAACAGGCGCCCGTTTACACAAACTACCACAGCTTTAAAGCCTAGAGCAATAAACTCACGCACCAGTTCGCTCGTGGACCGTCCCCACAGCGGAAATACGGCTTCCATTCTTACCTGTGCCAGTTGCTTTTCACGATATTCCCGCAAATCCTGCAGGTTGATATCTCCGAAGACAGCGTGCGTTATACCTTGTTCCTGCAGCAGATGCATCGTATTTTCCATCAGCCGGTTGTAAGCGCTCATACTTGCATCTTGGGGTAGCAATACCTGCTTTAACGGCAGCCTTATATTTTGTGCCTGCTGTTCAAGCAACTCCTGCCGCACGCCATGCATGCTTACGCGCTGCGTAGATGCGCTTAAGGTTGTCAACAAATATTTTATACCATAGTTCTTTTGCTGCAGCACATGGTAGAGGCAGAGGGCCGAATCTTTGCCGCCGCTCCAGTTAAAGACACTTTTATACATCAGAAGTAAGTTTTAGACGGACAAAAGTATAGAATCTGCTACAGATGGCAAATTGCGCTGAAGCCGACGGAAGATATCAGGATAAAACCAGCCTATAATGAGCATTTCAGCGTAAAAAAGATGGACGGTGTATTGAAAACCGCTCGTGAAAAGTTGTTGAACCGATCGTTAAACTAAAGAAAAGGAGGAAAAATGCCACAAGGAGATAAATCGGCTTATACCGACAAACAAAAACGTAAAGCAGAACACATCGAAGAAGGCTATGAAGACCGCGGTGTAAGTAAAGAGGAAGCAGAGAAACGCGCTTGGGCTACGGTGAACAAGCAGGACGGCGGCGGCAAAAAAAGCGGCTCCGGCAGAGCCAACCACAAATAAGATTAATACAAGCTTCCCTGATAGCTATTTTTTAAACAAAAAGGACCGGATGCAGACTGCATCCGGTCCTTTTTGTTTAAGGATAATTGTTGGTATGTTCAATCGGGTTGTCGTGTTCCGGATCTATGCCTGGTGGAAAGCCGGGTGCTACACGGTTATGGGAGAAAGGCCGGTGCCGAAATGGCCGGGCCGTTCCCTCGCGGAAAGCTCCGCCTGTGGAGTAGTGCTTTTGTGACTTGCGGCTTTTGAGTGCGGCAAACAGAATGCCTGCCAGCGCTACGGCACCGGCAGCCGCCAGCACAGTAGGCACCGGACTGCTTACGGATGGCGGCACCGACACTACGCCTTGTTCATCAGTTATAGCCGGCTCATGCACATAACGCCCACGATCCGGAACGGCTTCTACCCAGAAATCTTTTACCAGCTGGTCGAGCTGCCACTGCAGTTCTTTACCTTTCATGGGGAGCCCATGACCGGTGGTGGCAATTTCCGGACTCAAATCGGCCAGCTTTTCTACAGCATGTTGCGCTGCGCCCCAGTCGGATGTATAGTAAGCCGGCGGGCCATGTACTTTGCGCTTTTGCGTGAGCACAGCCATGCCCGACTCGCCATCCCGTGTAATAAAGGCATCGCCGGCTACCAATGTGCGGTCGCTCTCCCGAAAAAAAGACACATGCCCGGCGGTGTGCCCGGGCGTGTGCAGCCATTTCCAGCTGGGCAGGCCGGGCACACTGTTATCAGAGGGCAGCAGCTCCAGGTTGCTGCTTACATCAATGGGCTTCTTCGGATACATAAAAGCCATGTAAGCCATAGCGCCGCCGCCTACACTCGCATCTGGTGGCGGGTAGCTGGATTTGCCGTTCAGGTATGGAAACTCCAGCGGATGAGCATAAACCGGCACTTGCCACTCAGCTGCCAGCTCCTTTAACGAACCGATGTGGTCGAAGTGGCCATGTGTGAGCAGGATTGCTTTTGGCCTGGCATTTTGGCCAAAAAGCTCTTCTGCTGCTTTTTTTATCTTATATTTATATCCGTAAAGACCTGCATCTACCATCACCCAGGAGCCGTCCGGCTCCGCAATAAAGTACAGGTTTACAAAAATAGTTTTTAGCCCCCACACGCCTTGCGCCACCGGGAAAGATTCCTCGATAGTAGGATGGGGTTTACTTGTAGATGCGTCCATATGTGTTTAAGTTTGTTTTAAGAGAGTAACAAAGCGATTGCTATTTAACTACGAGTTTCCACTAAAAGGGTACACCCGCAATGCAACCCCACTTCAGGTAGAAGTATAAATTGATATTCAGTTCTATAATTTATCAGGCTCATTTGCATTACTAGAATGCTTTTTTACCTTAAAATAATCTCATTCGTTAAAAAAATATAATTGCCGCAACAAGTATACGCTGACTATACCAGAAGTATGAAAAAAAGGAGCAAGGCAATAACCTGTTTCATTTTTATTGTTTAACTTAGCTTAAAGGGCCTGCAATAGGTAGTACACAAAATAGTAAATGTAACAGGCGCAGGCAGCAGTTTAGCCGACAAACATATCTGGCAGCAGCATAAGTGAAGGCATGCTTTTTGCTCAGATTTGGCTGCCGCTAATTTATTTTGCCGGGCGTTTCCTGTTTTGCAGGAATTTTTTATCTTTCAGGAAAGTTTATAGAACATGGTTAACTTATTTGTACCCCCCAGCTATATGGCCGTGTATGCAAAATGCGTGGACGCGTCGATGCCGGCCTTTGAACCGGAAGAGTGGATTGATGAAGGGAAAATTTACAATGTGAAGCATTTCACAGAGCCTCTGAACCAGGGCGAGGGTTTTGCGGTAACCATTGTGGATGAAGATGGTGTGGAAATTCACCCGTCGCCTTCGCACTGGAGCTTTGCCTCCACGCGGTTCGAGCTGTATACCCTGCATCTGAACTAGACCATAATCAGGATTTTTACGTTAAACCCATAAGGCTGCCCCGTGCAGCCTTTTTTATAGTTGTCGGTTTCGCGTAGCATTTGATGATCCATGATTACCGCTGAAGAATTTAACACGCTCCCGCCGCGTCACCAGGCAGAACTGGTGCTGGAGCAAGGCCAATACCTGCACCACCGCATCAGGGGCTGGTGCAAAATAGATTTATACTGGCTGCATGATTTTTATGTGGAACTCTGGTTCCTTTACGACCTGAAAAGCATCGGCCTTGTCCGGGCGCTTACTAATTATACTTCACTAGACCCCTACGCCGACACCATTAAACTCCGGCTGCCCGTTCACAAGGGAAAGGAGTGAGGCACTTTTAAAGTATCGCTTACGCTATAATGGTATAAGTTCAATGAGACCGGAGCAAGGGAATACCGCCTCTGGAATAAATGATTGACTTATAAATCTCTCGTAAAAGTTATAAGTGACTAATTTTTAATAAAGAAATGAGCGGAGTGGTATTGGAAATGATTTTAGGCATTTGCTATGTCTTCATTTAGCTCATCTTCATCATAAAAGTTGAAAACAGAAACGCCGTATTCCCCAATTTTTTCAATGAAGTCAACGCGATTGATACCTAAAATTTTGGATGCTGTACCGGATGAAATCTTTCCTAATTCATAGAGCTTCATCATCGAAAGCGTTTTTATCTCTTTTTCAAATTCCTTATCAGCAAGCTTCAACGAGTTTGCAAGTGACTCAGGATATGTTACAGATATTAGCCTTTCCATTTTTTTCTTTTTTCAAAGTTACATTTTCTCAGATAACCTATCAGCGGCATCTATTTAACATGCGTGCTAACCACTTGTTGCGCGTTCGTGCTTTTATTTAGGATTTGTCCAATAATCAAAAACTACTTTCGATATTTTAGCAATAGTTAATTCCCTTTTAGTCTGATCAGCATTGGAATCAGAAATAAATACTGTTATGGCTATATGCTTTCCATTGGGCAGTGTGATTATACCTGCATCATTGGTCGCTCTTGTTAATCCACGAATAGTGGCTGATGTGCCTGTTTTATGTGCTACGATTGTTCCTTCCGGCAATAACCCCTTTAATCTTTTAAGGCCATAGGATTCGGTCATCAGTTTTAAAAGGAATGATTTGCTCTTTTCGGAAAGCCTGTTCCCCGTATAAAAAATTTGTAACAATTGTGTCATAGCCTCTGGTGTTGCCCAATTTTTATATTGTATTAATTCATCCGAAGCTTGCTGTACTGCTTCGGTGGTAGCTATTTCAAGGTTTTTACACCTAATTTATGAATATACTGGTTGGCTTTTTTTGTTCCATTCAATATTCTCAGCAGTATATCACAGGCAGTACCGTCACTTTCAGAAATATTGTACCTCAGTAACTCAGCAATGGAAATGTCCACGTCTCCATTGGGATATTTTTTCCTTATAGGGCTGTGGCCTATTGTAATAATATCCGACTTATAAATATGAATCTTTTGTTCTAAGGCAAATTGTCCTTTATCCACTTTGTCAAGAATCGCCATTGCAATCGGAAATTTGTAAACACTTTGCATGGGAAACTTTTTCTTTCCATTATAAGAGACTCTGTCTCCGGTTTCAATGATGGTTGCGTACATCCCCACATTGCCTTTAATTTTTTGAGCAATTCGGTCGATTTGTGCATGAAGTGATACTTGCCCGAAAGAGGGAGCCACTTTAAATGAGAGGAATAAAATTAACAATGTATTAACCGAATAAGATTTAATCATCTTCATGTTGAATTTAATGAATGGCCGTTTTAGCATGGCGCACAAACATAATATAAACGGAACTAATGAATATACTATATATTCAGAACATCATGAAATAAGCGACAAATATTTTGCAATAAGCCTTATTAACATAACAATATGCCTTGTGCCGCTTCAGAATCTGCTGACGCACTAACTCAAAATTACCTCATCTAAAATTCCACCCACTCATACTTCAAAATTCTATACTTTTGAAGTATGAGCAGAAACTTACTTTTAATCAGCACTTCTACTACGCATGGCACCGGCTACCTGGAGCATGCTGAAGCGGAAGTCAGAAACCTGTTGCAAGGCAAGAAAAGCCTCTTGTTTATACCTTATGCCCGCCCCGGCGGCATCTCGCATAAGGCTTACACCGCTAAAGTACAGGAAGCGTTTGCCAAATGGGATATAAACGTAACAGGCGTGCAGGAGCATCACGATGCCGTAAAAGCGGTGAACGAGGCCGAAGCGGTGTTTATAGGCGGCGGAAATACTTTCCTGTTGCTGCGCAACCTCTACGCCAACCAACTGGTAAAGCCGTTGCAGGAGCGCGTAGCCAAAGGCATGCCGTACATGGGCACCAGCGCCGGAACAAATGTGGCTGGCAGAACCATCGGTACCACCAACGACATGCCTGTAGTGCACGTGAAAACGTTTGACGCGCTGCAACTGGTGCCCTTCAACATCAACCCGCACTACCAAGACCCTGACCCGAATACTACCCACATGGGCGAAACGCGCGAAACCCGCATCATGGAATTCCACAACCACAACACACAGCCGGTGGTGGGCCTGCGGGAGGGAAGTATGCTGCGCATCATTGGCGATAAAATTGCGCTGCTAGGGCCGCTTCCGGCACGCGTATTTCTGCAGGGCCAGAAGCCAATGGAGTTTAAACCCGGCGATGATATCAATTTCCTGTTAGATGCGGTGTGAAAGAACCAAAAGCAAAGTATGATAGAACAAAGATTTAAGGAAGAAAGCCGCGGCAAGTAGCGGAATATTATCCTACCACGGGAATATCTTATACTTCAGCAGTAAGTATAAAACAATACCTTGCCCGGATTTGAATTAAAATTCATACTTTGAACACTGTAAACAACTTCAAATTATCTATGAAAAAATACCCCTTCGCCTTATCTGCTGCGTTGGCGCTGGCCGGTTTAGGCATTATAAGTTGCACCAATTCTAACGAAAAAGCCGCTGACACCGAAACCATGCAGGAAACACCAAATATCGATCAGATCTTCAGTAATTACTATGAAGACCGGCTGAAACTGTTTCCGTTAGAGGCTACCGCCATTGCCGACAAACGCTACAACGACCAGTTGCCCAACGATATCAGCCAGGGATATAAGGAACAGGTGCGGGCATTTTACCGGAATTACCTGAACCAGATAAACAAGGTTGACCGCAACAAACTAAGCGAGCAGCAGCGCACCAGCTACGATATTTTTATGTATGAAATGCAAATGGCGCTGGAAGGATTGGACCAGCCGACCGAACTCATGCCGCTGAACCAGTTCTGGGGCCTACCCATTACGATGGCCCAGCTAGGCTCAGGTGCCGGCAACCAGCCTTTTAAAACGCCCGAAGATTATAACGATTTTCTGGGCCGTATTCAGGCTTTCGGGGTGTGGGGCGATACGGCCATAGCCAACATGCGCCGGGGTATGGCCGCAGGCGTGGTGCTGCCGCGTATGCTTACCTTAAAGGTGTTGCCGCAACTGCAGGCCATGGTGGTAGATGATCCGAAGCAGACCATTTTCTGGGATCCTATCAAAAACATGCCTAAAGACTTTACGGCAGCCCAGCGTGATACCATTACGCAAACTTATACCAAAGCAATAAAGGAGCAGGTTATCCCGACGTATCGCAGGCTGTATGATTTTATGCAAAAGGAGTACCTGCCTAAAAGCCGCAGCACTTCCGGCATCAGTAGTGTACCAGGCGGCGATTCGACATACCGGTACCTGGTGCGCTACTGGACGACCACGAATATGACGCCAGATGAGATTTTTGAGATCGGGCAGAAAGAGGTAGCCAGAATTCGTGGTGAGATGGAGCGGGTAAAGGAGCAGGTTGGTTTTAAGGGAGATCTGAATGCGTTCTTCCAATATGTGAAATCAGATTCTAAATTTACGCCCTTTAAAAAGCCCGAAGATGTGTTGGCCGCTTTCGAAGCCATTCATACCCGTGAGCAGCCGCAACTTGACAGATTGTTCGGTATACAACCAAAATCTAAGTTCGAGGTCAGGCAAACGGAGGCTTTTAGGGCAGCATCGGCCAGTGCAGAGTATAACCCGCCTGCACCGGATGGCTCGCGGCCAGGCATTTTCTATGTGCCTATTCTAGATGCTACCAAGTATAACCTGGTGGGTATGGAATCCCTTTTTCTGCATGAAGCAATTCCGGGCCATCATTACCAGATATCTATTCAGCAGGAGCAGGAAGGCTTGCCAAAGTTCAGACAGTATGCCTGGTACGGGGCCTTTGGCGAAGGCTGGGCTTTGTATTCTGAAAGCCTCGGCAAAGAACTGGGCTTGTACACCGATCCGTATCAATACTTTGGCCGCCTGAGCGACGAAATGCATCGGGCTATCCGGTTGGTGGTAGACGTGGGCATGCACGCCAAAGGCTGGACCCGCGAACAGGCCATCCAGTATTCCCTGGAAAATGAGCTGACAAGTGAGGCAGACGCTACAGCAGAAATAGAACGCTACATGGCTATACCTGGCCAGGCGCTTTCTTATAAGATTGGCGAACTTAAGATAAAAAAACTCCGCCTGAAAGCGCAACAGGAACTAGGGGCTAAGTTTAAGCTAAGCGCTTTTCATGATGAAATTCTGAGAGGCGGCGTAATGCCGCTGGAAGTGCTGGAGCAGCGGGTAAACAACTGGATTGCGCAACAAAAGAAAGTATAGCTGACCAAAAAGCTGCAAAATGAAAGGGCCTGTCGCAAAGCGACAGGCCCTTTCATTTAATAAAACTTAGCCGCAGGTTATTGCTGTGCGTGTTTCCCGTCGAGGCGCTTGAGGAGCAACTTCGTAAATTCGTGTTCGCTTCGGTACAGCTGCGCCAGCTGTCGTATAGTTATCACGCGCTGAAACTTGGCCGCATACTCTTTTTCCAGATTAAGCACCTTTTGGTCTCTGTCGAACTTACTGTCAATCACCGCCTTGATATCCTGTTCGTTCATTTCATCCAGCGACGCACCTTTTAAAGTTCGGGAGGAAGTATAAATTTGGTGGCGTCTGTTTTCGTATTCGTTGTAAAGGGGCCAGAACTTTTGCGCCTGCTCCGGCGACAGATCCATTTTGTCTGTCAGAAAAGCTGTTTTAGCCGCCTTGATATTTTCGCGTTGCTCTTGGTGCTTGTCTGCCTGGGCAAATGTTGCTGTGCCGGTAAGGGTGAAAAGGGCAAGCAGCAGTAGGAAAGTGATTTGTTTCATGGGTAATTTAATAGTCCTCGTCGTTGATTCTATAATACACCAGCTCATCTTCAGCCGCTTTCTGGCTTACATTCAAAAAGTCTGCCGTTAATTCCTGGTCTGCCAGGGAGTTTAGTTCCGCAAAGTCGGCTGTTTCCAGTTGCGTATCATTGCTGGTCAGGTAATCCATTATCTCTACTTCAGCCAGCGAAGCAAAATCAGCCGGTGCCGGCGTAGGCCTATCAGAAATATTGAGGTAAAACACGCCTACAAAAACCAGCAGCAACACGAGCGGCGCTAAAGTCAGCCGAAGCGGCCGCCACAGGCTTTGCTGCCAGGCAGGCTGCAGCGTTTCGGCAGCAGCCGTGCGGGCCATAATGCGTGTAGGCAGGCGGTTGAAATAAGCTTCCGGCACCTGGTACATGTTGCGCTTTGGCAGGTCGCTCAGTTTAAAGTCCTTGTTCATCTTTGTCATGTTATACCTGTTAGATGTTGCTGGCAGGCAATGGTTTAATCCTGCTGCACGTATTCTTCAATCTTTTTAACGGCAATGTGATAAGATGCCTTTAAAGCGCCTACAGAGGTGCCCAATATCTCGGACATCTCCTCATACTTCATCTCTTCAAAATATTTCATGTTAAACACGAGGCGCTGCTTGTCGGGGAGGCGCAGGATAGCCTTTTGCAGCTTCAGTTGTATATCATCTCCGGCCAGCTCCGGCGATGCTTCCACCTTTTCCATCAGTTCGGCGGTAACATCATTGATAGGCAGGAAAAATTTTCTTCTTTTACTGGAAAGGAAGGTGAGGCACTCGTTGGTAGCGATGCGGTAAATCCAGGTATAAAGCTGGGCATCTTGGCGGAAGCTTTCCAGGTTCTTCCATATTTTGATGAACACCTCCTGGGTGAGGTCATCAGAATCATCATGATCGATCACCATCTTGCGGATGTGCCAGTATACTTGTTGCTGGTACTTCCGGACAAGCTGGTTAAAGGCCATATTACGGCTTTCGGGCCGGGCGAATTTCTCTAAAAGCTCTTTGTCTTCCAAAAGGCATTATTCGTTGTTCGTTACTCGTTGATCGGAATGATTCGCTCTCCGGCTAACGAATAACGAACAACAAACAACGAATAATTATTTACGGGAAATGGCGCGTTCGGCTGCGGCTACAATGCTTTGTTCAGTCAGGCCATACTTCTCCATCAGTTGGTCCGGTGTAGCGCTTTCGCCGAAAGAATCATTTACGGCAACATACTCCTGCGGCAATGGCTTATTTTTAACCAGCACCTGCGCAATGCTGTCGCCCAGGCCGCCCAGGCGGTTGTGCTCTTCGGCAGAAACCACGCAGCCGGTTTTTGCCACAGAGGCGAGAATGGCGGCCTCATCCAGAGGTTTAATCGTGTGGATGTTGATGATTTCAGCAGAAATACCTTTCTCAGCAAGGATGTGCCCGGCAAGTATGGCCTTCCATACAAGGTGGCCGGTGGCAAATATACTTACGTCGGTGCCTTCGTTCAGCATCAAAGCTTTACCGATTTCAAACTTCTGATCGGCAGGTGTAAAATTCGGCACTACCGGCCGGCCGAAACGCAGGTATACTGGTCCTTCATAACTGGCTATGGCGATGGTGGCTGCTTTGGTCTGGTTGTAGTCGCAGGGATTTATTACAGTCATGTGAGGCAGCATTCTCATCATACCCAAGTCTTCCAGAATCTGGTGCGTGGCACCGTCTTCGCCCAGCGTGAGGCCGGCATGTGAGGCGCAGATTTTCACGTTTTTGCCTGAGTAAGCCACTGACTGGCGAATCTGATCGTAAACGCGGCCGGTGGAGAAGTTGGCAAAGGTGCCGGTATATGGAATTTTGCCGCCGATGGTCATGCCGGCCGCCAGGCCGATCATGTTTGCTTCAGCAATGCCTACCTGGTAAAATCGCTCGGGGAATTCTTTTTTAAAGGCATCCATTTTAAGGGAGCCGGTCAGGTCGGCGCAAAGTGCTACAACATCAGGATTGGTGCGGCCAAGCTCTGCTAAGCCGGCGCCAAAGCCCGAACGGGTGTCTTTTGATTCTGAGTAAGGGAAATCTTTCATATGTATATATTTTTCTCTTAAAAGGCGGTTTAGTATGAATTATGAATTTTAAATTTTCAGCAACAAAAGCCTATGAATTCCATGTTTATCTTTCAAATACATTTACTTTATAATTCTTAATTCGGAATTTTTAAATCTATCTGTTAAAAATTTTCACAGTTGTTGTTGCACCTGATCTGATGGTAAAATCCTGCACATCAGTAAACTTACTGCCCTGGGCAGATTTGGTGCGATAAACGAATTTATACCTGCCCGGCTGCAGCGCCAGGGTTATTTTGCTGTTATCTTCCGGCAGGTTGCATACCCATACCTGCCTGCCACTTTCGTCTATGCTATAAATACTGCCAAAGCCCTGCACCTGCGTGGGTATGGCCAGCTGGCCGGGCGGTGGTATGGTAATGTCACTGGTTTGCCCCTGCTTCACTTCTACGTCTTTCAGATAGATGCGCGGCATGGTCAGTACTTCCAAATCATACTTGCCTGCCAGGTACTTGTGCCTGTTGCCAAACACCTGCACGTTCAGCGTCTGATTGGTGCCCTGCTGCCGCACGATTGCTGCCAGCTGCCCGTAGGGCGAGGGCCCGCTCTGGCGCAGGTACAGCGTGCCCTGCGGCGCTTTTACCTGGATAACGTTTGCCTTACCGGGTTCGATGGCAAGGTTCCGCTCCACCACAGGTGGCGTAGTGTTTACCACCAGGTCGTAGGGGAGCAGTGCGTCCACTTCCAGCATGTCGGGCGTGCCCTTGCTATCCAGGTAATGCACATAATTATACTCGGGCTGCCCGTTGAGCGCATTCAGGAAAGTCATGTTCACGTTAGTTTCCACTGGCTTTCCCTGCTCGTCCAGCAGCTCTACCCGTACAGTTGTCTGGCTCAGGGCCTGCGTTACAATCTCAGTCAGCACGTTCTCAAAAGTCTGCACATCAGCAGCATTAAAATACTGCCCGATGCAGCTCAGTTGCTTTTCAAATTCCGGCTCTATGCCAATGCCAATCACAAAGGGCCGCAGAAAGATATGCTTTTTCTGCAGCGCCAGCGACATAGCGCATGGGTCACCGTTACAGGACTCTAATCCATCTGTGATCAGGATAACCACTTTCCTGGATTTATCTGCCGGAAAATCGCCTGCCGCCTGCTCCAGCGAGTAAGTGATGGGCGTGTTGCCACGCGGTACTATCTGCTGCAGCTTTTTTTTAATAGGTGCAGCATTTTTAGCGGCAAAAGGCACTTCCAGTTTGGTATCCTTACAGTCGTTGCGTTCGCGGCCAAACTGGTGGCCGTATACGCGCAGGGCCACTTCTACATTTTCGTAATCCTGCAGCGAATCGACCAGGTGGGCCAGCAGGTTTTTAGCTACCTCCATACGATCGCTGTCTTCCCACTTGGCCAGCATACTACCCGAGGCATCCAGCAGAAAAAGGATACGCGTTTTAGGTGGCGGCTTTTTCTCCTGGCACAAGGCTACGTGGCCTGCTGACAGTAGCAGCAGGAAGAAAAGTACTGCAGAGGTGCGGTGCCAGTTAGCCATAGCCGGAAACTCGTTGTTGGTTGCTCGTTATTTGTTAATCGAAAAACGGATAACCAGCAACGAACAACGATAAATTAGTAGTCCGCGGCTTCGTTAACGGCCAGTTGCTGCAGTGCTTTTTCCAGCTGCTCGTCGTTTGGCGCTACGCCGTGCCATTTGTGCGAGCCCATCATATAGTCCACTCCGAAGCCCATTTCTGTATGCATCAGGATTATCACCGGCTTGCCTTTGCCTGTCGCAGCTTTGGCTTCATCCAGCGTGGCGAGTAGTTGCTCAAAGTCATTGCCTTCTGTTTCCAGCACATGCCATCCGAACGCCTCAAACTTAGCATGCAAGTCGCCCAGGCCGCCGATTTCATCCGTGGAGCCATCTATCTGCTGATGGTTCCGGTCTACGGTGGCAATCAGGTTATCTATTTTGTGATGAGGCGCATAAATGGCAGCTTCCCATATCTGGCCTTCTTCCAGTTCTCCATCACCCATCAGCACATACACCAGGCTATCGTCGTTGTTAAGCTTTTTAGCCTGAGCTGCGCCAGTGGCAACCGACAGTCCCTGACCAAGCGAGCCGGAGGCTATCCGGATGCCCGGCAAACCCTCTTCAGTGGCCGGGTGACCCTGCAACCTGGAGTTGAGTTTGCGGAAAGTAGCCAGTTCTTTTGCATCAAAGAAGCCGGCGCGGGCCAGCGTGCTGTACCATACCGGCGAGATGTGACCGTTAGACAGGAAAAACAAGTCTTCGCCCTTGCCCTCCATTGTGAAATCTGTGCTATAGTTCATCACTTTAAAGTATAGCGACACGAAATAATCGGTGCAGCCAAGCGAGCCGCCTGGGTGGCCGGAGTTCACAGCATGTACCATGCGTACAATATCGCGGCGCACTTGTGCGGCCACCTGCTTTAGTTCGTCGATGCTCTTGTTGTATGGGTTTTTCACGTTGTTTTAAGTTAATAGTTGAAGGCTAAATTATTTAATGGTTGTTATGCATGTATAGCTTTAGGAGCAGGTATCAGGATTTGGTTATCTTTTAACCGTGTTTGAAATTCGATTGCTCTCATAAGTATACTTCCCTGTTAACTGGCTAATGTACATTATTCCTGTGAGGGTATGAAATTTTTTTATACTTGCCGTCATCACCCAATAAGATAAACCAAGCATTGCCGCCCTTGCAGGCAACTGCGCATTTATACTTCTATTTTAAAATCTGTTCTGTGTGTTCCTTGGTCTTCACCTTCTTGATGATGTCCTGTATCAGGCCTTCTTCGTCAATAACGAAGGTATAACGCATGGTGCCCATGTATTGGCGGCCATACATCGATTTCTCCTGCCACACACCATATTGCTCCACAATGTGCTTATCGGTATCTGCCAGCAGCGTAAAAGGCAAATCATACTTGCTGATAAACTTCTGGTGCGATTTCTCGCTATCGATACTTACGCCAATTACTTCGTAACCTTCTTTCTGAAGGTCGCTGTAATTGTCGCGGAGGTTGCAGGCCTGGGCGGTGCAGCCGGAAGTATCGTCCTTCGGGTAGAAGTATAAAATTACTTTCTTGCCGCGGTAGTCGCTCAGCTTTATGGTATTTCCGTGCTGATCTTTGCCTTTAAATTCAGGGGCTTTGTCGCCGATATTCAGTGTCATAGGTGTTGTAACGTATCAAATTTCTTCGATTATTGTGTTGTGATTTGATACAAAATTAAATTGTAGTAGTATAGGTGGCTTCGTTGCCGGCATTATCTTTTACTTTCAAAACAAACTCACCAGACAGAGGAAAAGTATCATCCAGTTTCTCAGTCCAGATGGTAGCATTCTTATACTCATACTTCATCAGCACCCACTTGCCATTTATCCAGGCATTAAAAGAATTGATCCCGGATAAATCATCCCAAATCTTAAACTTTACCAGATTTTTGCTTTTGCTCAGGAGTTTTATTTTTGGCGCATTCACATCTTCCAGCACTTTAAACTTGCCCATGTTGCGGGTTGTAAACGTGATGGCGTCGCCGTTCCAGGTGCCGCCGGTGTAGCCGCGCCCACGGCCCAGGCCGAGGAAGTATACGGCAGCTTTCGATTTATCAGCGAATTGCTTGTCGGGCTTAATCGTGGCTGTCATGGCCTGGAGCAGCGGCGTGTAAAAATCGCCGATGGTATATACGTCGCCATCTTTTCGTGTTTGTAAGTATAGGGTGTCGTAGAGCGTCTGCTTGCCGAAAGTAAGGCGCAGGTAATCATTCGAGAATTTAACTTCCTGCCCCGGGGGCACTATCTGCTGAAAATCAAATTTTATTACTTCGCCGCAGAAACCAAGTGAATCAGGAAGGCCGCCGCGCAGATCGTAAAGCGCTACGGAGGTAGAATTATCCATATAACTTGGTGCCAGTTGCAAGTCTTTGCCGCCCATAAACAGCTCCACGTTGCGCGGGGTGACGCTGGTATCGGTGGCGCTCACTTTCAAAATATTGCCGATGATGTCATAGCGGACATCCGGTTTTTTTACGCCTTTGGCCAGCGTCTTGTAAAACGTGGGCTCTTTGCCTTTCAGCACAAAATTCAGGGTGGAGGTGTTATCGTAAGAGTCTTTCGCTACCAGTTTTACCTCGTATACCGAGTCCGGCTGGATGGTGATGCGGCCCTGGCGTTTGCCGGGGGCATCGTATAGCGGCAGGTCGTTGCCATAATCAACGTATGTTTTCTGAAAAGTGCGGCCATAGCGCTTGTACATGCCATAATCAATGTGCTGCGACACCTGCCGCGACAACTCAAACGGCACCTGGTCGATATAATGCTCATAAACCTGCCTGCCATTCACGTATACGATTACCTCCTGCGTACCATTTTTATTTGAAGCACCGTCGAGCCGGTCGGTTGTCTGCAGCTCCAGCCCCAACAGCCCGTTGGCAAAAACCGTGTCAGGCAAAGTGTAGGCCGATCCACTTTTGACCGGTTTAAATTCAGCGCGGCCAAAAACGTTATTCACGCGGCTGTGTATGTTCAGCGGCTGCATGGCCAAAGTATAAATATCCGGCGGCGTAGTGTCTTCCACTTCTTTAAATTCATACTGCAGCGGGTTATAGAGACGATCCTCTTTATCACGGATTTCGAAGTGCAGGTGCGGGCCGCCGGAACCGCCGGTGTTACCGGAAAGGGCAATCACATCGCCTCGCTTAATCGGAAACTGGCCCGGCTTGGGAAAGAGCTTTACGTCAAAAGCCTGCTTCTTATACTGATTCTGCAGCACATAAGCGCCCATCGGCTCGGCGAAGGCGGAGAGGTGGCCGTAGGTGGTCACCAGCCCATTGGGATGCGTAATATAAATGTGGTTGCCATAGCCGTAGGTAGATACATCCACCCGGGAAATATAGCCGTCGGCGGCGGCATATACCTCCAGTCCTATGCGCTGATCGGTTTTGATGTCGAGGCCGCCGTGAAAGTGGTTGGAGCGTATTTCACCCATCGTACCGGACAAGTAATTGCGTTCGCCGGGTTTAATCGGGAACAGAAAATAACCGGCAGCAGGAGCAGGTTTAACGGTTTCTGTTTTGGTTTTGATAAATGGTGTGCCATTTTGGGCCTGCAGGTCGAGGCTGACAAATGTGCCAAGTATAACAAATGCTAAGCGCCTATTTAATTTCAAAGTCAAGTAATTTTTTTTCTTCCACATACGCTTTCAATCTATCTCCTGTTTGCACCGGCCCAACGCCTTCCGGGGTACCGGTAAAAATAATGTCGCCTGTTTTTAAGGTGATAAACCTGGAGATATAGGCAATAATATCATCAAACGTATTCAGCATCATACCAGAATTGCCTTTTTGCCTGGTTGCGCCGTTTATATCGAGCCGGAAATTAATATTGTGCAGGTCCGGAAACTGGCTGAGCGGCAGAAACTCTGAGATAGGAGCAGAGCCGTTAAAACCTTTCGCCAGCGCCCAGGGCAGCCCTTTCGCTTTAGCTTTAGACTGCAAATCGCGTGCAGTAAAATCAATACCCAAGCCGACAGCATCATAATATTTGTGTGCAAACTTTTTGTCAATTTCTTTGCCTTCGCGGCTGATGCGCAAAATCAATTCAATTTCATGGTGAATATCCTGCGTGTAGTCCGGGTAGTAAAATGGCTCGTTGTGCCGAAGTATGGCCGTGTCTGGCTTCAGGAAAATAACAGGCTCGTCAGGAACTTCGTTTTTAAGTTCAGCAATATGTTCGGCGTAATTGCGGCCGATAGCTAATATCTTCATATAAGGGTATTATTCAGTTCAGATATTCAAAAATAAGATATCTAATGTTGCGGCGCCAATAAAATATAAAAAAGCCAGTGGACGGGTCGCCATAAATTTAGCTGATGTACTTGTTACGGCTATACACCCTAACCGTTATCTGCTATGGTTATTGCCGTCAGCAGTGCCTACAACATTTTATTTCCTTTTTATCGTATACGGAGCACACTGTTAGCATTATTGTTATGGATTGCTAATTTCGTAACGAAATAGAAATTTTACTTCTTAAGTATTGTAATTTGTTAATTTAAATATTCTGTAAAAATTGGCTTTCCCAAAATTTGGTTCAAAATTTGAACTCCGATTCCAAAACCACTTAAACTTTAAAGTTATGTATAAAAAAATATTATCTTTTTCCCTGGCTGTCACCATGCTGGTTGGCTGTACTACAGTGCCCCTTACAGGCCGCCGACAGTTAAGCCTGGTATCTGATGCTGAGATGCAGCAGCAAAGCTATGCTGCCTATGACCAGTTCTTAAGCGAAAATAAATTATCCAGAGATGCGCAGGCCACTGCTATGGTGAAGCGCGTAGGAGAACGCATCGAAAAAGCGGTGGAGCAGTATATGGCTACCAACAATATGTCGGATGAACTGGCCGGCTTTGACTGGGAATTTAACCTGGTGCAGGATGATCAGGTAAATGCTTTTGCAATGGCCGGTGGTAAAACTGTGGTGTATACAGGCCTACTGCCGGTAGCACAAAACGAAACAGCGCTGGCTGTGGTAATGGGTCACGAAATTGCACACGCCATTGCCAAGCATGGTAACGAGCGCATGAGTCAGCAATTGGCGCAGCAGTTTGGCGGGCAAACACTTTCTGCGCTGGCGGGCACACAACCCGGCGCAGCGGCAAACTTGGTGCTGGCGGCCTACGGCGTAGGCTCGCAGCTTGGTTTGCTGAAGTATAACCGTACACAGGAGTCGGAGGCGGATAAGCTGGGGCTGGTGTTTATGGCGATGGCTGGCTATGATCCGCAGGCGGCTGTTCCGTTCTGGCAGCGAATGCAGGAAAGCAGCGGCGGTCAGGAACCAACGGAGTTACTCTCAACACACCCCAGCTCCGCCACCCGCATAAACGATCTGCAAAACTTTATGCCGGAAGCTCTTAAGTATTACAAGGCACGTTAAGCGCACCATCATATGCTTGCAAACACCCTTAAGGGCTATTGCAATAATTATCAAATTAATTAAATGTGCGTAGCGGAGGTTTAGTTTCTTTATCTGCTGAAGTATAAGTATAAAAGGCCGCCCGGTATATACCGGGCGGCCTTTTATACTTATACTTCATACTTTGCGTTTCTATATCACAACCAATCCTGAAAAAATTTATTCAGACGAAAGATGCTTTATACTTCAACGAACTTACGATAATTGTATTTTCCTTAGTCGGATGCGGGTGAGTACCTTTTTAGTATGAAGCGGGAAATCGCCTTTCATCATCCAGTCATAGTAGCTTGGTTCTTTGGCCAGCACATCCACCACCGGCACGTTTTTATACTTGCCAAAATTAAAAACCTCCTGTCCGGTATTGTTAAATACAATGCGGCCCGACAGATCGGCAGTTTTCTGAACGGTGAATTTGTGCAGTACCGCCATGTCGTTTTGGATGGGATAATCTTTTACACCTTCCGATGACTCAATAACACTGTTTTGATAGCGGTCCAACTGGCCCATCAGAATGTGGTATGATGCCACCGTATCAGCCTCGGCGCTGTGGGCGTTCTCCAGCTTTTTGTTGCAGTAAAACTTGTAAGCGGCGGATAAAGTGCGTTGCTCCATCATATGGAAAATTTTGCAGGCATCTACAATATTCCTGTTCTCAATATCAAAATCGATATCGCAGCGCAGAAACTCTTCGGCCAGCAGCGGAATATCAAAGCGCAGCAGGTTGTAGCCGCCCAAATCGCATCCTTTCAGAAACTGCTCCAACTCGCGGGCTACCTGCTTAAAAGGCGGCGCATCAGCAATATCCACATCATAAATCTTGTGTATCATACTCGACTCCAAAGGTATGGGTATGGTGGGATGGATGCGGCGTGTTTTCAGGGTTTCTGTGCCATCCGGATGTATTTTAAGCATACTTACTTCCACAATACGGTCTTTGCAGATATCAGTGCCGGTAGTTTCCAGGTCGAAGAAAACGATGGGGCGCTTCAGGTTTAATTTCATGGCGATAAGTATAAAATATTAAAGAACCGCCTTTGTGAGCGCCTCCAGATTCATGTTATTATAATTGCCGGAGCTCATCAGCAGCAGGTTCGCGTTATGCCAGTTGCGCGAAGTAAGGTGCTGTTGCAGCGCCTCCGAATCGGTATATACCTGCAGGCGCGGGTTGCGGAATGCTTCCTGCAATTCTGCTTCGGTCAGCATTTCCATACGTTTGTGGGCTAAGGTTTTAGGGCTGAAATAAACAATTGGTTCATCTGCTTTATCCAGTGCGCCGGCGTATTGCGGCAGAAAGCTGCGGTTCAGGCTGCTGAAGGTATGGAGTTCCAGCACGGCCACCAGTTCGCGTTGCGGGTACTGCGCCTTTACGGCTTCAGTGGTTGCTTTTACTTTAGACGGGGCATGGGCAAAATCTCTGAACGCAACAGAACTGTCGCTTTCGCCCATTTTCTCCAGACGTTTGGCAGCGCCCTTAAAGGTTTTGAGCGCTTCATAAAAATCAGGCGCTTTCACGCCAATCTTCTTACATACTTCTTTGGCCGCGTTGATGTTACGCAGGTTGTGTTCTCCGAAAAGGTGGATTTCTATATCGTCTTTTTTAGTATGAAGTATAGTTTTGCCGTTTCGGATAGTATGATCGTGCACCGTATACCCAATGTAGGCAATATCGGCAGGGTTGCGGGGCACCGCCGCCAGCAGCACCTGCTCATCGTCCTGGTTATAGATAAGCGTGCCGGCTTTAGGCGTCATCTCAGCAAAAATGCGGAACTGCTCCCGGTATATTTCCGGGTCCGGAAACACATTGATATGATCCCAGCTGATGCCGCTGATGACGCCGATGTGATGATGATAAAGGTGAAATTTGGGGATGCGCTTAATGGGGTCGGAGAGGTACTCGTCGCCTTCAATAATAATGATGGGTGCATCGTCTGAGAGTTTCACCATCCGGTCAAAACCCTCCAGCTGCGCACCTACACCATAATCGAAGGGGCGGCCTAGGTACTGCAGCACATGCATGATGATGGAAGTGATGGTTGTTTTGCCGTGGCTGCCGCCGATGACGATTCGCTGCTTGTCGCGACTCTGCTCGTAAATAAACTCCGGGAACGAGAAAACAGGCAGGCCCAGTTCCTGCGCCCGTGCCAGCTCCGGATTATCAGGGCGTGCGTGCATGCCCAGTATCACGGCATCTATACCTGCGTCCAGCTTCTCCGGAAACCAGCCTTCCTGCGCAGGCAATATGCCTGCCGCCGCCAGCCTGCTTCTGGCAGGTTCAAATATCTCATCGTCCGAGCCGCTTATGTGCAGGCCCTTGTCGTGTAGCGCCAGCGCCAGGTTGTGCATAATGCTTCCGCCGATAGCAATCAGGTGGATGCGCTGAAATTCCTTCTTCTCCATAAGTAGGGCAAAATGTCTGCAAACCGACAAATTTAGAATTCCTTCCTTAATATAAAATAGCCAGGGGCCAATATGTTGATATCTTATATCCGAATGTGGAATACTCCGGCTGCAATGTGGATTACTTGCGTAGCCCGTTTTTTAAATTTGTGCTATGGAGGAGATGAAAATGGATGTGCGGCCCATGGGCAACCGCAACGGCTGGAGCAAGAAAGCCCCTGTGTTATCAGAGTTAGGCAAAAAGCCACCGCAGGCGCTTGATTTGGAGGAAGCGGTGCTCGGCGCGCTGATGCTGGAAAAAGATGCCTTGACCAACGTGATAGATATTCTGCGCCCGCAGAGCTTTTACAAAGAAGCGCATCAACGTATCTTCAAAGCCATACTTGCGCTGTTTGATAAATCGGAGCCAATCGATATCCTGACGGTAACGCATGAGCTGCGCGAACAGGGAGAACTGGAACTGGCCGGCGGCGCTTATTATGTCACGCAGCTAACCACGCGCGTAAATTCGGCAGCCAACATCGAGTACCACGCCCGTATCATCACCGAAAACTCCATCAAACGCGATCTGATTTCTATTTCCTCTGAAGTGCTTTCCCGCGCTTTTGAAGATACCACCGACGTATTCGACCTGCTTGACAGCACCGAGGCCAAACTCTACGAAGTATCGGAGTCAAACATTCGCAAGAATTTTGCCGACATGCGCTCACTGATGCATGATGCCATTAAGGAACTGGAAGAGAAGCGCAAGCAGGCCGACGGCTTAACCGGCGTGCCCAGCGGCCTCGTGGCGCTGGATCGCGTAACCTCCGGCTGGCAAAAATCCGACTTGGTTATACTTGCCGCACGCCCCGCGATGGGTAAAACAGCTTTCGTGCTGTCGTGTATGCGCAATGCTGCAGTTGACTTCAACAAAGGCGTGGCTATTTTCTCGCTGGAGATGTCGTCGTTGCAGCTGGTAAACCGTCTGATTTCGTCGGAGGCGGAGCTGGATTCGGAAAAAATAAAGAAAGGCAGCCTGGAAGACTATGAATGGGCACAGCTCAACCATAAGATTGCCAAACTTACCGAAGCGCCGATTTTTATTGATGATACGCCGGGCCTTTCTATCCGCGAGCTGCGTACCAAGTGCCGCCGCCTGAAAGCGCAGTACGACATCCAGATGATCATTATCGACTACCTGCAGCTGATGAGCGGCAATGCCGAAGGCAAGGGCAACGGGAACCGGGAGCAGGAAATTGCTTCCATTTCGCGTGCCCTGAAGATGCTGGCTAAAGAGCTGAACGTGCCCGTGATTGCGCTCTCGCAGCTGAGCCGCGCCGTGGAAACCCGCGGCGGCGACAAACGGCCAATGCTGTCTGACCTGCGTGAATCCGGATCTATTGAGCAGGATGCCGACATGGTGCTTTTCCTGTATCGCCCCGAATATTACGGCATCACCGAAGACGAAATGGGCAATCCGACGTCAGGCGTGGGCGAGGTGATTATTGCCAAGCACCGTAACGGCTCACTGGAAAATGTGCAGCTGAAATTTATTGGCAAGTATACCAAGTTTACCAATCTCGAACATGACTTTGGCGGCGATGCCATGGGCGGCTTTAATGCCCTGCCTAACAGCACTTTCGATGCAGATTCGCCTGGCTCCATTCGTTTGGGCAGCCGCATGAATGATGGCGGCCAGAGCGGCGGTTTCCCGACATCCAACTTCAGCGAAGAGCCACCGTTTTAATTATACTTCAGCAAATCATATGTAAGTATCAGCCGCTGCGCCCTTAATCCGGCCGGCGGCTTTTTTTCTTGTCATAATTTATTCTTACCTGATTTATCAGGAATGCCATTCCACTTTTTCCTCCAGCGGGATCATCCTTTTGCCTTTTGGGGTAGATTTGTCGGAGTAGCCTAAGTATAAAATGCCCAGCACCACGTCCTCTTCCCGTAGCTGTAACATAGTTTTCATGGCAGGATGATAAGCCATGCCACCGGAACCCCAGTAGGCGGCCAAATCTAAAGCGGCAGCGCCCAGCAGCAGGTTTTGCACGGCGCAGGCGGTAGCTGCTATTTCTTCCAGCGCCGGAATCTTCGGCAAGCTGCCGCGCTGCATCACAGCCACCAGCACATGAGACGCCTTGTCGCCCATGTGTTGCAGCTTGTTATACTTGTCCTGCTGGTATTTATCCGGCGGCATTTCCTGCTTGTACAAAGCGGCATGTGCCTCACAGAATTCCCGCACTTTAGCGCCGGCGTATACTTTGAAACGCCACGGCTCGGTATGTCCGTGTGTAGGCGCCCAGTCTGCCAGCGCGAGTAGCTGCCATACCTGTTCGTCGGGCACCTGCCGGCCGTTCATTTGGTCAGGTTTGGTAGTTCTGCGGGTGCGTATTATTTCCTGTATCGTTAGAAATGTATCTTGCATGTATAGGTGTCGCTTAAAATGATGCCTTTGCTACAGGTTTTAAAGCTGAGAGTGCTGCAGGCCTTTGGAATGGCAATTTATTAAATAACAGCCAGACTTGTTGCTGCTAATACAAGTATGTATCAACCTTTGTTTAGCTCAGGGAAGACGTAGGAAAAGAAATAATTCCGGCTTATTTTTGATGCAGGTATAAGTCCTGCGAAAACTCTTAGATGAGACTCCAATGAGAACAGCAAGAATAACATGCAGCTGTGTTTTTGTGCCTGAAAGTTTTGTGCCTAATGTTTTACCATAGTACCTTCTTGATTTTAACGCACCCTTGCCCGAGCATAAATGGACTATAGCAACCTTTTTAAGAACATACCTGAAGCAATTGTTGTATTATCGCCGGAGTATAAAATTCTGGAGGCCAGCGATCGGTACCTGCAGGTAACCATGCGGAAAAGAGAACAGATTGTGGGGCTGCACTTTCTGCTGGAGGCTTATCCGGATAAAGAGCATTCTTATGAAGATAACCCCGTGCGGAAAGTGCTGGATAAAGCCCGGCAAACCAAACAGACGCAATACTTGGATGTAATTCGTTACGACCTGTCTAGACCCGAGGAAGAAGGTGGCGGCTACGATACCCGCTACTGGGAAGCGGCGCACACGCCTGTGCTCGACGACGAGGGAAACGTGGAGTACCTTATCCAGCGGACTTCTGATGTAACAGAGCGCGAGGTTGCTAAAATGGCCCTGTCGGAGAGCGAGGAGAAGTTCAGGTTTATGGCCGAGGCGATGCCGCAGCTTGTATTTACAACCGATGCCGCGGGCAAGCTCATTTATCTTAACCAGCGCTGGACAAAACTGACAGGTGTACCGGTTAAAGAGTTGCTGGATTTAGATTGGAAGCAGGTAACGCACCCGGATGATTTGCCTGTGGCTGAAGCAAAATGGCAGGAAGCATTCAGCAATGGTACGGAAATGCAGCTGGAGTACCGTCTGCGGGAAAAGGATGGCAACTACCGCTGGTACCTGTGCCGCGCTTTGCCTATGACAGACGAAGCTGGCAATATTATTATGTGGGTGGGCAGCTCTACGGATATACACAATACCCGCCGGATGGTGCAGGAACTGCTGGAGGCAAACGAGCAGATGGCGCACCTCGGGGACCAGGTGCAAGCTGCTTATACTCAAGCGGAGAATGAGCGCAAAACAATGGAGCGGCTTATTATGCAGGCGCCTGCTATGTTCTGTATCCTGAAAGGGCCGGAGCACCGTTTTGAGCTTGTAAATAAGCTGTATCAGCAGCAGCTTTTTCCGAATAGAGAAATATTAAACAGAACGGTGGCAGAGGCGCTGCCCGAGGTAATCGAGCAGGGATTTATTCAGCTGCTCGATAATGTCTACAATACCGGGAAAGAGTTTGTAGCAGAAGAGGTGCTGATAAAACTTGATCGAAGAAATACGGGTGAACTTGAAGATGTTTATGTAACATTTATTTACCAGCCGCTTTACGATGAAACGGAGCAGGTTACAGGTATTCTGGCGTTTGTTTTTGAAGTAACGCAGCAGGTTTTGTATAAAAAGAAACTACAGGGACTTGGGCAGGCATAGTATGAGAAGCTTTACAATGAAAGAAAGGCGCCACGAATGAATTTAGCTCAGGTAGACATTCAGCAGTTGCGGATAAAGCATATCTTATATAAATCAAAGGTGCGCGCGACACTTTATGGCGGTGTTTTCGACGAGGCTTTTTTCTCCCGGTCGGGCCCCGTAGGAACCTGGTTCAGTAACGTGGGGCAGGTGCGCTATGCCAATGAGCCGGAAACGTGGCAACTGGTAAGTGTACATCAGGAATTAGATGCTGCAACACGGCTGCTTTACAGATTGTACAGCGGCGGCAGGATTGACGAAGCTCACGAAGAACTCCGAAATATAGAAAAGCTGTCGGACCGGTTTCTGAGCCTGCTCTCCAAACTAGAGGACAGGCTGAAGGAAGCAGTATAAAAGGCCGGTTTAACACATGTTGAACCGGCCTTTTATTTTTTATACCTTTATTTCAATTTCAGATCAATCAGCATCTGCTCAATCTTCCTTTTCAGTTTCTGCTCTGTGGCATCGAAATCGGCAGCGGAAGCAAGCGGTTCGTTCACGCTGATATAGAACTTAATTTTTGGTTCTGTACCGGACGGGCGCGCAGAAATTTTACTACCGTCTTCTGTCAGGTATTGCAGCACATTAGAGCTTTCCAGATCAAGTTTCTGCTCCTCGCCAGTAAGTATAAGTTTGCGCGTGCTATACTTGTAGTCGCTCACGGCCACTACTTTAGAGCCGGCTATACTTTGCGGTGGATTGCTGCGCATGTCGGCCATCATCTGCTGGATTTCTTCTGCGCCGCGCTGTCCTTTTTTGGTGAACGATACCAGCTCTTCTTTGTAGAAACTATACTTCGTATACATCTCCACCATCATCTCGTACAGGCTCTGGCCTTTATCTTTTGCTACTGCAGCCATTTCCGCTATCAGTGCGCAGGATGAAATGGCATCTTTATCGCGTACAAAGGCGCCTATCATATACCCGTAGCTTTCCTCGCCTCCGGCAATGTATACTTCTTTGCCTTCCAGCTCCCGGATTTTTCCGGCGATATACTTAAAGCCCGTCAGTGTCTCGTACATGGTTACACCATAGCTGTCGGCTATTTCTTTAATAAGATCAGTGGTTACGATGGTTTTCACCACGAACTCTTTGCCCATTAATTTGCCTGCCTGTTGCCAGGCCTGCAACAGGTAATTGATGAGCAACGCGCCGGTCTGGTTTCCGTTCAGCAGTACGAATTCACCTTTCAGGTTTTTAACAGCGATACCCACACGGTCAGAATCGGGATCGGTAGCCAGCACCAGATCAGCATCCAGTTCGGCGGCCTTTTTCAAAGCCAGCGTCATAGCATCTTTTTCTTCCGGGTTCGGATAAATCACCGTCGGGAAATTGCCATTTGGCTCTGCCTGCTCCTCCACCACATGCACGTTCGTAAAGCCGAACTGCTTCAGCACTTCCGGCACCAGCGTAATGCCTGTGCCGTGCAATGGCGTGTAAACGATCTTCAGGTCGTGCTGCCGCTTGATGGCATCCTTAGAGATAGAAAGCTTGAGTACTTCATTTATATAAGCCTGATCCAAATCAGCGCCAATCATCTCAATGTTTGCGATGTTAGGCACAAACATCACCTCGTCTACCGACTTTATCTTATTTACTTCTTCGATGATGTTTTTGTCGTGCGGCGCGGTTACCTGTGCGCCATCGTTCCAGTATACTTTGTAGCCGTTGTATTCTTTGGGATTATGCGAAGCTGTTACCACCACGCCACTCTGGCAATTTAAATGGCGGATGGCGAAAGACAATTCCGGCGTAGGGCGCAGCGCCTCAAACAAGTATACTTTAATGCCATTGGCCGAAAAAATATCTGCTGAAATGCGGGCAAACACATCGGAGTTGTTGCGGCTGTCGTGCGCGATGGCCACTTTTACCTGCTGGTCAGGGAAGTTTAGCTTCAGATAATTGCACAAACCCTGCGTGGCCATACCCAAGGTATAACGGTTCATGCGGTTGCTGCCTGCACCCATAATGCCGCGCAGCCCGCCGGTGCCAAACTCAAGGTTTCTATAAAAAGCATCTGAAAGCGCTTCGTGCTCATTGCGCTCCAGCATACCGCTGATTTCATTTTTCGTTGCGTCGTCGTAGTTGCCGGCGAGCCATGCGTCAATTTTCTGGCGTATACTTGTCTCTATCATTTTGCTGTTTATCTGGTTTATACTTGCAGATTTATACTTTGCTTTTACTTTATACTCTGACATTACCCTGAAGGTGAAAAAAACGGTATAAAAAACACACCAGTTCTTTCTGCATCCAAAGAACTGGTGTGAGGTATGGCCTATCAAAATAAAGTGATTGAAGCTGAAAATTACAGCGCCTATACTTCTGTTTGCTGCTAAAGGTTACCGCGCAGTGCCTGCTCCCGCTCTATGGCCTCAAACAAAGCTTTGAAGTTGCCTTTGCCAAAAGAACGCGCGCCCTTGCGCTGGATTATCTCAAAGAAAACAGTAGGGCGATCCTCTACAGGTTTGCTGAAGATCTGGAGCAGGTAGCCTTCATCGTCACGGTCAACCAGCAGGTTCAGTTTTTTCAGATCTTCCATATCCTCGTCTATATGGCCTACGCGGTCCAGCAGATCTTCGTAATATGTTTCGGGCACGCGCAGAAATTCTACGCCACGGCTCTTTAAGTCTGCCACCGTGTGCAGAATATTGTCTGTAGCAATGGCGATGTGCTGCACGCCGGCGCCGCGGTAAAACTCCAGGTATTCGTCTATCTGTGATTTCTTTTTGCCCGCCGCAGGTTCATTAATCGGGAATTTCACGTAGCCGTTTCCATTCGATACCACCTTCGACATCAGGGCCGTATACTCGGTACTGATGTCGCTGTCGTCAAACGTGATCAGCAGTTTAAAACCCATTACTTTTTCATAGAACGCCACCCATTCGTTCATCTTACCCAACTCCACATTACCCACGCAATGGTCTACATACTTCAGGCCGGCGGGTACAGTCTGTAGCTCCGAAGTTCGCGCCACGTAGCCCGGTATAAAAGGACCGCTGTAGTTTTTGCGTTCTACAAAAGTATGGATGGTATCGCCGTAAGTATGAATGGAGGCAGTTTTTACTTCGCCATACGCATCTGTGAGTGTTTTAGGCTCCAGCGCTGGCTTTGCGCCACGCGCTATAGTTTCTCGGAAAGATTTTTCGGCATCATCTACCCACAGCGCCAGCACTTTTACACCGTCGCCGTGCTGGTGCACATGCCGGGCAATTTCGGATTCGGGGCTGATGGCCGTCGTGAACACAAAACGAATCTTATCCTGCACCAATACATAAGAGGCACGGTCGCGCAGGCCTGTTTCTGGGCCGGCATACGCGACTAACTTAAAGCCGAAAGCGGTCTGATAAAAATGTGCCGCCTGCTTGGCATTGCCCACATAGAACTCGATATGGTCGGTGCCATTAAGCGGCAGAATATCTGTTGCCATAGGTATTTAGTATGATTCTTTAGCTGATCGATGTAAAAATACAGCTTTTCGGGTTAGAACAAAACGATTGCCGCCGTATTGCAAATTATCCTGCCAATACTTGCAATTGCTACGGCATGTTGGCAACTTTGTAAAAAATGTATACACCGTATGAACGCTACAGACCTGAATAAAGCCGTCATTGCCATCCTGGAAAAGAAGCAGCAGTTGAATGCGCTGGATTACAACGATGCGCGCTATGACGACATAGAGGAGGAACTGCACGACCTGGAAGACGATTTTAACGAGGCCTACGGCGACGAAATGGAAGATGTGCTGGAGGAGGTGCATGGCAAGCTGAAATCAGATGCCGATATTCTGCTGCCCACCGCTTACCTGGCCAGCTCGCTGGATGGAAGCGAGCGCGAAGAAGACGAGAAAGAGGGTGTTTGGGTAGAGTCTGATTCGTTTCCGGGCGTAGAAATGCGCCTGGTGCTGGTAGCCAACCCGCCGCGCGTGCTGCTCATCCTGGCCGACCAGGAGCGCGTGCTTTGGACTGCCGAATAAGTATAAAGGAACAAGTATAAGCATATGGTGGCTGCTTGCCATAAGCCGCACCTGCCGAAGCCTCCGGGCTACGACAGGTGCGGCTTTTATTGTTGTGGTTAGCTGAAAAAAGAGTAGCTGGCAAGTATAAAGTTTCTGCACGATTTGCTATATTGAGCAAGGCAAGTATAAAATTAGTCTCTGGCACCGAAATGGTTTCCGGCTTTGGAAAGTAAAGCGAAAGTAAACCCATACAACTAGCTGCTAGCTGCTAGTTGTACTTAATGTAAGACATTGGAAGACCTAACAAAGCACATCGAGAAAATGATGAAACCTTATCGTGATATTGAAAAGATCACTGCGCCGATAAGGAATATGCAAAAATCACTAATACCAGCTTTAGCACTGCAAGAGTCGTTAGAGTTGCCTCTGAAGAACTTCCAAAAATCATTCGAACATATAAGTAAAATTTATGCTTCGATTCCCAAGTTTGAAAATCCGATTTTACAACACTTGGATACATTTAAGGAGATTGGAAATCAACTAAAGGAATTTACAGAGAAAACGCCTACTTCTCTTTTATTGATAGCCCAGCATGGTTGGTTTATTGAGTTAGATACTACACTGGGCATGCCATCTCAGATTGCATATGAAATCCAAGACGGTTCAGTTGAAACAGCAAATGAATTGTTAATTGAATATTATCAATCAAATCTTGATCGGATTTTTGAAAATCTAATTAATCGACACTCAAACAGAAAAGAAATTTTAAATCAAATATTTATTTCTTTTAGAAGTGGTAATCACAGCATATTGATTCCATCTGTTTTAACACAGATAGACGGTATATGCTTTGATTTTACAAAAAAGAAGTTCTTTATTAAAGAAAAGAACAATAGCTACTTACCACAGGTTACCTCTGAATTGGAAAAGTCGGCTGACAGTTTTCTATATTTATATCTTTCACCCTTACAAAATCAGACCCCGATTATGGTAAGAGAACAAGATATATTAAAGTTTCCATGCCATTTAAATCGACACGAAATTCTACATGGAATTAGTACTGATTATGGAACTAAGATCAATAGTCTAAAAGTAATTTCGCTTTTGAAATACATTTCAGATTTATTAACAGACCTAGACAGAAAAACACTAAGTACAACCGCTTGTGTAGCAGCTAGGCTTGCTGACGCTACGCCTCTGCTACACAAGCGGTTGATGTCAGCTAAAAAAGCGGCAAACTACTAAAACATACCATGAAATCAGCCAGACGTACCGGGAAATATCTGATCTTGCTGCTGCTGGTAATCGGGGCGGGGCTGCTGTCACGGAGAGTAGCGGGCGTGCCGCTGATGGTAGGCGACATGCTGTATGCCGTGATGGTGTACGTGGTCGTGCGCTTCTTCTTGCGCTCTGGCAGGACTTTCACCATCGCCGCCGTGAGCGCCGGCATCTGCTACGCTATCGAAATCAGCCAACTGAGCCGCGCACCCTGGCTGCTGGCCGTCCGGCGGACAACCCTGGGCAGGTTGGTGCTGGGGCAGGGGTTCTTGTGGAGCGATCTGGCTGCCTATACATTAGGGGTACTACTGTGCGTGGCGGCAGCGGGCGCAGCCAGACAGTATAAAAAGCGGTGACGTCGTAAACCTGCTTTAAGATCGCCTTTTATTATTTAAAAGCGTCCTTTTTCTCATCCCGAGGTGTATCGGCAATGTTGCCAGACTAGTATACCCAAGCAAACATTTCTGCCAGATTGCCGCCGATGTAATTTTCCTGGTATTCCTGCTTGCGCTGCTCTTAATACTTTTTCTTGATTCCGAAAGGTTGCTTTATAAAGTGATTCTGCTATTTTTTATGACTATAAGCAGCTTCTCGTACAATAACTTTTGCCAGAATGCTAAACGAGGATAATCAGAAATTCAAAATAAGCAGGCGTTAAGTTCCTTTCTGCAGAATGTATTATCTTTATCCGCATCTTCAGGCGTACAAGCCAAAAGTATAAAATCAGATTATATGAAAACCATCGCTTTGATTGCGCACAATAACCGGAAAAACGACCTGCTGAACTGGGTGAAAGAGAACTTGGAGTGGATGGAAGGATATAATCTTATCGGCACCTCCAACACCTCCAAACTCATCAACGACCTGCTGGACCTAAATGTGCAGCCATTTGGCCACGGCCCCAGCGGCGGCGACATTTTGCTGGCCGCTCGCATACTTCAGGGGGAGGTAGATAAGATTATCTTTTTTATAGATGCCGAAACGCCGCACGGCCACGAGCATGATATCCAGACGCTTATTCGCACGGCCGTGATCAATAACATTCCGATAGCGCTAAATCGCGCCTCAGCCGACCTGATTGTGCGGGAGCGAAGCCAGAACCAGCAAAATATTTAAACTGAGCCAACTGCAGTTACTGAACTGAAGGTGGTTGGGGTTTTGCAAAGCAGAAGAGAACGCGGGCTAATAACCCAGCTTCTGGCGTACACGCTGTAGTACCGGCGTGGCAATGGCTTTGGCTTTTTCAGCGCCTTCATACAGCTTCCGATCTACCTCGGGCAGGTTGCTCATGTAATAGTTAAACAGCTCGCGCTCTCTGGCATACTTGCGGATGATGAGTTCGTAAAGCGCCTGTTTGGCATGGCCGTAACCGTAACCTCCCACGAGGTAATTTTGGCGCATTGCTTCTGTTTCCTGGGGAGTGGCCAGCAGGCTGAACAGCTTAAAAGTAGTGTCGTCTTCGGTGCTTTTTGGATCTTCCAGCGGCGTACTATCGGTAATAATGCTCATGATGGTTTTGCGTAGCGGCTTGTCGGCTTCAAAAATATCGATGATGTTGCCGTACGACTTGCTCATTTTCTCACCGTTGATGCCGGGCACGGTCATCAGGGCATCATCTGTACTGGCTTCCGGCAGCACAAAAGTATCGCCATACTGGTGGTTAAACGAACTGGCAATATCGCGGGTAATTTCCAGGTGCTGTATCTGATCTTTGCCTACCGGCACAAAGTTGGCATCATACATCAATATGTCGGCGGCCATCAATACAGGATAAGTAAATAAGCCGGCATTAATATCGGCTAGCCCGCGGCGGCTCGATTTGTCTTTAAAGGAGTGTGCATTCGCCAGCATTGGAAAGGGCGCAAAGCAGTTCAGGTACCATGCCAGTTCCGTCACCATGGGCACATCCGACTGGCGGTAAAATACATGCTTGTCTGTATCGAAACCAAACGCCAGCCATGCCGCCGCTACCGAATATGTGTTGTGCCGCAGCACCTCCGCATCGCGTACAGATGTGAGCGCGTGCAAATCAGCTATAAAGTATAGCGACTCCTGATTAGCGATTTTAGAGAATTCGATAGCCGGGATGATAGCGCCCAGCAGGTTGCCCAGGTGCGGGCGTCCTGTACTTTGTATGCCGGTGAGGTAACGAGCCATGTAAGATAGGTTGAATGTTTGCAGGTGCAAAATAAGCGAAAAAGCACCTTAAAGAAAATCATTCTCAAGAAATGGCACGCGCACTATTTTATTGCTGCTTTTGCAATGTAAAGTTTTCCTTGGAGGCTATTTTGTTTTGATCCCGGTCCAGCATTTCGATAGCCTTGTCGCTCAAGCGCACGAAATAGAGTGGCTCGTATGCTTTATCCGGTATCAGCTGATAAATAACTGCTTTAGGATTCTGGCTGTTGCCTGTGGCGGCAAACCATTTGCCAGTGCTTTGCAGGGTGCTGTTACCGGCAGGCTTGCCCATGAAAGTTTGTTTCAGGATATAAGTTTTGCCTTTTCCGGCTTTGTTGTCTACCAGCGTCAGTTCCATTTTAATGCCTTTACATTCAGCGCAAGGGAGGGTGCCCACATACTTGCCGCCGGCGGCTTTCTGGGTTTTAGTCTGTACAGAAATATTCTTTGTTGATGTGAATACTATTTTGTTGCTGTCGGTTGCCTGTGCCTCGCTGCAGCCCAGGTACAGCGCCGTTACCAGGAAAAAGGACAGAATATTTGTCATCATCATAAAATTTAGTTTATAAGTCTTATCCGGCAACTGAAACGGTAGTTGCTCTCTTCTTCTAACCATTTATGTATTAAAATTATTGCCTTATGCGCTGGTTAGCACAAAATGAAAACTGCTGATTGCGATGCTTATACTTAGCTGACGGCAGCTACCGTTTTGCGGCGGCCTTTCTGAACAGAGATCAGATTTGATAAAACTATGGCAGCCAATATAAGCGCTACGCCTAGCCACTGTACCGGCCATACTTCTTCGTGCAGTACCACCCGCGACATTAGCACCGCCACAGGCAACTCTGCTGTGCTTAGGATGGCACTCAGCCCAAGGCCGGTACGCGGAATACCGTAGGCATAGAAAAGCGGCGGTATAACAGTGCCGAACACCGACAGCACCATTCCCCACTTCAGCAGGCCCTGCCACAGTGCACCATTTACCAGAAACACCGGCGGAAAGACGCTGAATACCAATATGCATGCCCCGGTCAGGAGCAGCGCGCTTTTAGTTGCAGGGTGCATGTGGTTGCTCGCCGCGCCATTTATAGTCAGGAAGAAAGTATAGCAGAGCGCTGCAAGCAAACCAAAACCAATACCCGGCCAGTCGAAAGCAGGCAGTTTATCGGAGAACAGGCGGCCCGCCAGGCAGGTGCCCAGCAGCACCAGCGCCACCGTTCCCACCTGTGCTAAAGCCGGCAGCCGGCGCTTCAGGATAGCATCGAAAGCCAGGCTCATCCACGTAAACTGCATCAGCAGCAGAATCGCAATGGAAGCAGGCACTGTCTGCACACATTTATAGTAAAATATACTGACAAGGCCGGTACTGGTGCCCATAGCCACTAACTGAAGCTTTTCTTTTAGTGTTGAACTGTTGCTCTTGCCACTCATCAGCTGCCGCAGCAGAACAATCCCCCAAAGTATAAGCAGCCCGAAAAACACCTGAGTACCCGTGACATCACCTAAGGTAAAACCTTCGGCATAGGCCAGTTTAACAAAAGTAGAAAGTATCCCGAAGCTACAGGCTCCCAGAAAAACCATCATAATACCTTTGAACATAGTTGTTCGTTTAATTATCTATTAAATGATAGAAAAGCGGGGCCATTCATAACTTCAAATGAGATGAAAAAGCAAGCTTATAAGTCATGAAGCATGTAATTTATAACTGTAAGTGCGCGCTATGCAGGAATCTATAGAAAGGTGCAAAGATAAAAAGATGTATTTCTAAAACGAAAGCCTGCTGGCAAGTAGAAGTGTGAATTAATACCAGAGTTTCTTAAATTAGAGCTTCTGCGCCTTCAGGAGCAATACAAACTAGAAATTTTTGATTGCTGCGCACCTGTGTTTTTAAGTTATACTTTGTTTCAGCTTTCTGCAGTGGCAGCCTCTTCGATCAACTCTTCAGCCTCCTGGTGGCCAAGATATTTGTCTATCACGAAATGAGCAAGATAAAGCAAAGGGGTAAGTGCGATGGCAATGAAGAACTTGTAAATGTAATTGATGATAGCCACCGACACTACCTGGCTCAGGGGCCAGTTTCCGAAGGCGTAGAAGGCGATAAACAGCACCACAATACTATCAATAAGCTGGGATACGAGGGTAGAGCCCGTAGCACGGAGCCATATTTTTTTGCTGCCTGTAAAGCGGCGCAGCCAATGGAACACGGTAGCATCCAGAAACTGCGAAATCAGGAAAGCCACAACAGAGCCGATAATGATGCCAAGCCCCTGGCGGTACACGCTGTTGTAAGCATAATTGATGTTAAAAGGCTTTCCCAGGGCATCGGTGCTGTTAAGTTCCTGCCAGAATTGCGCGGGCGGCAGCTTGGTTACAATGCTAATAACCAGGAAAGCATAAATTATAAGCAGCACCGTAAGCACACTTACCTTTTTAACACCGGATTTGCCGAAGTACTCATTGATGATGTCGGTGGTGATGAACACTACAGGCCAGATTACCACGCCTGCCGTCAGGTTAAAATCCAGTTTATAGCCCAGCAGGTTGAGTTGTGCGCCCGGCAAACCAAATATTGCCTCCCCCGAAAATATTTTTACGCCAATAAGCTCGGCCAGCAACGCGTTTGCCAGAAAAATGCCGCTGAGTACGAGGAACAGCTGCGTGCGCTTTTTTTCATACTTGTGGTTCAACGGAGGTGCCATAGCTATGAGCTGGTATTTATACATTGTTTTGCTCCTCAACAGGCGCTCTGGCCGAAGGAGGTGACGGTGGAGCAAGTACTGAATAACTGTACAGGCACGAAATATAACTAAGCCTGTGGGGCTGCAACTATAATTCTGCTGTTGATTAAAGGAAAGCTATCGTTGCTTACAACTTAACAAAATAAGCTGTGCCTAAGAAGCTAGCTTTTTCTGTAAGTCTTTAACCAGTTTATCAGCTTTTCTTTTTCTGCTGCTGTAAGTTTAGCTTCCTGGTGCAGAAGCGTGTAGGAGGTCATGGGCATTTCGCCTTCTTCCACCATTTCTATACTTTCTTCCAGCTTATGGTCCGCTTTTTTGGCGGTATAGCTTCCCCACTCCGAAAAATTCAGGTGCCTGCGGCCATCGGTTATATGATTTTTAAGCCACCACGAAACGGGTGCTACATTCGAGTACCAGGGATAAGTGGTGGTATTGGAGTGGCAATCGTAGCAGGATTCGCGCAGAATAAGTTGCACATCCTGCGGCGGATTGGCAATGGTCGCAAAATCTTTAGCCGCCTCAACCGGCGGATTGGTCTTATCTATTGTGATAAACTGGATTAAAACTAAAATTGCAAAGATGATTAGAAGAATGCCGGAAATAGTGAATAACTTATTCTGAGCCATCGTATAAATTTTTTGGTTTGGGCAGTACTGGTTTAAACTGGTTTTGAGAACCGGCAAATAACACGAAATTTAGGAAATAATTGATAAGACTTGCTAGAAATAGCTTTTCCGGATTCGATAATTTTATACTTGGGCAAAAGCGCAGCGCCAATATTACTGGTAAAAAACACTTTAAACGGCTCCATTACAGTTCTCAGAAACTCTTTCGGTGAACTGTAATGGAGCAGCTTTCATGAGCAGACTCGGGGAAGCTGCCCCATCACTTTTTCTACCAAGTTATCGCAGCGTCGTAAACCGAAAACAAAAACAGCCTTAGAGGCCGAAAGCTCGTACAGGCTTTCTTTCAGCATAGATTTTGCCCTGTGCAGCCTTACATTTACATTGCTCTCTGAAATGTGAAGGCTGGCCGTAACCTCCGAAGTGCTCATGTCTTCTACTTCCTTTAACATGTATACTATCTTATATTTTGGAGGCAGGGCATCAATCGCCTTCTCCAAAATTTGCTGCATTTCCTGCTGTATCATCTTGTTTTCAGGGTTCATTGTTTTTGTATCAGATAATTCCGGCATAAGGCCGCCGGGCAGCTTGCTCTGCACCGTTTGCCTGCGGCCCGAAGCTTCATTTTTCCTCAGCCATCCCAGCGCCTCGTTTATACCTATTCGGATAAGCCACGTAGAAAATTGCGCATTGCCGCTGAACTGACACAGCTTTTCATAGGCTTTCAGGTAGGTGTTCTGCAAGGCATCTTCTGTTTCAGATTCATCCTTCAGGTATGCCCTGATAACGCGGTATAGCTCTTGATTGTAACGCCGCATCAGTAGTTCATATAGTTCTTTTTCTCCTGCCAGCACTCTCTTCACAACGTCCATATCAGAGAGTTGCTGCGTGTTTTTAACTTGTGTTGCCTGCATAAGGATAGCTTTTACATGTTAGATGCTTTATGCGCAGAAATATTACGGAATTTTGTAATATTTTATCTCAGGCAGCATCTAATCAGAAAGTTAAACAATTAAATACAGGAGGAAAATAATTATGGATATTGCAGCACAAAACCAAACCTTGCACAACGTCAGAACCACTTTAAGGTTAACGTATGGTATTCTTCCGATTGTAGCCGGCATGGATAAGTTTACTAACCTGCTGACAGACTGGGAAAAATATCTGAGCCCCGCGGTAGCGGAAATGCTGCCCTTTACACCGCACACGTTTATGCTGATAGTAGGCGTGATTGAAATAGTTGCCGGTGTTCTGATTTTCCTGAAGCCATGGCTGGGCGCTTATGTAGTAATGGCCTGGCTGATTGGCATAGCGCTAAACCTTATACTTAGCGGACGACTTTACCTTGATATTGCTGTGCGGGATCTGGTAATGTCCATAGGCGCTTTTACACTTGCAAAAGTAACGGAAGCGACTACCGAAGTCAGCCATTTTAAAAGAAATATCCAGGGCCGGACTACCGCTAGTCCTTTATACTAAAAACGCTGCCTTCGGTGGCCAGATCAGTATTTGGGAAAATGGCTGTTGCTTCTTGTAGCAGCGGTGTCAGGTCTTTGTAGCGCACCGAGAAGTGGCCAAGTATGAGGCGCCGCACCTGTGCTGCGGCAGCCAGTTCAGCGGCCTGCAAGGCGGTGCTGTGGAAAGTATAGTTAGCCCGCTCACGTAAATCATCCAGAAAAGTAGCCTCGTGGTACAGTAAATCTGTGCCGCGCAGGTAAGGAAGCAGTGCTGGTTTGTAACGGCTGTCGGAGCAGTAAGCGTAGCTGCGGCTGTGCTTTGGCTCTAGCGTAACTTCATGGCTGCGCACTAGCAGGTTACCTTGCTCATCTTTTATATCTTCGCCCCACTTCAGGCGCACCAGTTGCGGTGGCGTCAGGAAGTCCGGCAGATTTTCTTTGATGAGCGGGCGGGGCTTAGGCTTTTCGCGGAACAGAAATCCGCAGCAGGGCACGCGGTGTTCCATCGGGATAGTATGAACTGTAAGCTGCTTGTCCTCAAATATTTTTTGGTGGCTGGAGGTATCCAGCTCTTGAAAAATTAGCGGAAAACACAGGTTGGTACCTGAGTATTTAAATTGAAGGCTGAGGATGTCGGAGAGGCCGGGAGGGCCAAAAAGATACAGTGGCGCGTTGCGGCCCTGCAGGTGCATAGTAGACAGCAGACCTGCCAGACCAAAATAATGGTCGCCATGCATGTGGCTGATATAAATATTGCAAATGCGCTGATGCTTTATCTTGTATTGCATCAGGCGCATTTGCGTTCCTTCACCGCAATCAATCAGGTGGTACTGATTGCCTATCGTCAGGATTTGAGCGGTATGGTGTCTGTTTGCCGAAGGCGTGGCCGACGAACTACCTAAAATCTTGAGTTCGAAATCCACTGGCGGCAGATATACTTAGTCTTCTTTATTGGTTAAATCCTGCTCAATTTCGTGCAGAAACACGCGGTCAATCGCCTCTTCAACAGTAGGCAGTATGTTGAGCACAGACTCTAATTTAGAAATAGAAATAAGCTTCATCACGTGGTCCTGCAAACCTGTCATTATCAGCAAGCCGCTAGATGAGTTGCACAGGCGGTTAGCAATCAATATGGAGCTAAGCCCGGATGAATCTGTATATTTAACGTTGCTCAGATCAAGAATCAGGTTGGTGATCCCTTCAGCATTCAATTTCACGAACTCAGACTTGAGGTCAGGAGCAATAGAGGTGTCCAACTTCTTCTCATCTATCGTGATAATTGTGTAATTATCTTTCTTATCAATCGTGTACTTCATAGATCTACCTGTAAGGATTTAAAAGCAAATGTACCAAAATGTACTTTAAATATGTTAGTTTTTGATGCTAAAAATGTTTTCGATTATGCACCGCTCCATGCGTTGCAGCACTGCTTCATAGCTTTCTTTTTCGAAGGGCCGCCCCGTAAATACCTCAAACAACTCGATGTAGCGATCTGATATGCCCGCTACTACCTGACTTGTCATTTCTGGTACAGCCTGGCCGGCCTTTCCCTGAAAACCATTCTCAATCAGCCATTGCCGTACAAACTCTTTCGAGAGTTGGCGTTGCGGCTTGCCTGCTGCCTGCCGCGCTTCATAGTCCTGGCTGTAAAAGTAACGAGAAGAGTCAGGCGTATGGATTTCGTCTATCAAAAAAATTTGATCCTTATACTTGCCAAACTCATACTTTGTATCAACTAAAATCAGGCCACGATTTGCTGCCAGTTCTGTACCTCTTGCATAAAGTGCTCTGGTATAATGCTCTAAATTAAGATAATCTTCTTCAGATACAAGCGCTTTTGCTAAAATATCTTTTCTCGAAATATCTTCGTCGTGGCCCTCATCGGCTTTGGTGGTAGGCGTAATAATGGGTTCAGGCAATTTGTCATTCTCACGCAGGCCTTCCGGCAGCACAACGCCGCACAGGGTGCGCCTGCCTGCCTGGTATTCACGCCAGGCGTGCCCGGCCAGGTAGCCGCGTATTACCATCTCTACTTTATAAGGCTCGCAACGGTGCCCGATGGTTATATTGGGGTCGGGTGTGTTAATTACCCAGTTCGGTACAATGTCGGAAGTGGCTTTAAGGTTGAGGCCGGCAATCTGGTTCAGCACCTGCCCTTTATAAGGTATAGCGCGCGGCAGCACCACATCGAAAGCCGATATACGATCTGTGGCCACTACTGCCAGTTTATCTTCAAAGAAATAAACGTCGCGGACTTTGCCTTTGTAAAAGCCGGTTTGCCCGGCAAAGGAAAAATTGGTTTCTTTTATGGCCTCCATGGCATGATAGATTATAGGCTGGCAAAGTTAAGCATATTTCAGAAGCCAGGAAATTTTATCTGTTGCTGCCACATTATCCTTTCATATTACCCCACTGCCAGTGGCTAGCTTCTGGTAATATACCCGGCAGCAACTTTTGCAGATTCCTTTTTTGGATGCCTGCTCTGGAACAAGGTCATGTTCGCCTAAATAAAAACAAATGTTAAGATTTTATTAAATATTAATGAAGCTGTGATTGCTACGAATTACAACGAAGATATAAAGCAGGTCGTATGTTTCCCCAAAAAGGCGCGGCGGAAAGTTTTTTCAGAAAACAGCAAAAAAAATTTGCTTTAATTTTAAGTGTGCCTTAATATTGCAATATCAAGTCAATAATCCCTTTTGCGGATATTGATTTATAAAGAAGCGTGGAGAGACAGGCTCTGTGAAGCGCTAGCAACCTAACGACCGAGTAAAGGTGCTAATTCCTGATTCCGAAGGGTTCGGAAGAATATAAATTGATACGATAATGAAAAAGGGAATCAAGCCAACACAACCTCAACAATTTTCTGTTTCGCCGGCAGCCTGTCTGCCGCAAAACTGTTATGCTGCTTCTGCAACAATGATGCACATGCCCCTGATGGCTAAGTGTTGCTGTTGCTGGTAAGCTAAATCTCCCATCAGCTTCAATGCTCTAGCGGCAGACGCGTGTCTGTGGCGCAGCGCTTTCCTGTATTTGTTAGCCTGCATATTTTTATCTAAACTAACCTTTCAAATTCTTTATTCTGTATAGCCATGTCCACATCATTACATTTTGAAACATTACAGCTGCACGCCGGCCAAGAGATAGATCCAACCACGCAATCACGCGCTGTTCCTATATACCAAACTACTTCCTATGCTTTTAAAAACGCTGAACACGGAGCCAACTTGTTTGCACTGAGGGAATTTGGCAACATTTATACGCGCATTATGAACCCTACTACGGATGTGTTCGAAAAGCGCATTGCGGCTTTGGAAGGCGGCGTGGCGGCGGTGGCCGTAGCCTCCGGAATGGCAGCGCAGTTTATTGCGCTTAACAACATACTGGCTGCCGGCGATAATTTCGTTTCCACCCGGAACCTATATGGCGGATCATACAACCAGTTTAAAGTTTCTTTTAAGCGACTGGGCATAGAAGCCCGTTTCGCAGACGACGATGCTGTGGAAAGCTACGAAAAGCTGATCAACGACAAAACAAAAGCCGTTTACGTGGAAACCATTGGTAACCCGCGTTTCAACGTTCCGGACTTTGATGCTATCGCGGCACTGGCGCGCAAGTATGATATTCCGCTGGTGGTGGATAATACCTTTGGCACAGGCGGCTACCTGTTCCGCCCGATTGAGCACGGTGCCAATGTGGTAGTAGAAGCCGCGACGAAATGGATTGGCGGCCATGGCAACAGTATTGGTGGTGTAATTGTAGACGGCGGTAACTTTAACTGGGGCAACGGTAAATTTCCGCAGTTCTCTGAGCCGAGCGAAGGTTATCATGGACTTAACTTCTGGGAAGTATTCGGGGCAGACGGACCTTTCGGAAATATCGCTTTTGCCATACGGGCCAGGGTAGAAGGTCTTCGGGATTTTGGGCCGTCACTAAGCCCGTTTAACTCGTTCCTGCTGCTGCAAGGCCTGGAAACACTTTCGTTGCGCGTAGAAAGAACCGTGGAAAATGCGCTGGCGCTGGCGCAGTGGCTGGAACAGCACGAGCAGGTTGAGTCGGTAAATTATCCGGGGCTGGAGAGCAGTAAATATCACGAACTGGCCAAAAAATACCTGAAGCGCGGCTTTGGCGGCGTGCTGTCTTTTAAGCTGAAAGGCGATAAGCAGGAAGCCGAGACATTGGTGAACAGCCTACAATTGGTGAGCCACCTTGCCAACGTTGGTGATGCCAAAACACTGATTATACATCCGGCCTCTACTACGCACCAGCAATTGAGTGATACCGACCAACTGAATGCAGGTGTAGAGCCTACGGGGCTCCGCGTATCAGTAGGCCTTGAGCACATCGACGACATCAAAGCAGATTTTGAACAGGCTTTTGCTAAAGTACAGCAATTCCAGTCAGAGGCAGTGAGCAGCTAATGTATAAAATATAACAAGCAGTCGGGCAAAGGCAACCCGTTTTAATTAGAATAGCATAAGGCGACAAGCTGCACCCTTTTTACCTAAAAAAATCAGCACAGTTATTTATGCCGGAACATCACGTTTTTCATTATCAGAAGGAGTTTAAACTGGAGTCGGGAGCTACGTTGCCTGGCTTGCAGCTCACCTATACTACCTATGGCCAGCTCAATGAGCAGGGCAGCAATGTGGTATGGGTATGCCATGCCCTGACCGGCAGTTCTGATTTTACAGACTGGTGGGCCGGCTTATTTGGCGAAGGTAAATTGTATGACCCGGCCCGCTGGTTTATTGTTTGCGCTAATATGCTGGGCGGGTGCTATGGATCTACCGGCCCCCTTTCCATCGATTCTGAAACGCAGCAGCCATACTTTTACACGTTTCCGCAGCTCACGAACCGGGATGTGGTAGCTGCTTTTGACCTGCTGCGTTTGGAACTGAGGCTGCAGCACATCCATACTTTAATTGGCGGTTCTATGGGGGGGCAGCAGGCACTGGAATGGGCCATCTGGAAACCTGCCATATTTGAGCGGCTGGTGCAGGTGGCTTCCAACGCCCGACATTCACCCTGGGGTATTGCGTTTAACGAAACCCAGCGCATGGCTATCCGGCAGGACCCCACCTGGGGGCATAGCACAGAAGAGGCAGGTATGGCCGGGATGAAGACAGCACGCGCGATGGCTATGCTCTCGTACCGGCATTATAATACTTACCAGGAAAGCCAGCAGGAGCCGGGCAATAGCATCACCGACAACTACAGGGCTGCCTCTTATCAGGTGTACCAGGGCGAAAAACTGGCGCAGCGCTTTAATGCTTATACTTACTGGCTGCTTTCCAAAGCCATGGACTCGCACCATATAGGACGCAACAGAGGCGGCCTGCAAAAGGCGCTGGCACACCTGCAGGCGCGTTGCCTGTTTGTGGGCGTAGATACTGACATTTTGTTTCCGGTAGAGGAACAGCGTTGGCTGCAGGCGCAGGTGCCGGGCTCCTCTTTCGCGATGCTCCATTCCAACTATGGCCACGATGGCTTTCTGATGGAGGTCGTGCAACTGACGGAGGCCATTAATCAATTTTATATAGAAGAAGAAACAGTAGAACTAGTGAATTATGAGCGATAAACGCGGTAAGCGAAAGATAGGTATTCTCGGATTTGGCTGTGTAGGCCAGGGGTTGTACGATGTGCTGCAGCACACCCAACTATTGGACGTAGCCAATATCTGCGTAAAAGATAAAACCAAAGACCGGCCTTTACCGGCCACCGCCTTTACTTATGATGCACAGGAATTGTTGCAGGACCAAAACCTGGATTTGCTGGCAGAACTCATCAGCGACCCGGACGAAGCGATATTGCTGGTGCGGCAAGCCTTGCAGGAAGGAAAGACAGTGGTATCAGCCAACAAAAAAATGATCGCCGAGAACCTGCCTGAATTGGTAGAACTGCAGCGCCTGCACGGCGGCACCTTACTTTATGAAGCTGCTGTATGCGGCAGTATACCCATTTTGCGCACCCTGGAAGCTTACTATGGTTCCGAGCCGCTGCAGGAAATAAGCGGTATCCTCAACGGCTCCTCCAACTATATTCTGCACAAGCTCGATGCGGAGGGCCTGACTTACCAGGAGGCGCTGCATCAGGCGCAGGTGCTTGGCTTTGCCGAAGCCAATCCGACACTGGATGTTGGCGGTTACGATACCTTGCACAAAATATGCATTATTGCGGCCCATGCTTTTGGCGTGGTAGTGCCGCTGGAGGAGGTGCTGCGCTTTGGAATTAGCCAGGTAAGCACGCAGGATGTGGCGCTGGCACAGGCGGCAGGTGCCCGTATTAAGCTGGTGGCTTCGGCTAAAATAAACTCACAGGGCAAACTGGAAGTGCAGGTGCTGCCTGCTTTTGTAATGCCTAATAGTGAGCTATACTTCGTGGATGCAGAATTTAATGGCGTGCAGCTGCAGGCTAAATTTGCCGGTACACAGTTTCTGAAAGGCCGCGGCGCCGGCAGTCATCCTACCGGCTCTGCGGTGTGGGCCGATGTGTCGGCCGCGCTGGCTGGTTACAAGTATAATTATGCTAAGCTTCATGCGGCTTCCACCATAACTGTAGCTGCTGACGCGCTGCTCCGGGTATACCTGCGGGTTGAGCACAGGGGCGAACTTCCGAACCTGCCATGGCAGGAAGTAACTTCTTTTGGCGTAAATCGCCAGGTAGTGCAATTGCTTGGTACCATTTACCGTAGCGACCTGTTGCAGCACCGGCAGGAACTGGAAGTATTGGGAACCTTTATCGCCCAGGTGCCTGATGAGCTGACAGAAGAAAAACTATTGCGCGCGGCTGTTGTTACAGAGCTTGTTGCTGCTTAAGATTATATTATACCTGATTTATACTTGCGGGTGTTTTAGCATTATCCTGAGTAATTAACACAGGCTGAATCTTCCGTTGCTAAGTATGTTTAGCTTCCATAATAAGTATATTTATCACAAAGAATTAAAATTTAATAAAATTTAGAAAAAACGTTCTTAAAAGGGAGAAACATTATAGCTTTTCCTGCTAGGCGCACGTACTATTATTATTTGTTGGAGATACAAATTGTACAGTGATGAATAAAATCCTACCCTTACTAAGCGGCGTGCTCTTGCTGATTGCTTTTTCTTCCTGTAGAGAGAACAATGCTTCTCCTGTTCGTAACGTACGCTTCGATCCAGATTTGCTGAACAAGATGCAGGTTGCCGGCAGTTCGTGTACTAACTATAGCTACTTCCATGGCGGGCAAAGCAAAAACTTGGGTGCGGTATATACCAAACAGGTGCTGGTGGCTTTTGAGCATAATGTGTCTGCAACTGATCAACAACTCATTATAGAAAAGTATGGCTTTGTTAAAAGTATGGGAGCTTTAGTCGGTTCTAAGTCTGCGGTGCTGCAATCGCTGGTACTGCAGGATGGTCTGAGTTGCAAGCAAGTGGAGCAGGCACTGGTAACATTAGCTGCAGATGCGCAAATAACCTATGCGGTTCCGTATTTCCTGGCCGGGAAAAGGTTATTGGGAATAAGTAACGATGCGATTGTAACACTGGAACAGAATGGCCTTGATGAATTGAAAAAGCTTGCAAAAGACTATAAAGCCGAGGTGTTGCCCACGCTGGGGAATAACATTTACTTGGTTAAAGTAAACAAACAATCGAAGGGAAATGCGTTGGAACTGGCTAACTTCCTGCAAAAGAAGCCCGGTGTTGTGCAGGCAGAACCTGATTTTATAGTTTCTGCGGAATAAAAAATATATCTATCTGAGGCTGTAGCTTGCAACAGGTGGATAAATAATATTGAAAGGTATACTTATCTGTACTATAAAAGCCCGATTTCATATTAGATGAAACCGGGCTTTTTGTTGGTGCTTGTATCTTTTTCAAATATGATTTTTTCCTATCTCTGATGATATCACTGGAAATTTATACTTGGTCTAACCAGTCTCGAAAAGCACTTGTATATAAACATCGTTTCCTCTGCTAAAGCACAGCACAAACAGCGGCTTGATATTTTTTTATTACAGGTAAAAGGCTTTAGCTTTTTCGCGCAGGTTATAGTTAGAGGCCATAACCTCGCCATAAGCACCTGCCGAACGAATAGCAATCAGATCACCACGACTTGTTTCGGGCAATTGGACCGCCTTGCCAAAGCAATCCGAAGACTCGCAAATCGGGCCAACCACATCATAGCGCTCCTCCTGTTTCTGGCTAGAAAGATTCTCTATTTTATGATACGACTGGTACAGCGCCGGGCGAATCAGCTCCGTCATACCGGCATCCAGTATGGCAAAATTGGTGGACAAGCCTTTCTTGATGTAGAGTACTCTGGAAACAAGTGTGCCGCATTGTGCTACCAGGGCGCGACCAAGTTCAAAATGTACCTGCTGCCCCGGCTTTAATTCCAAGAACTGATGGAACAAGTCAAAATATGCCGCAAAATCAGGTATAAGCTGCTGCTCCGGATGATGATAATCCACGCCCAGTCCGCCGCCTACATTAATATGTTGCAGCCCGATATTGCGGGAGGCAAACCACGCCTGAAACTCATTTACACGAGTACACAGGTTTTTAAATACATTCAAATCCGTTATCTGCGAACCAATGTGAAAGTGAATGCCAATCAGTTCAATGTTTGCCAGTTGCTTCAGCAGTTCCAGCACACTTTCAAGTTCCCAGGCGTTGATGCCGAATTTATTTTCTTCCAGGCCGGTGGTAATATACTTGTGCGTGTTGGCGTTTACGTTCGGGTTGATGCGCAAAGCAATCCTTGCCGTCTTCCCTTTGCTTTCAGCCAACTCGTTAAGTACTTCCAGTTCCTGCTTCGACTCACAGTTAAAGCAGAAAATATCCTGATCCAGTGCATAGTTAATTTCTGCGTCTGATTTGCCTACGCCTGCAAAAACCACATCCTCCGGGCCAAAGCCATTTTCGAGAGCGGCTTTCACCTCATTGCCGCTTACGCAGTCGGCGCCGAACCCATGCTGCAGCATTTCAGCAAGTACAGGCGCATTAGCGTTGGCTTTGAGCGCGTAATGCACATGATAGTTATACTTGCCTGCTTCGGTTTTAGCTGTTTGTAAGGTCTGGCGCAGCAGGTTCAGATCATATACATATAGCGGCGTAGCATGCTGCTGCAGTTCCTGCGGGTTGATGTTAAGCATTGGTTGCGTTGTGTTCAAATATTCCTTCATTTAATTTCTGCAGCGCTTCTACTTTATAAGAGGAATTAATAAGCACGCTGATGTTGTTTTTGCTGCCGCCATACGATATCATGCGCAACGGAATGTCCTTCAGCGCCTCAAACACTTTCAGGGCAGCGCCGCTGCGTTCTTTCATAAAATCGCCTACCACGCACACAATGGTTTGTTCCTGATCTACTTCTACCTGACCGAATGCTTTCAGTTCATGTACAATTTCGTTCAGGAACCTGGCATTGTCAATGGTCAGCGATATAGCTACTTCCGAAGTCGTAATCATATCGATGGGCGTTTTATAGCGCTCAAATACTTCAAACACGCTGCGCAGAAAGCCATAAGCCAGCAACATGCGGCCTGATTTTATTTTGATAGCTGTAATGCCATCCTTTGCCGCTACGGCTTTTATCCTGCCGCCTTCGCTTTCAGCGGTGATGATGGTGCCTTTCGCCTCGGGCTGCATAGTGTTGAGCAGGCGTACCGGGATATTCTTCTGCTTGGCCGGCTGCACGCTGCTTGGGTGCAGAATTTTGGCTCCAAAATAAGCCAGCTCTGCGGCCTCATCGAACGAAAGCACTGCAATGGGATAAGTATTTTTTACAATGCGCGGATCGTTGTTGTGCATTCCGTCGATGTCGGTCCATATCTGGATTTCGTCGGCATCGGCGGCAGCGCCTAGCAACGAGGCAGAATAATCGGAGCCGCCACGTTTCAGGTTGTCTACTTCGCCAAAGGCATTGCGGCAGATGTATCCCTGCGTGATAAACAGCTTTGTATCAGGATATTTCGCGAGTTCGGCTTTCAGATTTGTGGCGATGTAGGCTGTATCCGGTTCCTCGTTCTCATCGATCTTCATAAAATTGAGCGCAGGCAGCAGCACGGATTTTATACCCTGTTCCTCCAGGAAAAACTGGAATAATGCTGTAGACAGCAACTCGCCCTGTGCCAGTACGGCCCTTTCTTCATGCGCGGTAAACGAACCCTGTGTAAAAGCGCGAAGGTAGCCGAAGTGTTGGTTAAGTAATTCGGAGGCCTGCTGCTGCTTTTCTGCAGAAGTATAAAAGTCTGCAGCTACCTGTTTATAAGTATGATGGAGCGCATCAATCTGCGCTT
>Ga0210040_10000401_pt1 | contig 73318 bp, 74 predicted proteins | sample CryGeyCG12114_NA_FD_185462 | JGI IMG/M metagenome (GOLD analysis project Ga0210040, IMG submission 185462) | Groundwater microbial communities from aquifer - Crystal Geyser CG19_WC_8/21/14_NA (SPAdes) (version 2) | ecosystem: Environmental > Aquatic > Deep subsurface > Groundwater | place: USA...
GGTGTTGCACCCACTTCCATGAAGCAGAAGTTGCACGGTTATTTCGAGAAACGATGTGTTCATCCATCACGCAGTTCCCTACAACTCCTTGACCTATAGATACGTTCGAGTCGTCCGAAGCATCCCCGCACTGTCGCGAGCCCTAAAGACCCAACACCTCTCCAGCACGACCCTGCCGCCTCGCTTCCCGTCTGGGCTGCCACTATACCTCACGGCATCGATGTGGATGCATTTTCTGGCTCCTGGTTATTGGAGATGGACTGTCGCGATGCTTACCTAGGTAGGTACAGGAGGTATGTAGGTCGCTTGACGTGCATGATGTCCCTGAATGTACCGAGGTCGTCGTTGCGATCGTATCGGTAATCTTGGACGGTCTGCGAACAAACACGAGACAGCCAAAGGGACACGCGCATGGACCGGGTGAGGGCTCCGTCATTAACTACGACTTAGCGATATGACAGATCAAGTGATAGCAGGTTAGGTATGCTTGAAGCTGCCCAGGTGGTCATATGGCCGATGAGACGAGTGGTTGTTGTTGAGGCGCCCCTGCCAAGGTTGGCAGTAACTTGAAAAACTGAAGCTGACTCCGAGTCGGAGCTGAGGCGGACTGTGCTTGGCGTGGCAGCGTCATGCCTGACAACTTCAAGTTGAATGACTGCATCCCCAGGTGCCCACCTCAGGCTGGGCAGGTGCAGGTGCAGGTGCAGGTGCCAGCTGGAGTGGTCACGGTGCAGGTGGTCACGGTGCAGGTGGTCACGGTGGGCGGGAGGAAGGAGCCCCTTGGCCTGAGGAGCCTCAACCTGCACTTACTGACGCTGACGCTGGTATGAGCACAAGTGCAAGTGCAAGTGCCCGTGCGTTTCGGCCGTGTCAAAGCATGTGGCCTGGCTTGCCCTCGTGTTTCGTGTTCTTGCCTCCCACGCCTCCCTTGCTCTACATCTCCAGCAGGTGCCAGCATCATGCCAGTCGACGCTGCCAGATGATAGAGTACCTACACTCTACACCGCAGCATGCCCTTATACACCATGTCCCACTCACACCACCCACCTCGTAGGAAGTCCAACCATCCTAATCGTATCGCTTTTCGTCCCTAGTCATCAATATTGTCGACGTCCTTCCTTGGCTGTATAAGCTTATCAAGCCCGTCTATTCATTTTCGACGTTTGTCCGTCCATTCGAGCACTCCTAGCAGTGTCCCTACTCTCCCTACTTACCTACGTATACACCGCTATACATAGGTCATATCCTCTGTTGCACTCCGTCGACTTGTGTCAATGTCCGACAAGCAAGATGTCGAAGTTGCACGTCCGGCCAAACCCACCATGAGCAGAATGTTTGGCGCCTCCAAGAAGCCTCCTCCTCAGCTGTCCGCAAGCTCCAACGCTTCCTTGTCAGAAAAAGAGCAGCCCCCATCCGAGAGATGGAGCATGGGCATATTAAACGACAAGAAGACCGAGGAAGTACCAGGAACTGTATTGTTGCTGTCCGCACACAGAAATGAACCTTTAGGTATACAACACCAACAGGGACATCAGTCACGTACATCTGTCTCGTCCTTACCGTCTCCATACCCACAGCCATCGAGGTCGATCACAGTGGAGAAGAAGCGAACTCCAGACGGACAAATCGTCCTGGAGCCGCAGCCGGACGACTCGTTGAACGATCCTCTGAACTGGTCGGCCCTACGGAGAGACAGTGCCTTGATATCTCTCGGGTTCTACTGCATGCTAGGAGGCGGCATGACGCCCATTCTTGCCGCCGGCTTCAACAACGTGGCTACGACTTTTGATGTCACCTTCTCCAGGGTCGCTCTGACCACTGGCCTCTACATGATGGGACTCGGTGTAGGGTCCATCATTGCTTCTCCTACAGCCATCATCTTTGGCAAGCGACCGGTCTACCTTGTCTCTGCTATTATGTTCGCCCTCTCGTCAATATGGTGTGGCCAAGCTACAAGCTATGCTAGCCTTGCCACTGCAAGAGTCTTCCAAGGCATTTCGGTCAGTCCCGTTGAATGTTTGCCGTCAGCCAGCATTGCCGAGATCTTCTTCTTGCACGAGCGTGCTTTCCGAATTGGAATATACACACTACTACTGCTTGGAGGCAAGAATCTGGTACCTCTTGTCAGTGCTGTTATCATACAAGCAAAAGGATGGCGATGGGTATTTTATATCGTGGCGATCATTGTAGGCTTTGGCGCCGTGCTTCTCTTCTTATTTGTGCCTGAAACATTTTGGGACAGAACTCCTCGACCCAAGTTGCGGAGACCATCAGTTGCACGACGCAGTGTATCGGACTTGCTACACCACAAGCTGCATTCTGAGCAGCCTCAGCAACTTCCCCCAGCCGAAGGCGGAACACCGGTGGCGAGAGTTATGACAGCACGGCAGCAATATCTCCACGCCCATAATACCCATGCTAGGTTCGAGGCTGCGAGCATGGATGGTGCTGGAGAAAAGACAAAGGCTAAACCAGGGCTCAAGCTCGACATGCCAGATCGTTCGTCCACGTTCATGGCGCCCATGGTTCCTCCAGCAAACCGGCCTTTCGACGACGCGGTAGCCCCAGAACTTCACAATCTCAACTCGCCTTATTACGCGGATTTGGAGAACAACGACGATTACCTTAGCCATCACATGCAGGTGACAGCCGGTACACCTCCTATTCAGACTGAAGCGGGCAAGACAGACCGAGTACATGGCTCTTCCATGTCTGAGAAGGACCATGTATCGAGTCCTGCTCAGTCCCCAAACGCCAGTGGTCCAGAATTCCCGGGTGTTCTTAGGTATACTACACATCTAAGACAAGCACCACCCAAATCCTACGTACAGTCATTGAAGGTATGGAATGGTCGCTTGGTCAAGTCGAACTGGTTCCTGGTTGCATTACGACCCTTCATCCTCTTCATCTACCCGGCAGTTCTGTGGTCCACGCTGGTCTACTCGCTATCGGTCGGATGGCTTATTGTGCTGTCGGAATCGGTATCTCATGTCTACCAAAACAAAGAAACCTACAACTTTTCGGCCCTAGGTACTGGACTAGTATACCTGTCGCCATTCATTGGGGGTGTTTTAGGGACCGCTGTTGCTGGGAAAGTCTCGGATATCATTGTCCGCTTCATGGCACGGAGAAATGGGGGGGTGTACGAGCCAGAGTTCCGGCTTGTCATGGCACTCCCTGTTGCCATCTCGACTGCTATCGGCCTTATGGGATTTGGCTGGTCCGCTGAAGAACGAGATAGGTGGATTGTGCCAACAATTTTCTTCGGCATCATATCGTTTGGCTGTTCACTTGGCAGCACGACAGCTATCACATTCTGCGTTGACAGCTACAGGCAGTATGCCGGTGAAGCACTTGTAACACTGAATGTCGGCAAGAACATCTTTCATGGTTTGGTGTTTAGTCTGTTCTTCCCCGCCTGGTTGGAACACGATGGATCGAAGAACGTATTTCTTGCGATTGGCGGGATTCAGATTGCTTGTCTTTTGACGACTATACCCATGTATATCTATGGCAAGAGAGCGAGAATGTGGACTGTCAGAAAGAGCTTTATGGAGAAGTTCTGATCATGGGTGTGGGTTCTGTGACATAGCATAGCATGGCGTTCTGAGGGTTTTGGCACGCATCGGAGTATCCCAGCACGAGCTGGGCAATGTCTGTAGTGATCAAAGTATAGATGTATTTGTCGCAAACGTACCTAGGTATTGATACTCCACAATACCCACTCCACCATATCCGCGACTACTTCCCATCCCTGTCTCCGCATCGGCAAATCATGTCCGCGCCTCTGGTAATCAACCCACTTTGCCCGTACAGGGTCACTGACGAGCTCCAGTTGCGCCCTCTTCAATTCGTAATCGAATGCACTCCATTTCTCGATGAACTCCCTGGCATCACGTCTCTCGTCTTCAGTGCCGTGTCCCAACTTCACGCCTTCATCATACAGGAGCTGATAGTCTCCAAGGCTGTTGGTGCGAAGCACGACGAGCGGTCGCGTGCCGAGGGCATGACACTCGTACTGGCGGTACGCCGCGACGTGCCGAGCACTAGCGTGCGTGTCTTCACGCACTCGATCGGGCTCGCTCCGCCCAATGGCCGCGATGCAATAGTCCCATTCCGACCGCGACATCCCCGCCTCGCGGAAGAGGTCGGTCAGTTCGGCGAACGGGACGTCGGCGGAGATCGTGACGAGAGACGCGGGAGGGATCCGGGGGAAGAGAGAGAACGTCAGCGGTGCGGCGGTGTCGAGAAGAACCAGGGCGGCGACGGATGGTGTGGCTGGGTGCAACACGGGGTGGTGGTCGGTCAGGTGATGGAATTCCTGCGCGATGATCCCGCCGTACGAGTGCGCGGCTAGGACATATGGGCCTGGCAGCTGGATCGTGGTGAGGAGTTCGTGCAGTTCGGCCGCCGTGTCGGAGGCGAGAACGGCGTTGTTGCCGGGTTGGGGGTCGGAGCTGTCGTAGCCGGCACGGTCGTGGAAGAGGCAGCGGATGGAGCGTGAGAGGTGTTGTTGCAGTTTGATGTAGGTCGCGATGGGGACGCCGGCTCCCGTGATGAAGAGGAGGATCGGTTGCGAGGCGTGTGTGCGTGGTGGGCCGGAGATGGTGGTGTAGAGTTTGTGCGTGGAGAGGGAGACGTGCGAGGTGTGCTTGGGGGACGTGAGCCAGGGATTGTCTGTAGGTGTGGGAGCGGAAGGGGAGGATTCGGTGTGCCAGCGGATGGTCATGCTGGATTCTTTACACTGTACCCGGTAGACGCGTGGCGGTTGACAAGTTACACGGAATGTTGGGATAGAGCCCCGAGCATGCAAGTAAGACGGTGCCTGACCGAAGTAATAATAAATGGCTCATCCAATGGTTTTCTTGAACTGTCCAGCCAAAGCATCAGAACACCACATGGAGAGGGCACCAAGGGTGTTTTCACTCCTTCTATCACACGTCATGAGATGCCGCGCTGGCTCTCGGATGTTCATGGTTCTATGCTGGTGCAAAAGTAATAGTATCCACCTCTGAGATACCTACCTAGGTAGAAACATGCAGGACCCAAGCGTCGTCTGCAACCAGTATATTTTGCTATGTTTACATCTCTGCACATGATTGCCGACCGACTTGGGGCTGCGGTCTTAATCTTGTCAGGTCTCCGACGTCTCGAACAATATCATCATCTCAATTCGCACCACTCACGACGATGGAGGCTAGATCGGGTAGCAGCAAATGCTCAAGCAGATGCACAGTTTATCTTCTTCTAGACATACTTGCGTCACAGTGGTGGTAATGAAATCTCAGCGTCTTCGCCTTCAAGATAGATCACGGTGTGGAGGATGGGGATGAAGAGACAATCACGTATCAAGAAGGTACACAGAATCAGCATTTGTTATTGAAACGCGCATGTGCAGTCCGTTCTCCCAACGCAGAAGATTCTACTCGTGGGTTTTGTTGTCCCTGCCACGTGCTTCGGTTGCTTCGCCTGTAGTTGCCCACGCCTCGTATTCGCAGGGATGGCCTTGCCAGTGGTGTGCCATAGGGACAACCTCCTTACAGGATATTCTGCACTGGATACATTCTGCCTCGATTTCAGACGATGAACCGACTGCTCCTGTCCTTTATTCGTGCAGGGTCGCAAGAGGGGGAGTGAGCAGCGTATTGGCAAAGGCACGTGAGACATGTTGTGATACTAGCAGACGATTCCATAGAAGGCTGCGGCGAACAGGCGACGACTAGCGCAATGCCATTGTATGATAGCCGCTGAACTAAAGAAGGGAACTTTGATCTCCTGTCGAGAAGGCTACAGGCATGAACCCGTAGGGACGACAGCTTAAGCTCCGAATTGCTCGCATGAACCCATAGGAACGACAGCTCAAGCTCCAAAACGCTCCTCGGGGTATCACATACTGCCTTGTTGGCTCTGACTCACTCATTGGCTTTCTCTTCCTCTCCCTCATCGCCAAATTCCACCTTCTGGTCTGCGAACAACAACCACTCTCCGTTCTGGACGCTTCGCCTCCACATCTTCGTCACTCCATCGCTGCCGTTGCTCAACAAGACCTGGCCTTGAGGATCCCAAGACAACGCCCAGGCATCATTATGTGCGTGGTCCAGACTAGCCACCTGCGTGATGGAGTGCTTGAAACCGAAGCTGTGTGTGCGGGGTGGTGCTTGAGCGGCAGTATTGGACATATCCGAAGAACTTGGACGTCCGGCAATAGCGGACGTTAGGCTGGACTGTGGTTGGCTGCGCTGGGAAGTGTGGTTGGCGGAACCAGCGGCTGTAGTGTTTTGACTCTTTCCTTCGGTGCTGGTGGGGGACAGGCGGACTTCGTAGATGCGGACTGTGCCGTCCTTGCACGCCGTGGCAAACATGTCATAGCCACGGACATTGAATGGATTCCATTGCACATCTCGGACCAATGCTGGATGTACAGAAAGCTTCGCAGCTTCATAGAACATGAATCGGTGTGATGCACCAGCTGACTCTGAGTCGTCTCCGGTCCTTGGAGCAGAGCGGTAGATCTTGACTTCGTTCATGGCAGTCACGACGAGACTGAGTTGTGCGCGGTCATTGCTCAGACTATGGGCATACGCTAGAGGTGTTATGTTCTGGTCGAAGCGAACTTTGAATGATGTTTCTTCGCCACGATTCGGTGCTGGAATGCAGACTTTGAACTGGTCGATAAGTGTCCAATCTTTGAACTCGTCGGGATTGGTGGGCTCGTAGATGGAGAGCGTGCCTTGTCTGTCGATGACGGAGAGGTAATTGTAGACATTTTGGAAGTTCTTGATGTCGAGCGAAACGAATGGGATACGTGGTGTGCTGGGAATTGTGCAAATCCGGCGAAAGCGGCGGCCTGAGTTGGGTGCTTGAGTAGCATCTTCTTGCCAGACGCAGAGCTTGAGGTCGTTGCCAATCGTTGCGATGTATGAGCCTGAGCTTGGATGAAACCATGCTGCCTACGACGAGTTAGTCCCTGGCCCATGCCTTGAGTCGTAGCTGCTTACATCTCGCACGTCTGCATCGTGAGCAGTAAATGTCTCTAGCAACTCTTGTTTACCGGACTTGCGATCAAGGATCCAGACTTTGACGCGGTGATCAATTGAAGCAGTAAGCATGCGCGTGCCATTGAAGTTGATCTTTAGAACTGTGACTCTATCGTCATGACCTGGATCAAATTCCTCCATCTTGGCCAAGCGCAAATCGACGATCTGACCATTGACAAGGTGTTTCTCGAAGCCAGGCGTCTTTGGAGTTGGTGTACGTGACTCTAGAGCGGTCTCGTTGACCTCGTTGACCTCGTTGCGCCAGCGTTCGACTGCCTCATTCTTTGAGTCGTCGTTCGATCTGAACGAGGCTTGGTCAGTTGGCGACTCACTGCCGAAGCTGGGAGCATCTCGTCTCGCGGTCATGTTTGCTGTGTAAGTTCTGCTAGGTGATTGGTGGAGTGGAAACAGCGCTAACGCTTTGTGGTATAGAGTGGTCGGAGCGGAATAACTTACAAGAGACCAGCCATCTTCTAAGGACACTTTGCATCAACCAGAAGAGCAGCATCCACTCGGCAGCTTGTGTTGTCATATACTGCTGTGTTCTGCTCTTGTCAATCGTTTGGCTCAGTTGTGTTTGTTGTTCTGTGCGCTGAAGGAAAACCGGACCACAACAACAATCATGTGCATACACGTTTGAGGAAACCCCCTAATTCTCAGCCTTCCACCTTCAGTGTGATCTACGATCTTGTGGCACTGTAACATGGCCACCACCTTGAGTCGCTCCGAATCATGGACCCTTCTTCTGGCATCTGGCGCATCTATCGGAGTAATCGCCAACACCTTTCAAGGTGACGGAGCGCCTCTTGTCGCGTCCGCCGCCTTCTCGATCCTAGCTTTCTGCCTGACATATGGCTTTGTTCGATGGTCAGGGCCTGCCTTCATAAAGGCGGGCTTGAAAGGCAAAGACTTGGGAAAGCTGGTCCCTCGAGAGATGTAGGTTGGCTCTAATGTCCATTGAACTAACTAATCATGCATGCAGCCCCGAGTCGATGGGTGCCGTTGCCGCTGCTGTGTACATTCTCGCGCTCATGGCATTCATCCCCTTTGCATTCTACAAGGATATTGTGGCTGCTACCTCCGGTGGCGGCAACAGAGATGTCGTTCTGACAGTCAGCGAAATCGATACCGGACGGTTTCTTCATCGTTTCCCACATTCGAAATTATCGTCGTACCAGTCGGTGCTTAACACTTTGCAAGCCACCACCATCCTAGGCATAGCCGACGATATCTTGGACTTAAGATGGCGCCACAAATTCTTCATCCCGGCTGTAGCATCGTTACCACTTCTTATCGTCTACTACGTCGACTTCGGCGTGACATCTGTGGTGGTACCGAAGTTCCTGGTCAAATACATGCCTGGCAATGCCGAACTCATTCACCTATCCTTCTTATATTACATCTACATGTCCGCATTGTCGATCTTCGCGCCAAACTCAATCAATATCTTCGCTGGAATCAATGGAATCGAAGTAGGGCAATCCCTGGTCATCGCCGGACTTCTCATTCTCAATTCCTCCTTATACCTCGTACCATTTCCGGGGAACCCCGTCTTGAGCGGCGGATATATTGACCATCCGCATCCAGCAACTGAATCACATCTCCTCACGCTCTACGTTCTTCTTCCGTTCGTGGCGGTCTCCGTCGCAGTATACATCCACAACCGCTACCCAGCTCGGGTGTTCGTGGGCGACACATACTGCTACGTGGCAGGCATGACGTTCGCTTGCGTGGCCATCACGGCACATTTCAGCAAGACTCTGTTGTTGCTCTTGATACCACAAATTGTGAACTTCATCTACAGCGTCCCTCAACTGTTCCACCTCGTCCCCTGTCCACGGCATCGATTGCCGAAGTTTAACGCAAGGACTGGACTCCGCGAACCTAGCGTAACAGAATGGCCACCTGAGAGGCCACCAAGCAAGCTTCTCACCACCGCTTTCTTCGCTCTGGAGAAGCTACATCTGCTGCAGGTCACTGTGAATCCAAAGACGAATCGCATATCAAGCACGAGCAACCTGACCATCATCAATCTGTGGCTCGTATGGCGTGGACCGATGCGAGAAGACCAATTGACTCATGAATTGTTGATCATGCAAACGACGTGTGGTCTTTTTGGGCTGTTTGTCAGGCATACGATGGCGCTGCTGATTTTTGGACTGGATAATCGAGGTAAAGGGAGTTATAGTACCGTGGTGTAGATAGAAAATACGCCTAGCGAATAAAGACAATGTATCTGCCCAGGGTTATCCGTATAAAGTCAGTGTGTATTCTGTTTATCTGCATGCGTACACTTTGGGCGGACCATCTCAGCACAGGACGTGGAACGAAGGTATCTTTACGTTTACACCTACGTGCATGACCATAGTCATCCATTTAAACTGTTGCCATGACAAGCAACCTCAACGCCGGGAAAACAAAGCAGCACACCACGCAATCAGTCAGGACAAACTCCTGCCGACAGCCCTTCCACCTCGCTCGAACGGCGATGCAGGTCAACAAACGACTCGGCTTCAAACCACTGCATTGCCTTTTCTGGCGTTGTCACTCGCAGACAACCCCCCTCTCGCACCATTCTAGCATTCAGCTCACAGAACCATGGCCACACAGCCACCCGCCCAACAAACCAACCCCTCCGATCCCTCCTCCCCAAGCCAGCGCGACATCAACACCACCACCGACCGCAACCCTGCCTCTCCCACCTCCTCATCAACTGCGTCAACCCAACCACCAACACCACCCTCAACTCGCGGCCCAACTCCCAACACGCCCTCGGAACCCGACTCCCCACGCTCTTCGCCCTACTCACCATCCTTCTTGGACATGGCCAACGACCCGCCCGCCGAGACGGTGGCAGAATACGAGATAGCGGACGATGCGGACAGTCCATTGAGACGCGCCACGTCGCCGGTCAACCTGAGGAGGAGGGAACGCTTGGCTCGTCGGAGGAACGCCGTGGTGCTCTGGTCTGATTCGGAGGAGGAGGAGGAGGGGAGGAGTCGAGAGGGAGAGGAACAAGACGCCCAGGAGGACGCCGCTAGGGCACGTGCAGTTGTGAGGCAGATGGACGAGGACGAGGACGAGGACGAAGAGTTGCTGGAGAGTGATTAGACGAGGCTGGATGGCAACTGTCTGAGACCGCGTCTCTGGATGAATTGCTTGGACCATCCCTAGAATACTGAGATGCCTACCTTCTGACACGGCTTATTTTGATCTAAGTCTCGAGCATTGCAACGGGAATCGAGCCACGGCTCGTAGCTGGAGTGGCCAGTAACAATTAGAGGACTGAGGAGTCCACCGAGCCTTTTGATTACGTATTGACCTTATGCTAAAAAACTTGTAGTTCTCTGCAACTTGTCGAGATCAGGCTTGACGTTCAGGGATCATGCCTCACCGTGGCATGATAAAGAAGCACGCCCGAGGACAAGCAGATGTAATAGCAGGACATAGGTCGTTGTCCTGTGTATGCCAACAACACGGCGTACTCCATGCTATGGAAGTGGCGTGGTCAGCATATACGAGGAATTGAATGATGAACGATAACAAAAACTTTGCGTATGGGATCGTCCATGCATATTATATTGTGAAGTAGACATCTCATGTGCATACCATCGTTATTTCATGCTCGTGCTCGATTAGTCCAAAAGGGTGGCTGTGTGATTCCACGGAACCGCGGAATCGGCCGGCTTCGTTCCCCAAACATCTATGAACCGACTGGCTCAGGCGCCTTGGTAGCGTCATATCCATACTTCTCCTTGAGCTTGTTGACCAGCTCAACATACTTCTTCTCGGCGTCCGCTGGCTTGGTGTCCTTGATCTTCTGCCATGCCTTGTACTTGGCCTTTCCCTGTGTTTCGACGTTACATCAGCGTTGTCCGTCAATCCACTAGGACTGTCCTGGCCGATCGATGGGCGCAGGAGAGGGTGACGAGCGTACCTTTAGGTCGAACGTGCCTGGAGCAGTTGCCTTGTCGAATGACGGATCTTGGGATGCTTGCTTGAAGAATGCATATAGCTACTCCCAGAGTGGGATGATTAGTCCTGGCACGGTAGCGGGTCGACGGGCGGCTTGTTTTCGTACCTCAAGCAATTCGTCGTTACCTGGCTTTGCCTTCAATTGTCTGCTTTCCTTCACTGCCTTTTGGAAAGCTGCGCCTGGCATTTTGTCTGCTGTAGTGGAAGAGGGCTATGTGTCGTAATATGCAGCGATGAGGTGATCTTTTCAGGTGCTTGGTGAAGTTGTAAATGGGAAAGTGTGGGAGTGGGAAACGAGGATATTCACCCGGGAACAGTTGTAAGATTCCAGGATGCGCCTCAACGTTGATGTCTGATGTCACCGCCTCGGCGGGTGCACCTATCAAGCCCACCTAAGCACGTGCTAGGTAGAGACACCCACTGCATGACACCCCACCATAATTCCCATGCAACGATCGTCAGGCACTGCCGCCAAACATTATTGTACTCGAAGAACGCTGTCGTCGCGAGAATGGACCGGATGAAAGAACGCTGCGAACGCACAGTCGACGTGACGATCTCCATGTTTGAATCCGTCATCGTTGGCCATCCTGCTTAGCACTATATACGCATGTCACCATGAACAAGCATTTCAACATCACCGGTCCGAGTCTCGCTCTGCTGAAGCCAGGGTATCTGGTCTGCAACAAGTCGCCCGTGCCAATATACCGCAAAACGCCCTCGCTGAATGCTGTCACGTCGTCATAGCGCTCTCATAACCTCAATAATCTACTGCCCATCCGTTGTTTTCCAGAAACTCCGAGCATACGTTGCGCAATGCAACATTGGATATCAGCTGCTTCTCGCTTAACGACTCCCTCGTGAGTGGGTCAACGCCATTAGCTCTGAGATGCTTCAGTATGCTTGACCGTTCATACGAAGCACCGGATGGCGTGATCACAGGGTCGTGCATAATCTCGAAGCTGATAGAGTCGACCAAGTAATCTGGCACAACCCTTTCTGCACTCTCGACATTGCTCGCATCATGGAAGGCTTTCCGGATGATCTTTCGCCTATCTTCAGCTTCTCTCTCCAACACGTTCCTCTCCTCCAGACGCCCCGCTGTGCCAATCTCACCCTTCTCATACTGCCAATCTACGTTGGCAAGGTCGCGCTCTAGTTGTTGGTCCAGCAAATCCTCAACATGTCCGAGTGCTTCATTGATCTCGCGTAGTCTTGCAGTCTCTTTGCTTTGCCAGGCTGCTTGCTTCGCCCGTAGAATGAACTGAGACAATATCTCTGTTGACGGATCCTTTGTCTCCAGACAGACGCTGTATGCCTGTTTCGCAGCCTCGAGTGCCTCCGTCGTATGCCGCAAGGGCAGAAGGGCTTGCGCCAGATAGTAGTATGCTTTCATGGCGGCTTTGTTCTTGGGGCCATGGAGCTCAATGGCCTTTCGGCTGTCCTCCTGTGCACCATGCCAGTCTTGTAGTCGGATGCGGGTGAAAGCACGGTTGGTAAAGAGTTTAGGATCAGTGGAGTTTTGCTGAATGCTATGTCCTTGTCAAAGACTGATGCTATAAGATGCAATAGGGCCATACGCTTGACTGTAAAGTGTCTCTGCCTCCTTGTACTTGCCTGCCTTAAAGTGCTCGTTCCCAAGATCCTTTAAAGTCGGCGACATAATTAGTGAGACTACTGACCGCTAGGTGATGCCTGGCACCAATAGGTGATGTATGGTACTTGTCACGCGACCGCGGTGACTACCAAACACTTGGCTGTCCATAGTGTGCTGCTGGATGCACAGCCCTTGGGCCGTGGCGAGTCAGCGTTTAGAAAGCGAAGGAAGTGTTTGGATGCGCAGCAGAGTGAGGCCCGGACAAATCTCGGCCGAACTTTGTTGTCGTTTCCCGATGCTTCAGACGCGAGCACATCCAGGTAGCGACGCAACATTGAAGCTTCATGAATCTGATGGTATAAAATTAAGCTCGATACCGGTTCCACATTAACTTGCCCTCGTCGATGGCATGCGACTACAAACCGTGGCTGATGCGCCCGATTCACGATGTCATGTGAAAATTTTGTGACCAACACAGAGCATAGTATTATCAAGGACCATCGTTCCAAGTCCTTGGACTCGAGACCTTTCTTGAGCTCAAATATCCACGCCAGCTTCTAGGCAACATCATATGTAGTACACGGCGTGCTGGCTAACCTCCATCTCAGAGAACCGCTTACAGCTCACCAAACTGCTCCTCATATTTTGAGATATCTCTAACCTTGTCTGCGCTTGCGCTCTTCTCGTCGAATCGCAGGTCAACCCACTCTTGCACCAGCTTCTTCGCGAGCTCGAGACCGATCACTCGCTGTCCGAAACACAATACTTGAGCGTTGTTGCTCAGTACGGCTCGCTCGACGGAATACGGGTCGTGCGCCGTAACTGCACGGATGCCTTCGACTTTGTTGGCGGAGATGGCAACACCAAGGCCTGTGCCACAGATGAGAAGTGCCCGGTCGGCCTGGAATCATCAGCCTTGAACAACATTGCCGCGCGGGGCAAACCTACTTCGCCAGCTTTGATCTTCTTGCAGGCGTCGACGGCGAGATGAGGGTACGCGGTGACGTCGTCTGCATCGACAACGCCAACATCGAGCACATCCACGACACCCTTGTGTTTCTGCAGTGTGTCCTTCAATGCCTGTTTGTATGTGTGGCCTGCATTGTCGCTGCCGACCACGATGCGGAGAGGGGTCAATTCGACGCCGTTTGCTGATGTTCCGTTGCTACCCATTGTGTCTGTAGATTAACTTGATACTAGAACAACTGGACTACCACGGCAAAACGCAACATATATCAGGGTATCGAATCTGCCTGAATTCGAGTCGAATCATGCCATGTGCCAGTCAAACAACCGCAGCGCAGCCGGTGACGATAGCCGATGTCATCGGCCTTTCTCCGACCCGCAATGTGTGGGGTCTGAGCGAAAGGGTTCAACGAGCCTTGGAGCAAGGGTCAAATTCGACTATGCCTCCTTCCGACAGCAAGCATAACTTGGAATTCCGTGACTTCTATGGACAACTAAAAGTATCACGACAACGGCATAGTCACAGTTCATTGTTTGAAGTGTCAATCACTATCTCTCGCTTATTCATATAAGCCATCTATCCTTTCTCATCAATACAAACGCCAGCTCTATACCATGCTATCTATGCCCGTCTTGATGTCCGTTAAACCGCTGCAATTTCATTATCATTATGTTCTTGACTCTCATTGGAAAGACCTCTATGGTTCCCAAGGTTAATTACCAGGGAGTCACACCTTACTCACTGTAACTTCTGGCTTGCAATACAAAACTCAATCTTACGATCATCTCTGGGTCGAGGGTGGGCCCTGGAGCAAGGTCCCTTTCATCCCTCCTATGCCGGGAACTGGTTGCCGACCTTGCTGGGTTTGCGGACCAGTGAACTGTTGCTGCGAGAACGCATTTCCAGGCACATATCGTGAAGGGCTGTCGCGTTCAGTCGGATCACTGTCTCTTCTGATAGGTCGGTCGGTGATAGACGAGCTCTGTGTTTGAGAAGATTGCGCTGGATATTGACCCTGCTCTTGGGCCGATGCAGTACGGTAACTCGTATCATCGGTGAATCCGACTCGATGTGAGCCATCGCGTGTGCTTGGTTGGGGTGGAGTCAAATATGGCAGTGGCCCTGGCTCAGAGATGGTTGGAACAGTAGGAGCGCGATGGTGTCTTGCGGAATGTGGTGCTAGAGCGTCATGCTGCGTGGCTTTGCGTCTGCCAACAGTGGACGTACGACGTAACATCTGGCTCACTTGTTCGATGGCATTGGAGCGATGCCTTTCGGCCGCTGCGTCAACCTCATGATTGCGCTCCGGCTCATCGCGTACTGGATCAGATGCAAGGTCGCGTTTATTGATGTCGTCCATGAATGCACGTTCTTTCGAGTCTGTATTTTCGGCGAAGAAGTCAATGGACGTCGACCTGCCGACTGCGGTGTCATCGTTGCTTGAGATGGGCGAGGGCAGTTGAGGCACTAGTCGCTTCTTGTTTTTGTCTTCGTCGAATTTAGCTTTGTTGACAGCAGCTTGTTCGTCACTAATCGCGACAGAATATGTTGGATTAGCAGGTTCTCCAGCTGCGGCACCACCAGCACCAGGCCCGTAGATCGGCACTTTACGCATGGCAAGGACAAGAGCACACATGAACTTGCTTCGTCTGGTTGCTCGAAGCGCTTCATTAGACCAGTTCGATTTGTGTCTGATTTCAATCTTGAGCTCCATCTTGTTCATCTCCGCCAGGCCAGTAACCTCGATGTCGACGTCGGGCTGGAAATCGCGTGCATTATCCTTGTCGCGGACAAAATTGATCATTTCCTTCTTGAGCAGCTCCAGATCTTCGAGGGTTGTGTCGAAGTGAATGTACAGCAGAACTTGTTCGCGCATAGCTTTGCTTCGAGTGATGTTGTCAATCCAGAGAGAGTTAAGGACGATGTTGGGACTTTGTGTACGCTTGTGATCATTGACACGTCGGAACACAGTGTAAAGAAGCGATATTCTTTCGACCACGAGCTGAACTGAATTGATGTCGACCCGGTCACCCACGTCGTACGGGTGCTTGACGAACAGGAAGATGCAGGATCCGAGGACTTCCTGTGCTGTTACTGAAAAGACGAATGAAAGTGACAAAAGTGCTGTGCCGGTTGTGGCTAGTGTTGTGGTGAAGTTCTTGTTGAGCCAGGCGACAAAGATAAAGATCACCATCAAGAACACAACGGTCATCAGCAGGTTGTCCAGAACATGAATAGCTTGGTCAACGTCGTGCATGCTGTTGGCAATGGAGTATCGTTCTCGTCCAAACTCGTTGATGCGGAGGATCATTTCATCCAGGGAGATATCGCCGTTAGCATCGGCATCCAGGCACTCAAATGCTTCCTCAGCGTCGGCTTCGCGTTCATGCCCGAGCACATCCACGATGTCTTCCAGATACAGTGCGTCCCTGCCCTCAAGTACGAACGACATCCATAGACGACGTGCGAGAGCCTCGGAAGAATGCTTCTTTTCCATGGCCTCAACCACAACGGAGTGAGCGGAAGTGCGGTCGAAAACATGCTTGCCAGTGACTTCTTGTGCAACATGGCCAAAAGCAGCTGTGATTTTGTCTCCAACTCGCGCAGCGTTTTGAAGGATACGCATTGGCGTCGCCGAGCCAGACCTCTTATGGCCTGGCCTGCTGAGAGGGCGGCTACCACCAGCGATATCCAGAACATCACTGATCAAATAATCCTCCTCTGCAAACTCTGGAGAATACGCTGGAAAGAGTGATCGGGAGGCGTCATAAAGCAGGCTGACCAGATATATATCTCGTTTCGAAGCCTTGATTCTGTCATCGAATTGTTTGCGATGATAACTTATTGACAGAAGCTGAATCAGCAACTTCTCGCCTAGTAAAACCAACGTCGAAAAGAGACATGCAAACAAGATGTTCTTGACGATGCTCATCCAATCTGTAAGGGCCGTAGCGGATCGTGCTCTCGCATCAGGGTTCAGAGTCATCAACGGTACAAAAGTCGTGAGAGAAGTTACCGCCCAGCCGACCAGCGAGAGAGGGATTTCCAACGAGGTAATAACCAGTGCATATTTCCGCGTGCCTGCACTGACAACACCACATAAAAACTGGAAAAGCAACGGTAGGAACCGTGCCACAAGCTTTGAAATCCATAGAGACACCCAAAGGATTTCAATCCACGTGAAGAACCAGACCATCTTGACCCCTCCAATCCTTGCTCTTGGGGCGATTGTAGCGCCAATGACTATGGGCACCGCGATAGCAATAGCTAGAGGCGCAACATAGACGAAATATCGGGTGATGATCGAAAAGTTGTAGATCCTCATGTACAGTTTGCCTGCCGCCGTGAGAGAACCATCATCCCCAGATTTATTTTCTTTTCCCTGTTGTGTAATCTTTCTCCTCCTACCACCAGGCGCTCTATGGAAACGTGGATGTTTCTCGTTCAGGGAATCGGGGAAATCGACTGGTGGTTGAGACGTTGATGGGGACACTGTGTCTGCCCTCCGTGCGCCGGACTTTTTGCTCGAAGTGACTTTGGTTAGGGGTATGTCCATGGTCATGTCTTTATGTTGTGCCATATCGCCATATGGATCTCCAGTGAGAGGTTGAAAGCCTTCCCTCGAAAATCGCTGCCGTTGCGAAAGGTTTGGGGAACGAAGGCTCATGTCGTGCGGAGGTGTCGGATATATAGCACTAGGCCGAAGCAACGAGTGTTACAGACTGGAGTTGGCCTCGCGTGAATGATCTCAATGAACAAAGATCACGACGTCAGACAACGCGTGCACACCGGCGGCCAAATTCGAGATAGCGCTTGTATGAAAGATGTTGAATTTGTCAACGAGAGTGATAAAAAGCAGGCAAACGTCTTATCTTGCCGACGAATGAGATACAATGGAAAAGACAATACGAAAGTAAATGGGAGTTGAAGCAATCGAACACACGACGCAGTTGGTAAAGGAAAAGGCGGAGAGACTGCGGTACAATTTTGCATCTGAAAGTTTGATAAGTTATTCTTGGATTCTTGGAGAAACATGACATGGGCAGGAATATAAGAAAGGGACGATGTGGAGTTTCCTGCTGTCAACACCACTGGTCTAAGACCCATCACAGCTTAGTCCCAGGTACACCTTTCTCGCTGTGGCATGGTTCGAACGCCCTTTCTCGCCTGCCACTAGCAGCAATTGCCAGCATCTGAGACGTGCCTGAAACATGCCTATACGTCTTTAATTCCACCCGGGAGTGACGCGGCCATGTTGCGTCCCCTCTGTCCTTCGCGTTGGAGGAGCTGCTAGATTGAGCGTTGCATGGGTCTCTAATCAGGCTAGTCAAAGTTGTAAGGACCACGAGAGATTCCTGAGAACGGATCTCAATTAGCCGAAAGCACTGGAAGGACGTTTACGAGCACTACAAGGATTAATGCTGCATAGTTGAAAGGAACGGAAGAGATGGAAAACAAAACAGGGCAGTATAAGTAAACATGAAAGGTGTAGAGAGGACGGCATAAACGCCATGACCAGACAAGTAGCATGTATAATAACCAATGACATATCTATTGAGAACGTTGCACGATCTGTTATAGTGAACCTGCACCGACACACATCTTAGGTAATATTTAAACCCATGCGTTGGGAACCTTGGAAGTTCTACTGTTGACAAGGACCTCTAATACACGTACACATTCACGCTCGAGGTGCAGAGGATTGAATTTTCAAGCCCATTGACCCATCAAGTGTTTGGCCCTTGTGAGATGGTATTGGTGCTTCCTGCTGCATGTTCCTGGCCAACCGACCCCATGAACTTGTTCGGTTAAATTCAAGTGTCTCTTTACATCAGAACACTCACAACATCCCAATTATCTTTGCTTTTCTCTCAGTATGGGTATCGAACAGAAATGAGTATTGCTTCGATAGCCAATGCTTCCCACGTTGTGAAGTCAGCTTCCACCCAATCTGTTAGCATTATTTAATCTAGGATAGGGCGGATCTCTTCAAGGCCGCATTTAATCGCAAGTACTTCGGCGCCACGCCATGTCCAAGTCTTGAACGGTACTATATATGCGTAAAGAGGCGCATGGTTATCAGTAGTCGTGCGATCTTCTGGTCGAGCTGTTTCAGGTCTTCATGGATAGCTACATGGTGGGGAAGGACCTGGTGCGCGTAGAAAAAACTGTTGGCTGCTCCTTTATATACCGTTAGTGATCTGATCCCTGCTACAGGTGTGCCTAGGAGCGCCGCCAGCCGTTGTGCGTCCTGTCGCGCAACTTTAGCTAGTATGACATGCGAGACTTCACGGCAGCTATCTGAAATACTGAGACTCAATTAGGGAGCATCTTTGGCCCTTTCCCTCGTGTTGTATATTATTGCTTCCAAGTGAACATCAAGTACGAAGCCTTCGAGCTATATCTTGACAAGTTCGAGTGCGGCTTCGGTTGCGCCTAACCCGAGATTCTATCGCACAGCAAACAGCGCGTTGGCCTCGTGCGTATCCAGGAGGTGACTTGTAAAAGCATTGAGCTTTTTGTTTTCCATCAGATCGCAGCCCATGTTCCAAAGCGTCCAAGCTTTCCGATAAGCACCCATGCGAAAACAGGTTCATGCGGCTGAAGAGATAGTTAGACAGTCCAGATGGGCATCCTGGGCCGTCAGTATTTGCCTACTGACAGGTTCGCGCATATAGCTTGATCGTGGAGACTGATGGATCGATACAACCCCTAGGCCATCTCTGTCGTCGCAAGAGTCCTGTGTTTGAGCCAGTGGCTTCGGTCTGATGCTCATCGGCATGTAGTGCTGGCCTCGTTGTAGACAAGAGCTCGCATCTCACAATTCTAGCTTGTCGGCGAATCTACTCTTCGGCATGACCACCAGTTTCTACCCATGAGGGACCCATGAAGGGACGAAAACTACGACTGACGTTAGACATGTTTCTTACCATTTCAAAGAGAGGAGGAAAGACCCTCCTACAGTCATGTTCTTCAGTTTTGAATTCATAAAGGGCGAAACGATCCAGAGAAAGATCAACATTGCCTCGTGCTCATTTGGCGAGCCGTCCGATCGATGTTCAGGACTACACGTTTTCGAGGCGACAGATAGAGCGATAGGGCAAAGGACTGCGAAATGCTGCCAAGCTGGAGGTGAACAACGAGCGTGGCTTTACTTTTCCACGTGCCAGTCATGGGCCACTGTCGAATAGTCAAGACCAGTGCCTTGAATGTGCGGCTTGTAGCCGCCTCGGCAGGAAGGACCGTAGCATGGATGTAAACCGTTGGAAAAGCAAATTGTCAATTGATTTCTCAATTCGTCGCTATGTAGCATCCTCAGTCGTGCCTTTTTGTCCTATCGTGGACTGCAACTAGCTGGTTCAGTATGCTCATAAATGGCTGCCCAAACGTGCAACACATTGATGCCTGGACAGGCCATTCATCCTGGCCGTGTCCATCGACCATAACACAACTCCTCTCAACACGTGGTAGACCACCTATCGGTTACTCTTTGCAACACGCTCTAGCTCGTCCTTCTTTTTGATGGCGTATGAGTTGCTGCTACCCTTTGCGGCATTGATCAACTCCTCAGCAAGGCACTCGGCAATACTCTTGACGTTTCGGAACGCAGCCTCACGGGCACCGATGGTAAGGAGAGCGATGGCCTGGTTAACACGGCGAAGAGGAGAGACATCGACGGCCTGTCTTCGGACGGTACCGGCGCTTCCGATTCTTGTGCTGTCTTCGCGGGGACCGCAGTTTACGATGGCATCGACAGCAATCTGGATTGGGTTCTGGTCGGTCATAATGTGAATCTACCAGTTCATGTTAGAATTAATGCCTCCCTTCCATTGTCGCACGAAAGAATCTTGCGGACTGGTGATGGACGTACGATCTCGAAAGCGTGTGCGACGATTCTTATGGCCATCAGCTTCTTGCCGTTGTTGCGACCGTTCATCATCAGGGAGTTTGTCAGGCGCTCAATAATTGGGCATTGTGCCTTCCTGAATCGCTTTGCGGCATAACGACCAGCGGAGTGTGAGATGTAGACCGGTGCTCGGATTTGGATGTAGTCGCTACAGAGTCTCCACGTCAGCCATCGTACTTTTCCACATCTTGATATCGCGGTCCATACGTTAGAGAGATATCCCTAATCTCGACATCCTCGTAGCTCCATTTGTTGAAGAGCTTGATGCTTCCAATCTCGGAGGTGACCTCCTTAGGCAGCACCTGATAGCTGGAGGTTGGGTTCTCGACTTCGACCTCACCGTTGTCGGACATCTTGACGGTATTGAGTGGATTGGGTGGTTTGAGATTGAACGCGACGATGTGGTGGTCGTCCCAAATTCGAAGCGCAGGTAACAAAATTAGGGCAAAGTGGACGCTAGTGCAAAATGCCAAGATCACACTCAAGATGCTGGCCAAGATTTCTTCGGCGTTAACCGCCTGCACTCGGACTTCAGCCCTACAGTTTCAAGCTTGTTGCATTCTGAATTCACTTTGCACTTCAGGTCAACAGTTCAAGCAGAAGGATCCGAAGCTATTTGTGCTGCAAGTTGCGACCCAGCTAGGATGTCCGTTCGCTACCAAATCAGAGACACTCGTACTGCACATGCTTCGAACCTTCTCTGGTTCATGGACAAGCCCACTGCACTACTACCTAGGTAATGCTTCCTCTATAGTACAAAGGACGTCCTCCTTATTTTTTCACTCTTCCTGACTACCACGCTGGCTCTCCTTAGCTGCTCTACCTCTGAAGTACCGCCTATTGTACTTGGTCCCTCGTAGCCTTTCCTGGCGCCAATGAGCCACCATATGGTGACAAAAATGGTAAGTGCTCCCCATATAACACAAGCATAATTCATGCTTTGTGCGCTGGTCGGAAGGCCAAATGGAAAGCAGTATATCACGAACCAGGCCAACATGTAGCCACATGCCAGAAGGTTCAGAATCGGGCCCAGTATGCCGAGCTTGAAAGGACCGTATATGATGTTTTTCCGCCCTGTAAGCAAGTGAGGGAGGATGGCGGCCAAGTATCTGGCATGAGTCAGTCGATGTTGTCGTTATCACGGAGGTATGAACAAAATCTTACGAGGCAGAGCTCATCAGCACAAAACTGCCGACGAATGCATTGAAGGCGGTCGTGCTGCCAACATAGATGCATCCAAGGACAGTCACGACACAACCACACAACAAGGTCGCATTGAGCGGCATGCCGAGACGTGGTGATACTTTGCTGAGAATTTTTGGGAAAGGCGTCGCGCGATCTCTCGAAAGTGCCCACAAGGCACGGCCAGCGGTAATGTATACACCGACCATGCAGACGGCGATACAAAACAGCAACAGACAGAGCAACCCAATCGTACCAGCAGACGAGCCAGTCGCCTGGAGATATATTTCAGCAATCGGAAACGAACTCTCGAAGAGGGCGTCATAGTCATTGATGGCATACAGAATTGCAATGAGATAGCAGAAGCCGGTCACGAAACCTATGACCATTTGCAGCAGGATTGCGATAGGGACGTTTCTCTGGGGATTTGGTATCTCTTCGGCAAGATGACTGTGTGTGTTAGCAGAAACGATTCATTGGAAATCGATGTCTTTACGCACCTGGTCGAATCGGGTGTTCCCACAGCATAAGCGCCGTTCAACATGCCTGCCACGAAAGTAAAGCCATTCGAATAGCCAATGTCTGCAGTCCAGTCTTGCCACACAAAACTAGACGTCGCGTGCGGAAGACGACCGTCGATACCCGGCATAACAGCCCTGGACGTTGTTAGCAATGCACCCATACTGAATGCCTATGCTTACACCACTACTACCGTGATAAAGAAGCCTACGAGAATGAGGAAGATTCCTACACTATTCATGTGCGGCATGGCGCTATTGAACAGGCATACCGTCGAGCACGCTATCCATGTCGCAACGATGTAGGCGACGAAGACGTGCCAGGCCTTAGCTTCGAATTCTGGATGTGTCACAGCATACATCTGTACGACGGTGTTGCCTACAAAGTCCTTGTCAGTGATATATGATACCAAAACAATTGCGACATACCAAAAATGAAACTCATCGAAGCAGCTCCAAAGACCCAGGCAAGCCAATTCCAATAGCCTGCATAAAATCCAATTATCCGACCCCATCGCCGACCTGGTGTGACTGATGCCCAGTGATAGACGCCTCCTGATGAAGGAATAGCGGACGCCAGTTCAGCAATGCAAGCTGCGACAATCCAATAGAAGACAGAGACCGCAAGAAACTCATAAAGAACTCCTAGAAATGATCAGCTCAGGATCTTTTATGTTAGGTTCCTCATACCAGGTGGTCCTCCGTTGAAAATGGCAACAAGGATAGATCCTCCCAGTGCAGGCCAGACATTGCCGACGACGAGACCTACACCGGCCAAACTAACAAGATTGAAGTTACGATCAAGCTCCTGTACGTGGCCGGACGCGTTCAGAAGCGCATTTCTCTCGATCATACCCTCTTGCGGCGCCTCATGGATGTCATTGCCGGCATCTGGTACTGCCTTTTCGTCTTTCAAATTTGCCATTGTCAATATTGGTCCTTTTACAACGGCAGATAGGTACTGTCGAAGCAAAAGGAGAACGAGGACACCATCTTGTACCGACGGCTGTAGCCCAGCTTCTACCATTTAGCCAGACACAGGCTGATCTGCAGGCATCATCTCGATTCGATTGCTCGATAGCGACTCCTGTCGAGTAATGTGGATGCCATCCATCCTTGCCCAAGTGCCGAGTCATTGGTATTGCCTGGGGGTCGCTGGACGGCTCGAAGCACGATGCGCTCATTAAGCATATTTCGGCCACTATCTTGCCATGGATACGGGAACTGGCCCGTTTGATGGCTTGTTCGACTACATACAATTGGTCGTAGCATCGTAGCCCTGAAGCATGGAGATAGCTCCAGATAGCTGCAGATAGGTGAACATACTTTAACGTCAACATGGAGAATCCCGTGCTTGATATCCGATCAGGAAGGAGCCGAGCTTCTCCACGTCCCGGAGATGTCCTCCAAGTATGACCCCACGTCCTTGTAGCTATCCAACTAGCACCATTTCTTTGAAGCACAATACCAAGCTTCGATTCTGCATGGTGAGTGTGCTGATCAAATCCGCGTACATATACTAACATGTCTACAGAAGGTTATTCGTTCCTTGCACTCCAAGGCCTCCATGTCTTCGTCACAGGAGCCGCAGGGGGTATTGGAGGCGCTGCGGTCAAGGAGTTTTTGGGTAAGCACATGTAGCTGGATGTCGAACTTTTGAGCTGACCCACCCAGCAAATGGATGTAAGGTGACGGCTTTCGACCGTCGAGTTGTTGACAAAGCATCCCTCATTACAAGCTCGGAAGAATCCTCTAGGCTGTCAGTTGTGGCAGGAGATCTTACGTCCGAAGACTCTATCAAGGCAGCCTTCGAGAAAGCTGTTGCAGACAAGGGTCCCATAAACGTACTCATTGCCAATGCAGGCATTACGGACGAAAGCACGCACCCGAACATTTGGGAGATCACGGAAGAGAAATGGAACCGGGTCAATGAGAACAACGTCCGAGGCACATTCTTCACTATCAAGCATTTCCTGCTTACAGTCAAGCACTACCAGGAGACGAGCAAAAGGAGTCTCGAAAACTTGGCAATCGTTGTAACAGGCTCCGAGACTGGGGTCTTCGGACAAGCTGGACATGCGGAATATGCTTCAGGTAAGGCCGCCTTGCAATACGGACTGGTACGTGGTGTCAAGAATGAAATCGTCAAACTCAACAGCAAAGCTCGCATAAATGCTGTGGCTCCTGGCTGGGTCGACACACCCCTGATAGGTGATCGATTGGATGATGCAAGAGAGATGTGGAATGAATGCCAGGCTACCGTGGCGCTGAAGAAAATAGCTAAGCCGCGTGATGTCGCTTGCGCCATGGCGTTCCTTGCATCTGAGCGCGCTGCTGGACACATCTCTGGAACTTGCGTAAGTGTGGACGGTGGAATGGAAGGTCGAATAATATGGCGAGAGGAGGAAGTCCTGGAGAAGGCTAAAGACTCGCCCACAATCTCCTTCAGCGAGAAACCTCCCGTCATTCCCAGCTCATTCTCGCCATCAAAGCGACAACGTCGCATGAGGATATGTCTCTCAATCGACTTCGATGCCATTTCTGGATACCTAGGGACCGGCCATACTCCGGAAAACACTTTGGCCGACTACTCTGCGGGTGTATTCAGCGCAAACGTGGGTGTCAATCGTCTACTTAGGCTTTTTAAGAAGCACGGGATCTCTGACAAACTAACCTGGTTTGTGCCCGGCCACAGCATGGAGACTTTCCCAGCACAAGCCAAAGCTATCGCCGAGAGTGGAGCCGAAATCGGTCTTCATGGTTACAGCCATGAAGGAGCGTACGCCATGACGGTCGCACAGGAAAAAGACGTACTTGAAAAGTGCATAGACTTAGCCACGAAGCTTAGCGGTGGGAAGAGGCCTGTGGGTTACAGAGCACCTCTATACCAAATCCGAGAGACTACAGTCAAGCTGCTCCAAGAACACGATTTCCTATACGACACCAGCATGAACGCCCACGATTCACTCCCATACTTTCTGGTCAACCCATTTCCTCAGGATCCACCACATGTACCTGACTACAAAAAGGACGCTAAAAGCTGGATGATTCCTACATCATTGCCGGAGCAACCTTCACCTGGTACCGCAGCGGCCGAGAAGGCGTTGGTAGAAATCCCGGGCAGTTGGTACACCGAAGATATGACACCTTTAGGTATGTTCCGCCACTTTTCCTCGAGGAGATATGACTGACTCCAGTTTCAAGGATTCTATCCATACAGCTCCAATACACAAGGCTACGTAAGTGTTGATGCCGTTGAGAAGATGTGGTGGGACAGATTCGAGTGGTTGTGGGAGAACGAAAGCTGGGCAGACGAGACCAACGGCTATGGAACTGTGTACCCCATGATCTGGCATCCGGAATCTGCGGGACGAGCACATATTGTGGGCATGATAGACAAGTTCATCGGAAAGCTTGTTTCTAAGATGAGCTCGGTTAGCGAAGGAGAGATCACGTTCGAGACGATGGAAAGTGTGGCGCGCAGTTGGAAAGAACAGAAATAGGTCTTGTTGCTGTCTAGTACCACGAAGCTATGTCCACGAGTCGCCAGGTCCGCCAGCATCTTTTGTAGCCGCGTTCCGGTCCACGAGGTCTTGATGATAACGTAAGTCCGACCGCAACGAACAATGCAGGTGGGCTGAGTCTGAGCCCGAGCTCATGCTCGGACAAGAAGCCAGTTAGCACCTTGAGCACGCTTGATCATCTTTTGTCGCGCGGTGACAGCAATTGATTACTCGTATGTCGTCGAGATGGACGAGAGCATTATTATTGGGCAACACGGGCCAGCGGCATGACGCGGCAGGGGTCCGGGGTCCCGGATTCCCAGGTCGGCAGTAGCCCCGTAATACCTACCTAGGTAGATACCCTACCCACCTAGGTAGGTAGCTTAACTTAGTGTAGCCCGGGACCCTGCCAATGCCACGCCTGTCCACTGTCCGCCCATCACTGCAGGGGTCCAACATCTTTCCTGCTTTACATCCCACCATCGACACCACATGTATGTTCCTGGTTGTGTTCGCAGCTAAAGCACTGCCACATGCGATAACCCCGTCATCGCTACTAAGGCTAAGTTCGCTGTTCTTGTGCTTTCTCACTCACCTAGCCTGCTTCACGGTAGCATTCTTACTTGATCGCTTTCCTAAGTCGTTGATCGTTTGCGCTTGGATCAGTAACGCCTGCTCCGAATCCCTCTTCAGATTGCGCTTCCATCTCACCTAAGGACACTGAATGCAGAGTATTTATCATTTACACCCTTCTTCGTCCTTCGAATGAGCGTGGGTTCTTAGAAGCCATTTTATCTTCGAAAATGTCCGGTTCTCAACAACCTCCACCAGAAGGACCTCCCAGCATTGTCCTACAGAGAGCCGCCGCTGCAGCAGCTGCAGGTCAAGAAGATGACGAATACGACAGGCACTCGCGTACCTCAGAACATCGTTCTCACCATTACCAGTCAGATCAACCTGATCTCGAGGACGTCCCTCCCCCAGCCTACAACGGTGCGGACTATGGACAATTGAATATAAGCCAAAACGGGCTCGACACAGGCGCAAAGGTCGGTGACGATGGCAGAATCAACATAAAATTCAATGAACGTACCCACAAGCTATCTGATTTACTAATCCCAGCACTACGGAAACAACTCGCGATACAGAAGAAGCAAGATGCCCAGGAAGCACAGATTCCTCCTGGTTTAGGCGAGACTGAAGGCTTATCTCCTCCGCCTATGAACATTGTCATACAAATAGTTGGTAGCAGAGGCGACGTTCAACCATTTGTCGCTCTGGGACAAGTACTGAAGAAAAAATACAAGCACAGGGTAAGAATAGCAACTCATCCAACATTTAGACAGTTTGTGACCGAGAATGGCCTGGAATTCTTCAGCATTGGCGGAGACCCAGCCGAACTCATGGCATTTATGGTCAAGAATCCTGGTCTCATGCCAGGCATGGACTCTATGAAGGCTGGCGATGTTGGAAAGCGCAGGAAGGGCATTTACGAAATGATCACGGGTTGCTGGAGATCATGTATCGAAGCAGGTGATGGCACTGGTGCACGAGCATCGGACGATATGCTGGACGGCCAGACCTTTGACAGTGCTGCACACATGGCAGATCCTACGTTGAGACCATTCGTGGCGGACGCAATCATCGCTAACCCACCCAGCTTTGCCCATCTGCACATTGCAGAAAAGCTAGGCATACCTTTGCATCTGATGTTCACCATGCCTTGGTCGCCTACACAATCATTTCCGCACCCTCTGGCAAATATCGTCTCGTCAAACACCGATCCAAACATGGCTAACTTCATGACCTACGCACTTGTCGATATGCTCACCTGGCAGGGACTGGGCGATGTTATCAACCGCTTCCGGGAGAAGAGCTTGGGCCTTGAGCCCATCAGCATTATGTGGGCACCGGGTATGGCAAGTCGATTACGTATACCATGGACATATTGTTGGTCGCCAGCCTTGATACCGAAGCCTACCGACTGGGGCAAGTACATCGACGTATCAGGTTTCTACTTCTTGAACCTTGCGACCGACTACACGCCTGAAGAAGATCTGGCACGCTTTTTGGCCGCCGGCCCTCCCCCGGTATACATTGGATTTGGTTCTATCGTGGTCGATGATCCAAACGCGATGACCAAGATGATCTTTGAAGCTGTGAAGAAAACAGGTCAAAGAGCTCTTGTCTCCAAAGGCTGGGGAGGAATTGGCGCGGAACAGCTGGGCCTTCCCGACGGTGTCTTCATGCTTGGAAATGTCCCTCATGATTGGCTGTTCAAGCACGTATCATGTGTTGTGCATCACGGCGGTGCTGGCACCACTGCTGCAGGCATAACTGCTGGACGACCTACAGTCGTTGTGCCGTTCTTCGGCGATCAACCATTTTGGGGCGCAATGGTTGCAAGAGCGGGTGCAGGGCCCATGCCAATACCCTACAAGAATTTGACAGCGGACAAGCTTGCTGCTCAGATCACAGAAGCACTCAAGCCTGCGTCTCTGGAGCGTGCGGCAGAGCTTAGTGACAAAATCAAGACGGAAAACGGCAATGAAGCGGGCGCCGAGTCTTTCCACAACCAAATGCACTTGGAGGATATGAGGTGCACATTGTGCCCGGAAACTGTGGCAGTTTGGCGAGTTAAGAGGACCGACATCAGGTTGTCGGCGTTAGCCGCGACAGTCTTGAGCAATGAAGGCTTACTTGACTTCACGGAACTCAAGCTTTACAGGCCACGAGAATACGAAACGGAAGACGGGCCATGGGATCCTATCTCGGGTGGCGCAGCGGCTTTAATCGGTACAATCGGTAACTTATCGATGGGTGTTGCAGACTTTCCTATCGAACTAATAAAGGGTCTGAAGGCGGCATCGTCCGAGGTGAAGGGGTCACACAAGAATGTCAAGTCGTCGAGTGGCACTGCCACTCCGACCACCCCCGCGGCCGACAATTCATCCCAACCTCTATCTTCGCCAGGCAGGCAAGCTTCCATGACAGGTTATAAGGATAATGATTTGCCGAGGGCAGACACCGCGCAGAGTTCGAAGAGCTCTGGCAGCATAGATTTGTCGCCCACCAAGGAGGATGAAAAGAGGCCTTCAGCTATGGCAGCCGTCATGCGTCACGGCAGCCATTCTTCGCAACCTCGCAGACTCAGCTTTTCCCGGGAAAACTCACCCTTTGGAGGACGTCCTCGTAGTCCGGGCTCAGGCCAAGAACTCGGCAACATAACCTTGGAGTCAGCAATAGGCGGTGCAAGAGCCGTAAGCAAGATTGTTGGCGCTGGCGTCAAATCACCTATGGACTTCACTATGTCACTTGCGAAAGGCTTCCATAACGCACCAAAACTATATGGCGATGAGACAGTGCGCAAAAGTGGCAAAATCACTGGGATACAGTCAGGGTTCGCTGAAGCTGGTAAGGAATTCGGTTACGGTTTCTATGATGGCATCACTGGCCTCGTCACACAACCGATTGCAGGAGCACGGAAGGAAGGATTTGGTGGTTTCATCAAGGGTGCCGCAAAGGGCATTGGCGGTTTGATTCTCAAACCGGGGGCTGGTGTATGGGCCATTCCGGGTTACACTGCACGTGGTGTCTATGCCGAATTGACGAAACACTTTGGCAGCTCAGTACAGAACTACATCATTGCAGCTCGCACGGCTCAAGGTTACGACGAGTGGAAAAACAGCACCCCACAGCAGCGTCAAAGCATCGTAGAAGCGTGGACAAGCACCAAGATAGAGATGCGGAAAGGAGGCAAGAAGATTAGCAAGGAGAAGAAGCAGGAGATCGAGAAGCCTATCACACAGCCGGACACAAGTAGCGCAGGATTGGTGCATGGTTTCAAGAACACGAAACACCTCTCCTGGGACGAGAGAAAAGCGCTGAGCAATCGGAAAGAACAGCTGAAGAAGGAGGAGAAAGAAAGGAAAAGGCAGGTGGCTGAAGATGTGAAGAGGGGAGTTAGTAACGGTGGTAAAGTACAGAGTAGCTTACGCTCAGGACATGTCGAGACTCTGGACCCCGAGTTCGAGGAAGCGGTCCAAAAGTCTGTCAAGGCGACGAGCAGGGGCAACCCAGAAGAAGATGCGCTTGTTGAGGCTGCACTTAGAGCAAGCATGAAGGAACTACAAAAGAATAAAGTCCAAGCAGGACAACAAAATGCTCCACCTGATGAGCACGACGACGAAGCATACAACCGAGCCGTCGCAGCCAGCATCGAAGAAGCGAAGAGATTCAAAGCTGATCAACAAATCGAAAATCCACCATCTTACGGTGATTCCCATGGTCGTGAAATGGCACATGATATGACCAGGGAGCAACACGAACCTAGCCAGAGTCATGGTCACAACGAGCAACGAATGGGCTCGATCCGACTCCATGACAATGAGCTTGAGCACAACCAGCACGAATCAGACAGCGACTCCGGCCTCGGCACAGAAGACGACGAGGACTTCAAGAGGACGTTAGAGGAAAGCAAGCGGGAACACACGGAGAACGAAAGGCAGAGGTCAGAACCAGGAACGGCGAACAAGCAAAGCGCCTGGACGACGCAAACAGAAGTCGCGCCTGATGATGAAGAGGATGACGAAGAGCTGAGAAAAGCGCTCACAGCGTCGGAGAGGGAGAGCAAAGCCAAAGACGATGAGGCGAAGAAACAGATGACAGAAGAGGAAATCGTCATGGAGTACGTCAAGAGGCAGAGCTTGATGGAAGATCAGCATCGGAAGAAGCGGGAGGCTGACAGGTCAGGAGCTGGCACGCGCAGCTGAGTATCTTGACTATTTCTTCAGAGGACACAAGGCTGAGCCATAATTCATTGTTATGATCATCACGGATCCAGGAATTCACGTTAAAGATACTACGGCTTTTGTAAAATAGTAGATTTTGCTGGGCTGAATACGATATACCCACCGAGTGTTTTAGAACTCGACATCGCTACCAGCATGTATAGTATGCGTCGCAACATGTTGCTTGATGAGTTGAATATCATCGAAGGTGTGACAGAATCATCCCACGCCATTTCCGTTCATGATCTAGGTACCGTCGCCTGATCGACTTGCTGCCTCGGTTCGTGCTCTGGTTTTACGCACCACACTCAAGAGTATCTAGTCGGCTGGCGCACGATTTTCGATTCATCCTTCGCTGCCCCAGCAGCACTCTGAGAACGGATGAACAGGACGTTGAGGTGGACACCTGCATTCAGGAATTCAGGGATTCAGGGATTCAGGGACCTGAAGAGCTTGGCGTGGGGTTTAGTGGTTTGCCAGATCCGCTGCCCATACTCCTTCCATTGTGACCTCTTGAAGATAGACTCACGTCTACAGAACTGCCGACTATAACCTACAGAATCCTCAAAAAACCGGTTGCCAACCACGATAGTTACAAGCACCGGCCGAGAGACTTTCCCGTGTTCGATCCTAGAATCAAAAATGTCGTCTACCGAGGACGAAGCCACCATCTCCATACCGTCCCTGGTCTTTGTGGCCGCCCTCGGCTTCTTTATATACCGCTACTTCTTCGCTGGCAGAGGCGGTTCGGATGCTAGTCCATCTCAGTCTTCAAGATCAGGCCTCCGTTTTACTCCGGCGCAAGTCGAACAAGTGGCGCAGATGTTTCCGCAATTGAGCCGGAGGGACATCATGTGGGACTTGCACCGGAATCGAGGGAGTGTGCAGGCTACAACGGAGAGGATACTTATGGGCGGTAGCTTAGAGCCGGTAAGTGCTTGTCTGTCATCGATCGTCTTCCTTGCTGACCATGAGCAGGCGCCTCCTTCTTTTCAGCCGCCCATCGCTCTTACGAGTACATCTTCCACGTCCACGTCAACCCCGCGAAAACCCGTCCAGATAGCGCCGGATTTGATAACGAGGTATAACCTGCAGTCTAGGATCAACTCGAAAGGTAAAGAGAAGGAAATAGACTCTCCGGCGAGTGGTTGGGCGAGCACGAAGGACGCAAGACAACAAGTGTTGCAACGGAGGAGGGACGAAATGATTCTCGCCGCGAGGCGCAAGATGCAGGAGAAGGATGCTGGTACGGGAAGTCCCTCGCCGTGACCTGAGACCGGCAATCGTTGGGAGTGTAGTGGCTCCTTGAAATCTATGAACGTTCGTATCGTCAACGCATGTTTGAGCATCACTTGCTTGTTTCATGGTTCTTTCATGTCATATCTTCGTCCTCGTCGTCATCTGCTCCTCCGCCATACCGACCATTTTCTCGCTCTTCCTCTTCCCGTTCCTGCCTCGCTTGCTCCCTACTAGCACCAATCTTCCTCAAGCCATTCATCACGCCAGTGATGAAACCCCTCGATTCCGAGACCTCCATCGCGCCCACTCCATCTAGCCGTACTCCCTCTCCTTCCCCTGTTAACACTTCCACACCCTTGCGCATTTTGGCCAAGCGCACTTCTCGAATATCCCTTAATAGCCTTCGTAGTGTGTCTGGCTCGACCAGATCATCGCCCGCTGTGTCGAGCAACATTTCCGACATTTCCAACCAGTGATAAGGTAACGCATTTGAGACGGCATTTACAGTGCATTGTTCCGCGAACGGCGTCGAAGTGTGGAAACCCTTGCCGTCACAATCTACCTGCTTCGTGGTAGGCAATGGTGGAGGTGGCGAGAACGAGTCCTGGAAATGCTTTGTTTCGAGTTCCAGTATTTCCTCGAGACTCTCGGGGTGTAGCCAGGGTGGAGGCATGATGTTGGCACGCCGTTGCCGTTTCAATAGTAGTGCAAGCCATAGAGGAAGATTTGTTCTCTGAGGAGGAATCAGGGCACCGGTGGGTCCCTATGCCAGTGCATCAGTACGCTGCTTGTTCGGATCCGTGAGCCTCGCACCTATGTTTCGTGGAGGTGGTGGGGACTTACACCGAGTAAGTCAAGCCGTTCGAGCCGCTGGCGGGGAACTACGGTGATGAGCTCCATTTCGCAGAGGAAGGCGACCTCGGTCGGCAGAAGGCCTTGGGGATGGACGAAGGCCATCTTGTACAGCTAGCGGCGATTCAAAAAGTATTGCTGTATGGACCCATGCACAAGCATGCGGCCTTGGGGGAGGAGAGCGGAACTCGAAGCAACTCATCGCGCCAAGTCCAACGCGCCGATCGCGTGTCACATAAGCTTCTCCTGGGGCAGAGCCTCACCGTTCATCGCTTCAAGTTGTACATACTATCTTCCAATGTCGTACTTTGTGAGTCCGGAGTTCGGTCGGGTCGTCCTGCTCGGTGGCGTCGTCGCCGTGCATATGACCTGGCGGCGGCTCGTCAACGAGGTCGTGCCTCTCCCATATCTGGACGAGGTTTTTCATGTACCTCAGGCTCAAGCATATTGGGCTGGCCAATGGTCGCATTGGGATCCCAAAATCACCACGCCTCCGGGACTCTATCTCTTTTCTACCATATTCAATGCCATCCGGAGGGTTTTGAACCCTGATGTTGAGCAGACGACCGAGGATTTGAGATTCGTCAACGTCTTTTCGCTGTATGTACTGCTCGTAGCACTCTATGTATGGAGCGCTATCGCAAGGAAAGACGTGAATGCGGACAATGTGCTGCAGAGGGAGTTCAACATTATTCTGTTTCCGCTGCTGTTCTTCTTCTCGGGACTCTATTACACAGACGTTTTCTCTGCTCTGACGGTTGTGCTCACCTATGTCTGCTGGTCAGCAGGGGAAGTCCAGGGGAGCACGAAATGGCTGTGGCAGATCCTGCATTTCCTTGTCGGCCTCATCTCACTCGCGACGCGACAGACCAATATCTTCTGGGTAGCCGTGTACTTGGCTGGTCTGCAGGTGGTCGAGACCGTGAAGCGCGAGGTTGGTGCGAGACAGGTGCACGATCCTGCAGTATCTGAAGCATATTTCGAAGGTTGGAATTCTACTGATATATATGTCGCATTTTCTAATAATGTCTAGACTTCCCTATCATGAGCATTTCAGTCGCAAGTTTCGCTGTAAACCTCATTCCGAAGCTTATCCGAGAGCTACTGCCTCAATTAATGCTGCTGGCATCGTTCGGTGCTTTCATCTTCTGGAATGGTGGCGTTGTGCTTGGTGGGTTTGCTTCCCGTGATCGATATCTAGTACTGACTATTGTAGGTGACAAGGACAACCACGTTGCTAGCTTACATATCCCACAAATGTTGTATATATGGCCATGCATGGTTTTCTTCTTTTGGCCTGTCTTGCTACCTCAGCTCGCCGACGTCGCATCGCTAAAAAAGAGACTACCACGTCCAACATTCGCGATAGGCGCTATGGTCCTCATGGCCTGTGCAGTTCACTTCAACACTGTCGTCCATCCTTTTACACTGGCAGACAATCGACATTACACGTTTTACGTCTTTCGGTTACTGAGACGTCATTGGACCATCAAGTATATAGCCGTGCCAATCTATTATGCTTGCGCATGGCTTGTGTATACCGCATTGGGATCCAACGCCAACACAACGACCAACGATCCGGTCAAAGTCAGCTTTGCGCTTGTATGGCTCGCATCGACAGCTCTATCCTTGGTTAGTGCGCCACTGGTAGAGCCAAGATACTTCATTATTCCCTGGTTATTGTGGAGAATGCATGTTCCTGAGAGTACAGCGAAGTCCGAATCTACACCCGTACGAGAAGCGAACAAGGACAAGGATGCCAAAGCCAAGGCTGCTGGGGCGTTCTCCAAGACACTACGCCTCATGGCAGTCTGTAGCTTGTGGATCGAGCTTGCTTGGTATCTGGCCATCAACTATGGCACATGCTGGATGTTTCTTCACAGAGGCTTTGCGTGGCCACAAGAACCTGGCAATGTACAAAGATTCATGTGGTAGAACAACTAAAAAGCCTTGTGTTCTCGACGACAAGATGTCATCCACAATAGTGGCGGTCGAACGCTATCCGATGTACTGTATATTCATGTAGTCGATTACAACGATGTACAAGCCCAGGAAGGATTCAGTCCAGAACCATAAAAGGTACAAAATCTTACTCGTCAGCTGGACATACTCATGAGCCCTAGTCCAGCCTTCTGACCTTTTCGAACGCTGGTATGTACTCGTCGTCACATGTCGCGCCTCCACTAATAGTGATTACCTACCAGTGCTGTGGCTGACATTTTCGACCATGTACGGCCATATAAGTTGTTTCAGACCACTATTAAAAAATCAAGTCAGACTCAGTGCAAGTCCAGGTATCAAGGATCTTCTTCGCGCGCATTGTCGGCGTTACTGCTGTGTTCTGGAACCCCGCGCCTGCAGACAGGAACAGTCTCTTTGTTATTATCAGATCTTCTATCTCAAGGCTACCCCTTCCGGCAAGCACATAGTCACTCATCTGTTAACTCAGTGTGAATACCTGCCTCACAAACAGCGCTTATTCCGTATCTGCGACGCCGTTTCCCAAGCCCTGCTTGTCGTCTCTGATCTATCTGTACAGGTATAACACCGTCCGCAAGATCTCCTTGATTCAGCTCACCATTACATCCGTTTCACGCCACGAGGCATCTACTCGCTCATCTCACCATTGCCGCGCTTGACTCGATCACTATGGCTAGCTTTGCCGAAGCAGACACACTTGTAGATGTGATGACATCTTACGCCATCTTGGAAGACTTTTTGGCCCTTCACTGCTGAGCGCTTGGAGACTTTTCCCCGGCCGGCGTATCTATCGAAATCCATGTAACGCCATGGCTGTGGAAGCGAAGGGCTATCTGCCTGCACCACTCCATCTCGGCGTCCAAAGCCACGCTATACTTGTCATATGCGAATCGAAACGATCGACATGCCGTACTCATGGGGAAGCTCGCAGCTAGCTTGCCTGCAAAGCCTCGCTCAGCATCGAGGTAATACTCCATCGTTCGGCATACCAACCGACAATTCTCCACAAACTTTATCAAAGACTGTTGCAGCAGAAAGTTTTGATCGATACCCTGGTCTATCATCCGTTCACATATCTCCATGGTAAGCTGAGCACAGTAAATCTTGAAGACGAAATAGTACCCGATAGCAGTCGCGAAATTAAAGCTGGAGAATTGGATGGTGTCCGAGAACAGGACGTCAGCTTTCGACTCTGCGCACACGAACAGTGAATAAGAAGTGCGCTCGCTCAGGTTGTACCGCCACTCATCCATCTGATGTTCCAGGCCCGACACTCTGACGAGCAGAGCACGCAGTCCAGCCACACTGATGTCTTTCTCTGAGTCAAGACTCTCCATCACGCTTGGCAGAAGACACGCGACATCTACCAGCTGGTGGTAGGGACTCATGGCATGCTTGCAACTCTTCTTGCCGGGAAACTCGATCCATGCCTTCTGGGCATAATATGGTGATCTTCTCTCCCACATGCAAGGTATGATATACATTGCCCGATGCTCAAAGTAAAAGTGCCTCACACTCTGCGACTTGAGGGCCTTTGGACCAGCCAGACTGAGCAACGCCGCAACGCCTTGGGAATGCTGGTTGAAGCTGTCTATGGATTGGTTCGCAAGCAGCTCCTGTATGGCGAGGGTCAGACATGATTGAAGAAGCAACATCCCCGGTTCTTGAGTGATGGCCTCCGCTGACAGCGCTGCCAGCTGTGAACGCACTCGCTTCAGCGCGGTCTGGTATGTGCGCAACGAGGCGACCAAAAACCGTGGGTCGTTGCGCTCCCTCCCTATGACACCTAGCGACGTCGATAACAGAGCATCTCGAAGCAGTTCCCCTTCGAATGTGTGTGCAATTCGATATGCCGTCACCACCCACGTCGAACAGACCGTCTCCGTCGGACCGGACAGTCGACACCTAATCTCAGGTCTAAGCTCCGTTCGAATCGTGTTGCTCGGTAGATACCGCTCCAGCAACACCTGAAGACAGGCGTCACGCCACACGCCCTGGAAATTGTGATGATGGTATGGCAAGCTTCCCACGACGACTCGACGCCCAGCGGCGTTACTGGACGAGGTGAACGTCACGGCCGACTGATTTCGTGAGGAACTCCCGTGCCGGACTCTAAACTCGACTACAAACTCGGCGGGTATCTCAACCTTCGCGAGTTCCAGTCCTCTGCCGTGCTTCGACCGTCTGAGCTTCTGCTGCGAAACACAGCCTTCACCTTCTTCCAGGACCTTTCTCTGTCGGTCTCGAAACGCGGACATTGGCCCGCACTTTCACTCGCCGGGCTTGCGTTCGCGCGTCGTCCGTCTCGTACTGCTTTGGTCTTCCGCGAGGCATGGCGACGCTGCTCACTGAGGGCGATACCTCCAGCACTCGAAATTCCCAGATCGGTTCGAAGCAAACGAACACAGCAGCCTCAACCAAGCCAGCCCTATGCCTTACGCCTTATGACTCACGTCGCAGCGACCCTTGGACATATTGGCGGCGCTCTTCCCGATAGATGGTCCGCAAGTCTCCAAGCAGGGGTGGATGCATGCATGACCGTCACGGCTCATCGACAGCGACGGATACAAGTGTCGTAGTCATCCTCCGTCAGCCCTCACCGCTCTCCAGTGAGGCCGAGGTGTGCCTGCCTTGATATGGTATAGCGGCGTAAGCACTGATTACTTTTGGGTAAATGTGGGGTTGTAATCAGAAATTCTCATTGGTTGGACAGCCACTAGGTGACATTCAGGCGGCAACTTGGACACTAACAGAGTGTTCGGGAAAGATTAGTAATCTATCGTTCAGAATCGAGGCTCCAGACTTGCCAGATAGCACTCGACAGCATGTTGACTTCCACAACCAAATCGTCGGACGGCGACCGGTCCTCTTCCAGAGCTGGAGTGTCGGTGAATGCAGACCATGTACCATGCCTTCAGACCTTCCAGGTTGTTACCGCAGATGGCAACGCAACATAAGCCATACCACACGATCCTCATTCACACGCTATATCTGGCCTGGTCTTCGCTACATTTACAGCCTTTTAGCTCTAGCAGCCATCCAACTCTCTCGAGAACATCGCACTACGATTTATCCCAGCCGACCCAGCTCCTCGGCATAACCCTCCACACCCTCACTTCTCCGCTCTTCAGATCACCCACCCTATAACTCTCCTCCCTAACCTTAGCCCTCTTCCCTTTCTCCTCGCGACCCTGTTCCCACGCTCGAATTTTCTTCTTCGTGCCATCCCAATCAATCACGACACCTGCGTGCTCCGGCTTTCCCACGTCCATGCTGTACTTGGCATGTAAACCACCTTTGTGACCTGCAAATTTCGCATTCCGGAACGTCACAATGTCTCCAGGACGGATCTCGTCAAACTGCTGCGTCGAAGCGTTGGCGAGGTTGGCATAGACAAGAGCGCCATAAGCACGGGTGCCGACTGGGAGGAGTGCAGATGATTGTAGACGAATGAGCTCGAGGAGAAAGGCTTGAGCGCTACCGTCGCCCACAGTGGATCCAAAAGCGGACTGAGCGGACCGAGCAATCTTAGCGCCATAAGCTTCCGCTGCATTTTCGAGTTGATCTTTTCGTGGTGTTTGAGGTGGACGCTGGTGATTTTGTTCTAGTGTCACATGTGAGGGTTCAGAGGCATCGTAGGTGGCGTTGATGGTAGTTTGCGAGTAATCTAGGTACAACACGTAGACATCTTTGGAAACCATGGTTTTACCGCCACGTTTGCTTGACGAGGAAGACTCAATCTCGTAGAGGACGTCGACACGATTTTGTAATGCAGGAGGAGCGTTGTTTTCTTGTGTCCACCATCTTGATCCCTGGGCTAGGTCGATATCGTGAGCAATGAAGCCATGTTCCCCGCTTGGTCGTGGTTGGTCCATTGAGCGTCGTGCTATCGTCGAAGATGTCCTCACGTCTAGAGACTGTCTGGGAACCTCAGGCGCATGCGCGGGAGCAGCAGCCGGCGGTGGTGGAGGTGGTACAGGCCGATCGACGAGTGGGGGGGCGGGCCCTAGAACCGGATGTTGTGGCATTGACCCATACATGTCCTCTTCCTCAATCTCCTCCGCAGGAGACTGGAGGGTAGGCGAGTATGGGGACCGAAGAAGTGGTGATGCAACGCCGTGCTGGGGAGCCATATAACGATATGGGTCGTATTCCTCGTCATTTGGCGTCCTTGGAGGAGGCACAGGAGGTGGTGCAACACGAGGAGCTTCCAGAGACCTCCTGGATTTAGGCGCTGGTTGCGAAGGCGGTGGCGGTGGAACGTCTCTGGGTGCCGAAGTGGGTGGTAGTGGTGGCACAGCGCGAGTTGGAGGGTTTGTTGGTGGTTGCGTAGCATCGTCCGTCAGGATTCCATCGTCGACACTGGAATCACGGTTATGCGACTTCAGAGCGTCTTTGTGTTTTGCACTCGAAGCGATATCAGTGTCATAATCTCCGTCGTATTCTGTCACTTCCTCCTCGCTATCATCGTCCACCTGATGTTTTGAATTGGAGAGCGAGTCGCTTGTTGCTCTTCGACTAGGCGGCTGACCAGGAGGAGGTGGTGGTGGCGCCCTTGACTGAGGAGCTGGTGACGTCGGGCTCATTGGCGGCATTGGGGGCGGTCCACGGCTTGTGCGCTTGTCTGAAGTTGGGGACGTGGTTACTGACGTATCCAGTTGGGGTACCTCTGGGTGCGGTATTGCGAATGGCACAGGTGGTATTGTGACTGGAGCGACTGACCGTTCACTAGCATGTGCCAATGAAGTGTCCCGCGACGGCAATAGGGGTGGATTTGAAGGTGCGGGAATAATGTCCTCCTCGTCAGGAGCTGCTATTTGCGGGATGGTGTCTCGTGCAGTTGGGGGAGGCGGGGGAGGTACGGGACGAGCTGAAAATGTAAGCAAAGATCATGATCGGGACACGTGACATCTACGTACATTGAGGTATTCGCGGCGACTGAGGAGCAGGCGGCACAGGTCGCTCTGCAGGTGGAGGCGGCCGAGGTCCTATAGTGTCTCTTTCAGGAGGCGGAGGTACAGCACGATCTACACTAGTTAGCGAGCCGCAGGAATAGCGAAGGTGAACAATTTGTGTACCTTGTACAACGCGTGGGATAGTGCGGTCAGTCGAGGTTCTTTTGGGGGGCTCAGAGACATAGTCATCTTCTGTGGCGTTTGAGTGTGGCGATATTTCTTGTTGTGGAGTTGGTTCAGCGGTCTCATCGACCTCGCTGTCGGATTCGACTGGTTGAGTACGGCGCTGGGAATTGTTTGTCATGCCAGGTAAGGCCATGATGGGCACTGGAGGTGCTCGTACTGCTGATTCTTCATGGTATTGCTCGGGAGAATGTGCTTCGGCCGATGTCTTTGGTTTGCGAGCAGCTGACATTCCGCCGCCAGGAGGGCCAAACATGCCCATCATTCCCATACCACCGCTCATCTTGGCCATTCGCTCACGAAGCTCCCTCTTTCTCCTGACATCTGGGTCTTCTTCCTCTTCGGCTTCTTCTTCATCCTCGTCAACTCCTTCGTTCTTGGTAGGCTCAGTCTCAACAAAATGAGCCTGAGCGACACTGCCCTTCGACTTCGGTCTATCTTCCTCCGTGGAAGTCTCCTGAGCATCCTCTGTATCGGCAGCACCTGAATCATCGGCGTCGTTTGTGTCACTCACCAGCTCACGAGAGGGCGGAACAGCCGTGGCTGCAGCATAGCCAGAAGATGCTTCGCGGGAATGCTCCACTTGTTCCTCCGCAAAGTCATCAGAGTTCTTCCCTATAGTCTCGTTCGTGTCCGCCCGCGCTAAAGGTGCGTCCATACTAGTTGCGGGTTCTTGTGGTGCCTCCGAGGAATGGGTCCGCTGTTTTGGAGGTCTCTTCGGCTTGTCCTTCTTCTGTGCAGGCTCGGCCTGTCTTGCTGCCTGTTCCATCTGCTGTTTCTGCAGCAGTGCTATTCTATCTTTGAGGCTCGTCGGCTTAGGCTGGTCTTCGGCGCTTGTGTCTGCGGTCGGCTCGGCAGTTCTGGCAGCTTCTGCTGGCTCTTCTTGCGTCAGGGACATATCATCCTCTCGTCTGTAGACTTTCTGTGGCGGAGGTTCGCGCGGTGGAGGGACATATGCATTCTTGCTAGGCGGTGGTGCAACAAAGGGCTTCTTGATAAAGCCCGTACTGCCCTGTCCGTTAGGTTTGAAAGGTGCCACCGGCGGAGCTGCCGGCTTATTGAACGCAGCGATCCGATCACGGAACGAGCTTGTCGAGGGCTTGTCAGCAACAGGGGGAGGCGCCTTCGACATAGTAGGCTTTGTGGTTACTGGTGGAGACGTAGGGACCGACGCCGGGGCTGGCTGCTGAGCTGGGGCGGGGGCTGGCGCATTCGTCGAAAGCTCTCCCTCTGTAGACTTTACGAACCCTTTCGGTGGCTCTATTTCTGCTTCTTGAACAGGCCGTGGAGGCTCCCCAAGCTGTTCGGTCTGCTGAAGTGTAGGAGGGGCAGGAGTGGGTTCAGCAGCTTCCTGAGGCGGAGGTCGCTTGACATTCCTTGCTGGTCTCGAAGGAATCGCCGGCTCATATTTCTCCACGAAGTTTCTAGGGAAAAGACCTTCTTTCTTCTCGCCTTGGGTATTTATGTATTCTCCAGTATACCAATCGGCATCTTCCTCCTCTGTGACGATAATAATCTGGCCATTATCGAAATTCAAGTCGTCTGGCTCCTCGGATCTGTACTCGAAAACGGCCTTGACTTTGAAGGGCACTGGCATACTGGAGTTGCTGTCAAACGGTCAAGAGTATGGAGGCTGCAGTAAATGGTTTAGAAATGGCAGTCGCTCGATGCTCGGTCGCAGTTGCGGTGACGCACGCTTGCCGTGGTGTTTGTCCGGCTCTGTATGCCAAGCAGAACTTTGGGATATTTTGTGTATTGAGAAAGGAGAACTCCAAGGGTTTACATCTAGTGATCACCTCTACACGGAAGAATCGTAAGGGGAGTTATTGTCTAGCATACAGGCTTCTCTGTGTAGCTGCGGTGGACACTGGACTTGTCCGTGGGGCGGAATGGATTAGGATGACATCGCGCCGATCACTGACTTACCGGAGACTTTGCTCTCACCAACGGCAGATATCTCAAGACACAGAACAGAGGGACACAAAGAACAAACATTCCGACCATTCGAGCAACGGGACACGAGGACGCTGGCTGATGTGAGCAGCATCTTGATTGCGGAAGCACGGACGAACAGGACGCGTCACAGCGCTCTCGCAGAGTTCTTGTATTTATTGGCTGTTTCGGCTTTCAACGCAGTGTACACGAACGCTGCATTCTAAGGCACACACCACAATGGCGGCAGTAGCACAGGGTACAGATTCTCGAGATCGTGTTCGGTTTACGGCCTTACGCCATGCTCAAGAAATTGAGGAGAAAAAGAAACTGCAAGCTCGCATAGCGGATCTTGTTGTCGATGCATTCGATCTTCCCTCCGATCCATCAGCGGACCCAGCACACCCATCCGGGCCGGATCTCAAACTCTTCAAGGAATGTCTGCGGTTGTTCCAGCCAACCGATTTGGATGATCTTGTATATGAGCGTAACGTAGATGACAGATGTGGTTACGCTCTTTGTTCAAAACCAAACAAGAAGATTAACCATGGTGGCGACAAGGTATGGAACAGGATGACAGGGAAGGACTTCAAGTTTGTCTCCAAGGCGGACATGGAGCGATGGTGTTCGACCCTCTGTGGTGAGCGAACTATCTTCATCCGTGCCCAGCTGAGCACCGAACCGGCCTGGCTGCGAGATACTCCTGTAGAGAGTGTAAAATTGCTGGACGACGTTCGCAAGGTTAACGGTGTGGAGGACGCACTTGCTGTAAGCATATTCAATAGGTCCATGAGTTGCAACTCTGACTCGAAGCAGAACCTTTCGCTCAACGAGGACGGCGATGCCGACGTGGAAATGACAGAGAAGCTGCAAGCCCTCTCATTTGAGCGTGGGAAACTGAATATCCATGGCCCTACTAATGAAATCGCTCTTAAAGAAAAGAACACCAACTCTGCTACATCGCGACCCCCTAGGCGGTTCAAGGACCAACAGATAGAAGGTCACCAACTTAAAAAGGTACGCTTTGCAGAACAAGACAGTGATGGCAGTGACGAGAGTGACACATAGCCACTGAGGCCATCATTAGTGCCGTGGAAGGCGTAAGTTGCGCACTGAAGCAGCATACGCAAAATACAAGAACCATTGTACCTCGGTTGGCCACATTGGAGGGGTTGGTTGATACCGGTCAATAACGACGTCCTCGCCAGTGCGCTCACTTTGGTCCACCAAAGCATCTTCTGGGCGAGTGGAATACGACAACGTAACATACACCCCTCGACACCTGATCCTCAATCTGACAGCGAGACTGCAAGATCACAGTAAGCATCCACTGAAGCTGCCAACCACTCTCCCAGATTGTAGCGATGGCCTGATACCTTGCTCACAGTATGTCCGCCTAGGACCTACACGTGTTGCTTTCGTGGACACAAGTCCAGCTGTCGACAACGTCAGGAGCAAGGCAACCGACATTCGTACTCTGTATGTTCAGGGAAGGACTGCGGGCCCAGAAGTGGCATGGGTGCTCCAGATATACCAGCAGCAAAGGACCGTCCCCTAAGATTGGCGAAATATTTGGGGCATGTCGAAAACCAGAGCAGGCAGTCATGGCCAAATGCTTGATTGGCATGGAAGTGTAGCGAGAACCGAGGGAGCCTATGAAGTGGCGGGTCGTTGCAGAACGTGTGCTAAGTTGGCAACGCATCCATACACCACGTTTGTCGCTGGACAGGCTTAGGATCCAAGCGAAGACAGAATTAAGGAGTGTGAAATATGTCCATTATCTGTAACTCCCTTAATTGAACGCGAAATAGGCTCTTTCCAATGGCTGTCTTTCCGTCTCCCATGCCAGCCAGTCGCTACGTGTGGTTGGCAGCAAGCCCATGGCGTTAACCTTGTAGACACCCAGGCCAAGTAACAAACACTGCATCAACACGTAGACAACCTTGACTTGGAGCATTTTGGAATTCGTGCCTTCTGTCTCGAACCTCGAAAAGACGGTGTTTGTCTGCGCTATGCCTTGCAGAGGTCCCTTGAACAGCATGAACACCATCATGATGGAGAAGATCTGTAGCGAGTTTCCTGACATATAGCCCATAATGGCTTGCATTGGCAGCTGTTTGGCCGGCCCAAGCGCTATCTCCCATGCCTTCTTAAGCTTGAGCGTGTCTGTTTCTTCTTGGGTGGGGCCCTTCCTAGCAGGAGCTTGAGACTTCTGTAACGCCTATATCAGTGAGGTACTTGCGCAAAGAGGCTTGAGACATACCTGTTTGCCAGACAGGGCTCGCGATGTCAGAAAGCCTGGAGGGTCTGGAATCTTCGATGCGTCCTTCGCTTTGGGAGGAAAGCCGTTGTGTAAGTCGAGCACCCATTTTGGGGGAGTAGAGGTGTGTTGCAACGACTGCTGGGAAGCCATGGCCGTGATGCTGAGAGTACAAAACCAAGGATAGGGGCAGGATGTCTGGGTCGGTGATGGCGATGAGGGGATGATGTTGCTGGCTATCGGCGTCTCGGACTCATGAAATTGAACTCGACGAAGGCGTTTCTCTTGGCGGGTTTTGAGCGGCCTACAGTGTGTTTCTCAGGGACGGTCTTTTAACTCCGTCGATGTCAGTCATCCGCAACTTGTCTATCAGCGCGCTCTGGCAAGAAGGCACGGTCGGTTGTTGTGAGTCGGAAGGGTAATGTCTAAGAGAGGGCTGGCAGAATGCGTGTGTGAAAGCGTCAAATAAGATTGAAGAACGAACATAGCCAGGGCATCCGAGTCCGCGACATCAGCCGCCCAACATGGCTTCAGGACAAGGCGATGCAAAGCTCTTCGCGCGAGTAAGTCCATTGCACCTTCTTCGAATTTTGTTGTAATGCACGGCAATTGCGGAGGCATGTTCCAATGGCATCATGGACCATTGCGTTGTTTCCACATCCTTGTGCAACACGGCATTGGTCCTAATCTCAAGGATGGATCATCTCAAGGAGGATGAGCACGGTCTCCTGGGGTTTCCTACCAGTTGTATGTGTGAGACATGTAGGCTTTACAAGCTCAATCGTCACTTGGCCTCCAAGGGCCTGGCAGCTCCTGAGCCTAAACCGAACCCAGACTTACATCCTTCTTCTGAACAGGGCAAAGTTGCAGAGCTACGGCAGGAACTCAACAACAGTGGCAAGAAAGACAAGAATCATGCGGCCAAAAAGAATGCCCTCAAGAAGATCGTGGCCAACATGACCATGAGCAACAACGACATGGTAGCACTATTTCCGGATATCATCGCTTGCATGCAAATACCAGTACTCGAGATCAAGAAAATGTAGGTGGTGTGACACAGAGAAGTGCTACCATTACTGATTTCGATGCAGGTGCTTTTTGTATCTTCAGAATTACGCCCGCATGAAACCGGATGTAGCACTAAAAGCTCTACCTGTTCTACAGGATGTAAGCTGCTCATTTCGTGGTACCCCATTTTACTAACTTCTGCAGGATATGGAGGACCCCAATCCACTAATACGTGCCCTTGCTCTCCGAACAATCTCATATATTCATGTGAGAGAATTCGTGGAAGGAACCACAGGCCACCTGAAGAAATTGATGGGTGATAGCGATCCCTACGTACGCAAGACCGCGGCGCTCACCGTCGCTAAAATATATGACCACGACAAACGGCTGGTCGAAGCCTCAGATCTGATCGACAGGCTCAATCGCATGTTAAAAGATGAGAACCCGACGGTGGTTGCCACGGCCCTTGCTGGTCTCCAGGATATCTGGGAGCGTAGCGAGAACATCAAGTTGACCATCGACTATGGCAGTGCATCCAAGATTGTGTCTATCTTACCAGATTGCAATGAGTATGTACTGCAGTTATCATGTACAGCCCCTTGCTAATACACCCTAGATGGAGCCAAACATATATCCTCGAAGCTCTAATGTCGTTTTTACCTCAAGACACAACCGAAGCACTCCTTCTGGCAGAGCGCATAACGCCACGACTGTCACATTCAAACTCCGCTGTCGTTTTGACCTGCATCCGTGTCATCATGTATCTCATGAATTATGTCTCGGACCAAAAAGCTATCGAGCAACTATGCCGTAAGCTATCGCCACCACTCATCACCCTCTTATCTAAACCTTCGGAAATCCAATACCTCACGCTTCGAAATGCTATCTTAATCCTCCAACAACGACCAGAAATCTTACAAAACGACATCCGAGTATTCTTCTGCAAATACAACGACCCAATATACGTAAAGGTCACGAAACTTGAGCTCATCTTCATGCTCGCCAACCAAGACAACATAACTATCGTTCTTAACGAGCTAGTGGAGTACGCTACCGAGATTGACGTTCAATTCGTTCGCAAAGCAGTCCGAGCCATTGGAAAATTGGCAATCAAGATCGAGCCTGCTGCTCGGCAATGCATCGATGCACTGCTGGAACTAGTCAACGCGAAAGTACCATACATTGTGCAAGAAGCGACAGTTGTTATCAAGAACATTTTCAGGAAATATCCTAATCAGTATGAGTCAATAATATCCACCGTCATCAGGCAGATCGATGAACTTGACGAACCCGAAGCAAAAGCTGCTATCATCTGGATCATTGGACAGTACGCAGACAGAATCGACAACGCAGACTCTTTACTTCAAGACTACCTTGCTACTTTCCATGAAGAATCGATAGAGGTACAACTTGCCCTCCTTACTGCTACTGTAAAACTGTTTATCCAACGACCTACAAAAGGTGCGAGTATAGTGCCGGAAGTTCTGAAATGGTGCACAGAGGAGACAGACGACCCCGACTTGAGAGATCGAGGGTACATGTACTGGCGCCTTTTGTCCACAGACCCCACCGCAGCAAAGACAGTCGTGATGGGCACGAAGCCACCCATCACCGCTGAGAGCGAAAAGCTCGACCCCAACACTCTGGAAGAACTGTGCCTCAACATCGGCACGTTAGCGACCATTTACCTCAAACCTGTGCAACAAGTCTTCCGCACCGCGCGCCCGCGCCGACTTCAGGAATCACCCGCACTGCAAAAGCGAACGGAGGATTTCCGAGGTGCCATCAATGTCAATCTGGCGAATCCAATCCTTGCTGAAGGCGGATCGAACAACCATCAAGCGGCTATAGATGCGGCAGACGAGTACTTCAAAAACCTAAGTCTGAGCGACGAGAATACAAACGGAGATTTATTCAGTAGTCCGACGAGCAGCAATGGTGAAAACGGGTACATGGTCAACCAGGCCATGGCGCAGCAAATGTATCAGCCTTCCGGTGGTGCAAGCAATGATCTGCTCTACTGATATACAGGAAAACAGTCTCTTAGCGGCATTGGCTTGCATAGGTGGGAAGGACGGTAACATAGCAAGGCGTTCTGAGCATCGTAGAGTCACAGATATTCAGTGCATAAACCCGGAAAACCCGCGCCGGGGCGGGTACCTGCAGGAGTTCACACTGTCCTCACTTCCATCCTCGCCATACTGTCTTTTGCCTGGTCATATATAATTTGTCATGATTAGGTCGTCCAATTGTGTCCCCCTAATTGGGGGTTGCATAGTGCAGTGGTGAGCACGTCACATTGTGGTGTTGTTTGTGCCTGACATGATTAACCTCACCGTGAAGACGTCTGTTCGAATCAGAGTGCAACCAGCATTTTTATCTCTTTTTGGTCGGCTAGCTTGTCTCCTTTGTTTCAGGAATCTATTCTTTTTGATTTACAAGTATGGTTATTGAGGAGGTATGCTCACGCACTTGAGTCTACCTCCGGGGCGCTTCTGTCATTACCGATCTGGTGGCCCTTTATCTCTATACCACACCGGTCGGGTATGCCTTTAGATCCACGTTCTTTGCCGGTGTCACGGCCGGCACCGCAGTATAGCGACTCGTGACCTCGGCCGTCTCGTTCAGTCCGCCCGTCACTGGAGGTCGACGGGCGTGTAGTCTGTCGTCGATGCCCTTGGCGATGCGGAGGAGTTTGGGCTCCGTCCAGGGAAGACCGAGGATCTCCATTCCGATGGGGAGGCCGACGGGGGCTGTGGAAGAGGCGTTTGAGAAGCCGATGGGGATGGTGATGACGGGCGAGCCTGTGAGGGCCGCGAGGATGCCGTTGCGGCCGGATTGGGAGGCCGAGCCGAGTGGGACGACGAGGTTTTTCTGTTCTGGGTAGATGATGGCGTCGAGGTTTGAGGTGGAGAAGGTGGAGTGTAGGTAAGTTGTTAGGTTTGCGATGCCGGAGAGTCTGGTGAAGTATGTGGCGTTGGAGGTGGAGGAAGAAAGAGCGGTGGTTATGTAGGAATATTGAGCGGGGATTACGAGGTATTCTGGTGACGAGTTGAGGTAGAGTTGGGGCATGGAGAGCGGGCGGGAGCCGGTTAGAGATGGGGAGGAGAGATAGGCGGTAAGGAATTCGCGGTATTCGAGTTGTTGAACGTCGTAGAGGCTAGATATCGACGTGGCGTTGTAAACTGATGTGTCGTTGATGGGGATGAGGATAGCCCCGGAGGAGGATAACAGGGAGGTTACCAGCGACATGGCGAGATTTACTGGAGTGGTTTCGTTGGAGGAAGTGGAATTGATGAAACCGCAGAGAACGCCGATGCGCAGACCACGAAGTGACGGTAGCCCTGTTGTGCTGGCTACGTAATCTGTGCCAACGGATTGAGGAGGGATGTTGGCTGTAACATTATCGCGAGGATCATAGCCAATACCGGACATTACTGTCAAAGCACTAGCGATATCGTGGAGTGAACGACCAATGGCACCGACCACGTCCTGTGTGTACGAGATTGGAATCACGCCGGCACGCGAGATGAGGCCTCGTGTTGGTCGGAAGCTGAAGAGACTGTTTGCGCTAGCTGGACTTCGGAGCGAATTCACGGTATCTATTGCAGTGCAAAGTCAACTTTAATGCTGTATGTTATCAGCAGGAAAAAGAATGTACGCAGGACGTAGACTTTGGGAAGCGTAATGATGTCCGACTTCCGGCCAGCTGCCTGTTTAGCAGGGTCCAATCTGATTTTGAACCCACGGCTCCAGAACATAAAAGAAAAGAAGACAGGACAGGACTACTCACCAGTCCCTGTGCCAAAGACGGCAAATGAAGCGGCAATTGCCGCGCCAGTGCCTCCGGACGAGCCACCGGGCGTTCGAGTGTGGTCATACGGGTTGATGGTCTGACCGCCGTATGAGGAGACGGATAGGCCTTCAAGTGCGAGTTCATGGAGATTGGATTTTCCTAGGATGACAGCTCCAGCTTTTCTCAGTGCTGTGACAGTGGGGGCGTCTGCTGTCGGCTTGGACGAGTTGAGAGCTACACATCCCCCTGTAGTAGCCATGGGAAGAGCATCGTAGTTGTCCTTGAGCAAGATTGGAACGCAGAATAGGGGCCCTGTGGCGTTTCCAGCTGCAAACCTGGCATCGAGGGAGTCTGCAATGTCGAGAACATCGGGGTTTAGGGTTATGATAGCGTTGACACTGGGGTTATAGGCTTCGATTCGAGCTAGAAAGGATGAAACTATCTGCCGACACGTATTGATCCGGCCGTAAAGGGCGGCATGGACTGAAGATATCGTGGCTTCTCGAGCATCGAAGGTGCCTGACTGAGCGAGGACAATGGCAAAACAGTTGGTGAGAAGCGCGAAGCTATGGAGCAACATGGTCGATGGAACGTGCCTGACGCGATATGACACAGACTCCTTCTGGGAGAGAGGTGAAGTAAAGTCTTCCCGTAAGATTGTGGAAAGCTACAAGATATCCGTAGCGTCGTCTGCGATGAATCTTCCGCAGATGAGCGTCCGCAGATACCAGGGCAGGTTTCTCCCACTTTTACCTTCCTCATCAGGCCAATGACGTACTACAAGCTCATAATTTCTGAGTGAGCGGCGTGGAGAGCGTTGGCAGGGAGTCGACATGGATGTAGCGAACCTCGGGTACGATGACTTGGACTGTTGTCTGGTCACCCATGGCTGCATCGGCCAGCGCAAGCATCGACGACGAAATACATCCTGCTGAGGTTGAGGTCTTGATGGAGAGGAGTTCAAGTTGGGCAAGACTCGGCTCGGCTCGGACTCGGACTCGGACTCGGACTCGGACTCGGACTCGGACCGGACTCGGAGTTGCTGCTGACATCGGGCTTGGCAGAATGTGGTCTTCAATTACTACTAGTACTCAAGGTTCTTGAAGCACACCCGGCCTGCAACTTGAAGCAAGTCGAGCTCGTGTCGTGCAAAAGTTCCAGGTTGCTACTTTTGAGGCTTGGCATCACCACTGAAGAAGCAGCTGCACCTTTCAAGTTTGCGTGACACCACCCGGCCTCGCATGTTTTGGCATGTCACTGGCAGCTGCAGCCTGTAGCTTGCAGCCTGCAGTGCGTCTCCTTCTCCTCATTCTCTGCCTGCAACCTCGCAAGTGAGCGGTCCAACCAGGTACAGCGTCGAGCGTCGAGCGTCGTCAAGTTACTCTCGCCGTACTGCCCGTGCGTACTTGTACAGCATCAACGCCATTTCACAACCGACCTCCACTATGCCTGTCTAGAGGTAGGTTCTGACTGCATAACGTGGGGTAGCAAGACGCTAGCTAGACCTTGGGCCTGAGTACATCTCGTCTGCTCCACAAGTACACCTACGCGAGCCTCGCTGAATGGATGCAAGCTCGTGTGCATGTCTTCGATGTTACCCTGGCAGTATGAGTATGGGAGAGCTCAGTGGAGATGGAGTCACGCCTTTTGGCTTGCACAGCTGTTGGCTACTTATGCTGCTGTCTTCTTCCTCCTCGCAACTGCTCTGCAACTGATTGACATTGAGATGCCCTTCAAACGTTTGCTAAGCGGTGCCGGTCTGGCATTAGCCACCGTCTCTGCCCAGTCAACTTGTCCTGGCTACAATGTTTTAAACGTCCAGCAGAGCTCGAATGGTCTGACCGCCGATTTACAACTGGCAGGGGCAGCATGCAATGTTTATGGCATCGACTTATCTAACCTGACCTTGACTGTTGAATACCAGACAGGTATGTCGTTCAAGACCTGTGAATGAGCTCCAACTGAACCACATTTAGCTTCGAGACTCCACGTCATTATTCAAGACCAGAACCAAACAGTCTATCAAGTCCCCGAGTCTGTGCTCCCACGACCCAACGTTACCAATCCCGTGTCTAGCGTGGAGTCCCAGCTGCAGTTTAGCTATACCGAGACTCCTTTCAGTTTCGCTGTCTCCAGATCTGATGGAGAAGTTCTTTTTAATACTTCGGGATCTCCTATGATCTTCGAATCCCAATACCTCGGCTTGAGAACTTCCCTTCCCAGTGATCCCAACTTGTACGGTCTTGGAGAGCATTCAGATCACTTCAAGCTCAACACATCGAATTACACCAGGACCTTATGGTCACGTGATGCTTATGGGATTCCTCCGGGATCCAACCTCTACGGCAACCATCCAGTGTATGTTGACCATCGGGGCGAGAAGGGCACACATGGCGTGCTCCTACTCAATTCAAATGGCATGGATATCAAAATCAATGATACCGCGGGTCAATACCTCGAGTACAACACACTCGGAGGAGTGTTTGACTTGTCAGTAAATCCGATTACGAAGTGGTGCTCTTGCTGATCAGATCTAGCTATTTTATGGCAGGCCCTTCGCCCATCGATGTTGCTACCCAGATTTCGGAAGTTGTTGGTAAGCCGGCCATGGTCAGCTACTGGTCATTTGGCTATCATCAATGCCGCTACGGCTACCGTGACGTATACAATGTTGCTGAGGTTGTCTACAATTACAGCCAGGCTGGCATACCCCTTGAAGTATGTAAAGCGCGACTCGGATGATGATCAAGAGCTTCAGCTAACAAGCGTGCTTAGACTATGTGGACGGACATCGATTACATGGTATGTGAGGTTCTCACTGAATGCTTCCTCTGACTGAACCTCTCAAGGATGCCAGAAAGGTCTTCACGGTCGACCCCGAACGTTTTCCCCTGGAGAAGATGCGCGACCTCGTTGGCTACCTGCACGACCACCAGCAGCACTACATAGTCATGGTCGACCCAGCAGTCGCCTACCAAGACTACCCAGCGTTCAACGATGGCGAAGACGTTTTCTTGAAGACCTCAAATGGTTCCATCTACCAAGGCGTTGTGTGGCCCGGTGTCACAGCTTATCCAGATTGGTTTCATCCAGGTTAGTGGGCCCCTTCTGTATTTTCCCCCAGATGTTTCGGATTGTATGGATCATGTGTCGGTGGGCCGATGTAACAGTTGTGAACAACGAGCTGGGCTGGCATTGAAGGGTTTAAAACTTTCAGCTTCAGCATAAGACGTCTTCGGTCCCTCCTGTTCTTGGTGGCTTGAGATACCAACACTAACCTTTTACAATTCAATAGGCACGCAAGCATACTGGAATGGGCAGTTTGACTCCTTCTTCGATGCTGATACTGGTGTTGATATTGATGCATTGTGGATTGATATGAACGAGGCTGCTAATGTAAGTAAGTGCTGCATAGGTCGAAAATATTGCTAATTGGGTAAGTTCTGTAACTATCCTTGCTCAGATGCAGCAGGGTATGCCGAAGAGAACGACTTCCCGCCACAAGCCCCGCCAGTAAGGAATGGATCCACCATACCTCTTCCTGGATTTCCTGCCGCCTTGCAGCCACCTGCCAGTCAGAAACGCCAGACTGGTGCTGGACCAATGCTAGGCTTATCGGGTAGGAACCTGACCGATCCACCCTACATGATCAACAATGCTGCTGGCGGTCTCTCCAACAAGACACTACATACCGACCTGATTCACTACAATGGCCTTACCGAATACGATACGCACAACATGTACGGAAGCATGATGTCGACTGCATCTCAAGAAGCCATGTTGTCTCGCCGTCCCGGTTTGAGGACGCTCGTCATTACGAGAAGCACATTCCTTGGTGCTGGAACGCACGTAGGTCATTGGACCGGCGACAATGTGAGCTCATGGGCGCAATACCTTATCTCCATAGCCGACATGCTCAACTTTGCATCCATCTTTCAAATACCCATGGTTGGCTCCGACGTTTGTGGCTTTGCGGGAAACACGACTGAGACACTCTGTGCTCGTTGGATGATGCTAGGCGCGTTCAACCCATTTTACAGAAATCACAACGCGGATAATTCAATCAGTCAAGAAGCATACCTATGGCCAACCGTCACGCAGGCGGCTCGCAATGCCATCGATATCAGATACAGGCTGCTGGACTACTTTTACACGGCCTTCTACAACCAGACTGCCACTGGGAAACCTGTCCTGAATCCCCTGGTATACCTCTACCCAACCGATTCCAACACTTTTGGTATCGATACACAGTTTTTCTTCGGAGACGCTGTTCTAGTGTCACCAGTCACCGAGGAGAACAGCACAAATGTCGAAATCTATCTTCCAGATGACATCTTCTATGACTGGAACAATGGCTTCAAGCCTGTCAGAGGAGTCGGTGCAAAGACTACGCTCTCGAACATTGGATTTACCACCCTTCCATTACATATTAGGGGAGGGTATATCATACCTCTCCGAGCCGAAAGCGCGAACACGACAACCGAGCTAAGGAAAAAACCATTCCAAATCCTGGTGGCACCCGGCCTAGATGGTACCGCGAATGGATCACTCTACATCGATGAGGGTACCCTTGTTGACCAGCCAAGTACGACACTCATCAACTTTACCTATAGTAATGGTGGCTTCTCCATGACAGGCAATTACCATTACCCTGCGAACGTGTCAATTGAGTCGGTTGTTATACTCGGTTTGCCGAACGATCCACAAGGCGTGAGCATGAATGGTGCTTTTGGTGCTAATTGGAACTACAATACGACGACCCAGTCAGTCACCATCCTCACCAACATGTCGCTCACAACGGATGCACAATTGCAGCTCACTACTGTAGATAATTTCACAGGCTCGTCGGGTCGAATAAGCCCATCTGTGATGGTACATGTGCCTGTGGTGTTGGCAGTTTTGATTGGATTGATGTGGTAGGATGGATAAAGGACGGATCGGTGACACCAAAGCTTGGTGGATACGAATACGCATTCGCAGACATCATCTTGTCACTCGTGGGCATGCGGGAGGACCAAGTCGAGCACGCGTAGACACAACTTGCGGCCATGCTCAGTCTCCCGCCTTACTCTGCGCTCGTATCGACAGAAGCATACATTGCTTGTCACCATTTCTATAGCACCAGCACCAATATCGATGGCAATGGCTATAACGATAGTGCTTCTCTCCTAAATTTTGATCGTGAACTTTGGGTAAATGGACGAGGTATCGCTGCAATATCAATCATTACTGCATTTCATCTGTGCTTGGTTACTCGTAGTAAACTTTTCGCCATGTAGCTGGAAGGACAGAGTTGTGCTGGGCCACTATCGACACATTTCTTATTGCAAATATTTTCTAGCGTCGTTATCGTATTGCCTTACGTTTGGCCTTGATGGCGGGCCCACACCCTAGTATTGAAGGCTAATCAAACATGCTCTCGACACTCCTCAACCCTGTTTGTAGCTTATCCTCACACTGAGCCTCGTCTCCGTTCTGTCCTTACATGCCGCTAGAGTATTTCAACGCCCTTGCACCATAGCACTCGCCAGAGCTAGATGATCCTGCTGAAGGGAAACAGCAGAAATCAGTGAAGAGTGGAGCCCCGCCAATTTTCATGTTCAACTCTAAGATTGTGGCAAGCACAGCACAACAACTCAGCGTCTTTTGGCTTCATACGATACACGGGGTATAGTGTCGCCTTCGACCTGACGACGAACATAATATCTTCAGCATGACGCGCAGCCTCACGCCCACGCCTATCTTTCGCACCTAGCGAAAGACAATCATCCGCACTACTGTAGCCAAGGCTGAAAGACACCTATTGTACCGCCGAGGCCAAAGATTCCAGCATCGATCACAGCTAGGTACTTTGAAGCAGGCCTAGGCGCGTCGAACCAGCTTCTCGCGTATGCAGTCCATCATGAACATAGTGCAGCACAACGAGCACGCAACTGAGGAGTGACCCCGCAGGTGAAGTCCGAAGTCGAAGTTGATCGAGATGATCACAAAGGCTACTCACATCTCGTTCCAAAGCTGAAAGCGACGAGCTCTCAAGTTGTCTATCAGTAAGAATCCGTTGCGAGGCTGAAAGATACTCAATACGTGCATATCTGCCGAGTAATTGTCCACCAGCCGCAAACTATGAGGGGCGATTCGTCCCGAGCAAGGCGGTCCTACCATGTGCCCATCCACTCTGTGGACTGCCCCTCCCCTGCTATTTGCCGGTTAGAAGCACATGCTGCCTGAGAGGAAGCGCAAAATCGTCTGCGTGCCCGACCTCGCTTGTTCCAACTAAGACCGATGGAACACTTTGAGCAGACTCTCCGTGCTGTTCGATGACTATGCCAACAGTACATCTCAGCGAGCCAGATCGCTATACTTCGATCGACCTAGCGGCACCACAAGCTGTACTTTGATGGTATCCCGCAGCATGGCGAATGCGCCGCATGTGGCCACATGAGTGACGATAACTGATCGACACGTCCTGTCCCCTTGGACTATTCAAGTAAAAGCTCTCACCATGGAGTCAGACGATCCGAGACGCAGCAAGAGGCGGTTCGGTTCAGCCAGAGATGATGAGGAGCAGGAGGTAGAGCCGGTCTCGTGCTTCATACCAGAGACCGGAATTGACATCGAGCCGCTGGCATTCTACATACGGGAGTTCGTTGACTTCCATGCCAACATCCGCCCAGGTCAAGTTAGTCCTGTACGACATCATCTTCTCTGGTGATGCTAATGGTATGTAGCACAACAAACGGAGTGGGTACTTCGTCTATGCGAGATACACCCTAAGTGCCGTACGTCTTCAAGGATCCATATATAGTCACTACTGTAGCTGACTTCTAAAGGCTATGATAAGGGACATCCAGAATGACTCTCGAGACTACAAGCAGGAGCGCAGAAAGAATACAGGTATGCCGCTTGTGAAGCTCGTACACAGCGCCTCAGTCTTATGCCGGTGACAGTGCGTTATGCCGAGTCGGAAACCGTGAAGCGACGGTTAAAAAGCGGCCCAGCCGATACAAACCCTGTGCCAGGGCGCAACTCGGCCAAGGCAGCAAACCCAGGAACACAGAACAAAGAGGCGAGCAGACATGACCGAGGTCCTTCAATACCTCCGGCCGCACAGTATCAAGAGTATAGGGAGCCTGCAGAAGAACACGCATATGCGCAGGATCGACGACGTCGGACTGATATGCCGCCAACCAGGTATGCGGACCTCGTAGCATCGAATACTGGCTATGTGCCCGGATATGCCTCCCAGCCAGTGCCCTCAGCAAGGAAGGAGTCTGATCCTAATTATACTACCTACAACACACGCCACGGACCTGGAGTCCCAGCCGGAGAGCAACAACCATATCACTCCGACCTTCAGGAAGCAAGGCCAAGTTCGCCACCATATGGCAGACATCCGCCCCCAACGGACGACGACACGCGAGCTGCACCGGCACGCCCTCGTCCACGTCCCCAGGCGCCTCAGCCGCAGCCGCAGCCGCCAACGACAGAAACACCAGGCTTCAGGACTATCACATCAACTTCGGGTCCACAAGAAGATCTATACAATAGAAGGTATCAGTCTCCCAGATGACATCGTATCATGGGAATAAGAATCAAAAGCCTGGCAATAGGCACTACCGATACTCAGTCTTATGCTACAGAGTAACAACAACAGAATATATTGACTACCATGCAATCTATCGTAACATCTCTCTCCTATCAACAAACCAGCAGTTCCGACTTTCACTCATACCTTACCCTAGCCACGCCATGGAAGCAAGGACATACAGCTCCGCCTCGTCCTAATCCGGCAAACAACATTGCTCTTCCTGGGTTGTTCTAAACCCCTCAGTGACCAGACGCAATGTACCTGCATACATCCGACGTCAGAGGCGATACTTGTTCCGGACCTGCTTGGGTGCTGAAATACGAAGTGACGTCCACGAGCTATCCTTGGATTTTTCCCTTAGCCATGCATGCAATTGTGGCTCTGAGACAGTCTGGATTCCAGTGTCAGTGATCAATGTCTATACTGTGACGGATACGGAATTGAGATACCTTCCTGGCGTCGTGTGGGACTGTTTCATATCGCCCATCACATCTGCACTCGACGTTATGACACGGCCCCGCCCGGTCTTGGTGTATCGAAGACCAAGTACCAATGCATCGACCCGATCCTGCAGTCGTCTGGGTCAGCACGGTCCATTAGAGCAACTCGGCTGATCCAACCCACCTTCGGAAACATGAGCAATTTCCGCCATTGCTTCAGTTGGTATGAGTCAATCACACAGTTATCAGCAGATCAACAGTGTGGTCAACGTTGCATGACGCGGCGAGGCAGCCTCTTTATTTATGTTCGCTTCCATCTCGTTCGGCAGTACTTTTCATGGGGCAGTACTTTCATATCACGTTTCGCGGCGTTGTCCGACACGCCTGGGCTCATGGCAGTACTCCAGGTTATCGAGGACGAGATACGTCGGTCTGGTGACTTGGAGCGTCCCACTGTGGTATAAGGCGGTGACTACTGAGGCTGCGCGGTACTTATGGCAAGTTATCGAGGATTGACGAACGGCGTCACATCGGGGTTTTCTACTCCGGCCCGAAGCACTTCGGTTGTTCTGCAGCGACTTTGGGATTCAGCAGTTTCGTGATATGGTAGTAACCTGCGACCAGGTGAAAAGCGACGCATAAAGATGGCGCGCGCAAATCAACCGTTCGATTTTCATCCTCAACCACGTTCATTCTCGGTTTGGTTTTCTGTGCCGATATTAACTCCTCGTCTGCACTGGATCGAGCCGTTAACTTGGTGGGTAGTGGCATGCACGCCGCGAAAGCTGTTCGCCGTGTTCGAGTCATACCTTATGTTCGCTTTGTAACGATGCATAGCGCTCGAGTCTACGCACGTTTGGCGAAATCTGAGATTTTCGATCCAGCCGCGAGGCAGACTTCTATAACTACCTACAAAACTGCCTTCATCTCCTTGGATCCCAGTGTTTGGGGTCGTTGTCGCGAGAACGCAACCTTAGAACCCGGTTGTTTTGGACGCAGTCTCACCAATGTGCACCCACTCCACCCACTCAGGCATCGCACGATCCTAGACTGGAGCTAATGCATGGTACTTCTGCACGGTGGGTCCCACAGGGATCATCCGTCCCTCACATCTGTCCCATGCCGCACCACCTTAACAACCTTGAAAAGTACACGAAACATTGCATCGAGTCGTCATGTTGAGCATTCGATGGGCTAACGGTGTCGCAGCTTCATTATGCTATCATGCCCAACACTTAACTCGTTGTTGAACAGAGACAGCAGTGCAAAACGATGATCTCTCGTAGCTAATGGCATTATGCCAAAGTGGTCCAAGCATGATGGGCGTGCTCCGGAATCCCTCACTATCGACCCAATCTCCGGTGATGAGGCTGTGGCTGTTTTTAGCAATCCGCCGACGGCAACAGATTGGATAACGATACGGCCCATTCTAAAACAGTTCTATGTTGTGGAAAAACAACCCTTGAAGGCCGTCAGGTCTGTTCTTCAGCACCAGTATGGCTTCAAAGCTTCGTGAGTACTGCCATTCAGCATCTGACATCGACTAAGTGAGGCAAATCCAGCGAGCGCATGTTCAAAGCACGTTTACATGATTGGGGATTTTCAAAGAATCTACGGAAAGAGGACTGGCTCGCGCTTGCCGTTCTCTGCAGAGAGAGAAGAGCGCAGGGCAAATACTGGACAGTGTTCCAAGTCCATGGTCAACGCAAAACCGCCAAAGATCTACAGAAGTACATAAGGAGCCTAGGTGACAGCGAGGAGAGTTTCATAGGCGCAGGACTCCAAGATATGCAGACACCAGACTACGTCCGAGCCTACACATCTGAGCCCGACACCGAGAACCGCTCCCATTCTACACTGTCAGAAGAACCCGATTCGCAAAACATCAAGAAGTCTAAGTCGCGTCGCTCAAACCCCCGACGTCACTCTTTCGGAAACCGTGTCACACCATCATCGCCACGCGAGTCGTGTGACAATGCATGCGCAGACCAGTTTCCAGATGGTGCGCAGGTTATCTTCACCACTCAAGAATTGACCACGTTGACCGAGACAGCACACCCACCTGCTTTCAAAGAAGACCAAGCGAAACACGAATCACCGTGCGAGCAGTTGCAGAAAGACATTATCGCGCTCGGCAACCAATTCAGCAACCCTGGAACACTCATGTCAAGATATGGTACGGACGGGCTGGAGTCGTCCGCCTACATATTCGTTGACCTGCCTGCCCTATCTTTCGACTGCCTAGAGCCGTCCCTCTCGTGCTCGAGATGCCGGCAACCCATGGAATTGCACTTTGCCAGCCTGGACCAAGTCGCATCGAACACAGCGCAACGCGACCTTCTGTGCGAAAACGGGGCATCAACCTTGCACTTGCCAGCCAGCACAGTTGAAGATGGGGCATGGAAATGGGTCGCATTATACTTCTTAGCTCATACATACGTAAAGAGAGGAGTGTCGCACCTTGCCGAGAGGGCGCTGGCGGAGGGCGCTGACGAGCTCAGAAGATTGCTTCATCAGCGCGATCCCATGATCTTGACAGCATCAAATCATGTTGTATCGATCCTCGCTATGCACGATCAGCTCCAAAACACCAAGAGCGTCATGTCTTCAGCTCTAGAAGTTTGTAATGGTGTCCTCGAAGCAGACGATCCCATCCGTATCACCTTCCAGTTCCATGTGGCTGCTGCAAGCCAGACCGTGAAGACGTCCGGCATCACAAGCACCGATTTTGTCAGGCTGTATCAGAGACTACTCAACGAGCCCGATTATGGAATCGATCATCCTTACACTATCTCCACGCAGTACAACCTGGGGTGGCTGTTAAAGTTCGAGGGTAACTTTAAGCAGGCCGAGACAGCCAGCCGCGCCGCGCGTGAGGCTTCGAGGCGGATTTTGGGAAAGCTTCACATGCAGACAATCACCGCCCTAGCCGTTCTTGCAGGAACGTTATCCCTTCAGAAAAAGCACGCGGAAGCCATCAGCCTCTATAAGGAGGTAATCCACGATTCCAGCAAGACCCTCGGTTCGAAGCATCCCTACACACTCGAAGCCAAACGTCGGCTTGCTTCGGAGCATAAGGCTATTGGCGACACCGAAGCCACGCTAGAATTGTACAAAGACATCGTCTTCGGCCGCGCCCATATGCTTGGGCGAAGACACCCTTACACACAAGGGGCGAAATCGGACTATGAATGGGCCCTTGCGGAGCTGGACAAGTGGGCAGACGAACTCGGCGAAGCTTCCTCCGAGCTTGTAGAACTGGACGCACTCTTCGAGAGGGACGATGATTTCACGGCCGTGGATATGGACGCGGATACCACGTACACCGTTCAAGCACATTCGCGATCGCCCAGCCACAGCAGCGTTGAGCACGAGGCCTACTGAAGTACCGACGTCGAACTGTAGGGCTCTCTACTCACCCTTTGTCCTTGAATGCTGGCAGCCTGTCGTGGAAGTCCACTTTCAAACTCTGAGATCTTGTTTGTATCAGCTCTGCAAGGAACCAGTACTCTCCTACGGTGGTTATCACTTCTAGGGAGTCCAAAATATGTTGGCGGCCAAGTGTACCTCTCTAGGGTTCACTTTGCAGCGTGCTGAACTTTTTGGAGACAATATCGGGCGTCCACAAGTAAATAGAATTACCGTATGTGAAAATCTACACTTTGGCTCGACCCTGCTGGAACAAACCACCTGGTCTCACAAAGTCTTGATCTAGTTCTCGAAAGGCAGACCGGATTCTTTCCTCTTCGCGCCGTAGATACCGGCAATGTCGCCTCTGGCACCCATATGTTCCTTGACCACGGCAAGATAGCCATCGGCAAGCTCGACATTCTTCATCGTCACACCCGACTTCTTGGCAATTGTCTGAGCATGGCCAGCGTCCTTCCTTGCGAGGTCCACAGCAAACAGTGGCTCCTCTCGCTTGTAATAATCTCCACTCTTCAACCTGTTCGAGTACGCCGTGTATGGCCCAGGGAACATATGTTCGATAAACTCGTGCAAATTCTCCACACCGAGGCCGCTCTTCTCAGCCACCACATGGCCCTCGGATAGCGTCTCGACCATACTTAAGATGAAGGTGTTTCCGATGATCTTCAGCAATGTTGCCTTGTGCGGCTCTTGCCCGGAGTAGTCGATGATTGCTCTTCCCATAACACCTGTACAGTATGGCTTCACCTTCTCTGCCGCCTCCTTTTTGCCCGCCACAATGCAAATCAACTGGCCAGCATCCGCCATCGATGGGGCTCCAAACACGGGGCATGCAACGAAGCTCGCGCCCTTTGCCTCGATTGTCTCGGCCTCCTTCGTGGTCGTGTCTGGATGTACCGTACTGCAGTCGACGAACAGCTTGCCCTTGACATCTCCTTTCATCATCTCCTCTACCGTCGACATGACGGCCTTGTCATCGCCCAGACAGTAGAAGACGATATCGGACTTTATGACGGCGTCGGCGACGGAGGGCGCGACCGTGGAATTGCCGATCTTCGAGGACAAATCATGTGCTTTTTGAGTGGTGCGGTTGGAGATGATAAGGGGACTGGAGAGGTTGCCTTTATCGACGAGGTTCTTGCACATGCCCTGGGGTCTGTCAGAAGGTCGTTCCGTGAGGCACAGCGGGATGATATACTCTGCCCATGTTTCCAAGGCCGATCCATGCTAGCTGTGGTGCCATGTTGAAGTTCTTCTAATTACGTGAACCAGTTGTGGTATGACTGGGAAGCTATTTGGTAGTTTTGGTCCGATTTACGTTGTTTCACAATTGCTATACCTCCGAGTCTTACCTTCTACAAGCCACCTGCATAATTTGAAGACGGACCGCAACCGGTGCAGCTGCCGATGACGCTGGCTGCGGGGTGAAGCTCGAAAGACAATCGGCACTCCAAGCTGGTGATCGCGGGCTTGATTGTTTATTGTCGCCATGAGCCCTGAGCTCAGCGTTCGCTGCGCTATTGCCGACACACAAGATGACTTGCTCTAGAGAGTCGACCGACTTCAGCAGAAATCACAGCGCAACCACATCAGAGGCAGACGTCCTCTCGAAGCTTGGAAGTTGCTTTGCTCCGATGTCGTGCTTATCCCCAACTGGAAGCCGTGTGCATCACGGTCACGGTATACTCCGATCGAATGCTCTTGGCATGCAGGGCCAATATCAGTGTCACACTGCACTATCACCGCCCTGGCAGATCTCCAACACGCACTCGCAGCTTGACGGCGGTGACTCGAAAGCTGCATCCCGGAAACGAATCGGCCGGCCTCTCGTATCAATTTTAATCCTCCATCCTTCGTGGCCAAGATAACCACAAGGTGCTGCTCTTCACATTCTGCTCTCGTTTGTGTCCCATGCATCGATACCCTTCATATCCTCCTGCTTTGTTCGTGCGAGATGAAACATGAGTCAAAAGGCATTGACCTGGTCCAACGGCTGGGTCAAAGCCCCAAGCTTGAAGAAACGGCGGTATCTGTTTAGCAATGTTGGACACAATCGTCGTGACGACCTGCATGGAAACCATACCACGAGCGAACGTTGCACCATCCGACATGCTTCTGCACAAGCTGCTGCAAGAAACGACAATGACATCGCTGCCGCCGGTGCAACTAATTCACAGGACGCATTAACCGTACGAGCGAAGCAACGGCAAGCTGACAAGGTAACTAATCGCGCTCTGCAAAGACCCTGGCACTGACTCTTGCTCAGGAATTCTTTGCAGACCTACTAAGCTCCGCTGCCACGAAACGTGACGCTAAAGCCTACCTCTCCAGAATCAAGAATGCTGGGAAACAACCAACGCAAGAGCATGCCCGAACCGACATGCATCCATCTACGCTGTCGAAACCTCAGGTCAACCTTGGGAACTTCTTCGGCAGATCAAGAGCGGTCGAGGATGCACCGAAATTCTCGCAGTATGAGATTGCACAATATCCAGACATCGAGGAGGGAGAGACGATACACGTAGCTCTGGTCAGGATCACCGACATCGCCTCCCTATCAGATAACACCGTGGATGGCATTGCTCAGACATTGTCACAACTTGCTCGCCTGAGTATGGCGCCGTGTGTGGTACTGGAAGATACAACTGACGCAGACCAACAGACAGCACGGCATAATTTCGACAAGCAGGCTGATCGCTTGGTCAGAGCTATCGATGTCGTTGATGGCATCCGAGCACGACGCTTGGACAGTATATTGAGTGTCTCCGAAGGGCAACAACCAGAGGTCTTTCTTAGGAAACTTCTTATGAGACCGCTCCGGCAGAACCACATCCCGGTCATAGCTCCAATCGCCTATTCTACAGTGGATCAAAGGGCTGTTCGTGTTTCGGCCAACGAGGTCATTTTGGCTCTGACCACAGAGTTTGCTGGTCTCAACATTAGAATAAGGCCAGACCAAACGCCTGAGCAAAATGCGGAGCGAGTCAAACATTTGCAGAATGCGACATCTGTTGACAGGATCATCATCGTTGACGCGATAGGAGGCATACCAGGCATAGGGTCTGCGGACGAGAAGCAGGTTTTCATCAACTTGGAACAGGAATATGCATCTCTGCAGAAGGACCTGTCTGGCAATGCTGACAACAGCACTTCAAGAAAACATATTGCAAATCTGACCTTACTACGGGACGCCCTGCAATTATTGCCACCCGCCTCATCTGGACTTGTCACGACGCCGACAGACGCTTCGAACCCTAGCGGAGTCGGACAAAGCCCAGAACAGACATCAAGCGTTGGAACGAGAAGACGAAAGAACCCGCTCATCCACAATCTGCTTACTGACAAGCCGGCATACTCCTCGTCATTGCCACAAGGCAGACTGCAACGTAAATGGACAGGCCCGCCTATGATGAGCTCCTCGACATTTGTGAAGCGTGGCATGCCTTTGACTATTCTCCCTGATCCGGCCATTGAACCATGGAGACCTGACGCACAACCACGACTCAAGCTGACGGATCCACGAATTGACCTACCCCGACTTGTCCACCTAATCAACGACTCTTTTGGAAGAGAGCTCGACGTGGAACACTATCTCAACCGTGTCAACTCTAAAATTGCTGGGGTAATTATCGCAGGCGAATATGAAGGCGGCGCACTTCTAACATGGGAGACGCCACCCGGAGCCTCGGATACAGATACATCCCGCCTCGTCCCGTACTTGGACAAGTTCGCCGTCCTAAAACGTAGTCAAGGTGCTGGCGGTGTTGCTGATATCGTGTTCAATGCTATGGTGCGAACATGTTTTCCTGAAGGTGTGTGTTGGCGAAGTCGGAAGAACAATCCAGTCAACAAGTGGTATTTTGAAAGGTCGAGAGGGACCTGGAAGATTCCTGATATGAATTGGACGATGTTCTGGACCACAGAAATGGTGGTTGGTGGGAGCAGGACGAAGGGCGTGCCGGATCAAGAGAGGATATTCGCCGATTATGAAGGTGTTTGTAGAGGAGTTGAGCCTAGCTGGGCGGACAGCCAGAAACCGGCGGATTGATGCATATATCTTTTGGATGTGTTAGAACATCTGCGAAATGGTAATGCACGTCAGATACCCAGAACGCATGTAGTTTTGTTATTAATACAATCTATTGCACCTGTCGTGACCGAGCAGAAGTAGTACGAAAGCTGTAATGATGAGCATTTGGAAGTCCATCCTGCCCACGCACTTCAGTCGAGCTTGGATAACACGGGGTGATTGGTGGAGTATTTATCCTGAATATCCGCAGATGATCTCTCCTTTCCCTACGCCGTCCTACCCTCTGTACGACCCATCCCCTCGGAGAGTCGTCTCTACTTTTCTCAAAATTCCCCTTCTTTCACGCATCACCCCCCTCCTCCCGAATAAGAGGTTGTGTCCATGCAAAACAAACGCGCTCCACGCAACCATCTCCCTTCTTTCCGACAATCCCCGGAACTCGCGACTTAGTCTACAGGCGACCAATCCCGTTCGCGTCGAGTCACCAAAAAAGGACAATGCCAATCTGCATCACATGTTCCCACCCGGTCGCCGCTCTCTACACGACGTACAGCAAGGCCGACGACCGCTCGCTCGGCAAAGGGGTCCGGCTGACGCAGTGTCCCAACTGTAAACGGTTCGCCGACAAGTACGTCGAGCATGACTATGTCGTGCTGTTTATCGATCTCGTGTTGATCAAGCCGCAGGTGAGTGAGTGAGTGCGTGAGTGCGTGAGTGGGTGCTTGTTTTGGTTCGTTTTCGATTTTGAATTTCTGGGTCGGTTTACGGGGGGTACCCGACGGCATTGTGAATTCAAAGGAGTGGGAGAATGAAAGAGGGTGGAGATTGGGCATGCACTCTCACTCTGGTGGATTCTGATTCTTGATCCCATGCTCGGACAGGACTTGGGCTTTCTGGTATCTCCCACGGCGGCGCGGGCATAGGATAGCATAGCATAGCATACGTGTCAGCAAGAAAAAGCTGACGAGGACGTCTTTCTACGATCCCTACAGGTCTACCGACACCTCCTCTTCAACCGGCTAGGTCACAGCACGTCGTCATCGTCCTCTTCGAGTGCCAGCGTCAGCGGCCTCGACCCATCGATCCTCCGCCTCGGCACGCTCCTCGTGCTGTTCGACGTGTACATCACGTGGGCGCGGATCGAGAAATCGAACTCGTCGCCGTCGTCGTCGTCGCTGGAACAACAACGCCAACACCAACACCATACTCAGTCCCGACTCTCCTCGGCGCCGATTATCGTCCAGTACTTTTTCTTCCTCACCATGAACGTGCTGGCCACGGTGGCGCAGCACGCGGTCATCAGGGGCTTGGCGAGGTGGGTGGTGGGCGGCGGCGGCGGCGGTGGTGGTGAGCGGGAGAAGGAGAGGGACAGGAGCAGGAGCAGTCCAGCGAAGAACACCACTGTCGTTGCAAGTCCCCCTTCCCATGCGGCGGCCGACGTAGCGAGTCCGCCGTCTCAGGCCTCATCGTCTACGGCACCACCACCACCACCAACACCACCATCGCTACCACCAGTCATGGCGACAGTCAGGCCAGGCTACGCGACCCCGTCCGCCATCAGCACCGCCTTGCTCGTCTCGTCGTGCACCAAGCTCTTCCCCATTCTACTCGTCATCTGGCCCACCACCAGCAGCACCACCAGTCCAGACTCGTCGTCGTCTCTGAGCTTCGCGTCCCGAGCGGCCAGCTACGTCGGCTGGGCCGTGTTGCTGAATAATATCGAGGCGCTGCTGATATTGCTTGATTGCGGGTATGTGGCCGCGACCGGGTTGGCCGTCGCCGGTGTGATTGCACGGTGGGCGGTGGAGACTTGGGCGTTGGGGTTGGTTGGGTTGTCGAGCGAGGGGGATATGCGGGTTGGGATTGGGGATATGGGAGGCGTTGTGGAGGTGGTTAGGGGTTGGGTTGGGTGAGGTGAGGTGTTACAATGAGTGGGTTGAGTATAGTAGTGGGAAGAAGTGACGAGACTCTGCATTTAAACGTATGTGTCCGCGCGTGATAGCTTCCTCGATCACGATATGAAAGGCCGACGTGCATTGTGTAGTCGACCTGGCCAGTCTCCCCAAGTCAAGAAGACTCGCTGCTGCTTGATCCTGCTCTCCCCCGTCTCGTTCGTTCTTTCTGCTTCAACCTCTACGCTAGCAGCTATTAGTCCATCGTTTTTACCTACTTCATCTCACTTTACTTCACTTCGTAATCAACCTCTCAAACACGAATGTAGATTGCTCTCGCCAAGATCATGTCCATAATCGAGTGGGCAAGCATGGTGCAGTGGTTAGCACGCCGCTTTCCCATGGACTTGTCCTCTACCATGTTAGATGTCTTGCAGCGATGCCTAGCGTCTTTACATGATGGAAGGGTTCTTCTGAGGAATAAGCGGAAGTCCTGGGTTCGAACCCCAGTGCTTGCAACCAATTTCTTTTTTTGCCCCTTTTTGCCTTTTCTTCTCTCGACACGGGGATTGTGGTGCACACATGGCGAGTATGCGGGTTTCCGTTGACGTGGGTTGGTTCCGTGCTCCTGGTGCCGAAATGGGATGGAGTGAAGCTGCAGCTTGCCGCTGCCATGGCTGATATGTATGGCCAGGGTAAATTTTGTTTGATGGGTGAAGAGAACAAGGCGTGCCGTAGATCTTCGTCAGACGTTCGTGATTGTCGTAATTGATGCTTACTCCTTCTGTATTCTGTCGGCTTTGTCACATCGGTAGTTGTGCTGTGCCAGCTGTTTTCCTTTCGAGGTTCGAATGTAGCGTCGTTGTCCCTCACGACCATTCGAAGTACATGGGCAATTTTCAGTCACGTCTGTACAAGCAGGTTGAATGCATGGGTGTCTCTTCACTCCGAGCTGACACCATCTCTCGTAACGATCTATGGGGTTGTGGCTGGATCTTGCTCCAAATTAACAACCCAAGGCCCTATAGTGCAGTGGCAGCACATCGCCCTCCGGAGGTTGACTTCGATCAATGAACAGTGTCTTTGCGCAAAACAGATGGCGCGAACCTCTCGTTCACTGAGTTGTCGAAGTGATGTGCTTCACATTCCTTACTCCTGCCAGGCGAAGGTCGTCGGTTCGAGCCCGACTGGGGTCGATCGATCTTTTTTTTTGGTTGCTCTTTAGTCGAAGGGTTGGAAGGCGAATGCGTGTGCGGGACAACGGAGTCACTATGCATAACCCGTGGCTGTTTGATGAAGTGGCATTGACATGCGAGATGAGGATAATCTGCCAAGCATCCAGATTGAAAGTCGGCTCCATGCAGGTATGCGAATCTGGACTGACCGTGTCCTAGTCTTCCTTCAGATGTACACATTGACCGATCTTGCCATGCCAGCAATCGTATCGCAAAGGCAGCCTAGACGCTCCGCCGTCGTCAGCTCATCTCTCAATCTCGAACTCAATATCAACATCTCCTTGCCCAGTTGGCACGGAGCTGGAATCATTGTCGTACAACGTTCTTTCAAAGAAGCGTACCCTTCTTTTACGATCGACCAAGATCACAGCCTGTTTCTGCGTGCCGTACAGTCCACTAAAACCGAGCTGCTTTGCTTGCTTTAGTGCTGCATCGTTGAGCACCTCTGCTCTCTCATTCTGTCTGGCAGCAGCGATTTCATCTGGTGGAAGAGACGAACGATCTTTGCGGCCCAATGCTGGCACAAGGATTGTGTTCCTCAACTGATTGATGTAGGTATCGAGGCCGCCGTGATTGTTTTCTTCCTTTCTCGGCAAGGTGTCTCGGCTCAACAATTGCAAGAATCGTTTGATAAGCTCGTCCTCAGTTTCCTGTGTCTCGATGCTTGCCCTGATAGCGTCAAGCATCAACTCCTCACCATCGTTGACCTTTTTCCACGTTCTGTTTGTGAAAGCAGCATTGCTGAGACCTACTGTTTGGACGATGTCTCCAGCAATCCATGGCACCTGGCTTTGGTCTTCTGCACGATTCGATACGACGGCCAGCTTTTCTCCAACCCTCCCGCAGACCAGACTGAAGCCTCCGGCGTCTTTTGCTACGCCTGTCTTAATGACACTCTCGACAAACTCCTCTGTTGTTCCAATATCTTCTGTCAGGAACTTCCGGATGATTGCTCCACGACTGACAGCGGTCGGTGGCGGAGTGACGTCTTCTCGGAAGTTAGTCAGAACGGCGATTCTGCCATCCTTCGATATACCCAGCCACGTGCCTTGAGTATCTCGAAGGAGGTCACGACCACCAAGAACCTTGGAGTGTGGTGCAGGCCACCATTCTGCTTTTGCTGTAGGACGATTGAGGAACTCGTCTCGGTTGTCCAGCAGGATAAGTGAATAGTCCGGGTGGACAGTTGATATCAATGCAATACACATTGTGCATTTGGTGGTATCATACAAGAGGCTATCTTTAAGAATGGCGGGAAAAGGCAAGAAGGCAGACCTGATAACAGATCAAGTGCCTAGGAAATCATCCTCGGGCTGCCCTGTCGCGGCATCAGTAGATATTGATTTCGAGATGGACCTCGCCGCTTCAGACACGTCCTTGTGAAGTGTCTAGGACGGGAATTCTCCAGCGACCACTTGAAGGAAGACCTTCTGTGTAGCTATGGCTGAAGCACAGAAAGTTCCACCAAGTTAAGCTCCAGCCTAACGGGGAGTAGGGAAGGAGTTGAGCCAAGTGGACGGTGGCACGTGCGTGGCACGTGTAGGTGGACCACAGATGGAACGCCTATCGATAAGATAAGATAGATAAGGCTACCGGGGTGGATGTGACGTCGTAAGGCTGATGCGGTCTCGTGCCTCCGAGGTCCGAGTGAGTCCGCGCCGCTTTTCCAGGCACGACTTCAGTCTCCAGTGTTTCTGGTTTCTGGTATACCACATCACATTTGCCCAGACTTAACGCCTACCTTTCCTGCTGTTTGACACGTCCGTCTCACCTGTTATAAGATATAGACTACCCCCCCGAGCCATGTCCACCTGAATCTCATCCTTTGCACTACAACATCAAACGACGCTCGACTCGCATCTCGCTCGGTGACCAGTGACCATTACCGTGTACACGTACCACTTTCACCATGTTCGGTATCATAGCAGACTTGATAGCGTACGCTGCCTGTGGCCATGGTTTGACCCTCTTAGTAACCTTTGCAGGGCCATCACAACCATCATCCTTCCTGCCTACCTCTCCTACAAATCCCTCCGCACCGCCGACCCCGCCCAAACCACTCCATGGTTGATCTACTTCCTCATACTTTCGCTAGCCCTCCTATTTGAATCGTGGACAGTCTTCATCCTTGGTTGGATCCCGTTCTACTCATGGTTCCGGCTCTTCTTCTTCCTCTACCTCGTTCTACCACAGACGCAAGGTGCCAAAGTCGTGTATCTACAGTACGTGGAGCCGTACATCGTTCACCATGAGACGCAGATCGACAACGCCATCGGCGAGGTTCATGCAAAACTCCAGAGCATGGGGCTAGGATACCTAAACATCCTGGTCGAGTACATTCGAGACAAGATTCTGGGCCAGCAGTCACCTCAAGCAGAACGGAGCAGCGCGGCCGGAGCAAGCCGTGCAGGCTATGCTCAAGATCTTCTCTCCCGCTTCGCCATGCCGGCTGCTCGGACTTCAGCCCTCGCATCAGCAGGATCTGGCGTTTACGGTCTCCTCTCTGCCATGGGAACCAACACAAACTCCGGGAGCAGCTCCAGCAACAACCGGTCACTCAATCTCCCTACCGATTTCTCCAACAGGTCTGCAGGTGACAAGTCCGCCTTCCTCTCCTCCCAGCGTGAACACCTGACGTCTCTCCTCCGAGCATTGGACCAAGAACAACAGTCCCTCGACCTCGCTTACGGCTCTGGAATCCCTGCGCCACTGGTCCGCAACTCCAGCTCACGCCCTTCCTCCTCGGGTGGAGGGCTCAAAGCGAAATCCCGCTCTGAACAATCCTTCGAACACCTCGAGCATGACGATACCACCATGACACCCTCATCTTCGACCCAGTCTACCCCACCTAGATCGCACGATAACAACGACAACAACAGGAGGACCGCGAGTGGAGGTTGGGTTCCTGCTAGCGTGAGCGGATGCTTCGGAGGAGCTAGTGGAGGAGGAGCGAGCGATCAGAACGCGGCCGTGAACAGAGGATGGAGACAAGCGATGGAAATCACCGAGGCGGTCACGGAGGCAGTGCAGGGTCGCAGTAGTGGTTTCGACGCAAAAAGGTAGGGTTTCGCGAAGAGCATTGACAGGTATTCAAGAGCGGTAGTGTCCTATTCAGTCCAGTCTACTGTGAATGATAACCCTTTTTCACTTGACGATGTCCGGGTTTTCATTGACAATTCGCTATGGTGTCTAATCTTCCGCTGGAAAATGTGACCCGCTCAAAGTCCATGTTAGCAAATACTATCCGACGAGGCGAACCGTAAGTTTCATTGCTTTCGTTTCGGGTGTAACTTATAAGCCGTCTGCCGCAGTGACTAGGGGCGATTAGATGAGCCTTGCCTCACCATGGCAAGGACCCTCTCGACCATTTGCTGGGAGTACCCCAAGTAGTTGGCAGGGTCACACAGGCGCTCCAACTCCTTCCGCTCAAGTTTCTCCGTCACCTCCTTGTGCTCGCAAAGCAAGTCAAGCAGGGACCGGTCCTCTTGCTGGGCCTGCCGGCACAGGTCGTAGATCAGGTCGTGGGCATATTGCCTTCCCAGCGTGGCTCCTAGGCCCATCATGACGGCCTCGGAGACGACGGCTCCCTTGCTGATCTGCAGGTTCTTCTGCATGGCCGCCTCGTGCACCTCGAGACCGGCGATGAGGTCGGCGGTGTGTTTCATCGTCGCGCATGTCAAGGTCGACAGCTGGGGTAGGACGATCCACTCGATCTCCCATGGTCCCGTGCTCCGCTCGTGGTCGGCGACCATGGCGTCGAACAGGCTTGCGCTGAGCTGCCGCACTGTGCTCGCCATGCCGGTGATGTAAGCGCAGCTGATGGGGTTTCTCTTGTTGGGCATGGTGCTGCTGGAGCCACGGTGCGGCACGTATGGCTCCGAGGCCTCGCCGACTTCGGTCTGCATCATTAGCTTGACGTCGAGGGCGAATTTGGCGCAGGTGGAGGTCAACATTGCGCACATCGAGCCGAATTCGGCGATCCGGTCGCGCTCTGTGTGCCATGCTATCTCGGGCGTCTGCAGGTCGAGCTCCTTTGCAAGCTCGACCTGTAGCTCTTCTCCCAGGTGCGGGTGGCTGCTGGTAGGAGGAATGGTGGCGAGGGTGCCGACCGCGCCCGAGAACTCGATGACGAAGAGTCGAGCGGTCAGCTCGTCGATGCGCTGGCGGTGTCGAAGGAAGGTCGCAAGGAGACGGGCGAGCTTGAATCCGAAAGACATGGGTACAGCCTGGACTAGATTGGATCTTGCCGCCATGGGCGTCGCTTTGTGCTTGTCAGCGAGGCGAGACAGAGAGTCAACGATACTGTTCAGGAAGCCGTTAAAGAGCTTGATCGTTTCTCGCAATTGCAGCACCGTAGCTGTATCCGTGACGTCCTGGCAGTGGTCAAAGGACGATCAACAGAGATATACACCGTAGACGGTCACACCTGTGTTGTAGCTCCCCAGTGAGCCCATTCGCCCAACCCGGACTCGACCGAGTTGACCGATCTGACGAGCTGCTTCACGACACCTAGGACCGGGTATCCAATCAGCTCCGTCTGCTTCCTCAACTCCTCGAAATCCATGCCCGTGACATCGCAATGCTTGACTATCTCGTCAGCGGCATTTTGAGGGATGATCCCCAGCCGTGCTTGCACTTTGGCCAAGGCAGCTTCGAACTGGAGGTAGTAGTTGGTACGGCTCTTGTCGGACCATATCTCTGCTGACTCGTGCGTCGACAGTATGTTGCCGAAGATCAAGGAGTCCTGCACCGACGACATGGTTCGTGACTGTGGCAGGTTCGTGACTGAAAGGCCTGGATGACACCGTCCTAAACCCTAACGCACTGAATAGTACGTTTCCGGCACTGGGTAGAAATGTCGTCAAATACCAGGCCTCACGTTTTATCCTCTTGAACATCAAGCCGACCTCGGCGTTGCTCGAAAAGGAAGGTAGTATTAGTATGTACCTAGTTTGGCCTACTTCATTCTCATCGCTACGGGGTACGGGCGAGCAAAATGAAGTTCAATGGCATACATAGCCCTATTTACTCGTCCGTAATTGTGCTACTTAGTTATCTACTTATCTTCAGCTTTTTCCCATCTCAAGTCCGAACTCCTCCTTGCTACCGACACTAACCACCGCACCCCTTTCAGCATGATACGCATCGTGCACTTTGGGCCGACAAAATACCGCGTTGAATTTGTGTTACAGTTTCACAAGGTGAACCTAACCACCAAGCATATCATGTAGCTTCATATGGTTTCGTGGTTGGCCGCGAGGACGCATGAGCCTTCGTGCTTGCGGACCTAAACGTTGTCAAGATTGTCTTATGCCAGGTTCAAATTCGCGCGAAAAGAGAGATGGGACTTACAAGATCTCTATCCTCAAGGCTCTAAGCCGGTTATGAACGGCGACGAAGCTACACCGAGGTGAAACCGGCGTTGAAGGTCACTCACATGTCTGCTTACGCCTCCCCTCTGCAGATATCGTGTGTATTTCTCTGCTGCAGACCCCAGGAGATGTACAGAAGAGGGATCTGCACGATGAGGGCTTTGCGGCTCTGTTGGCAGGGTTGGTTGGAAAGTTTGAATTCAAATCACCTGTTTACAAGGGTGGAAAGCCCCATGTCATCAGAAGTCGTGTTCGGTGTCGTGGCGAAGACGGCTACGTCTAGTCATGAGAGGGTTCTGGCTCGATGGTGGAAATCGGCATCGTGTTCGCGACCAAGCTGCCGCTACACAGCTTCAGTGGGGAAACGGAGATTATTGCGCCTACGTAGCGAGCTCAGATTGTTCTAGCCCATGCAAGACAGTTGCACTTCCATGCAGGTACAATACGTGAAAGCAGGCGGTCCTCGATGTGGACATGAAGCCAGGATGGCGGAAGTGGACAAGTGGAAAGGCTGAAGACGAAAACGTTGCAAGCATGCGTGTACCATGATTGATGCTGTTCGATATTGAAACGCACACGGTAGAACAGTATTGTTGGGAAAAAGCCTGTACGTGCCTGATGTGCAGCTCTGTCAGTCCCGTTGATCATGCG
>Ga0210040_10000402_pt1 | contig 73314 bp, 67 predicted proteins | sample CryGeyCG12114_NA_FD_185462 | JGI IMG/M metagenome (GOLD analysis project Ga0210040, IMG submission 185462) | Groundwater microbial communities from aquifer - Crystal Geyser CG19_WC_8/21/14_NA (SPAdes) (version 2) | ecosystem: Environmental > Aquatic > Deep subsurface > Groundwater | place: USA...
CCGCCCTGATCTTCATCGTGATCATGACGCAGCTGCCGTTCGTGGCGACGATCCTGGTGTCGTTCACGAACTGGAACGCGAACTACCCCGACGAGATCAAGTTCGGCACCCTGGCGAACTTCGCCACCGTCTTCACCGACTCGGGCCTGCGCCAGAGCGTCCTGTTCACCATCCTGCTGACCGTCACGGTGGTGCTGGTGTCGCTGGCCTTCGGGCTGGGGATCGCGCTGCTGCTCAACCGCGACTTCATCGGTCGCGGCGCCGTCCGCACGATGATGATCGCGCCCTTCCTCGTGGTGCCCGTCGCCGCCGCGCTGCTGTGGAAGCACGCGATGTACAACCCCGAGTACGGCCTCTTCAACGGCCTGCTCACCCAGGTCTTCGGCGCCAACGCCCCCCAGCCGGACTGGATCACCGACTTCCCCCGGCTCGCGATCATGGGCGAGCTGATCTGGCAGTGGACGCCGTTCATGACGCTGATCCTGCTGGCCGGGCTGCAGTCGCGGCCCGGCGACGTGATGGAGGCGGCCCAGGTCGACGGCGCCAACACCTGGCAGACCTTCACCAACATGACCATGCCGCACATGCGCCGCTACCTGGAGCTGGCCGGCCTGCTCGGGACGATCTACATCATCCAGCAGTTCGACTCGGTCTTCACCCTGACCGCCGGCGCGTACGGCACGGCCAACCTGCCCTACACGATCTACCAGACGCTCTACAACGCCCAGGACTACGGCCTGGCCTCCGCGCAGGGCGTGATCGTCGTGATCGGCACGATCATCGTCGCGACCTTCACCCTGCGCACCGTGTCCAGCCTGTTCGAGGAAGGGAACTGACGATGACCGTCTCGACCAAGGAGCGCATCCGATGACCACCGCACTCGCGTCCGCGCCGTCCAAGCTGGCCGCCACCAGGCGGGCGTCCAACGCCCGCTCCCGGCGTCTCGGGTCCCGAGGCTCGAGCATCGCGCTCGGGCTGCTTGCCTGGGTGATCGGCATCCTCTTCGTGTTCCCGGTGGTGTGGATGCTCCTCACCAGCCTGCACAGCGAGGTCAACGCGGCCACGAACCCGCCGAGCTTCTTCGCCCCCCTGACCCTCGACGGCTACCGCGAGTTCTTCGGCGCGTCGTCGGGCGCCAGCCCGTGGCCGCCGCTGATCAACTCCGCGATCGCCTCGATCGTCTCGACCATCGTCGTGATCGTCCTGGCGATCCCCGCCGCGTACGCGCTGTCGGTGAAGCCGGTCGAGAAGTGGACCGACGTCATGTTCTTCTTCCTGTCGACGAAGTTCCTGCCGGCGGTCGCGGGCCTGCTGCCGCTCTACATCATCGCCAAGACGGTCGGCCTGCTGGACAACATCAACTTCATCGTCATCCTCTACACGGCGATGAACCTGCCGATCGCGGTGTGGATGCTGCGCTCGTTCCTGGCCGACATCCCGGTCGAGCTGTTCGAGGCCGCGGCCATCGACGGAGCGGGCCTCGTCCGCACCCTGCGCAGCATCATCGTCCCGATCATCTCCCCCGGGATCGCCGCCACCGCCCTGATCTGCTTCATCTTCAGCTGGAACGAGCTGCTGCTGGCCAACACCCTGACCAGCATCGTGGCGCAGACCGCACCGGTCTTCCTGACCAGCTTCGTCACCTCCCAGGGCCTGTTCCTGGCCAAGGTCTGCGCGGCGGCCACAGCGGTCTCGCTGCCCGTGCTCATCGCCGGCTTCGCCGCTCAGGACAAGCTGGTCCAGGGCCTCTCCCTCGGCGCCGTCAAGTGACTCCTGTCGCGCTGAACGCGCAGACCGTCGCCTCGCTCGACGTGCCGGGACCGACGTACGACCGCAGCCAGGTCACGACGGGCGTCGTGCACTTCGGCGTGGGCGGCTTCCACCGGGCCCACCAGGCGATGTACCTCGACCGGCTGATGAGCGAGGGCAAGGCGATGGACTTCGGCATCTGCGGGGTCGGCGTCATGCCGTTCGACCTCAGGATGCGCGACGCCCTGGTCTCGCAGGACTGCCTCTACACCCTCGTGCTCAAGGCGCCGGACGGCAGCTGGACCCCCCGGGTCATCGGCTCGATCGTGGAGTACCTCTACGCCCCCGACGACCCGGAGGCGGTCATCGAGAAGATGGCCGACCCGGCCACCCGGATCGTCTCGCTGACGGTGACCGAGGGCGGCTACAACTTCTCCCCCGTCACCGGCAAGTTCGACGCGGAGAACCCGCGGGTGCAGGCCGACCTCCAGCCGGGGGCCGTGCCCGGCACCGTGTTCGGGTTGGTCACGGAGGCGCTGATCCGCCGCCGCGACCGGGGCGTGGTGCCGTTCACGATCATGTCCTGCGACAACATCCAGGGCAACGGCCACGTGGCGCAGGAGGTGTTCACCGCGTACGCCCGGCTCAAGGGCGAGGCGTCGGGCGACACCGGGCTGGTCGGCTGGATCACCGAGAACGTCGCGTTCCCGAACTCGATGGTCGACCGGATCACCCCGGTCACCACCGACGAGGACCGGGCGCAGGTCGCCGAGCGCTTCGGCATCACCGACGCCTGGCCGGTCGTCTGCGAACCGTTCACCCAGTGGGTGCTCGAGGAGCACTTCACCGACGGGCGGCCGCCGTACGACGAGGTCGGGGTCGAGGTGGTCCCCGACGTCGAGCCGTACGAGCTGATGAAGCTGCGGCTGCTCAACGCCAGCCACCAGGGTCTCTGCTACTTCGGCTACCTGGCGGGCTACCGGCTGGTGCACGAGGTGTGCCAGGACCCGCTGTTCGCGACGTTCCTGCTGGACTACATGAACCGCGAGGCCACGCCGACGCTCCAGCCGGTGCCGGGCATCGACCTGGAGGCGTACAAGACCGGGCTCATCGAGCGGTTCTCCAACGCCGGGGTGCGCGACACCGTGGCCCGGCTGTGCGCCGAGAGCTCCGACCGCATCCCCAAGTGGCTCGTGCCCGTCATCGCCGCGAACATCGCGGCGGGACGCGACGTCACCCTCTCGGCCTCGATCGTGGCGGCATGGGCCCGCTACGACGAGGGCGTGGACGAGGAGGGCGCGCCGATCGAGATCGTCGACCAGCTGGCCGACCGTCTACAGGCGCTGGCCAAGCAGCAGTCCGAGGAGCCGCTGGCCTTCGTGCGCAACACCGACCTGTTCGGCGACCTCGCCGAGCACGAGGCGTTCACGAAGCCGTACCTGGCCACGCTCGCCTCCCTGCACGAGCGCGGCTCACGCGCGACCCTCGAGGACATCGTCGCCGCCACCCGCTGAGGCTCCGTCGGTCTGCCTGACGCACTCCCCCTCCGTCCCACGTTCTTTGTGGGACGGAGGAGGTTTGCACGTCCTGGAGGTCGCGCAGGGCCACACCGACGTGGGCAAGGTCCGCCCGTCCGAGGCTGGACGTCGCTCAGGAGCGGCGGTGCAACGCCCAGCTGCGGATGGTGGCGATGCGCCGTTCCAGGTCGTCCGCGGAGGCGACGGCCGTGGGCGGTCCCCCGCAGGCCGAGCGCAGGTCGGCGTGGATCACGCCGTGCGGGCTGCTCGTGCGGTGGTGCCACGCGGCGACCAGACCGTTGAGCTCGCGGCGCAGCTCCTTGAGCCGCTCCCCCGTGGTCGGGTCCGGCACGGCTGAGGGCCGTACGGTCCCGCGGGACTGGGAGTCCTGGTGGCGCCGGAGCAGGTCCTTGACCTGGTCGGGCTCGAGCAGGCCCGGCAGCCCGAGGTAGTCCTGCTCCTCCGCGCTGCCGGTCTGCGCGGCCATGCCGAACTCGCCGCCGTCGAAGACGACCCGGTCGAAGTCGGCCTCGCTCGCCAGCGCCGCGAAGCCACCGCCGTCGGGCCGGTCCTCCTCCGACAGCTCCCGCTCGGCCTCGGCCAGCAGGCTGTCGTCGAGGCCGTCGTCGTCCTTGCCGGCCGGGGCCCGGAGCACGTGGTCGCGCTCGCGCTCCATCTCGGCGGCGTGCAGCAGCAGGTGCGGCACGCTCGGCACGAACACCGACGCGGTCTCACCCCGGCGGCGGGCCCGGACGAACCGGCCGACGGCCTGGGCGAAGAACAGCGGGGTGGACGTCGACGTGGCGTAGACCCCGACCGAGAGCCGGGGCACGTCGACGCCCTCCGAGACCATCCGGACCGCCACCATCCACCGGTCGTCGGAGTCGGCGAAGGCCTGGATCCGCTTGCTCGAGCCCGGCTCGTCGGACAGCACGAGCACCGGCTTCTTGCCGCTGATCTCGGTCAGGAGCTCCGCGTAGGCGCGGGCGACCGTCTGGTCGGTGGCGATGACGAGGCCGGCCGCGTCGGGCACGTGCGCCCGTACCTCGGTGAGCCGGGTGTCGGCGGCCTTGAGCACGGCCGGCATCCACGAGCCGTGCGGGTCCAGCGCCGTCCGCAGCGCCTGACCGGCCAGGTCGCGGGTCATGGGTCCGCCGAGCCGGGCGCTGACCTCGTCGCCGGCGCTGGTGCGCCAGCTCAGGTCACCGGAGTAGGCCATGAACAGCACCGGGCGCACGATGCCGTCGGCGAGGGCGGCCGCGTAGCCGTACGCGTAGTCGGCCCGGGAGCGCAGCCCGCCGGCTGAACCTTCCGAGTCGGGCTCGTAGCGCACGAACGGGATCGGGTTGGCGTCGGAGCGGAACGGCGTGCCGGTGAGCATCAGCCGCCGGGTGGCCGGCTCGAACGCCTCGCGCACCGCCTCGCCCCAGCTGAGCGCGTCGCCGGCGTGGTGCACCTCGTCGAGGATCACCAGCGTCTTGAAGCCCTCGACCCGGACCCGGAGCGCGAGCGGGTTGGCCGCGACGGCCGCGTACGTGAGCGCGATCCCGACGAAGTCGCGCGAGGCCCGGCCCTGCCGCACGCCGTACTCGGGGTCGATCGCGAGGTGGATCCGCTCGGCGGCCTGCGCCCACTGCACCTTGAGGTGCTCGGTGGGGGCGACGACGACGATGCGGTCGACGCGGCGCCGGGCCAGCAGGTTGGCGGCGACGGTCAGGGCGAAGGAGGTCTTGCCGGCACCGGGGGTCGCGACCGTCAGGAAGTCGCGCGGCTCGTCGGTGAAGTACTGCTCGAGCGCCGCGGTCTGCCAGGCACGCAGCGCGCCGGCGGTGCCCCACGCCGCCCGGCCCGGGAAGGCCGGGGGGAGCCCGGTGGGGGCAAGCCCGGCCCCGCCGGTGGCCGCCGTCACGAGCGGGTCCAGGTGGGTGCGATGGCAAGGCGCCGGCGCGATGTCAGCCTGGACGGCTCTCGAACGTCGGCCACGCCGCCAGCGTGCCCGCACGGGCCCGCGCAGCAGGCGGAGACCGGCGGGGCCGGGCTTGGCTCGGGCTGGGACATCCGCAGGAGTTTAGACGCCTGCCCGACCTCGGGGCTCACTCGACGGGGTCGCTGACCGGACCCACCCGCAGCGACCCGAGCATGGCCAGGACGGCGACCACGCTCATGCTGCTCAGCACCAGGCCGAAGGTGAGGGCGAGGTTGCCGCCGGGGTGCACCGCCCCGAAGATCGTGCCCGCCAGCCCGACGAAGATGCTCGACCCGAGGGCGTCGCCGAGGTTGAGCGAGGCGCCGTTGCGGCCCTGCCCCTCCACCGACGACAGGGTGATCGTGGCCAGCGACGTGCTCGCGGTGGCGAACCCCATCCCGAGCCCGGCGAACACCCAGGCGACGGCGATGAGGGCGTACGGCAGCGACGGCACAAAGGCGATCACGCCGGCGAGCGCGAGCCCGACCGCGACGTTCAGGCAGCCCACGACGATGAGCTGGTCGCGGCGCAGCGGCAGCCGTCGGTTGGCCTGGAGGAACGACCCGGTCGTCCAGCCGACCGCCCCGACGGTGAGCGTGCCGCCGGCCAGGAGCAGCGGCACGTGCCGCTGCTCGACGAGCATCAGCGGCAGGAACGCCTCGCCGCCGAAGTAGGCGCCGGGCAGCAGGGCGCGGGCCAGGATCACGCTCGGCAGCCCACGGCCCAGCCGCAGGAACCCGGGCGGCATCAGCCGCGGCAGCCCCAGCCCGAGGAGCACGAGGGCGACGACGAGCAGGCCGACGCTCCACCAGTCGAGGCGGGTGCCGGCCAGCTGGAGCAGCGCCGCGGCGCCGGCCGTGGCCAGGGCGGCCCAGACGGGGGCCGGGCGCAGCCCGGCGGCCTCCTCGGACAGCTCGGGCATCGGGATCCGCATCATCACGCGCACCGTCGGCAGCACCATGGCGCCCCCGATCACGGCCAGCGGGATGACGGTGAAGAACACCCAGTGCCAGGAAAGGTGCGAGGTGAGCCAGGCCGACACCGGCGGACCCACGAACGACGGCAGGACCCACGCGGTCGAGATGTAGGTGAAGACGCGCGGTCGCTGGGCAGGTCGGTAGGCCTTGGCCACCGTCACGAACATGGCCGTGTTGAGCGCCCCGCCGCCGAGGCCCTGCACGAAGCGGCCGGCGACGAGCTGGACCATCGTCTCGGCCGTGCCGGCGACGACCAGGCCGACGACGAAGACGCCGAGGCCGAAGAGCAGCGGGCGCGACGGCCCGATCCGGTCGCAGACCCGGCCGGCGAGGACGGTCGCGAGCAGCATCCCGATGACGAACAGGGAGAACGCCCAGGCGTAGTACGCGATCCCGTGCAGGTCCTGCGCCGCGACCGGCATCGCCGTGGCCACCGCGATCGCCTCGAAGGCGATCGAGACCGTGATCGTGCAGATGCCGATGGTCAGCGCGCGCTGCGAGAGCGGCAGCGGCGACTCCTGCTCCGCGGGGATCGCCTCAGACCTGCTCATTCCGCACAGTCCACCACCCGCACCCGCCGGGAGGCGAACCAGGACGCCCCAGCGCTCCCCGTGCGGCCCGGCTCCGCACGCCCGCGGCGGACCCGCACCGCCGAAAGACTGGTGCCGTAGGCGCACGTCCCTAGGATGACGGTGTGAGTCAGCAGACAGCACCCGGCGCCGAGACGATCGTCGACGAGCGGACCGAGACCCAAGAGTTCCGCGTGGAAGACGGCGACCACGAGAAGTTCGCGCACTACGTCCCCAAGGAAAAGCTGACCGAGGCCATGGTCATGGGGACACCCGTGGTCGCCCTGTGCGGCAAGGTCTGGATCCCCAGCCGCGACCCCGAGCGCTTCCCGGTCTGCCCGGAGTGCAAGGAGATCTGGGAGGGCCTGAAGCCGGGGAAGCCCGACAAGGGCAAGGGCCCCGGCTTCGGCTCGGGCAAGGACAAGTAGGCAGACGAGGAGCGGGCAGAGCCGGACGAGGCCCGACCTTCGCGACGTACCCCGTCCTCCCCGCGCCCCAGGATGTGGCCCATGAGCGCGACCCCGGGTGCGAGCGCGCCCACGACCCGGCGACTGCTGCTGCTGCGCCACGCGAAGTCGTCGCGGGAGCACGACCTGCCCGACCTGGACCGACCGCTCTCACCGCGGGGCCGACGTGACGCCGCCGCGACCGGGACGTGGCTCGCCGAGCACGTGGGAACGCCGGACCTGGTGCTCTGCTCGACGGCACTCCGCACCCGGCAGACCTGGGACCGGGTACGCGAGGCCGAGCCGGACGTCCTCGGGAACGTGCCGGTGCGGCTCGAGGCCGCGATCTACGAGGCCTGGTCCGACACGCTGGTCGACCTCGTCCATGGACTGGTCAGCGAGGTCAGGACGGCGGTGCTGGTCGGCCACGGCCCGGGCCTGCCGGACCTGGCCGAGCGGCTGAACCGGGTGTCCGGGGACGGCCCCATCGGCACGTTCCGGACGAGCGCCGTCGCCGCCTTCAGCGTCGACGGGTCCTGGGACGAGCTCGGTCTCGGCACCGCCCGGCTGACCGCGTACGCGGTCCCGCGCGGCTGACTCGGGGACAGCCAGCCAGGCGTCCGCAGCCCTGTCCCTCCTGGACGACCTCAGACCAGGGTCTGGTAGGCCGTCGAGATCGCGGGGTACAAGGCCATCCCCATCTTGTCGAAGCCGGCCTGGGTCGGGTGGAGCGCATCGCGGTAGTCGGTCGGTACCGTCAGGAGCCCGGACATGTCGACGACCGCCACGGCGTGACCCTCGGCCCGGTACTTCGCCGCCACCTGCGGCACGAGCGCGTCGTAGGAGTCGTGCTCGGGACGCCCCACCATCGGGATGATCTGCACCAGCACCACGTAGGTGTGCGGGTTGTCCGCGTAGATCCGCCCCACGAGCTGGTCGAGCCGCCCTGCGGCGGTCGATCCGCTCGCGCCGTGGTTGATGTCGTTCGTCCCGAGGTGGATGGAGACGATGTCGGGCTGGTCGTCGCGCATCCAGTCGTCGATGTGCGGCAGGACGAGATCGTGCCCGCTGCCGCTGCAGCTGCCGCCGATGCACCAGCCGGAGTGACCTTCGTGGTTCTTGTCGCCGAGGGCGGGCGGGCCGCCGTACTGCGAGCCGACGAAGTCGATGCGGTCGTGGTCGCGCTCCACCAGCTGTTCCCACAGGACGGTGCGGTAGGCCCCGGGCAACCCGAACCCCTGCGTGATCGAGTCACCGAGGGGCATGTACCGGACGGCTCCTCGCCGTGTGGAGGTAGGGGTGGGGGCTGCGGTGCTCGGTTGCTGCGCACTCGGTCCGGCCGCGGTCCTGGGCTCCTGGATCGGAGCGGACGTCGGGGACGGGGTGCAGGAAGCCGTGACGAGCAGCACCGCGAGCACCACGACCGACCGACCGCGGCGGGTGGCCGATGACCTCGGCAAGCAGCGCATCGCTGCCTCCTTTCCAGGAGTCGACGGGTGAGTCTAGAGGTGGCGTGCGCGGACAGCCCCTTGGTCGCGTGCTCCTCAGGCCGCGGGAGCCATGTCGACGGAGACCTTCATGGAGGAGCTCTTGGCCTCGGTGAAGATCACCCCGCGCACGGGCGGCACGTCGCCGTAGTCGCGTCCCCAGGCCACGGTGGCGTGGGAGGCGTCGGTCAGCCGGTCGTTGGTGGGGTCGAGGTAGAGCCAGCCGGCGCCCGGGACCCAGACGCCGACCCAGGCGTGGCTGGCGTCGGCACCGACGGACCGGGGCCGCCCGGGCGGGGGTCGGGTGGCCAGGTAGCCGCTGACGTAGCGGCCGGCGAGGCCGAGGGACCGCAGCCCGGCGACCATCACGTGCGAGAAGTCCTGGCAGACGCCGTGCCGCTTCACCAGCAGGTCGACGACCTTCTCGCCGATGATCGTGGAACGCGGCCGGTAGGCGAAGTCGTCGTGGACGCGGTGCATCAGCTCCGTCGCCGCCTCCCCCAGCGGGCGGCCGGGGGTGAAGGACACCCGCGCGTACGCCTCGACCTCGGGCGGGACGTCGACGTACGGCGACGCGAACGTGAAGTCCGTCGCCTCCCACGCGTCCGGCTCGTCGGCGCGGACTGCGGGTCGCGCGTCCTCCCAGGCCACGGCCAGCGCCTCGGGCGGCAGCACGGGCGGCACGACGTCGACGACGCTGACCGCCCGCACCACGAGCTCGGTGTGCGGGTCGGTGACGTGGAACGAGGACTTCGTGTTGCCGTAGAGGTCGGTGTGCGAGAGCAGCGTGGCCGGACCCGGCTCGATGGTCAGCTCGTAGGACGCCACGTCCTGCCACGGCAGCTGGCGCGGCGTCAGGTGGAACTGCCCGAAGCTGCCCGTCACGTCGGCGTCGTAGTCGTAGCGGGTCACGTGCTCGATGCGGTACCTGGTCATGGCCGGCCGCCTCCCGACACAGCGCCGAGCGCCTGCTGGCGCTGCAGGAGCTGCTGGGTGGGCGGCGGCTGGTGGTAGTGGTCGCGCACGGCCGTCGAGAGCTCGCGCAGCGCCTCGTGCAGCTCGGCGCAGAACACGCCCAGCGCCTCGCGGCGGGCGGGGGCGTCCGGCTCGGCGTCGGCGCCCGGGGGCTGGACGGTGCCCAGGGTGACCGGGTCGGCCAGCCGCACCTTCTCGACCAGGCGGTCCAGCAGCCGGAGCGGTCGGGCGGTGGGCGAGGTGCTGGGGACGGCTCGCAGGTCGGCCTGCATCCGCTGCAGCTGGTAGGCGACCGATCGCGGGTTGGCGGTGTCGACCACGAGCAGCTCGACCACGGCCGGCACCCCGGAACGTCCCCGGTAGCGCCGGCGGAACGTGACGATCGACTCGCTCGAGGTCAGCGCCGCCTCGAGCACCGCCCGGTCCACGTCGGGGCCGTACGACTCGACGAGCGTGGAGCGCAGCAGGCTCAGCACCTGCAGGGCCCGCTCCAGCCCGCGCCCCGCGTCGAGCAGCAGCCAGCCGGGGTCGCGCACCATGTTCTCCCCGACGATGCCGGACAGGGCGAGCAGCCCGGACAGCACCCGTTCGCCCGCCTCGGTGAGGTGCAGACCCTGGTCCTGGGGCTGCCGGCCCAGCGTCGCCAGGGCGCGCTCGACGTCGGCGAGGACCATCCAGACGTCCTCGGAGAGCTGGTCGCGGACGGCCTGCGCCGACGTGGTGAGCGCCTGCAGCGACTGCGCGACCGAGCCGGGACGGCGTCGGTCGAGCATCAGCGAGCGCAGCTCCGGCATCACCGCCGCACGTCGGGCCCCGGGGTCGGTGGGCAGCGCGAGGAAACCCGGGTAGGTCGTGCTGACGTGGGTCAGCGCCTGCAGCAGCACGTCCAGCGCGTGGCCCGGCCGTACGTCGACGTCGGTCTCGATGCTCACCGTCCGGCTGGCCAGGACGAGGCGGAGCAGGTCCTCGGCGCGCTCGGCGTAGCGGCCGAACCAGTAGAGGTCGCTCAGCACGCGCGGCACCATCGCCGCCGGGGCCGCCCCGGGCAGCACGGCGCCCTCCTCGGGACGGGTGCGGGTGGGGACGACGCGCGAGGTCGGGCCGGCCTCGCTGCTGACGACCCACACGTCCTTGGCCACCCCGCCGTCCGGCGCCGTGACCAGCGGGCCTCGACCGGTCGGGTCCTCGTCGTCGGTGCGGGCGAGGCCACCGAGCATCACGGTGTAGGAGCCGCCGCTGCGCACCGCGAAGGTGCGCAGGACGACGCTGCGCCGCACCAGGCCTCCCGGGACGTCGGGGGCGTCGACCGGTGCGGCGGGCACGGACGAGAGCGGCAGCACCTCCTGGCCGACGAAGCGGTGCGGGTCGGCCTCGATCCGCGCGACCAGCCGTTCCCGCTGCTCGCGGGTCAGCGCGGCACCGACGACGCTGCGCCCGGACCCGCGGTTCACCGCACGGACGACCAGCTCGTCGAGGTGGGACAGCACGTACGCCCGTCCGGCCGGGTCGCCGCACCACCAGGTGTCGACCGACGGCAGCCGCAGCGGCTCGCCGAGCAGCCGCTCGCACAGCTCGGGCAGGAACGGCAGCAGCGCCGGGTTCTCCAGGACGCCGGAGCCGATCGTGTTGACCACGCTCACCGTGCCCTGCCGCACGCACTCCAGCAGGCCGGTGACCCCGAGGCGGGACCCGCCCCGCAGCTCGAGGGCGTCCATCCACGTCGAGTCGACGCGGCGCAGGATGACGTCGACCTGCTCGAGCCGGCCGAGCACGCGCATCCACACCCGGCCCTCGCGGACCAGCAGGTCGCTGCCCTCGAGCAGCGGGTAGCCGAGCAGCGAGGCGACGAACGCCTGGTCGAACGCGGTCTCGGAGTGGGTGCCCGGGCTCAGCACGACCACCCGGGGGTCCTCGACGGTGCTCGGCGCCGACTCGACCAGGGCCACCCGCATCGCCTGGAAGAAGGGCGTCAGCCGGTGCAGGTGGGCCGCGTGGTACAGCTCGGGCAGCACCCGGGAGACGACGCGGCGGTTCTGCATCGCGTAGCCGGCGCCGGACGGGGCCTGGGTCCGGTCCGAGATGACCTTCCACGCCCCCGAGGCGTCGCGGCCCAGGTCGGCCGCGGTCATGAAGAGCCGCTGGTCGACGACGCTCGCGGCGCCGACGAGGGGGCGCAGGTACTCCTGGTGGTCGAGCACGACCGCGCCCGGGAGCTGCCCGCGCGCCAGCAGCCGGCGGTCGCCGTACAGGTCGGCCAGGACCGCGTCGAGCAGCTCGGCCCGCTGGACCATGCCGGCCTCCAGCGTCGCCCACTCGCGCTCGTGCAGCACCAGCGGCAGCGGGTCGAGACGCCACGGCCGCGGCTGCTCGAGCACGGCCGGGGCCTCGACGACGCCGGCCGGGTCCGCGACCGACACGCCCGAGGCCGGGCTCGGGGTGTAGGTGACGTTGTCGTCCTCCAGCAGCCGCGCGACCTCCTGGCGGGCCGAGCTGAGGTCGGTCGTCACGGCGGCCAGGCCGTCGAGGAGGCCGCCCCAGGCCGAGCGCGGCGTGCCGTCGGGCGCGGCGAACTCGTCGAACGCCGCCGTGCCCCCGGCACCGTCGGCCTGCTCGGCGTCAGGCTGCCGGGCCGCGTCGAGGTAGCGGCTGAGGACGGTCACAGGTGCTCGCCCCCGCAGCCGGCCATCAACGGCCCCACGTCGACGGCACCCGGCGCCGCAGGTCGAGGGTCAGCGGGTAGTCCGTGCCGTCGTTGGTCCGCCGCAGCAGCTCGGCCTCGAGCGCCTGCACGTCGATCTCGCCGGCCGTGTGGCCCATCGCCTCGAAGCGACGCGCCCGGCGGGCCTCCGCCTCGTGCGCGTTGACCGGCGGGGTGTCGTACGAACGTCCGCCCGGGTGCACGACGTGGTAGGTCGCGCCGCCCAGCGACACCCGGTCGGCGCGGTCGACGACCTCGACGTGCAGCGGCGCGTCGATCTCCAGCGTCGGGTGCAGCGACGACCAGGGCTTCCAGGCGCGGTAGCGGATGCCGGCCACGTACTCTCCCGGCGTGCCCGTCGGGGTCATGGGCACGGCCACGCCGTTGCACGCGACCAGGTGCAGCTCGGGCGAGAACCCCCTGACGAGCACCTGGATCCGCTCGGTGGAGGAGTCGACGAACCGCGCGGTGCCGCCGGAGGTGGCCTCCTCGCCGAGCACGTTCCAGGGCTCGATCGCCTGGCGCAGCTCGATCTCGACCGAGCCCGCGCGGGCCACCCCGATCCGCGGGAAGCGGAACTCGAGGTACGGCGCGAACCAGGACTCCTCGATCTCGAAGCCGTGGGCCCGCAGGTCGGCGACCACCTCGCCGAGGTCGGCCATGGCGAAGTGCGGCAGCAGGAACCGTTCGTGCAGCGTCGTGCCCCAGCGGACCAGCGGCGCCGAGAACGACTCCTCCGCGAAGCGGGCCACGAGCGCCCGGACGAGCAGCGCCTGCACCAGCGCCATGTCGGGGTGCGGCGGCATCTCGAAGCCCCGCAGCTCCAGCAGGCCGAGCCGCCCGCGGGCGGAGTCGGGGCTGTAGAGCTTGTCGATGCAGAACTCGGCGCGGTGCGTGTTGCCCGTGAGGTCGGTCAGCAGGTGCCGCAGCGCCCGGTCCGTCACCCAGGGCAGGCCGCGCCGACCCGACTCCGGTCGCTCGTCGGCGCCGTCGTCCTCGGGCGGCGGCGTGTACGTCTCGATCTCGGCGAAGGCGATCTCCATCTCGTACAGGTTCTCCAACCGGGCCTCGTCGAAACGAGGCGCCTGGCTGGTCGGGCCGACGAAGCGGCCGGAGAAGACGTACGACAGCGACGGGTGACGCTGCCACCAGGTCAGCATGCTCACGAGCAGGTCGGGCCGCAGCAGCATCGGCGAGGCGGCCGGCGTCGCGCCGCCGAGGGTGATGTGGTTGCCGCCGCCGGTGCCCGAGTGGCGCCCGTCGATCGCGAACGTCTCGGTGCCGAGCCGCTGCTCGGCCGCGAGCGCGTAGAGGGTGTGGGTGAGCTCGCTCAGCTCGGACCAGCTGCTGGTCGGGTGCAGGTTGACCTCGATCACCCCGGGGTCGGGGGTGACGAGCAGCGAGGTGATGCGGGGGTCCGGCGGCGGCCCGTAGCCCTCGAGCACGACCCGGGCGCCGGTCGTGGCGGCGGCGCGCTCGACCAGCGCGACGACCTCGAGCCAGCGTTCCAGCTGCTCGGCCGGGGGCAGGAACACGTGCACGTAGCCGTCGCGCGCCTGGGTGACGACCGCGGTCCGGGTCGGCACCTCGACCGGGTCGACGACGACCGCCTGGGGCCGGCCCACGCTGGCCGAGAGGTCGGGGTCGGGTCGCACGTACGAGGGCTCACCGGCGTAGTCCGGCTCGCGCCAGGCGACCGAGCTCAGGGGCAGGCGCGCGCCGGCCGGGGAGTCGCCGGGCACGAGCACGAGGCGGCCGCGGCGGGTGCGCCAGGCGGGGCTCGCCCAGACGTCGCCGAACCAGGCCGGCACGATCGGCAGCGCCCAGGCGACGGGGTCGCGGCCCACGCGTTCTGAGTCCGAGACCGCATGGCCCTCGGCGTCCAGCCGGGCGACGACCTCCGGGTCCGCGCTGGTCGGGTCCAGCTCCGGGGGCGGGCCCTGCGGCTGCCGCACCAGGGCGGCGAGCGCGGCGAGCGGGTCCTCGTAGCAGGCGAGCGGCTGGTCGGGCGGCAGGCCGAGGTCCACGGCGATCGCGGTGACCAGGGCGCGCGCCTGCGCGTCGGCGTCCGGGCTCGCCCCGGTCTCGTCGTACGGGTCGCCCAGCCGGGCCGGGTCGTCCCAGACCGGCGTGCCGTCGGGTCGCCAGATCAGCCCGATCTGCCAGCGCGGCAGCGGCTCCCCCGGGTACCACTTGCCCTGGCTGCGCTGCACGAGCCCGCCGGTCGCGTACCGCTCCGCGAGGGCGCCGGCCAGCCGGTTGGCCGCCAGGCGCTTCTCGGGCCCGTCGGCCGCGACCGTCCACTGCGGGCTCACCATGTCGTCGCGCGACACGAAGGTCGGCTCGCCGCCCATGGTCAGCGCGAGCCCGGCCGCCGTCAGCCGCGCGTCGACCGCCTCCCCGGAACGCTGCAGCGCCTCGACCTGCTCGGGCGCGTACGGCTTGGTGACGCGCGGGTCCTCGTGGATGCGCCGCACGGTGTTGGAGAAGGAGAACTCGACGTCGGCGGGGCCGGTGGCCCCCGTGATGGGGGCGGAGGAGGCCGGGCTGGGCGTCGCCGACAGCGGGATGTGCCCCTCCCCCGCGAACAGCGCCGACGTGGCGTCGAGCCCGATCCAGCCGGCGCCGGGCACGTACACCTCGGCCCAGGCGTGCAGGTCGGTGAAGTCCTCCTTCGGGCCGCCCTGCGCCGGGTCGTCGGAGGCGAGCTGGACGAGGTAGCCGGACACGAAGCGCGCGGCGAGACCGAAGTGGCGCAGCGCCTCCACCAGCAGCCAGGCGGAGTCGCGGCACGAGCCGATCCCGCGGGCCAGGGTCTCGTCCGGCGTCTGGACGCCGACCTCCATCCGGACGGAGTAGCCGACGCGGGAGGTGACGGCCGAGTTGAGCGCGCCGAGGAAGTTGACCGTGCGCTGCGGGGTCGAGAGGTCGAGGGGCAGACCGGCCAGCCACTCGGCGAACAGCGGCCCCTCTGTGCCCTGAGCCTGTCGAAGGGCTTCCGGCTTCGCCAGGTAGGGGCCGAGGTCGGCGGCGAGCTCGGCGTCGTAGCTGAAGGGGAAGGTCTCCGCGTACTCCTCGACGAAGAAGTCGAACGGGTTGATGACGCCGAGGTCCACGACGAGTCCGACGGTGATCTCCAGCTCGCGTGCCGGGGAGGGGAAGACCAACCGACCGACCCAGTTGCCGAACGGGTCCTGCTGCCAGTTGAGGAAGTGGTCGGACGGCGTCACCGTCAGCGAGTACGCGTCGATCGGCGTCCGGGTGTGCGGCGCGGGACGGAGCCGGACCGTGTGCGGATAGAGCTGGGTCGGCGCACCGAAGCGGTACGTCGTCCGGTGCTCGAGCGCGACCTTGATGCTCACCGGCACCTCTCCTTGTTCTCTGGCTCGCGCCTGGGACAGACCGCGCACCCGTGCGAGACCCCGTTCCACGACACTATCGGGGCCGTCGGTGCGGGCACCCGTCTCGCGGTGAAGGTGAACGAAGTCCGAACATCCGTACGACGGACCGTTACACAGATGTTCTTGCCAACGCGGAACCAAACCGACAGGGTGCCTGCAGAGGCACGAGTGTCTTCCCCCCACAACGACCGCACGGTCATGAACCCACGAGGACGACCCGTATGAGCCAGAGCATCAAGGCGTCCGACGCCACCGAGCCCCCGGAGGGCGAGCACACCGGCCTGGACGCCGAGCAGGCGGGCTACCAGCAGACGCTCAGCAGCCGCCACGTGCAGATGATCGCCATCGGCGGCGCCATCGGCACCGGTCTGTTCCTCGGATCGGCCTCGCGGCTCCACAGCACCGGCCCCGCGCTGGTCATCAGCTACGCCGTCGTCGGCGTGATCGCCTACTTCCTGATGCGCGCGCTCGGCGAGCTGGTGCTGCACCGCGCGACCTCGGGTGCGTTCGTCTCCTACATGCGCGAGTTCTTCGGCGAGAAGTGGGCCTTCGTCACCGGCTGGATCTACTGGCTCAACTGGGCGCTCACCGGCATCGCCGAGCTGTCGGCCGTCGGCCTCTACATGCAGTACTGGTTCCCGAACCTGGCGACGTGGATCACCGTGCTGGTGGCCCTCGTGGTCGTGCTGAGCATCAACCTGCTCTCGGCCCGCGCCTTCGGCGAGTTCGAGTTCTGGGCCGCCATCCTCAAGGTCGGCGCCATCGTCGTCTTCCTGGTCGTCGGCCTGGTCGTGGTCATCGGCGGCTTCAACATCGGCGGGCACAAGGCGGGCCTCTCGAACCTGTACAAGAACCCCGGTGGCTTCTGGCCGCACACCGGTGACTTCGCCTGGTACGGCCCCATCCTCGTCATGTCGGGTGTCGTGTTCGCCTACGCGGCCATCGAGATGGTCGGCGTGGCCGCCGGCGAGATGCAGAACGCCAAGAAGGAGGTGCCGAAGGCCGTCAACGCGGTCATCTTCCGCATCGCCGTCTTCTACATCGGGTCGATCCTGCTGCTCGTCTGCATGCTGCCGACCGACGAGTACAAGGCCGGCACCAGCCCGTTCGTCACGGTCTTCGAGCGGCTCGGCTTCAACTGGATGAGCGCCGTCATCCAGGCCATCCTGATCGTGGCGGCCCTGTCCAGCCTGAACTCGGGCCTCTACACGACGGGGCGCGTGCTGCGCAGCCTGGGGATGAGCGACCAGGCCCCGAAGTTCACCCTCAAGATGAGCAAGTCGGGCGTCCCCTGGGCGGGCATCCTGATGACCTCGATCGTGTTCGTCCTCGGCTCCGTGCTGAACGCGGTCACGCCGGACGCGTTCGAGATCGCGGTCGGCGCGACGTCGGTCATGATCCTCTGGACCTGGGGGACGATCTTCCTCTGCCAGATCCGGCTGCGAAAGCTCAGCGACCGCGGCGTGGTGCCAGCGAGCCCGTTCCAGGCGCCCGGTTCGCCGTACACGAGCTACATCGGCCTGGTCTTCCTCGTCCTCGTGCTCGTCGGCCTGGCCATCGAGGGCTGGCAGGCCTCCCCGGAGTTCCTGCACAAGACCGACTTCCTGGTCGTCGTGTTCGGCATCCCGGTCCTGGCGATCCTGCTCGCCATCGGCTGGCGCATCGTCAAGCCCAAGGTCGCGGAGAACACCAACGGCCGGCTCAAGGCCGTCTGGTCGCTCGACGGGCCCACGTACGGCTCCGACGTCAGGCCGCAGGACCTCGACACCGCGGAGAAGGACGACACCAAGCTCCCCGGCTGAGCAAGACCCTCTGCGGAGGGACGCAGCACCCACCTGTGCAAAGGTGCATCACGGTGAACGCACCACCGACGACGTGATCCTCGCCAGCTTCGCGGCCGAGCCCCAGTACAAGGGCAAGCTCCGCGTCCTGGGCCGGGGCTTCTCCACGGAGCGCTACGGCATCGTGGTCAAGCGCCGAAGCTCGACTGACCGTCCTGGAAGGGGCCGCTCCACGGGGCTCGTGCTGAGAGCATGGGCCCCGTGGACGCGGCAGCACTGAAGGACTTCCTGGCGGGTCACCCGCCCTTCGACTCGCTCGACAAGTACGGGCTGACCACCCTGGCCGAGGCGGCCCGGCTGGAGAACTACTCCCCCGGCGAGGTCGTCGTCGACGCGTTCGCCGAGCCGACCGTCGAGGTGTTCGTGGTGGTCGAGGGCCGGGTCGGGCTCTGGAACGAGGCCGACCGGCTGGCCGGACCCGTCCAGGAGCGGCTCGAGCCGGCTGACCTCTTCGGGTTCTCGGCCATGCTGAGCGGCCAGCCCGTCGGACCGCGCGCCGTGGCGCTGCGCCCCACCACGGTCGCCCGGCTGCCGGAGGCCGCGGTGCTGCCCGCGTTCACGTCGCGGGGTGGCATCCGCTTCCTGGCCGCCGAGGTGTCGACCGTGCTGCACCGGCGCGCGGCGCCGACGTACACGACCGTCGCCGACCTGATCCGGACCGAGCCGCTCGTCGTGGCGGGGACCGACCCGGTCGGACAGGTCGCCCGTGCCATGTCGGAGGCCGACGTCGGTTGCTGCGTCGTCAGGCTGGCCGACGACCGGCTGGGCCTGGTGACCGACCGGCTGCTGCGCGAGGGTGTCCTGGTCGCCGACCGTCCCCCCGAGACACCCGTGTCCGAGGTCGCCGACCCCGACCCGGTGCGCGTCGCGCCCGAGGACTCGGTCACCGAGGCGGTCGTGGCCCTGCTCGACCGCGAGGCCGACTACCTGCTGGTCACCGACCGGGCGGGCGACCTGCGCGGCCTGGTGTCGCCCCGCGACGTCGTGGTCACGACGGGCACGGCCGGCACCGGTCTGCAGGAGCAGCTGCGCCGGGCCCCCGACGCTGACACGCTGGCGGCCACCGGGCGTCGGCTCCCCGGCCTGCTGGCCGAGCTGCTGAAGGGCGGGCTCGCGACGGCGCGGGTCCTGGCCGTCTACTCCGCCCTGGTCGACGCCTGCCTCCGACGGGCGATCGAGCTGGTGCTCGCCGAGCACCCCGACCTGCCCACCGGCGGCTTCACCTGGCTCTCCATCGGCAGCAACGGGCGCCGCGAGGCCGTCCCCAGCTCCGACGTCGACTCGGCCGTGTCGTTCGACGACGACCTGCCGGCCGCCACCGTCGTGGAGTTCCGGCGGGCGTTCGCGGAGGTGCACGTGCTCCTGGCCCGGGCCGGGCTGGGCCACGACCAGCACGGCGCGGCAGCGTACCGGCCCGACTTCTCCCGTACCCGGAGCGAGTGGCGTACCGCGGCGCAGGGCTGGCTGGGCAACCCGATCGTCAACCAGGGGGCGATGATGACGTCGCTGCTCGTCGACGCACGTCCGGTGTGGGGCGACACCGGTCTGCCGGCCGTGGCCCGCGTGTTCAACGACCTGCGCGCCCACCCGTTGACCATGCAGCTGCTGCTCAAGGAGTCGCTGGCCTACCGCGCTCGGATGCGCTCGGTCCGCGACCTGCTGGCCCGTCGGCCGGAGACGTTCGACATCAAGGCGCACGCCCTGCTGCCGATCACCAACATCGCCCGCTGGGGTGCGCTCAGCGCCGGCACGGCCGCGCTGCCGACTCCCGAGCGGCTGCGCGAGTCCGGCACCAGCGAGATGCTGCCCGCCGCCCAGGCGCGCACCCTCGCCGACGTGTTCGAGGTGCTGCAGGGCGTACGGCTCGAGGCCCAGCTCGACCAGGTCGCCCACGGCGAGCAGGCCTCCGACGTGCTCCGCCTGGAGCACCTCTCCCCCCTCGACCGCAGCGTCATCGCCTCCGCCGTGCGCGAGATCGCCGCCGTCCAGCGCCGGATGGACAACCTCACCACCTGGCTCCCCACCGAGGAGTGGGCGGTCTCCTGACCCCTGCAGGTCGGACCCGTGCTGGACGTCGACCGCCCGAAACTTCTGTCCCGTCGGCCACCTCAGAGGTGGTCGACGGGACAGAAGCTCGGCCAGGCGCGGGCGGGCTGAGGCTCAGTAGCGGTACTGGTCCGTCTTGTACGGGCCCTCGACCTGGACACCGAGGTAGCCGGCCTGGTTCGGGGTGAGCTCGGTGAGCTCGACGCCGAGGGCCGGCAGGTGCAGGCGGGCGACGAGCTCGTCGAGGTGCTTCGGCAGCGTGTAGACGCCGAGCGGGTACTCGTCGGGCTTGGTGAACAGCTCGATCTGGGCGAGCACCTGGTTGGTGAAGGAGTTGCTCATCACGAAGCTCGGGTGACCCGTCGCGTTGCCGAGGTTCATCAGCCGGCCCTCGCTCAGCAGGATGATCGAGCGCTCGTCGTCGGTCCCGGCGTCGAAGATCCACTGGTCGACCTGCGGCTTGATGTTGTTCCGCGTCACGTCGCCGCGGCGGGCGAGCCCGGCGACGTCGATCTCGTTGTCGAAGTGGCCGATGTTGGACACGACGGCCTGCGGCTTCATCCGGCTCATCTGGTCGCTGGTGATGACGTCCTTGCAGCCGGTCGCGGTGACGTAGATGTCGCCCTCGGCGAGCGCGGCCTCCAGCGTGGTGACCTGGAACCCGTCCATCGCCGCCTGCAGCGCGCAGATCGGGTCGACCTCGGTGACGATGACCCGCGCGCCCTGGCCCCGCAGCGCCTCGGCGCAGCCCTTGCCCACGTCGCCGTAGCCGCAGACCACGGCGACCTTGCCACCGATGAGGACGTCGGTCGCGCGGTTGAGCCCGTCGACGAGCGAGTGCCGGGTGCCGTACCTGTTGTCGAACTTGCTCTTGGTCACCGAGTCGTTGACGTTGATCGCCGCGAACAGCAGCTTCTCGGAGCGGAGCATCTCGTACAGGCGGTGGACGCCGGTCGTGGTCTCCTCGGTGACGCCCTTGATCGAGTTCGCGATCGCGACCCAGTCGACACCCTGCTCGATCGTCTTGGCGACCAGCGCGTAGAGGACGTGGACCTCTTCTGAGTCCTCGTCGGTGGCCTGCGGCAGCTCGCCCGTCTTCTGCGCCTCGACGCCCAGGTGCACGAGCATCGTGGCGTCGCCACCGTCGTCGAGGATCATGTTCGGCAGCTCGCCGCCGGGCCAGTCGAGCACCTCGCGGGTGCAGTCCCAGTACTCCTCGAGCGTCTCGCCCTTCCAGGCGAACACGGGTACGCCGGCCGGCGCGTCCGGGGTGCCGTTCCCGACGACGATCGCGGCCGCGGCCTGGTCCTGGGTGGAGAAGATGTTGCAGCTGGCCCAGCGCACGTCGGCGCCGAGGGCGACCAGGGTCTCGACGAGCACCGCGGTCTGCACCGTCATGTGGATCGACCCGGCGATCCGCGCACCCGCGAGCGGCTGCTCGGCCCCGAAGCGCGTACGCATCTCCATCAGGCCGGGCATCTCGTGCTCGGCGAGGGTGATCTCCTTGCGGCCCAGCTCGGCGAGCGAGAGGTCGGCGACGCGGTAGTCCATGCTTCGAGCCTAGGCGACGGGGACGACCGGGTCGTGGCCCTCGCCCTTCGGGGTGAGCCGGTCCAGGCCCTAGTGGCCGGCGGAGCTCGGCCGGTCCGGCCGGGGCGCGGGGGTGTAGTCGCTGCGGTAGACGTCCGGCTCGAGGTAGAGCGAGGTCACCATCGGCTCGGCCGCCCGGATCGCGACCTCCGCGCGGTCGATGATCTCCGCCACCTCCACCGCCCGCTCGGTGGGGCTGACCGCGATCTTGGCGGCGACGAGGATCTCCTCCGGCCCCATGTGCATCGTCTTCATGTGGATGACACGCTCGACGCCGTCGGTCCCGGCCAGCGCCTGCTCGATGCTGCGGACCACCTGCGGGCCGGCGGACTCACCGAGCAGCAGGCTCTTGGTCTCGATGGCGAGGGTGATGGCCACGGCCACCAGCAGCAGGCCGATCAGCGCGGTGCCGAGGACGTCGAACAGGCTGTTGTCGGTCAGCAGGGTCAGCAGGATCCCGACGAAGGCGAAGAACAGGCCGATCAGCGCGGCGAAGTCCTCCAGCAGGATCACGGGCAGCTCGGGCGCCTTGGCCGACCGGATGAACGTCACCCAGGTCTGCTTGCCCCGGGTGTGGTTCGACTCCCGCACCGCGGTGCGGAAGGACAGGCCCTCCGCGACGATCGCCGCGCCGAGGACGACCAGCGGCACCCACCACCAGCGACCCTCCGCGAGCGAGTCCGCGTGACCCAGGCGGATCTCGTGCCACTTGTGGTACGCCTCGTACAGGGCGAAGAGGCCACCGACGCTGAACAGCACGACCGAGACGATGAAGCCGAAGATGTAGCGCTCACGTCCGTAGCCGAACGGGTGCTCCGGCGTCACGCCCTTCTTGGCGCGCTTGCCGCCGACCAGCAGCAGCACCTGGTTGCCCGAGTCGGCGACGGAGTGGATGGCCTCAGCCAGCATCGAGGAGGCCCCGGTCAGCCCGAAGGCCGCGAACTTGACCACCGCGATCGCCAGGTTCGCGGTCAGCGCCGCCACGACGGCCTTGGTCCCACCCTCTGCGCTCACGGGGGTGATCCTCTCAGACGACGCGGGTCGTGCCCAGCTCCAGCGTGGCCCGCAGGCGGGTGAAGCACCGGGAGACGACCTCGCTCATCGGCTCCTGACTCGGGTCCTCGAGCCAGGCCTCCAAGGCCACGTGCAGCACGACGACGGTGAGCTGGGCGAGCAGCGCGGCCTCCAGCGGGTCGACGCCACGCGCCTGGAGCCCAGGCCGGATCACGGCGACGAGGTCGTCGCGCTTCTGGGCGTCCCGCTCGCGCAGCGAGGCGTCGGCGACCACGAGGTCGCGGCGGACCCTGACCTCGTCCCGGCGTCCGTCGAAACGCTCGCGCGCCACCTGCCGCAGACCCTGCTCGAGCAGGACGACCGGGTCGAGGTCGGGCGGCGCGTCCGCCAGCACCTGGCGTGCCAGGTCGGGGATCTCGTCCCCGGCGAAGAACACCTCGCGCTTGTCGGCGAAGTAGCGGAAGAACGTCCGGGTCGTCAGCCCGGCCCGCGCCGTGATCTCGGGGACCGTCGTGGCGGCGAACCCCTGCTCGGCGAACAGCTCGAACGCCGCCCGCTCGAGCCGGCCGCGCGCGTCCGGGCTCCACCTGACCATCGCCCGAGGATAGGCGATGACACGACGTGCCATACTTCCTTTGGACAACACGCTGTGTCATCGCCGGGCCGAGCACGAGGGGTAGAGCATGAGCGACATCTGGATCCTCGACGGAGGCGGCCGGGTGGGTCGCGGCGTCGTCGCCGTGCTCGCGGCGGACGGAGTACACCCCGTCCTCGCGGGGCGCGACGCCGAGCGGCTGGGCAGGCCGTGCACGCGCACGGACGGGGTCCGCGCATGACCACCGGAAGCACCGCCAGAAGCACCGCCAGAAGCACCGCGCTGTGGGTCGAGTCGCGGCGGGGCACGTTCCGGGTCGGTGCCGCGCCGGTCCCGCGACCGGGCCCCGGTCAGATCGTCGTCGAGTCCCGGGCGGTGGCGCTGAACCCGGTCGACGCGGTGCCCGCCCTCGCGCGCCGCTTCGTCTACCCGTGGTTGCGCTACCCGACCGTGCTCGGGACCGACGTCGCCGGTGTGGTGGCGGCGGTCGGGGCAGGTGTGCAGCGGTTCCGGGTGGGTGACCGCGTGGTGGGCTTCGCCGCGGGCCAGGAGAAGGCCACGAACGATCCCGCGCAGGGCGCGTTCCAACGGTTCGTCGTCCTGGCTGCGGACCTGAGCGCCCCGGTCCCCGACGAGGTCGGCCTGACCGACGCGGCCGTGCTCCCGCTCGCGCTGATGACCGCCGCCGCCGGGCTGTTCGAGCCCGACCAGCTCGGGCTGGCGCTGCCAGGCCACCCGGTCGTCGAACCGCAGGCGACGGTCCTGGTCTGGGGCGCGTCGACCAGCGTCGGCAACAACGCGGTCCAGCTCGCCGTGCTGGCGGGCTACCGCGTCCTCGCCACCGCGTCCCCGCGCAACTTCGCGCTCGTCCGCGGCCTCGGGGCTGCGGAGGTCTTCGACTACCGGGGACGTTCCGTGGTCGCGGACGTCGTCCGCGCGCTGCGCGGGCACACGCTCGCCGGGACGGTCGCGATCGGGCAGGGCTCGCTGGCCCGGTCGATCCGCATCGCGCGCCGGACCGACGGCACCCGGCGGATCGCGTCGGCCTACCCGAGCCCGGTCACCGCGCTGCGCAAGCAGGTCGCGCGGCCGTCCGGCGTCCGGGTCTCGGCGATCTGGGGCGGGGTCCCGGCCCGTACGGGCACCGGGCCGGCCATGTTCCGCGACCTGCTCCCCGCCGCGCTCGCCGACGGTCGCTACCGGGCGTCGCCGACGGCCGAGGTGGTGGGGCACGGGCTGGACGCCGTCCCGGCGGGACTCGTCCGGCTGCGTGCCGGGGTCTCGGCCCGCAAGCTCGTGGTCAGCCTGGACCGCGACGAGCGCTGAAGACGGCGGGTCGCGGGTCCCGGGCGCGAGCGGTCAGGCGGCGGTGCGACCCAGGCCGAGGGTGAGGTAGACCGCCGCGAACATGCCCGTCTGCAGCAGCGCGGCGTAGCGGTCGACGTCGGAGCCGTTGCGGTGCTGCACCACCGACACCCGGACGTCGGCCCGCTCGGCCGCGGCGACGAGGCGCCCGTGGTCGGCGCGGACCAGCGGGTCGAGGTTCCCGTCGTCGAGCAGGACCAGGCAGGGCCGCCGGTCGGAGGCCGACCCGTCGGCGAAAGGGTCGGCGAAGGGGTCCCGCGAGGTGGTCGCCTCGAGGATCGGCAGCAGCTCGTCGGCGTCGGCGGCCAGCGCCGTCCGCCCGGTGGCCGCACGCAGCGCCTCAGCGATCCGTCGGCCGGCGCGGGCCGCCAGGACAGAACCGCCCCAGACCAGCGGCTGCGCGTCGGCCAGGGAGAGCGCCAGGTCCTTGGCCGGGTTCTCGGTCACGTCCGCGAACGGCGAGCAGTCGCGTGCGACCTCGTCCATCGTGTCGGCGACGCTCTCGGGCAGGACCGCCGGTCCCAGGTCCATCCGGTGCAGCGCGGACAGCGCGACGACGGCGGCGGCCAGCGGGTCCCCGGTCGCGGTGGGCAGCAGGATCGTGGAGGACCCGCCCGCGTGCTCGGCCACGACGGACCCGGCCGGGCAGGCGATCAGCAGCAGCGCGCCACGGCGTACGGCCTCGTGCACGGTGGCGACCACCGAGGGCGGTGCGACGTCGCTGGCCATGACGACCACGAGGTCGAGCGCGCCGACCCAGCCGGGCAGCCCGTGCCGGGGCCAAGCCACGAACGGCACCGGGCAGACGGGTTCGAGGATGGCGCGGATGAATCGCGCCTCGCTCCCGGCGGCGATGACGGCCCGCGGGCGCGGCAGGCCGCGGAGGCGGTCGAGCGGGGCGTCCGAGTCCGCGGTCTCCCGGCGGACCCGCGACCCGGCCTCGGCCAGCCGACGCAGGATCGCGTCGGCGCCGGCCAGGGCCGTGGGGTCGTCCAGCGCGCTGTCGTCGAACACGGTCATCGCGCGGTCACGACGTCGGCGCCTCGGCGTCGGGCCCGGGCCGGCGCGCCTCGTCGATCAGCAGCACCGGGATCTGGTCGCGCACGGGGTAGGCGAGGCCGCAGTCCGGGGTCTGGCACACCAGCTCGTCGCGCTCGTGGTCGACGGCGAGCGGACCGTGGCAGTTCGGGCAGGCCAGGATCTCCAGCAGCTCGGGAGCGAGCTCGACCGCCATGACGCCTCCTGCGAACGGGGGCCGACGGCCCGGGTGAGAGCTCGATCCTAGTTCGGCGCGACGCCGGGCTCGCGCACGACGAGCGGGCGCGCTCAGCCGCGGATGACCGCCAGCGCCTCGTCGCGGAGCGCGGCCATCTGCTCCTCCGACCGGGCCTCGACGTTGAGCCGGAGCAGCGGCTCGGTGTTCGAGCGTCGGACGTTGATCCACCAGTCGGGCCCGTTGATCGTCAGCCCGTCCACCCGGTCGGGCTCGCCCCGGCCCTCGAACGCGGCCGCGACGGCGTCGATGGCCGCCCCGGGGTCCTCGATCGTCGAGTTGATCTCGCCCGACGCCGCGTACCGGGCGAAGTCGCTGACCAGCGCGGACAGCGGTCCTTCGCTGCGGCCGGCCACGGCCATCACGTGCAGGGCGGCCAGCATGCCGGTGTCGGCGCCCCAGAACTCGCGGAAGTAGTAGTGCGCCGAGTGCTCGCCGCCGAAGACCGCGTCGTGCTCGGCCATCGCCGCCTTGACGAACGTGTGACCAACCTTGGTCACCACCGTCGTGCCGCCCTCCTCCTCGACGACCTCGGCCACCGAGCGGGAGGTGATGTTGTTGACCACGATCGCCGAACCCGGGTGCCGGGCCAGCTCCTGGCTCGCGATCAGCGCGGTCACCGCGGACGGGTTCACCACCTCGCCCCGCTCGTCGATGATGAAGCAGCGGTCGGCGTCCCCGTCGAACACCAGGGCGAGGTCGGCCCCGTGCTCGCGCACGGCGGCCTGGGCGTCCACCAGGTTCTGCGGCTCCAGCGGGTTGGCCGGGTGGTTGGGGAAGCTCCCGTCCGGATCGGTGTAGAGACCGATGATCTCGACCGGCGGCGCGTCCGCACCGCCCGGGAAGACGGCGGGCAGCGTGTGGCCGGCCATCCCGTTCCCGGCGTCGGCGACGACCCGCAAGGCCCGGATGCCGGTCAGGTCGACGAGCGCGTGCAGGTGCTCCGCGTACGCCCCCAGCACGTCGTTCTCGGAACGTGCGCCCCGGACCTCGGCGCGCGGCGCCCCGCGGCCGGCGCTGGCCAGCTCGGCGATGGTGACCAGCTCCTGCGGCGCGATCGGACGCGCGCCGGGGTGGCAGAACTTGATGCCGTTGTACTTGCCCGGGTTGTGGCTCGCGGTGAACATGACGCCGGGCAGCCCGAGCCGGCCCGAGGCGAACCAGAGCTCGTCGGTGCTCGCCAGCCCCACGTCGACGACGTCGACGCCGGCGTCCAGCACGGCCTCCACGAACGCGGCCGACATCCGGGGGCCCGAGAGCCGCATGTCGCGGCCCAGCACGACAGACTGGCCGGCGAGCTCGAACACCTCGACGAACGCACCCCCCAGGGCGTACGCACCCGCCTCGTCCCACTCGGGCTCGGAACCCTCGGTGACGCCACGGATGTCGTTGGCCTTGAAGATGAACGGCTTCAGCACGCGGGTGATCCTAGGGGGCGCGGGGCGATCACGCGTCGGGATCGGCCAGGACGGTCAGGTGGCCGCGGCGCCGCAGCTCGACGATGTTGGGCCGCGAGGAAGGCGGTTCCACCGGGGTCGGGGCGTCGTAGGAGAGCCCGACCTCGCGGACGGCGTCGGCCAGGGCGAGCAGGTCGTCCTCCGGCATCGGGACCGGGTCGCCGTTCGACAGCCGGATGACGTCCCAGCCCCGCGGCACCGACAGCGAGCGGGCGTGCGGCTCGCAGAGGTCGTAGCCGTGCGGCTCGGCCCGGCTCGCCAGCGGTCCGAGCACGGCGGTCGAGTCGGAGTACACGTACGTGAGGGTCGCGACCGCCCGTGCGGGGCAGCCCGCCCGCGAGCACCGACGCATCCCCATTGGCGCGACGCTACCGCCCGCCAGCGACGGGACGGGGAGGGCGCGCCAAGGGCGTGGCGCGTCGGGACCGCGCCGCTAGAGTCGAGCCGTGTCCAGCCGCCGCGACCGTCACGACCGCGGCCTCCGCGGACCGCTCGTGCTGCCGAACCGGCTGGGGGTCCGCCGCGCGGCCCCCCCGCGCCCCGCGACCCGGGTCGCGTTCTTCGACGCGGCGGTGGGCGCCGCCGTCGAACGCGTCTCCCGGCAGTGCCCGGAGGCGCTCGTCGGCATCACCGTCGGGGTGGAGGACGTACCCAACTTCGATCCCTCGTGGGCCCGGGGCCGGGTTCCGCTGGCCTCCGCGGTGGAGGCCAGCGCGGTCCGCCCGGCCCAGGTCGTGCTGTACCGGCGCCCGCTCGAGCACCGCGCGGCCAGCCGGCAGGGCCTGAGGATCCTCGTGTACCGCACCGTCGTCGAGCAGCTGAGCGCGCTCACCGGCCGCAGCGCCGAGGAGATCGACCCCGACGGCGCTGGCTTCGACGACGACTGAGAGCTCACCTGCCTCTGCGGAGGGACCGCTCTCGCGTCTTTCGGGCCGTGCGGCCAGACCGCGTACGGACGTGGGTCCAGGTCGCCGGCTGCCGCCACCGGTCCGTGGACGCGCGCCGCACCGAGCGGCGTCGGTCCGCCCCAGACGGTCTGACGACGGCGACCGGGCGAGACGCAGGTCAGCGACCGGCAGCCGGGTCCTGCACGACGACCGGTGCCGGGCCGGAGGTGTCGGGCGAGACGAGCGGGATGGAGGCCAGCCCGGCGACGTCCCCGTCCGGCTCGGACAGGTCCACCCCGCCGGTGACCGACGAGCCGTCGGGCACCTGGACCACCACGTACGACGAGGTGGGTGAGGTCAACCGCCGCGTGGCGCTTCCTCCCGCGGCGAGCAGGATGTCGCCGGACCGCAGCTCGACGCCCTGCAGGCTGCGGACCGAGAAATGCACGCTGACGTCGCTCGTCGCGGCGTTGGACACGACCAGCTCGGCGTCTGCGTCAGGCGTGGTGGCGACGGCGCTGACGCCGGTCCGCACCAGCGCGGGCGTCGCCGGCTGGACGGCGATGTCGGGCTGCGCGTCGCTGCGGGCGCTCGTCGACACCACCGCCGCCGTGACGGGCTGCTCGCTGGTGAGGGCCACGCCCGAGCCGGTCCCCGCGAGGCCGTCGGCGAGCGCCAGCGTCCCCGAGCTCTGCGGACCCAGCTCGAGCGTCTCGGCCCCGGCCGGGGCGAACGGGCCCTGCAGTCCGAGCACCGACACGGTCACCGTCGTCCGGAGCTCGCCCGGGTTGGTGACGACGAGCTCACGGTCGCCGTCGTCGCCGGGCACGGCGGGGACGACCACGGTGGTGGCGGGTGCGGTCGCGGGCACGACCCAGTCCGCGCCGGCCGCCGAGTCTCCCGCCGTACGGATCCGGCGTGCAGCCGCCGTGACCCGACCCGTCGTCGCCTGGACGGACACCGTCAGCGGCCCTTCGGCGTCGACCAGGCCGGACAGGGAGACCGACCGCGTCGACCGGGCGGGCACGTCGACCCCGGGGCTGCCCGGCACGGCCACCCGGCCGTTCCGGCCGTAGAAGGCGAGGTCGACGGTCGCCTCGGCCTCGTCGGCGTTGCCGAGCACGAGCTCGGTCCGGTCCGACGCGCCGGAGGCGATGCCCGGCAGCCAGGCGGAGGTCGACGGCACCAGGCACGGCGCGGCCTCCAGCCCGGCCTCCGAGCCGTTCGAGGAGCGGCTCAGCACCGCTCCGACCGCCGTCGGGGCGAGCGTGCCGTCGGCCTGCAGCAGCACGGGCGACGACGCCGGGTCCAGCGTGGCGCCGCGGCCCTGGCGGTCGACGCTCACGCCGGTCTGGTCCTGCCCGAGCAGCCCGAGCGTGACGCGACCGGTGGGGTCGTCCGTGCCGGGGTCCGTCGGTCCCGACGCGACCACGACGACGCTGCCGGACTGCGCGTCGGCCGTCGCGCTGGGCAGCGGTGCGAGGGTCGGTGCGGTGCTCGGGGTGGCCTCGGGGATGGGAGCACCCGTGCTCGCCGCTGCGGTCGGGCTGTCGGTCGGGGTCGCGGCCGCGGTCGCGGCCGGGGACAGGCCAGGGCGCAGCGTCGGCACGTCGGTGGAGGTCGCGGTCGCGGTCGCGGTCGCCGACGGGGAGGTCGTGCCCACCGTGGCGCCGGGCGCCGAGGGGGCGACGGCTGCGGGAGAGGTCGGCACCGCGTCCGGCGTCGTGATCCCCGTGGGTGCCCCTGACGTCGTGGCGGTGGCCGTCGGCGCGGTCGTCCCCAGGGTCGACGGGTCCGGGAACAGCGGGGTGGCGGGCGCCGACGGAGCCGGCGCGGTGGGTGAGGCGGGCGACGGAGTGCTGCTCGCGGTCCCGGCCGTCCCGACCGTGCAGACCGCGTCGGCCTGGCCCGCGACCACCGTCAGGGCCTGCCGGGCGTCGGGCTGCTGCGGCCGCAGCAGGGTCCCCGCGACCACCACCAGAGCGAGCACGACCAGCACGGCCACGACCGTGAGGGTGCGGCGTACGGGACCGGGGGCGAGGGTCCGGCGCGCCATCAGCCGACCTCGGACAGGGTCGCCGCACGGCGGGCGGACCGCGCGGGGTCCCGGACGTCGGCACGCCGGATGCCGGGCGCGGCGAAGACCAGGGCGACGAGGAGCACGAGTCCCTGGAACGGCAGGAACCAGGAGGCGGCGCTGCTCAGCCGCCAGACCACGGTCCCGCCGGACGCGGGCACGACGAAGCCCTGCTGCCACCCGTCGACGACCCGGGCCAGGCGGGTCCCGCCCAGCTCGGCCCGCCAGCGGGAGTCGACGGCCTCGCCGATCAGCAGGTGGCGGTCGCCGGTGCCGGGAGGCACCGCGGCGGGCGCACGCGTGACCGGGACCTCGGGGTCGGTGGAGGCCGGGTCGGCCGGGACGACGACCGCGCGGCTGACCGCCGGGTCGAGCTGCCAGACCACCGCCGAACCGTTCCCGCTCGCCGGACCGAGGCCCGGGGTGTTGCCGATGCGGGCACGTTCCTCGTCGTCCGCGCCGCGCACGACCACGTAGCCGACGCCGAGGCGACGCAGCCGCTGGGCCACGTCGGCGTCGGCCGAGCCGGCGGCCAGCCGGGAGGCCGCGTCGGCGACGTCGCTGCGCGCGGCACCCGACCCGCCGAACGTGTAGCCGCGGTCGGCGTCGCCCTGGCGCGAGGCACCCTCCGGGCTGGACAGCACGCTGTAGCCGACGGTGCTGCCGGTCAGCTCGAGCGCCAGCACCCGTGGCTGGGCGTCCGAGCGCATGGCGACGCTCACGTACGGGGGCAGCACGTCGATCTCGCTCCGCTCGACCGGACCCCGGGCACCGGCCCAGAGCCACCACACGGCACCGCCGAGCGTCACGACGGTGACAGCCACACCGGCGAGCACGGCGGCCGGCTGCACCCAGGTGAAGCTGCGCCCCGTCACCTCGCTGGACACGCCGTCGGCGCCGACGGCTCCGGCGACGAGCAGCGCGCCGAAGGTCACGAGGAGCAGCGCACCGACCCACGGCCGGACCTGGGTGTCCAGCGGCGGCACCTCGACGACCAGGCGGGAGGCGACGAGGGCGAGCAGCAGGCTCGCGGCCGCGGTGGTCCAGGCAGAGAGCACGACGCGGTGGGTCGGGCGGCGCACCAGCCCGAGGAGGGCCACGACCCAGACGGTCCCGAAGACCGTCGCGCCGAGCCACAGCGGGGGCAGCCCGGCCCCGAGCCCACGCCCGAGGAGCAGGCCGAGCACGTCGGGCGCCGACCCGGCCCCCTCGAGCGCCGCGTCCGGCCCGACGAGCAACCGTCCGGGCGAGAGGACCAGCGTCGGCCACCACGGCAGCCAGACCAGCAGCGGGAGCCCGACGGCGATCCCGATCCGTCCGACCTTGCGCGGGGTGCGGCGCAGGGCGAGCGCCCCGATCGCCCCGAGCAGGACCGCGAGGACCAGCAGCGCGGGCTGGAAGGCCGAGAGCACGACGAGCACCACACCGGCACCCCAGCCGCCGCGCCAGGCCTCGAACGAGCGGACGCGTCGCACCACGAGGCCGTGGACCCCGACGGCGAGGAGCGGGAGCCCGACGGCGAGGACGCTGACCGCGAGCCGACCCTGGTTGGTCCCCGCCAGCAGCACGGGCAGCAGCGCGTACGTGGCGGAGAACCACAGCCGCACCCGAGGGTCGACCACCAGGCGTGCGGCGACGGGGTAGACGGCGAGCAGCGCGAGCGGGACGACCCCGCAGAGGGCCACGGTGGTGAACCACTCCGGCTGACCGAGGGTGATGGTCGACCCGAGCGCCGTCAGCGCCAACCAGGGCGGGGACGTCTGTCCGGCCGCACCGGCGATCGGGTGCCAGACCGCCGACCACAGGTCGGCGAGGGAGTCGTACGCCGGGAGCAGCGCGGGTGCGGTGAGCGACCCGGACCGCAGGAGGTGTCGCCCGGCGACGAACGCGCCGAGCACCGCCACCCCGAGCAGGATCACGCCGGGACGCAGCCACGGGTGCCGCAGCCCCTCGTCGGCGACGGAGCTGAGCTCGTCGGTGGTCAGCTCGTCGATCGACGCCGAGTCGACCTCGCCGGCGACCGAGACGTAGCGCTCGGACAGGGCGCCCGTGAGCGTCTCGCCGGCGATCCGCAGGCTCGACCACCAGGGCGGCCGGAGCGTACGGACCACCTCGGCGGTCCCCGGTGCAGGGTCGATCGAGGCCGTCCGGCTGCGCAGGGCGTGGAGGCGACCGGGGTGCGCGACGAACGACCAGAGCGCCGCGAGCTCGTCGCGGGACCGGCCGGGAGCCTTGCCGAGCAGGTAGCCGAGCGCCAGGAGCACGCAGCTGACGACGAGCCTCAGCCACACCACGGGCAGGGCGCGGGCGGGGGCGTGCCCGGCGACCACGACCATCCCCAGCAGCCGGTCGAGCGCGCCGGGCCGACGGCCGGCCACCCCCCGGGGTCGCAGACCCGCCCGGCCGACCTGGCGGTGCGTCATCTCGGCGTCGGGGGTGGTGACGATGCGGTAGCCGTTGAGGTGGGCGCGCCAGCCGAACTCGACCCCGTCGCGGAACACCGGCACCGCCGGGTCGAGCCCGTCGAGGTCGCGCCAGACGGCGGTCCGCACGAGCATCCCGCAGGTGGACACGCCGAGGCGCTCCGCGGGCTGGTCGCGCTGACCCTGATCGATCTCACCGCGGTCCAGCAGCAGGTCACGCCGGCCGGTGCCCGAGATCGTGACGCCGACCTCGCTCAGCTGGTGGCTGGTCTGGCGCCGTCGCGGCAGGAGCAGCTTGGGGCCCGTCACGTCGATGTCCTGCTCGACGGCGACGTGGGCGAGCAGCTGGTAGAGGGCGTCGGGGGCCGGCACGGCGTCGTCGTGCAGCAGCCAGAGCCAGCGGCGGTCACGGGCCCAGCCCGGGTGGCGGGCCAGCGCCCTCGAGTCCAGCGCCGCGGTGTCGAAGGTGCCGGTGTCGAAGGTCCCCGTGTCGAAGGTGCCGGTGGCAAAGGTTCCGGTGGAGGTGGACCCGGTGCGGGCGGCACGGTCCTGGCGGAGAGCGGACGCGACGCCCTGCCCGAACCCGTACGTCTTCTTCCCGACGTAGACGGCGTCGACCAGTCCCTCGGCCCGGGCCTGCTCGAGCATGGCGCGGGTGCCGTCGGTGCTGCCGTTGTCGATGGCCACGACCCGCACGGGGCGGACCTCGAGCGCGGCCAGGCCCTCGAGCGTGGCCGGCAGCCAGCGTGCGGCGTCGAAGCAGACGAGGACAGCGGTCACGTGGAACCGGGAGACGTCGACCCGGTCGCCCTCGACCCGCTCGTGCGCCGCCCAGGCCCACGGGTTGTCGTCGACCTCTTCGGCGTGGGCCGGCGGCAGCTCCTGCCAGTCGGTGTCTGCCACCCCGGCCCGGCTCCGTGAGCCCGAGGGCACCCGGCGCGCGCGCTCGGCCATCAAGGACGTGTCTCCTGCGGTTCTCGGGCCCCGCGCAGAGGCCGCAGGCGGGCGGCGCACCGGACCTGCCGGGGGCAGGTTCACGCGAGGGTCACCCGGTCGGGCGACACGTCACTCTACGTGGCGCGCCGCCGCCGAGGATCACGTCGAGGGAGCCGGACGGGTCAGACGACGCGCTTCTTGAGCTTGCGGCGCTCCCGCTCGCTCAGGCCGCCCCAGATGCCGAAGCGCTCGTCGTTGGAGAGCGCGTACTCCAGGCAGTCACCGCGGACGTCGCAGGAGAGGCACACCTTCTTGGCCTCGCGCGTCGACCCGCCCTTCTCGGGGAAGAACGCCTCCGGGTCGGTCTGGGCGCACAACGCCCGCTCCTGCCACCCGAGCAGCCCCTCGTCGGTCTCTTCTTCCTCGACCAGCGCTAACAACTCGTTCACGACCCCGCCTCTCGACCCCGAGCATGTGGACCGGCACCGGACGACTTCGCGGGTCGAGCCGGCCACCGGGACGTCGCCGGCCCGCGGGCTCCTCCTGCTGCCTGGGCACCGGAGAGATCCTCCGCACCGGCGATCGCTTGCGAACAACATACGTGAAATTACATGCCTGTCAATACCTGCGAGGTCGGCAAGAATGCCTCAGCCCGGCGCGCCGGAGGCCTGCGACTGGTGTGACGAACGATACTGGTGGGTCGCATTTCGTCTGACCCCACGGTCGGGTACGGGCGCGTCCGCGCACCGCGCACCGCGCACCGCGCACCGCGCACCGCTCGCGTGCCAGTGCCAGTGCCAGTGCCAGGCGGCGCGCAGCTCCGCGTCGAGCGCGGCGGGCTACGGAGCGGGGTGGGCGGGCGGCTGTGCCGGGTGTCCCGGCTCTGCTGGCTGTGCCGGTCGTGCCGGTCGTGCCGGCTCTGCCGGTCTCGCCCAGCTCGTCTCGTCGGTAGAGCCCCAGCTCTGCGCCGGTGCGCCTCGAGCCGCCTCCCCCGCTGTGCGCCACACGGCCCCCGCCGCCACGTCCTGCGACCAGGACGGCTGCAGCGCCGGGTCGGGGAGCTCCGGGACAGGGAGCTCCGGGACAGGTACGACCTCCGCGGGCACCCCGGTGTCCGCAGCGACCGCGACCGGCGCGCGGTCCGGCCGGGCCAGCACGAGGAGGCCGACGCCGACGACGGCCGGGACGGCCAGGTCGGGCAGCCCCCAGACCAGGCCCCAGCCGGCGACCACCAGGTCGGTGAGGGCGAGGGCCAGGACCGTGGCCAGCAGGGAGACGGCGGTCAGCACCGCGCCCCACACCGCGAGGCGGCGTCGGCTCGGCACCCCGGGGGCGAGGAAGCACCAGGCGACCAGGACGCCGACGAGCACGGTGAGGGCACCGTCGCTCCCGTTCGGCGCCAGCCGGGCCGCGGCCACCGCCTGCGAACCACCCGCGGTCCCGAGCTCCGAGAGCCCGAGCAGCACCCGGGCCACGGCGACGAAGGTCAGCGCGGCGAGAGCGATGGCGGCGAGCGGTGCCCGCAGCGCGGTCAGGCGTTCCACGGCTGCAGCGTACGGCGGCCGGCCCCGCGCCGGGTGGAAGACTTCGCGGGTGCAGATCGTGGTGCTGGCCGGGGGCGTGGGCGGATCCCGGTTCACGGCAGGTGTCCGCCGCGCGTATCCCGACGCGACCGTGACGATCATCGGGAACACCGCCGACGACATCACCATCCACGGCCTGCGGGTGTGCCCCGACCTGGACACGCTGATGTACACCCTCGGCGGTGGTGGGGACTCCGTCCGCGGCTGGGGCCGGCTCGACGAGAGCTGGCGCGCGGTCGAGGAGCTGCGGGCCTACGGCATGGAGCCCACCTGGTTCGGCCTCGGGGACCGCGACCTCGGCACCCACCTCGTCCGGACCCAGCTGCTCGCCGCCGGGGTGCCGCTGTCGGAGGTGACCGCGCGGCTGTGCGCCCGCTGGTGGGCCCACGACCCCGGCCTGAGGCTCGTGCCGATGAGCGACGACCCCGTCGAGACGTACGTGGACATCGTGGACCCCGACGCGCCTGGCGGACGGCGGTCCGTGCACTTCCAGGAGTACTGGGTCCGCCTGCACGCGGAGCCGGAGGCGCTGGCGATCACGCAGGTGGGCATCGAGGCGGCCCGTCCCGCACCCGGGGTGGAGGACGCGATCGCCACGGCCGACCTCGTGCTCGTGGGGCCCAGCAACCCGGTCGTGTCGATCGGCCCGATCCTCGGCGTGCCCGGGATCCGTACGGCGCTGCGGGCCGCAGCGGCCCCGGTCATCGGCTTCTCGGGGATCCTGCACGGGGCCCCGGTGCTCGGCATGGCCCACCGGCTGCTGCCGACGATCGGCGTCGCGGTGGACGCGGCGGCCGTCGGGCGGCACTACGGGGCCCGGACGCGCGACGGCGTGCTCGACGCCTGGGTGCTCGACACGGGCGACGCCGCGTCGGCGGACGGGCTCGAGGCCGACGGCCTGAGCCCGCTGGTGGGCGACCTGCTGATGAGCACGCCCGACGCGACGGCCGCGTTCGTCCTCGCTGCGGCGGCCCAGGTCGCTCCGTGACCGACGACGTCGGGGGCCGCGTGTCCCTGGACGTGGTGGGGATCGCCGGCATCGGGGAGGTCGTCGCCGGGGACGACCTGGCGACGGTGATCGTCGACGCCGTGGCGACCGACGCCGCCGGCCCGCTGCGTGACGGCGACATCCTCGTCGTGACGTCGAAGATCGTGAGCAAGAGCGAGGGCCGCGCGGTGCCGGCCGCGGAGCGCGAGGCCGCGATCCGCGATGCGGCGGTGCACACCCTGGCCCGCCGCGGCCCGACCCGCATCGTCCGGACCCGGATCGGGCTGGTGCTCGCCGCGGCCGGGGTCGACAACTCCAACGTCGAGCCGGGCGAGGTGCTCCTGCTGCCGGTCGACCCCGACGCCAGCGCCGCCCGGCTGAGGGCCGCGATCCGCGAACGGACCGGGGTCTCGGTGGGCGTCGTCGTGTCGGACACGCTGGGCCGGGCCTGGCGGATGGGCCAGACCGACGTGGCGATCGGGGCGGCGGGCGTCCGGGTGGTCGAGGACTACGCCGGTCGGCGCGACACGTACGGCAACGACCTGCAGGTCACGGCGGTGGCCCTGGCCGACGAGCTGGCCTCGGCTGCGGACCTGGTCAAGACCAAGCTGGCCGGTCGCCCGGTCGCCCTGGTCCGCGGCCTGGCCCACCTGGTGGGCGACGAGGAGGGGACCGCGCGCGAGCTGGCCCGCCCGGCGGCGCAGGACATGTTCTCCCACGGCGCCCAGGAGGCCGTCCTCGCCGCGGTGCTGGTCGCCGTCGGCCAGCCGGAGCGCTACGAGGCGCTGCTCGACCTCCCCCGTCCCGAACGGGGCTCCGCTCTGCTCGCCGGGCCTGCGGCACCACGCCTCGACCCCGGCGCGGCGGCCCTCGTCGAGCGGCTGCTGACCGCGAACCTCACCGGCGACGAGCGCTGACCCTCCGCGCGGAGCCCTGAGCACAGCCCGGCCGTCTAGAGTCTGAGGTCCGCGGTGCACCCCCGCCACCGCACCCGGGCCTCGGCCCGTCCCCCCCGCGAGCCCACCTCGCCCGCCGCTCGAGGAGCACCCGTTGTGACCCACGCCCCGATGCCGAAGCCGTCGGCCGGCCGTTTGGACGGTCAGGGCGCCGGCCCGAAGAGCGGAGGTGCCGGGGGCGGGAAGGGTGCCGGCGGCAACCGTCGTGATCGGCTCGCCTCGTTCGAGAAGGCCCGCAAGTCCGAGCAGCGGCGCCGCACGATCCTGCTGCTGACGGTCTGCATCATCGTCGCGGCCGGCCTGCTCGCCTATCCCGTCTACCTCGTCGCCAAGGACTCCAAGGCGACCGCCGCAGGCCTGGCCGCCATCGGCGCTCCCCTCGCCGACGCGGGCTGCGACCCGGTCGCGGAGAACGCCGCCACCGGCAACCAGGACCACGTCGCCGAGGGCACGAAGGTCTCGTACGCGCAGTCCCCGCCCGACTCCGGCGCGCACTACCCCTCGCCGGCCACGTTCACCCGGCACTTCTACAGCGAGGCCGACCGGCCCGCGCTCGAGACGCTGGTCCACAACCTCGAGCACGGCTACACGCTGGCCTGGTACCGCGCCGACGCACCGGCCGATGAGATCGCCGCCCTGCGCTCGGCCGCCGGGACGTTCGGCAGCGAGACCTACGACCCCTCGCAGAAGTTCATCGCGGCCCCGTACACGACCGCGGACGGGACGTTCCCGGACGGCAAGGACGTCGTCCTCTCCCGCTGGACGGCCAGCCCGGACAACCCCGGCGACCAGACCCAGCAGAAGGGCGTCCGGCAGAGCTGCGCCAAGGTCAGCGGCCCGGCCATCTCCGACTTCATGGCCAAGTACCCGGTCGCGAGCTCGCCGGAGCCGAACGGCGCGTAGCTTCTGTCTCCGCTTCGCTCCGACGCGGCGCACACCTTCTGTCTCCGCTTCGCTCCGACGCGGTCGGCGCTCGGGCCCGCTGCCTTCCTTCCTCCTCGTGACGTCGCCAGCTGCTCGTCCGCCCGAAAGGTCGGTCGGCAGGGCGACGCCACGCTCCGGTCGTCCAGGCAGCGGCGCGCCGACCGGCGGAAGTCGGGCGACAAGCCCTGGTGACAGGGGCGATCTCGCCAGGTCGCGCGCGCACCCAGTTCTCGCTATCCGCGTCGGAGCAAGGGCAGGGTCAGGCGTACGAGGTGCCCAGCTGAGCGGTGACGGTGGCGAGGAGCTCCTTGATGCGCTCGGCCTCGCTCGTCGGGCAGACGAGGGTGATCTGCGGCGTCTGGACGATCACCATGCCCGAGAGGCCGACGACGGCGACGAGACGGCCGTCCTCGGACTGGTTGATCACGACGTTGTCGCGTGCGTCGACCAGGACGCTGACTCCCTGGACGGCGTTCCCGCTCTCGTCCTGGGGCAGGTGCTCGCCCAGCGCGGCGAAGCCACCGACGTCGTGCCAGCTGACCGGCAGCCGGACGGCGACGACGCGCGCGCTCCCCTGGCCCCGCGACACGGGCTCCATCACCGCGTAGTCGACGCTGATCTTCAGCAGGCCCGGGTAGATCTCCGCGAGCCGCTCGGGCGAGCCGGCCAGCGTCACGAGCTGCGCGTACGTCTCCGGCTGGAGGGTCTCGACCTGGCGCAGCAGGGTGCTCGCGCGCCAGACGAACATCCCCGAGTTCCACCAGTAGCGGCCCGAGGCCAGGTAGTGCTCGGCGGTGGCCCGGTCGGGCTTCTCCCGGAACGCGTGCACGGAGCAGACGTCCGGGTGCCCGGGCAGCGCCTCGCCACGTTCCAGGTAGCCGTAGCCGGTGTGGGGCGAGGTCGGCACCACCCCGAACGTGACCAGCACGTCGGGGGACTCCTCGGCGACCGTGAAGCCCTCCTCGAGCGCGGCGTGGAAGGCCTCGACCGGGTTCATGATCTGGTCTGCGGTGACGACCGCGATGATCGCCTCGGGGTCCCGGGCGGCGAGGACCGCCGCGGGCCAGGCGACGGCGTTGAGGGAGTCGCGACCCTCGGGCTCGCCGAGGACGTTCGCCGCGGGCAGCTCGGGCAGGTCGGCCGCCACGGTGGAGGCGTAGTCGCGGCCGGTGCAGACGAGGATGTTCTCGGCCGGCACCAGCCCCTCGACCCGCTCGTACGCGAGGCGCAGCAGGCTCTTGCCGCCGACGACCTTGAGGAGCTGCTTGGGCATGTCCTGGCGGGACAAGGGCCACAGCCGCTTGCCGGACCCGCCGGCCACGATCAACACGTAACGCATGTCAGGAGGCTAGGGGAACAGAGCCCTCGACGGGCACGAACGTGGGTCTTGGAGCGTCGGACGCCGTCTGGGTACGCTCCGCTCGTGCCCCTGATCGCCGAGCTCCTCGCCCGCCGGGTCCGCTCTGCCGGGTCCGCACCGCTGGTGACCTACTACGACACCGACGCGGGCACGCGGACCGAGCTGTCGGGCACGACGTTCGCGAACTGGGTCGCGAAGACGAGCAACCTGCTGACCGACGAGCTGCTGCTCGCGCCCGGCGCCTCCGTGGAGCTCATCGTCGCGGAACGCCACCCCGGGCACTGGATGACGCTGGTCTGGGCCCTCGCCTGCTGGCAGACCGGGGCGGTCGTCACCCTCGGCCGACCCGACGAGGCCGCTCTCGTGGTGTCCGGGCCCGACTACGCCGACGTCGACCCCGGGTCGGCCGAGCTGGTGGCGTGCTCGCTGCACCCCCTCGGCCTCGGGCTCGGGCCACCCGTGCCGTCGCACGTCGTGGACTACGCCACCGAGGTCCGCGGTCAGCCCGACGTGTGGAACGTCGTGCCCGTGCCGTCGGACGCCCCTGCCTGGCACGACCCCGAGCACGAGCTGGACCAGACCGGGCTCCTCCTCGGCGGGCCGGGCACGCCTCGGCGCCTGCTCGTCCGCACCGGTGACCCGTGGGCGACCGTGCGCGACGCCATCGTCGTCCCGCTCCGCGACGGGGGCTCGTCGGTGGTCCTGGCCGGGACCACCGACGAGCAGCGCGTCGAGCAGATCGGCCTGGCCGAGCGGGTGGACGCCGTCGTCAGCGACTGAGGTCCAGGCTGAGCCCGGCCGAGCTAGGCGGTGGTGTCGCCAGCCAAGCCCTGCTGGGCCCGGGTCACGGCCTCCGAGGTCCCTTCCGGTGGTGCGTCGGTCGCCGGTGGCACGTCGTCCTCGGCGAAGCCCGACACCCCCGCGGCGACCCGGTCCTCCTCCACGAGACGCTCGAGCGCGTCGTCGTCCTCCTGGATCGGCATCCCGCCGTGGACCCGGCGGTCGTGGTGCAGACCCCTGTCCTCCTCGGGCTCCAGCACGTCGTCGAACGGTTCCGGCACGGGTCCTCCTCGATGGGGCTGCGTGAGGCTCCGAACGTAACCGACCCGCCGACGGCCTGTGCGCGCACCCCGGGCGAGACTGGGGCCATGCCGTACGACCGCGTGCTCGCCGACCGGATCCGGATGGTGCTGGCCGAGGAGCTGCTCGGGGGTGAGCTCGACGACGACCTCGGAGACCTCGGCCTCGTCGAGGAGAAGCGCATGTTCGGCGGGCTCGGCTTCATGGTCGCCGGCCACCTGGCCGTCTGCGCCGGCTCGGCGGCCGACCTGATGGTCCGCGTGGACCCCGCCGACATCGAGGCCCTGTGCGCCGACGACGGCGTCGAGCCCATGGCCATGGCCGGACGCACCTCGAAGAGCTGGATCCACGTCGCTCCCGAGGCACTGGACGACGAGTCCCTCACCGCCTGGGTCGCCCGGGGCGTCACCGCCGCCCGCAACGCACCCAGGAGGTAGAGCCGAGCGGCGGCCCGGGGCAGACCACCACGAGCTCCGGAGCAGCGCTTCGACCACCACTAGATCGTGCGCCGACGTCTGGACGACCGGAGGAGGAAGCCCCGCGGCTCCCACCCACCCGACGCCTTCCTCGCGGTGCTTCCGAGGGAGGGAGGAAGACGTCGGGTCCGAGCACGATCTGCGTCCGAGCGGAGCGAGGACAAAAGACGCGAGCGAAGCGGAGACAGAATTACTGGTTCTGCGGGAACCCCAGGTTGATCCCGCCGTGGCTCGGGTCGAGCCAGCGGGAGGTGACGACCTTGCCGCGGGTGAAGAAGTGCACGCCCTCGACGCCGTGGGCGTGGGTGTCGCCGAACAGCGAGTTCTTCCAGCCGCCGAACGAGTAGTAGGCCATCGGCACCGGGACCGGCACGTTGATGCCGATCATGCCGACCTTGACCTCGTTCTGGAACTGCCGGGCCGCGCCCCCGTCGTTGGTGAAGATCGCGGTGCCGTTGCCGTACGGGTTGTCGTTGATCAGCTGCACGCCCTCGGCGTAGCTGTCGACGCGGACCACCGAGAGCACCGGGCCGAAGATCTCGTCGGTGTAGATGCTCATGTCGGTCGTCACGTGGTCGAACAGTGTCGGGCCGACGAAGAACCCGCTGCCGTCAGCGTCGACCTCGGGGTCGCGCCCGTCGACGACGACCGTCGCCCCGGCCGCCTCGCCGGCGTCGATGTAGCCCGAGACGCGCTCCTGGGAGGCGGAGGTGACCAGCGGGCCCATGTCGCAGCCGCGGGTGCCGTCGCCGGTCCGCAGACCGACCGTGCGCTCGCGGATCTTGTCCACGAGGGTGTCGGCGATGTCACCGACGGCGAGCACGGCGGAGATCGCCATGCACCGCTCCCCCGCCGAGCCGTAGCCGGCGTTGACCGCCTGGTCGGCGGCGAGGTCGAGGTCGGCGTCCGGCAGCACGAGCATGTGGTTCTTGGCCCCGCCGAGCGCCTGCACGCGCTTGCCGTGCGTGGTGCCGGTCTCGTAGACGTAGCGGGCGATCGGGGTCGAGCCGACGAAGCTGATCGACTGCACCTCCGGGTGGGTCAGCAGGCCGTCGACGGCGACCTTGTCCCCGTTGAGGACGTTGAACACGCCGTCCGGCAGACCGGCCTCCTTCCACAGCTGCGCCATGAACAGCGCGGCCGTCGGAACCTTCTCGCTCGGCTTCAGCACCACGGTGTTGCCCGCGGCGATGGCGAGCGGGAAGAACCACATCGGCACCATCGCCGGGAAGTTGAACGGCGAGATGATCCCCACGACGCCGAGCGGCTGGCGGACCGAGTGCACGTCGACCCGGGTCGAGGCGTTCTCGGTGAAGGCGCCCTTCATCAGGTGCGGGATCCCGCACGCGAACTCGACGACCTCCTGGCCGCGCGCCACCTCGCCACGCGCGTCGGAGAGCACCTTGCCGTGCTCGCTGGTGATGATCGCGGCCAGCTCGTCGGCGCGGGCGTTCAGCAGCTCGCGGAACGCGAACAGGACCTGGACCCGGCGGGCCAGCGAGGTGTCGCGCCACCCCGGGAACGCGGCGGCGGCGCCGGCCACGACCGCCGTCACGTCGTCCTCGGAGGCCAGGGCCAGCTGGGCGCTGACCTCGCCGGTCGCCGGGTTGGTCACGTCGCTGAAGCGGCCGCCGGTGCCCTCGAAGGTCTTGCCGTTCAGCCAGTGGTGGAGTGTGGTGGCCATTGCAGAGGTTTCCTTGCCTGTGTCGTCGGGTCGCTGGTCAAGTCGCTGGTCAAGAGGTGAGGCTGGCAGCCTGGTCGGCGCCGAAGTGCTTGTCCACCAGGGCGACGGCGGCGTCGCGCTGGCGCTCGGAGATCGCGCGCGCGTCCTCCTCGAAGCCGAAGACGCAGCTGCTGACCACGCCGTCGAAGCCGACGGAGGCGAGTGCTGCGAAGACCTCGTCGTGGTCGACGTCGCCGCGGCCGACCTCCATGTGCTGGTGCACCCGGACGGGGTTGCCGGGCGGGTTGGTGATGTAGCGCAGACCGTGCGAGGCCGTGTGGTCGAACGCGTCGGCGAGGTGCACGTACTGCACCTTGTCGCCAGCCGCCGCGATGATCTCGGCGGGCGCGTGCCCCTGGTGGAACGTGTGCGGGGTGCAGTAGAGGAAGCCGACCCCCTCGCGGTTCAGTCCCAGGATCATGCCGACCGCGTCGAGGCCGTCCTCGATGAAGTCGTCGGGGTGCGGCTCGAGGACCAGCTGCACGCCCTCGCGCTCGAGGACCGGCAGCAGCTCGTCCATCGAGCGCAGGAACATCGCCTCCGCCGTCTCCGGGTCCTCGGGGCGCCCGTTGAACTCGGAGTTGAGGATCTCCACGCCGAGGTCGACGGCGATCTGGATCGCCCGCCGCCACGACCGTACGGCCGCCTGGCGCTGGTCCTCGCTCGGGCCGGACCAGCGGTTCAGCGGGATGATCGACGCGATGCCGACGCCGGCGTCCGCGGCCGTCTTCTTCAGCCTGCGCACGCCGGCGTCGTCGATCCGGGGGTGCCGGAAGAACGGGATGAAGTCGTCCTTGGGCGACAGCTCGATCCAGGAGTAGCCCAAGCCTGCAGCGACGTCGGGCAGCTCGAAGACGCTGGCCTCCGCGAAGAACATCTGCGGGTCGAGGGCCAGCTTCACGGCCGGTCCCCGATCAGGTCGGGGGCGGTGATCCCGGGGGCCGGTTCGCCGGACCCACCCGGCGCGCCGTCGGAGGCCGTCGACAGCGTCACCTCGGGGTCTCCCCCGATCAGGTCGGGTGCGGTGATCCCTGGCTCCGGCAGCGGCGTACCCACGGCGCCGGAAGAGCCTGCGGCCTGCGGACGAGGCTGCAGGACGACCGGCACCTTCTCCCCGGTCCGCACGGCCTGGACCCCGGCCTCGCACACCGCGACGGCGGCGTAGCCGTCCCACACGCCCGGGCCGTCGATGGTGCCCTGCCGGGCGGCCGCGACCCAGCGCTGCAGCTCGGTGTCGTACGCCTGGCCGAACCGCTCGACGAAGCCGGGCGTGATGGTCCCGCCCCGCCGGCCGTCCGTGCTCGACCGCACGAGGTTGGTGTCGAGCCCGATCATCGCGCTGCCGGTCTCGCCGACGACCTCCGTACGGACCTCGTACGCGACCCCGCTCCGGACGTAGATCTCGTCGGTGACGAGGCGGCCCGACGTGGTCTCGAAGACCACGACCATCGGGTCGCTCGTGCCCTCCGGGGCGCTCGAGGTCGCGACGCCGCGCAGCACCTGCACCGAGGTGATCTCCTCGTCGAGCAGGAACCGGCTGACGTCGACCTCGTGGACCACGGAGTCGCGGATCATGAACTCGGAGTTGAAGTGCTCGGGGACGGTCGGGTTGCGGTGGGTGCAGTGCACGAGCAGCGGGTTGCCGAGGCCGCCGGAGGTGATCAGCTCCTTCAACGCCACGTACTCGGCGTCGAAGCGGCGCATGAAGCCGAGCTGGACCAGCGGCCGCTCGAGCCCCGCCTCGGCCTGCACCAGCGCGTAGGCCGAGGCCTCGTCGGTGGTCAGCGGCTTCTCGCACAGCACCGGCTTGCCGGCGTCCAGGCAGGCCTGGACCTGACCGGCGTGAGCCGCCCCGGGCGTCGCGATCAGGACCGCGTCGACCTCGGGGTCGGCGATGGCCTCGAACGGGTCAGCGACGACGCGGGCCCCGACCCGGGCGGCGACCTCCGCCGCTTTGTCGGGCGCGAAGTCGTTGATGACGACCACCTGCGCACCCTTGATCCGGGTCGCGAGCGCGTCCGCGTGGAATGCACCCATCATGCCGACGCCCAGGACGGCGACTCTCAGATCGGGCCGCAGGTCGCTCATGCGCGCTGCCCCAGGTTGATGTCGGCCCCGCTGCAGGACTGCAGGTAGGTGCGGGTCCGCTTGGCGATCGGCAGCGGCAGGTCGGGCGGGCACGGGTAGAGGTCGTGCTCCACGATGCCCATGATCGGTCTCCCGAGCGCCGCGAGCGCGTCGAGCACCGGCGGCATGTCCGGCACGCCCAGGGGCGGCTCGGTCATCGCGCCCATCCGGACGGCCTCGGGCCACACGATGTTCTTGTCGCGGACGACCTCCATGATCTCGGGGTTGACCTGCTTGAGGTGCACGTAGCCGATGCGTTCGGGGTACTTCGTGATCAGCTCGACGGGGTCCCCGCCGTAGTAGGCGACGTGCCCGGTGTCCAGGCAGAGGTTCACGTAGTCGGGGTTCGTCGCCTCGAGGAACCGCTCGATGTCGGGCTGGTAGCCGACGTGGCTCTCGGCATGGCTGTGGAACTGCACCTTGAGCCCGTACTCCTCGAGGATCCGCCGGCCGAGCTCGTCGGTCTGGCTCGTCAGGAGCTGCCACTGCTCGTCGGTGAGCGTGGAGGGCTCGAGGTCGGCGCCCGTCTTCTCGTCGCGGTACATCGCGGGGATGACCACGATGTGCTCGCCGCCGACCGCCCTGGTCAGCGCGGCGACGTCGGTGACCTGCTTCCAGACGGCGTCCCACGAGTCCGGCTGGTGGAGCCCGGAGAACACCGTCCCGGCCAGCACGGTCAGGCCGTGCGCCTCCAGGGCGTCCGAGAGCTCGCGCGGGTCCGACGGCAGGTAGCCGTACGGACCGAGCTCGATGGCCTCGTAGCCGGCGTCGACCACCTCACGGAGGAAGACGTCGGCCGAGACCTGATCGGGGTCGCTGGGGAACCAGACCCCCCAGGAGTCGGGGGCGGTACCGATGGTCAGCTTGCCAGGCACTGAGGTGGTGCTCCTTCTGCGTCGGAGGTGCGGTGCGGCGGGGTCAGGACGTGCGGGGCGGGGTGAGGAACAGCCGCTGCCGGGCCTTGTGCTCCTCGTACGTGACCCGGGCCTGCTGGGTGGACTCGAGCGTCGAGGTGGCGCTCACCGGCACGTCCCACCACGACTCCGACGAGGGCCCGTCGGCGAAGGGGTCGGTCTCCACGTAGATCACGACGGGATCCGTGCCGGCCTTGGCGACCTTGATGGCGTCGCCCAGCTCGGCGACGGTCGACACCTTGATCACCTCGAGCCCGAAGCTCGCGGCGTTGGCCGCGAGGTCGAGCGGAAGGAAGTCGCCGTCCAGGCGGCCGCTGTCGCCGCGGTAGCGGTAGCGCGTGCCGAAGCGTTGCGAGCCGAGCGACTCCGACAGCGCCCCGATCGAGGCGTAGCCGTGGTTCTGCACGAGGACCGTGATGATCTTGACGTGCTCCTGCACGGCGGTGGCCAGCTCGGTGGCCATCATCAGGTAGGAGCCGTCACCGACCATGACGAACACGTCGCGGTCCGGGCAGGCCATCGCGACGCCGAGGCCGCCGGCGACCTCGTAGCCCATGCACGAGTAGCCGTACTCGACGTGGTAGCCCTTCGGGTCGCGCGTGCGCCACAGCTTGTGCAGGTCGCCCGGCATCGAGCCGGCCGCGCAGACCACGACGTCGCGCGGGTCGGAGTGCTCGTTGACCGCACCGATCACCTCGTTCTGGGTGAGCAGCCCGTGCTCGTGGGCGTACGCCGCCCGCCCGGCCTCGCTGTCCTCGCCCGGCTCGCCCTCTCCGGGGTCGTAGACCTCGGCGACCGTCGCCTCCCACTCCGCATCGAGCGCGGTGTAGCGGTCGACGTAGGCCTGGTCGACGTGGTGCCCGGCCAGCAGCCCGGTCAGCGCGGTCAGCGTCTCGCGGGCGTCGGCGACGACCGAGAGCCCGGACTGCTTGACCGCGTCGATGCCGGCGACGTTGATGTTGACGAACGCGACGTCGGGGTCGGCGAACGCCGTCCGGCTCGCGGTGGTGAAGTCGGAGTAGCGGGTGCCGATCCCGATCACCAGGTCCGCCTCCGCGGCGATCGCGTTGGAGGCCGTCGTACCGGTCGAGCCGATGGCGCCGAGGCACTGCGGGTGGTCGTAGACGAGCGTGCCCTTGCCGGCCTGGGTCTGCCCGACCGGGATGCCCGTGGCCTCGCAGAACGCGGCGAGCGCCTCGACGGCACCGGAGTAGTGGACACCGCCACCGGCCACGACCAGCGGCCGCTTCGCTGCCCGGATGACCTCGACCGCCCGGGCCAGCACCCGGGCCTCGGGCAGCGGCCGGGCGATGTGCCAGACCCGCCGCTCGAAGAGCTCGACGGGCCAGTCGTACTCCTGCACCTGCACGTCCTGGGGGAAGCAGACCGTCACCGCCCCGGTGGTCGCCGGGTCGGTCAGCACGCGCATCGCGCCCATCAGGGCCGGGACGAGCTGCTCGGGGCGCCAGACCCGGTCGAAGTAGCTCGAGACGGGCCGGAACGCGTCGTTCACGGTCACGTCACCGGCGTACGGCTGCTCCAGCTCCTGCAGCAGCGGTGAGGCCGACCGGTCGGCGAACGTGTCCGCCGGCAGCAGCAGCACGGGCAGCCGGTTGATCGTGGCGAGCGCCGCACCGGTCAGCATGTTGGTCGCGCCGGGGCCGACGCTGGTCGACACGACCCAGGTCTGACGGCGTTCCTTCATGCGGGCGTAGGCGACGGCGGTGTGGACCATCGCCTGCTCGTTGCGACCGAGCACGTACGGCAGCAGCTCCGGCTCCTCGAGCTCGGCCTGCAGCAGCGCCTGGCCGATGCCGGCCACGTTCCCGTGGCCGAAGATGCCGAGGCACCCGGCGAAGAGCTTCTGCTCCACACCGTCGGACTCGCTGTGCTGGGCGCCGAGGAAGTTGATCGTCGCCTGCGCGACGGTGAGCCGCACCGTCTTGACGGGGGGGCTCGGGGGGGTCGTCCCCCCCGGCGATGACGCCGTGGTTCCGCTCATCAGGAGCCCTCTCCGGTCAGTCGGGGGTCGACCTCCTGGTCCGCCCAGGTGGCACGGATCCAGGTCTGGTCGGGGTGGTCGGTGATCAGCCAGGCGCGCTCGCCGCCGTCGGCGGTCTGTCCAGGACGAGGGGGTCCGGCCATCACGTTCAGGTAGTACATGGTGTGCCCGGGCGCGGCGACGGCCGGGCCGTGCCAGCCGTACGGGACGAGCACGACGTCCCGGTCGTGCACCTCCTCGGTCACCTCGATGGGGTGGCCGGGCGAGGACGAGGTCCGCATGAGGCCGAGGCCGGGCTGGCCCTGCGGGCCGGCGGCGATCTCGAAGTAGTAGATCTCCTCCAGCGCGCTCTCGGTCGCGGTGGCCTCGTCGTGCTTGTGCGCGGGGTAGGACGACCAGTTGCCGCCCGGGGTGACGACCTCGCAGGCGATGATCGCGCCGGCGTCGAGGTTGTCCGGGGTGCCGAAGTTCCGGACCTGCCGGCTCGACCGCCCGGCCCCGCGCAGCTCGACCGGCACGTCCGCGGCGGCACCGTGCCGGACCGGCAGGCGCCGCGATCGCTGAGCAGCGTGGCGGTGGTCCCCGGCGGGAGGTAGGCGAAGTCGGTCGGGCCGGCGAAGACGTCGACGCGCCCGGCCAGGTCGAGGTGGCTGCCGTCGGCCTCGACCGCGACCGCGCCGCTGAGCGGCACGACGACGACCTCGTCGGACCCGGTGGCGAACCGGTGCTCCTCGGCCGCCGCCAGCGTCACGACGCGCAGCCCCGAGTAGCCCCAGCCAGCCGACTCCGGCGTCACCACGACGTCGTAGCCGTCGGCCGCCGCCGACCCGGCGGGCAGGTGGTAGACCGACGTCACCGGACCAGCCCCACCGCGGTGTCGACGGCGTTGGCCACGTCGTCGTCGGCCGGGTAGAGCATCGTCCGGCCGAGCACCAGCCCACGGACCGACGGCAGCGCGAGCGCCGCAGACCAGGACGCGTACGTCTCGTCGGGCGCGCTCTCGGGGTCGCCGCCCAGCAGCAGGGTCGGCAGCGTGGTCGACGCCATCACGCGTTCCATCTCGGGCACGACCGGCAGCTTCATCCAGGTGTACGCGCTGGACGCACCCAGCCCGGAGGCGATCGCCACGGACTTGATCACCGCGTCCGCCGTCAGGTCGTTGACGACCTTGGTGCCGTGCTTGGTCGGCACCCGGCGCGAGATGAACGGCTCGACCATGGCGATCAGCCGGGCCCGGTTGAGCTCGGTGACGGCCTGCCCGCAGCGCTCGAGCGTCGCGACCGTGGTGGGATCGTCGAGGTCGATCCGAGTGAGCATCTTGGCCCCGTCGAAGCGGGCCTCGACCGCCCCCCGCACGTCGTAGCCGGTGTTGCGGTCGTCCATCTCGAAGACGGAGCCCTGCAGCCCGCCGCGGTTCATCGAGGCGAAGACGAGCTTGCCCTCGAGCGCACCCAGCAGCAGCAGGTCCTCCGCGATGTCGGCCGTGGCGAGCAGCCCGTCCACCCCGGGCCGGGCGAGGGCCGTGGCCAGGCGCTCCAGGAGGTCGATCCGGTCGGCCATCGCGTGCTTGCGGCCGGAGGCGCCCAGCGCCCCGCGGGCCGGGTGGTCGCAGGCGACGATCATCAGCTTGCCGTCGGCCCCGAAGACGTCGCGGCGCTCGCGGTTCGCCAGCAGCTCCGCGATCCGCTGCGGCTCCCTGGCCCGGACCTCGTTGATCTCGGCGACGGAGGACACGAACCGGCCGTCGGAGACGAGGCCGACCGCTGTGGGGCGGTGCACGGTCGGGGTCGAGACGGCCGTCATCGGCCGGACCCGGCGAAGTGAGAGGCCAGCGAGTCGGCCAGCCGCTCGTTCGGGTCGCCGCCGGCCAGGAGCGTCTCGATCTCCTCCTGCGTCGGCATGGCGGTCGAGCACTCGAGCCGGGAGGCCACGATGGCCCCGGCCGCGTTGGCGTGGCGCAGCACCTGCTCCAGCGGCCAGCCCTCGAGCAGCCCGTGGCACAGCGACCCGCCGAACGAGTCGCCGGCGCCGAGGCCGTTCAGGGTCTGGACGGGGATCGGGGGCGACACGACGCGCTCGCCCGAGCGGGTCTTGGCGAGCACCCCCTTGGCACCCTGCTTGACCACCGCGAGCTCGACGCCCGCCGCGAGCAGCGCGTCGGCCGCGCGCTCGGGGTCGGTCTCGCCCACCGCGACCTCGCACTCCTCCCGGTTGCCGACCGCGACGGTGACCTGCGGGAGCACGCGCTGCACCTGCTCGGTCGCGTGCGCAGGCGTCTCCCAGAACATCGGCCGGTAGTCCAGGTCGAGCACCGTGAAGGGCCGACGCGCGCGGGCCTCGAGCACCGCGAAGTGGCTCTCCCGGCTCGGTTCCTCGCTGAGGCCGGTCACCGAGAGCCACATCAGGTCTGTCCCCCGGACCGCGTCGAAGTCGATGTCGGCCGGGGTGATCTGCAGGTCCGGCGCCGTCGGCTTGCGGTAGAACCAGAGCGGGAAGTCGTCCGGCGGGAAGATCTCGCAGAAGGTGACCGGGGTGGCGTACGTGTGGTTGGTGACCACGTGCTCGTCGCTGACCCCGAGGTCGCGCAGCGCCCGGCGGACGAAGCGGCCGAACGGGTCGTTCCCGACCCCGGTGATGATCGCCGTACGGTGCCCGAAGCGCGCAGCCGCGACGGCCACGTTCGCCGTGGTGCCGCCGAGGTACTTGCCGAACGTCTCGACGTCCTCCAGCCCCACGCCGACCTGGAGGGGGTAGACGTCCACGCCGGCGCGGCCGAAGGTCAGCACCTGCAGCCCGTCCGGGGTCGAGCCTTCCCGGTCGCTGGACGCGGTCGTCTGGCTGGTCATCGCTCTCCTTCGAGTTCCTGACGGACGTGCACGAACCTACGGTCGCCCACCGACACTGTCAATCCTTTGTCCTGACAAACGCGTCCAGATTTCGGTCTCACAGGTCGCCCTCGAGGAACTGGGCACGCCCGAGCCCGAAGGACCAGACGGCGTGGCTGTTCGCCGACACGGTGACCACGAGATCGGTCGGGGCGACGCCGCACTCGCTCCCCAGACGGTCGGCGAGGCGGGCGTAGAGCGCCTCTTCTGCTCGTCGCTGCGGCCCTGCTGGAAGACCTGCACGAGCACCCGGTCGTCGGTCCGCTCGAGGCCGAGACCCGTGTCCGACAGGATCAGGTGGCTGGAGGGGTGCTCGTCGATGACCTGGTAGCGGTCCCGGGGCGGGGCCGCGAACACCTCCTCCAGGACCTCCTGCACCACGTCGACGAGCCGACGGAGCTCGGCGGGCGAGCGCCCCTCGACGACATCGACCCGCACCAGCGGCATGACGGCTCCTGACAAAGTTTGTTAGGACAAACTAGCAGAGCGGTCGAGCGTCAGGCATCCGCAAGAGGCGCCCCGGCCCATCAGCCGTGAGCAGGAGCGGGTCTCGGGCGCCAGACCTCACCCGGAACGCGGCCGACGCAGCCCGACCAGGAACCCGGCCCCCCACGACAGGTGGGTCACCGCGAGCACGAGGGGCAGGCGTACGCGGGCGGCGTCGGACATGGAACGGGACGTGACGGCCGAGCCCGCGACGATCAGCGCCGTGTAGCCGGCGGGGGCCGCCCAGGCCAGCCGGAGCAGGCGGGAGCCCGTCAGCGACCCGGCGAGGCCGAGCAGCGTCCCGGCCGCGATGGCCGCGGTGGCCAGCGGCGGGGCCAGGTAGCGGACGTTCGCCGTGTCGGGGTAGCGGTGGATGACCTCGCGCCGCCACTTGCCGGTGTCGTACATCTGCCTGGCCAGGGCCCGCACCGAGGAACGTGGCCGGTACGTCACCCGCAGCTCGGGAGAGAACCAGATCGTGCGGCCGCTGGCGAGGAGGCGGTGGTTGAGCTCCCAGTCCTGCGCACGGTGCATCGTCTCGTCGAAGCCCCCGACCGCCTGCAGCGCCTCGCGGCGGAAGACCCCCAAGAACACCGTCTCGGCCGGTCCCGCCTCGGACTCGGCGAGGTGGAACGAGCTGCCGCCGAGGCCGAGCTTGGTCGTGTACGCCGCCGCGACCGCCTCCTCGAACGGGGTGGAGCCCTGGGCGTCCATCACGCCGCCGACGTTCGCCGCGCCGGTCTCGGCCAGCAGCTCGACGGCACGTCTGATGTAGCCGTCGGTCAGCATCCCGTGGCCGTCCACCCGCACGATCACCTCGTGGCGAGCCGCGGCGACCCCGAGGTTGAGCGCGTGCGGGGTCCGGGAGGCGGGGTTGTCGACGACCCGGACCCGCGGGTCGACGGTGGCCAGCTGGTCCGCGATCGCCCGGGTCGCGTCCCGGCTCCGGCCGACCGCGAGGACGACCTCGAGCTCGCCCGGGTAGTCCTGGGTCAGCACCCCGGACACCGCCGCGTCGAGATGGCGCTCCTCGTTGAGCACCGGCATCACCACGGTCACGCCGGGCCAGTCGGTGCTCACGCGGACATCCTGGCGTACGGCTGCATCAGGGTCAGGCAGAGCAGACCTTGGAGAGGTTGCTGGTGTCCACGCCCTTCTTCGCCGGGTCCGAGGAGCTCGAGCCACTCGATGACTTCTTGGGCTTGGCGCTGGCCGGGGCGTTGCCCGCAGGCACGGCGGTCGCGGACGGCTTCGGTGCGTCCATCGCCTCCGACTTGGCGATCTGGTCGGTGATGGCGGCGCGGATCTTGCCGAAGTCGGGGTTGGCCGGAGACTTCAGCAGCGGCGGGACGATGGCCAGGCTCCCGACCGGCTTGGTCTTGGCCTTCTGCGCCAGGTCGAGCATGGTCGAGACCTGCGAGGACGGGACGTCCGTGGCGACGATCTCCTTGCTCGCGCTGGCGATGCCGTTGAACTTGGTCAGCACCGTCACCGGGTCGAGCTGGTTGAGCATCGCGTTCATCACGCACTTCTGCCGCACGATCCGGTCCCAGTCGCTGGAGTCCGAGCGCGACCGGGCGAACCAGAGGGCGTCCTTGCCGTCGAGGTGCCGGTTCTTGCCCGCCTCGACGTAGCCGTAGATCGGGTGCGTGGGCCCGCCCCCGATGGGGACGCGACGGTAGACGTCCATCGTGATGCCGCCGAGCGCGTCCACGAGGTCCTCGAAGCCCTTGAGGTCGATCAGCGACCAGTAGTTGATCGTCAGCCCGGTGACGCCCTCGATGGCCTCCTTGGTGGCCTGGGCGCCCGGGTTCTTCACGTGCGGGTAGAGCTCCTTGTGGCCCATCGCGTACGTGTAGACGGCGTTGAGCATGCAGACGTCGTTGGGGCAGTCGAAGCCCTTGGGGAACTTCTTGTGCATCGGCGAGGAGGCCGGGAACGGGGCCTTCTCCAGGTTGCGCGGGAGGCTGATGAGCACCGTGCGACCGGTGGCCTCGTCGACGCTGGCCACGGTCATGCTGTCGGGACGCAGCCCCGTCCGGTCGGCACCGGCGTCGCCGCCCATCAGCAGGATGTTGATCCGGCCCGCTTTGGCGGCCTTGTCGCCGCCACCGGAGAACACCGAGCTGACGAGCTCGCGCTGGGCCGACACGACGTTGGCCGACGCGACCAGGCCGATCAGCACCGCGAAGGCGAGACCGATGCTGAGCGCGGCGAAGCCGAGACGGTGCCGGCGCGCCAGCTCCGGCGGGCGGCTGAGCCGCCAGGCGTCGAGGAAGAGCAGGGCCCACCCGATCCCGAGGACGACGAGCAGCCCCTGCAGCACGCGCAGGGTGGCCGGCCTGGTCATGAAGGTGATGGCGGGGCCGTGCCAGACGAGCAGGAACAGGGCCGCCAGGATCACCAGCACCCACAGCGCCGCCCACACCCGCAGCGCCGCCCGCCCCAGCAGCCGGTGACCGGCCGCCACCTGGGCGGAGCCGGGCAGCACCAGCGTCATGAGCAGGAACGTGAGGCCGCGGCGGAGCTTGACCCGCTCGCTGCGACGCTGCGAGGTCTGCAGGGACTCGGCGATCAGCCGGTCGTGCTCGGACGAGCCGTCCGCGTCGTCGAGCGTGCCCTCACGCTCGGGCGTCAAGGTGCTGGACACCGGGTGGAGCCTCTCTGCCGACAGCGGGGACGGGCCCACCGGAGCGAGCCGTTCGTCAGTATGGACAGGGACCCGGGTCACCCGGGTCGTGCCACGCCGGTCCGGGAGCGGGGCGTTTGGGTCGGTCTGCGGTCTGACGCCGACGGGCCCCCGCGCCGGTAGCCTCGACGCCATGGCCAACCGCCACGAGGCCGACCTCGACTGGCTCTACGAGCGTGAGCAGCGCCGCCCGGAGCCGGAGCCGACCCGCGTGCTGGCCCCCGAGGACCGACCCGCGCCCGTGGGCTACCCGCCGACGCCCGGCTACGGCCAGGGCCTCGGCGCACGGCACGACGTACGACCTGACGTGAGGCCCGACGCACGTCCCGGCGTCCGCCCGGAGGCCCGGCCCGACCGGTTCCCGCCGCCGGGCCCCGGTGGGCCGGTGGGTCCCGGCGGACCCGACGGAGGCTCCCCGCGCGGAGGCCGGCCACCACGCCGGCGCCGGCCGGTGCGGACGGCCCTCCGGACGCTCGGCGTCCTCGTGCTGCTGGCGCTGGTCTGGCTCGTCGGCGTGCCCGCGTACGCGTGGAGCCAGGTCGGACGGGTCGACGACACCCCCAGCGGGAGGCGTCCGGCGGACCAGCCGGGCGAGACGTTCCTGCTCGTCGGGTCCGACTCGCGCGAGGGGCTGTCCAAGGCCGAGGAGAAGAAGCTCGGCACCGGCTCGGTCGGCGGGCAGCGGACCGACACGATCATGCTCGTGCACCGACCGGTGACGGGGAAGCCGGTGCTGGTCTCGCTCCCCCGCGACTCCTACGTCGCCATCCCCGGCAACGGGCAGAACAAGATCAACGCCGCGTACGCGATCGGCGGGCCGGACCTGCTCGTGCAGACCGTCGAGCAGGACACCGGGCTGCGGGTGGACGGGTACGCGGAGGTGGGCTTCGGCGGGTTCGTGTCGGTGATCGACGCCCTCGACGGCATCCGGATGTGCGTGCCCGCGGCGATCAAGGACCGCGACTCCCACCTCGACCTCGAGAAGGGCTGCCAGACCTTCGACGGGACGACGGCGCTCGGCTACGTCCGGATGCGCAAGGCGGACCCGCGCGGTGACCTCGGCCGGGTCGAGCGGCAGCGTCAGATGCTGTCCGCCGTCGCCGCCAAGGCCGCGTCGCCGGCGACCGTCCTGAACCCTGTCCGCTACTGGCGGCTCTGCACGTCGACCGCCTCGGCGGTCAAGATCGGCGAGACCACGACGATCGGCGACACAGCCCGTGCGGCACTCGCGCTGCGTGCGGTCTCCGCCGGGGACGGGCTCACCCTGACGGTGCCGGTGTCGAACCCCGGCTACAGCTCGCCGGTCGGGTCGGCGGTGCTGTGGGACGAGTCCGCGGCGCAGGACATGTTCGCCGCGATCGCCCGCGGCGACACGTCCAAGCTCGGCAGGTACGCGAAGTAGCCCCGCCCGGCCCGCAGGTCCTGCCCGGCCCTACAGGTACTGACCGGTGGGGAGCCCGTCCGGGACCTCCACCGGGTCCGGGATCGTGCCGAGCGGGCTGCGCAGCAGGATCTTGCCGTTCTCGGGACCGAGCGTCAGCACCAGCCAGGCGGCACCGGTCGTCGCGCAGCCGGCCACGGACGGTGGCAGCGGACCGTACCGCTCGAGGACGCCGCGGAGGACCTCCGGCGTCTCGACCGGGGCCAGGTGGGCGTTGCTGTAGGCCAGCGCGAAGGGCCCCGACACCTCAGACCAGCGGCGGCACTGGCACCCCGCCTGGGCGGCGGAGAGGTGCGGGATCACGTAGCCGAGCCGGCGACCCGGGATCAGGCTGGTCGCCCACGTCACGAGCACCGGGAACAGCAGGATCCACACGAGCAAGCAGGAGAGCCCGGCAGACGAGCTCCAGCCCGCCGACGGGCCGTGCGCCGCCGCCGCGTCCCTCGCGCCCGGGAAGATCAGGATCCCGAGCACCAGCGCGACGATCCCGAGGACCAGGGGAAGGACCTTGCGCGACGAGCCCACCGGGGTCTCGTCGGCGACGGAGCGTGGCACCGCGAAGAAGGAGCGCTGGCCGGCCTTCTCCGCGTACACGTGGAGGACGCCCGTGTCGAAGCGGTTCAGCCCCGGTTCGCGGGCGAAGATCTCGACGATGCCGATCAGGATGCCCCAGAGGAGCGCGAGCACGGGGTAGCCGCCGACCCCGCTGACTCCGAAGGCGATCGCGCCCAGCCCGAGGAGCAGGCCCCGCCGCAGCCGGCGTCGGCCCTTGGCCCCGGGTGGCACGTAGGCGGCCAGGGCGGCCTCGATCCGCGCGACGTGCGGGTTGGTCCGGTTGACCGCGTGCAGCAGCAACGCCGCGCTCGCCGAGTCGCCGCGCAGCCGGAGCAGCTCCGCGGTGTCGAGCACGAGCGCCGGGTCGGAGACGAACGACTCCGACGCCCCGTGCAGCAGGTCGGTGCCCACCCGCAGGACCGCGGCCGACTCCTGGCCCGCCTTCGCCGCCGGGTGGTCCTGAGCCGGTCCCCAGAGGCGACCGCGTCCCGCCTTGCCGGTGGGCCGGACCCGCGGCCGACGCACGACCACGTCGGCGACGATGCGCGGCAGGACCCGCCGGCCCTTGTCCCCCAGCCGCTGGAGCTGACCCAGCGAGGCCTCGGACAGCCCGAGGTCGCCCCGCGCGTCGCCCACCCGCAGCAGGCAGTGGGCCAGGTATCCGGCCCAGTCGGTCGCCGACACCAGCGGGGCGACCTGGCGCAGCCAGACCAGCGCACCCTCGTCGCCGAGCGCGGCCCGGCAGGTGGCCGCCACGAGGTGGTCGCGGTTGAGGTCGTCGTCCCCGGGCGGCGGGAGCTCGAGCCCCGTCGGCAGCACCGCCAGCGCCTCGGGGAAGCGCCGGGCCAGCATCAGCGCCGAGGCACGGCGACCGGCGTCGTGCTCGGAAGGTGGCCCCGGACGCCGCTGCGCGACCTGGAGCAGCTCGAGGGAGAGCTCGTCGAGGTCGAGGCCGGCCGCGCCGCCCGCCCACTGCTCGGCGGCGGCCGCCACGCCCGTACGGGTGGCGAGGATCGAGCCTCCGGCGAAGAGCCCGCCGTCGCCCGGTGGTGGCCCGAAGAGCTGCGTCGGGTCCTGCTCGGTCGTCATGGGGAGCATTCTCACGGGTCGGGCACCCCGCCACCGACGTTTTCCCCAGACCTTCGGCCGACGGACCCCCACATTCCCTCGCCTGCTGAAGAAACCCTGACAACGCTTGACGGCGCTCAGCAGCAGCGGTTGACCGCAGCGCAACCAAGACGCCGAGGTGGGTCAGCGAGGCCCGCAGACAGACCAGGACCTGAACGGCTTCGCGCCACGTCTGTTCTGAGCCCGGGCCCCTGAGGTCAGCGGCGAGCGGCTGGTCGGACCCGGTCGCCGGGGAGGTCGGTCGGCTCGTCCAGGAGCTGACGGGCCAGCAGCGTCCCGGCGGCGGTGGCCACGGGGAAGCCGACGACGGCGACGAGCGGGACCGAGAGCAGCAGGAAGCTCGGGACGCCCAGCCCGAGGCTGCGCCAGCGGCGACGGGCCAGCGTCTGGCGGCGGGCGCGCAGCGTGAGCACCCCGCGGCGTTCGAGGGGGCTGCCGACCAGCTCGATCACGAGCATCCAGCCTCCGAACAGGGCGCCGCCGACGGCCGCGACGACCTGGCCGAGCACCGGCACGAAGCCCACGCCGAAGAAGACCAGCGCACCGACCGCGGCCACGAGGACGAGCGCGACGGACTGGCGTACGGCCCGCCCGACCCCTGTCGCGACGGGCTCGTCGAGGGCCGGCGACGCGCCCGGGAGCGTGCGGTCCACGGCCTCGCTGATGGCGTCGTAGACCGGCGACCCGAGGGCGAGGGTCAGCGTGCTGAACACCAGCACCATGAGCAGCACGGCCCCGCCGACCAGCAGGGTCCCGACGACGAGCCGAGCAGCCTGGGCCAGGCCCGGCGACCAGCCGTCGGCGAACGGGGTCAGCGCGGTCGTCAGCGCCGCCAGGTGGTCCACCAGCAGCACCAGCCCCAGGACGAAGACCACGGAGGTGACCAGCGGCGGCACCGCGCCGAGCCAGAAGAGGCGCGGCCGGCGCAGCAGGAACGTCGCGGCTCGGCCGAGCAGGCTCAGACCGCCGAGCACCTCACCCGGGGCGGACGGCACGCCGCACCGCCTCGCCCTTCGCCTCCGCGCTACGACGCAGGTCGTCCTGGAACGCGAGCATCGCCGCCGTCAGGACCGGGTCGCCGCTGGCGAGGATGCGGACGGCCAGCAGGCCGGCGTTGCGGGCGTTGCCGATCGAGACCGTCGCCACCGGGACCCCGGCCGGCATCTGCACGATCGAGAGCAGCGAGTCCATCCCGTCGAGGTGCTTGAGCGCCACCGGCACCCCGATCACGGGCAGGGGTGTCACGGCGGCCAGCATCCCGGGCAGGTGCGCCGCTCCCCCGGCCCCGGCGACGATCACCTCGAGCCCGCGCTCGTGGGCCGTGCGCCCGTACGCCAGCATCGCGTCCGGCATCCGGTGCGCGGAGACGACGTCGGCCTCGTACGCGACCCCGAACTCCGCCAGCGCCAGACCCGCGGCCTCCATCGTCGGCCAGTCGGAGTCGGAGCCCATCACGATGCCGACCCGGGCCCCGTTCCTCGAGCCTGTCGAAGGGTCAGGCATCGTGGTCCCCCATCAGGTAGCCGGCCGCGTGCCGTGCGCGTCGACGCACCTCGACCAGGTCGTCGCCGTACGCGGTCACGTGCCCGACCTTGCGGCCAGGCCGGACCTCCTTGCCGTAGAGCTGCACGCGGAGCCGACGGTCGCGCGCGAAGTTGTGCAGCAACGTCGAGGGCAGGTCGAGCTCGGTGCCCCCGAGGACGTTGGCCATCACCGTCCAGGGGTCACGCGTGCCGGGGTCGCCGAGGGGGAGGTCGAGCACGGCGCGCAGGTGGTTCTCGAACTGCGAGGTGTGGGCGCCGTCGATGCTCCAGTGCCCCGTGTTGTGCGGGCGCATGGCCAGCTCGTTGACCACGACGCTCCCGTCGCGACGTTCCATGAGCTCGACGGCCAGCACCCCGACCACCCCCAGCTCGCCGGCGACCTGGAGCGCGAGCGCCTCGGCGGCGACCGCCTGCTCCTCGCTCAGCCCGGGCGCCGGGGTCGTGGTCTCGACGCAGATCCCGTCGCGCTGGACCGACTCCGACACCGGGTACGCGACCGCCTGCCCCGACGGCGAGCGCACGACGAGCGCGCTCAGCTCGCGGGCGAAGTCGACGTACTCCTCAGCCAGGATCTCCGCGCCCGCCGACAGCCCGCCGAGCGCCGCGAACGGCTCCTCCGCCTGATCCGGTCCGTCGATCCGCCACACGCCCTTGCCGTCGTAGCCGCCGCGGGAGGTCTTGGCGATCACCGGCCAGCCGGTCTCCTCGGCGAAGGCGCGCAGGGCCTCCGCGTCGGCGACCACGCGGTAGGCCGGGCACGGGATCCCCGCAGCGCTCAGCCGGTCGCGCATCACGACCTTGTCCTGCGCGTGCACGAGGGCGTCCGGCCCGGGCCGGACCGCCGTCCCGGCCGCCTCGAGGTCGCGCAGCAGCCCGGTCGGGACGTGCTCGTGGTCGAAGGTGATCACGTCGCAGCGAGCGGCGAACGTCCGCAGCGTGTGGGCGTCGGTGTAGTCGCCGACCGTGACGTCGCCCACGACCTGAGCGGCGGAGACGTCCGGGCCCTCGGCCAGCAGGGCGACCCGGACGCCGAGCCCGATCGAGGCCTCGTACATCATCCGGGCGAGCTGACCGCCGCCGACGATGCCGACGACGAAGGGGCGTACGGGCGTGCTCGTCACGTCGCAGGAGCCTAGTGCTCCTCGTGGGCCGGCCCCACCGGCTCGTGGATCATCAAGAGCTCGCCGTCCCCGTCCGGCGACGGCCCGGCGTCGACGAACCCGTGCCGCGCGTAGAGCCGTCGGGCCGCCGCGTTGGCCTCGTAGACCGACAGGGCGACGGCCCGGCCGGGGTAGAGCGCGCCGGCCAGGGCGAGCGCGGCCTCGACCGCGACGTCGGCGGTGCCGGCGCCCCGGGCCGAGGGCGCGACCCACATCGAGATCAGCTCGGGCGGGTCCGCCCCGTCCGGCGGGGTGAGGCTGACCATCCCCACGTCCTGCCCGTCGCGCACGACCACGAGGTTGTGCGGCACCCCCGCCCACCGGTCCCGCCAGCGTTCCTCGGTGTCGCCCTCGCCGCTCCACTGCGCGAGCGTCGAGCCGAACGCCTCGGGCGCCTGGGCCAGCGCGGCCCGCCGGAGCAGCCGCCAGCGCTGCCACTGGTCCTCGACGAGCGCGACGACGTCCACGCGGCTACCTTGGCAGCCCTGCCCCCCCAGTCAAAGGTGATCATGATCGACACGCCCGTCACCGCGTCCCTGCTCCACGGCGTCGCCGAGCTCGAGCCGACCGAGCGGGGCCTGCGGCTGCACCGGCTGCCGGCCTGGGCCCGGGCGCAGGCGCCGGACCCCCAGCTGATCATGGTCGAGGCGCAGCCGTCCGGCGTCCGCCTCGCCGTCCGTACGCGGGCGACCGTCGTCGAGCTCGACACGCTCCGGACCACCACCGCCTACCTCGGGGCGCCGGCCCGCCCCGCCGGGACGTACGACCTGGTCGTGGACGGCTCCTTCGTCGACCAGCACCAGAGCAGCGGCGGGGACGTCATGACGATCGACCTCGCGTCGGGGACGACGACGCGGGAGCAGGGACCGGTCGGCACCGTCCGCTTCGACGGGCTGCCGGACCGGCTCAAGCGGCTCGAGATCTGGCTCCCGTGGAACGAGGAGACCCGGCTGCTCGCGCTGCGCACCGACGCCCCGGTCGAGCCCGTCGGCACCGACGGCCGACGCGGCTGGGTGCACCACGGCAGCTCGATCAGCCACGGTTCCGACGCGGCCAGCCCGACGGGGACGTGGCCGGCCCGCGCCGCCCTTCAGTCGGACGTCGACCTGACCAACCTGGGTCTGGGTGGCAGCGCCCTGCTCGACCCCTGCGTCGCGCGGGTCGTCCGGGACACCCCGGCCGACCTGATCAGCCTCAAGCTCGGCATCAACCTGGTCAACACCGACCTGATGCGCCTGCGTGCGTTCGGGCCGGCGGTCCACGGGTTCCTCGACACCGTCCGGGAGGGCCGCCCGGACACACCGCTGCTGGTCGTGTCCCCGATCTGGTGCGGCATCCACGAGCAGACGCCGGGCCCGTCGACCCTGGACGAGGAGGCGCTGGCGGCCGGCACGGTCCGGTTCCGCGCGACCGGCGACCCGGCGGAGGCCACCACGGGTCGCCTGACGCTTCGCGTCATCCGCGACGAGCTCGCGCGCGTCGTCGCGCAGCGGTCAGCGTCCGACCCGCACCTGTCCTACCTCGACGGCCTCGAGCTCTACGGCGAGGCCGACACGGCTGCGCACCCGCTCCCCGACGCGCTCCACCCCGACGCCGAGACGCACCGCCTGATCGGGGACCGCTTCGCCGAACGGGTCTTCGGCCCCGGCGGACCCTTCGCCGCCTGACCCGGCCGGGGTCCCCCGGGACCGCCCGTCAGCTGAAGTCGAGCACCAGCCGGCCGCGGACGCCGCCCGCCTCGAGCCGTCGGTGGGCCTCGGCGGCCTCCGCCGCGGGGAGCACGTCGGCCACCCGGAGGGTCACCTGACCCGCCTCGACCTGCTCGCGCAGCCGGTCGAGGGCGGCGGTGTTCGACCCGTAGTCGCGCACCAGGACCGGCAGAACCCGCACGCCGCGCGCCAGCTCGTGTTCGGCGTCCTCGCCCCGGTAGCCACGCACCGTCGTGACGACGCCGCCGTCGCGGACGGCGGGCAGGACCTGCGCGCCCTGCACGGACCCGTCGGCCAGCCCGTCGACCCCGTCGGGGAACCGCTCGCGCACGGCGGCGGCGAAGCCCTTCCCGCGGGGCAGCACGACGTCGGCGCCCAGCGAGCGCACCAGCTCGGTGTCGGCCTCGCTCGCGTCCGCCACGACGGTCAGCCCGTCGACCTTGGCGAGCTGGATGACGTACCCGCCGAACGAGCCGGCCGCACCGGTCACGGCGACGACCTGACCCGGCGCCAGGGCCATCCGGTCGAGCGCGAGCCGTGCGGTGAGGCCGTTCATCGGCAGAGAGGAGGCCGCGGCGTGGTCCGCACCGGCGGGGACGGGGACCACCGAGGCCGCCGGCAGCACGATCTGCTCGCGGTAGCCGCCGTGGCTCCCCGAGGGGAGCACGATCGCCATCACCCGTTCGCCGACCGACAGCCGCCCGTCACCGTCCGGTCCGACCTCGTCGACGACCCCGGCGACGTCCATCCCGGGCACCCACGGCATCTCGGTCGGAGCTCCGGGGCGCGCGGCGTAGGTGCCGTTGCGCGCGCCGGTGTCGGTCGGGTTCACGGTCGCGGCGCGCACCGCGAGCCGGACCTCTCCGGGTCCCGCGTGCACCTCGGGGACGTCGACCAGGTGCAGGGCCTCGGGCCCGCCGAACTCGGTCACTCCAGCTGCTCTCATGCCCGGTACAGGACCCGGTCGGGGGCTTTTGTTCCCCCGACGCGGCCCGTGCGAGATGTCTCACGCCAGCTTGAAGATCAGTCCCCGTTGCACGACGAAGTTCACCGTCGTGGCCACGCCCTGCGCGACGACGAAGCCCACGAGCTGCACGACCCGCAGCGACAGGTCCTGCGCCGAGAGGGCGTTGAAGAGCAGCGAGAACAGCCCGACCTGCAGGCCGAACGTGACCGCGTACAGCACCACGACGGCGACGAAGCGCCGCCTCGAGGGATCGGCGCGGAACGTCCAGCGCCGGTTGATCAGGTAGGCGGTGGTGGTGCCGGCGACGAAGGACAGGGACTTGGCGGCGGTGTGGCCCAGCCCCCCGAGCCCGAAGAACCCGTGCATCAGCAGGACCAGCAGGCCGAAGTCGACGACCGCCGACAGGCCGCCGGTGAGCACGAACCGGACGAGCTGGGTGCGCAGGGGCAGCGCCGACGAACGCTCGCTCACCGGCAGCTCGACGGGCTGCGGGAGGTGGCTCACCGGTCGCCCCCGGGACCCGGCGCCGCGTTCAGCTCGCCGAACAGCTGCTCGGACACGGCGCGCTGGACGTGCTCCACGTCCGGCACGTCACGCAGGGCGACCGACCCCTCGCCGGCGGTCTGGGCGACCAGCGTCCCGCAGCCGAGCACCCGGTCGGCGAGGCTCCGCTGCGTCGACACGTCGTTGATCCGCCACAGGGGCAGGTCGACGCTCACCTTGCTCAGCACCCCGGTCCGCATCACGAGGCGGCGGTTGGTCAAGGAGTAGGTCGTGGCCCGCCAGCGCAGGAACGGCCGTACGCAGGCCCAGCCGGCGAGCACGCCACCCAGCCCGAGCACGATCACCTGGCCGACAGGCCGGTAGCCGGTGGGCACGAGCGCGGTCCCAGCCCCGACGAGCGCGCCGATGACGATCAGGGCCAGGGCGGGCACGACGAGCGCCTTGGCGTGGGTCCGGGTGTGCAGGACCTCGTACTCGTCGGTGCCCAGCATCCGCGACGGCAGCCCCACGCCGACCATGGTGGCACAGCGGTCCCCTGCGGACGTCCGACTCGAGTCTCTTCCCGCTCAGGCTCCGACGAGGCCGTCCCAGGACCAGCGGGGGACGCTCAGCCCGTCCGGGACGTCGTCGGGCGAACCCGGGTAGGCCGTCATGGTGGTCCGGGTCGCCCAGGCGAAGTAGTCGTGCAGCACGGTCCGGAGCCGGTCTCCCGCGTCGACCCCGACGTCGTCCAGCGCCTGGTCGAAGCACGCCACCGCCCGGTCGTCCATCTCCTGGTGCACGCCGTTGCCGCTGTGCATGCGGACCACGACCGACTCGTCGCCGTACCGCGTGGAGAAGGTGGGCGGCCCGCCGAGCGCCTCACCGAGGTACGGCGCCAGCCGCTCGGTGTGGTGCGGGTCGAAGCCGTGGCTGAACGCGTGGCTCACGACCTCGTCGACCAGCACCCGCTCGTGCCACGCCTGCGCCAACGCCCGCATGCCCGCCTCGCCGCCCGCGGCCTCGGACACGCTCGGCGTCTCCGTCCCGGAGTCGGTCATCTCGTCAATCTCGCACAGATGCCCTCGAGGGTCCTCGGAACCGGCTCAGCCTGGGGAGCAGCCGATCAGCGCAGGTGCACCACGTCACCGGCGCCGAAGGTCCGCGAACCGTCGGGGGTCTCGAGCACGAGCCGGCCCGCGCCGTCGACGTCGCGGGCCACGCCGTCGACCGAGGTGCCGTCGGAGAGGCTGATCCGGACCTCGCGGCCGATCGTCGCGCAGCGTTCGCGGTAGGCGAGCGCCAGCGCGTCCGGGCCCAGGTCGGGCACGTCGGCCACCTCTTCCCAGCGCGCGAGGATCCGTCCCAGGGACCGCAGGGTCGTCGAGACGATGCTCGTCCGGTGGAGCGGGAAGGCGCCCAGGCCGAGCTCGGCCAGGACCAGCGCCAACGAGGTCGCGGTGGGGACCGGCAGCTGCTCGGCGGTCAGGTGCACGTTGATGCCCATCCCGATCACGACCGCCGGACCGCTGGGCGTCTCGACCCGTTCGGCGAGCACCCCGGAGACCTTCCGTCCGAGCACCAGGACGTCGTTGGGCCACTTGAGGTCGGCCGGCAGGTCGGCCTCCTGCCGGATGCCGTCGGAGACCGCGAGACCGGCCAGCAGCGGCAGCCACGTCCACCGGTCCACGGAGACGTCCGGCCGGACGAGCACCGACATCGCGATGCTCGTTCCGGGTGGGGCGGTCCAGGTCCGGCCGAGGCGACCCCGCCCGGCGGACTGGTGGTCGGCCAGGAGCACGCTGCCGACGGGGGCCCCCTCCCGCGCGGCCTGGGCCAGGTCCGCGTTCGTGGACCCCGTCTCGTCGACCACGTCGATCCGGGTCCACAGGCTCTCCGCGTCCACCAGCTCGGCGAGCAGGGTGGAGCGTTCGATCGGGTCGACGGCAGCGGGGTCAGGCACGTCCAGACCTTAACCAGCGGGCGGGGCTAGGGTTCCCTGCTGTGAGTCTCGACGTCGACCCTGTGCAGACCGGCCAGCCGGACATCCACACGACCGCCGGGAAGCTGGCCGATCTCGACGCCCGGATGGACGAGGCCGTCCACGCCGGCTCCGCCGCCGCCGTGGAGAAGCAGCACGCCCGCGGCAAGCTGACCGCCCGGGAGCGCGTCGAGCTGCTGCTCGACCCCGGGTCGTTCACGGAGCTGGACGAGTTCGCCCGCCATCGTTCGACCGCGTTCGGGATGGACAAGCGACGCCCGTACGGCGACGGGGTCGTCACCGGCTTCGGCACGGTCGACGGCCGGCCGGTGTGCGTCTTCAGCCAGGACGTGACCGTCTTCGGCGGCAGCCTCGGCCAGGTCTACGGCGAGAAGATCGTGAAGATCATCGACTTCGCGCTCAAGACCGGCTGCCCGCTCATCGGGCTCAACGAGGGCGGCGGCGCGCGGATCCAGGAGGGCGTGGTCAGCCTCGGCCTCTACGGCGAGATCTTCCGGCGCAACACCCACGCCTCCGGCGTCATCCCCCAGATCTCGCTGATCATGGGCGCGGCCGCCGGCGGGCACGTCTACTCCCCCGCGCTCACCGACTTCGTCGTCATGGTCGACCAGACCTCGCAGATGTTCATCACCGGCCCGGACGTGATCAAGACCGTCACCGGCGAGGACGTCACCATGGAGGAGCTCGGCGGGGCCCGGACGCACAACACGAGGTCGGGCAACGCGCACTACCTCGCCAGCGACGAGGAGGACGCCATCTCCTACGTGAAGGCGCTGCTGTCGTTCCTCCCGCAGAACAACATGGAGGACCCGCCCGCGTACGAGCTGGAGAACGGGTCGGAGGTGCAGGCGTTGGTTGTCTCCGAAGAGGACCGCGAGCTCGACACCCTCGTGCCGGACTCGCCCAACCAGCCGTACGACATGCACGAGGTGATCGGCCACGTCCTCGACGACGGCGACTTCCTCGAGGTGCAGCAGCTGTTCGCCCCGAACATCCTGGTCGGCTTCGGCCGCATCGACGGCCGTGCGGTCGGGGTGGTGGCCAACCAGCCGCTGCACTTCGCCGGCTGCCTGGACATCGACGCCTCGGAGAAGGCCGCCCGGTTCGTCCGCACCTGCGACGCGTTCAACGTCCCGGTCGTGACGTTCGTGGACGTGCCCGGCTTCCTGCCCGGCACCGACCAGGAGTGGAACGGGATCATCCGGCGCGGCGCCAAGCTGATCTACGCCTACGCCGAGGCCACCGTCCCGCTGGTCACGGTGATCACCCGCAAGGCGTACGGCGGCGCGTACGACGTCATGGGGTCCAAGCACCTCGGCGCCGACTTCAACCTGGCCTGGCCGACCGCCCAGATCGCGGTGATGGGCGCCCCGGGCGCGGTGAACATCCTCTACCGGCGCGAGCTCAAGGACCACCCGGAGGCGGACGCCCGCCGGGCGGAGCTGATCACGGCGTACGACGACGAGCTGGCCAACCCCTACGTCGCCGCGGAGCGCGGTTACGTCGACGCGGTGATCGCGCCGCACGAGACGCGGGCGGAGATCACCCGGGTGCTGCGGCTGCTGCGGAACAAGCGCGAGACGCTGCCGCCGAAGAAGCACGGGAACATCCCCCTGTGAGCGACATCGTCGAACCGCTGTTCCGGGTCGTGCGGGGCACGCCGACCGACGTCGAGCTCGCGGCGCTGAGCGTCGTGCTGGCCGCCCGCATGCATCCGGCGGACGAGCCGGCGCCTCCCCGGCAGGGCCCGACGGCGTGGGCCGCGTCCGCGCGCGGTGGGCGCCCGGTCGGCCGGCCCGGCCCGGACGCCTGGCGGACGTCCGCACGACCGTGAGCGCCGGCATACCGCGACGCTCGGCTAGCGTGTGTACCCCGTACACGCACGAAGGAGCACACCCGTGAGCGCCATCGACGACATCGTGGGCCAGCTGCCCATGGCCAGCCTGGCGAGCCAGGTCGGCAGCGACCCGCAGAACACCGAGTCCGCCGTCCGACAGATCCTCCCAGCCCTGCTCGGCGGGATGCACGCCAACGCGCAGGACCCCGCCGGGGCGGCCTCGCTGGCCGGAGCCCTCGGCCAGCACTCGCCGGACCTGGTGAACGGCGGGGTGGACCTCGACCAGGTGAACCCGGCCGAGGGCAGCAAGATCGTGAGCAACATCTTCGGCGGCCAGTCCGACCAGGTCGCCCAGAACCTCGGCGGTTCGCTCGGAGGGCAGACCGACCTCGTCCAGCGGCTGCTCCCGCTGCTCGCTCCGATCGTGCTCTCGTACGTGACCTCGCGCCTCGGGGGCCAGGGGCAGGCGGCGCAGGGCGGCGGCCTCGCCGACGTGCTCGGCGGTCTGGTCGCCGGGCAGGGCACGGGGTCGGGCGGACTGGGTGGCGTCCTCGGCGGTCTGCTCGGGGGCGGCCAGGGTGGGGCGCCTGCCGGCGGGCTGGGCGACGTCCTCGGCGGCCTGCTGGGCGGCGGGCGGCGCTGACCACGTCTGCCACCGGCACGGCGGACGGCCGCGTACGGCTCGTCCTCGCCTCGGCCTCACCGGCGCGGCTGGCGACGCTGAGGAGCGCCGGGCTGGACCCCGAGGTCGTCGTGTCCGGCGTCGACGAGTCCGGCGTCGTGGCGGAGAGCCCGGCGGCCCTCACCGCCGAGCTCGCGCGGCTCAAGGCCGAGGCCGTCGACGCGACGCTGGCCCTCGACGGGCGGACCACGGTGCTGGTCGGGTGCGACTCCATGCTCGAGCTGGACGGACGGTCGTACGGCAAGCCCGGCACACCGACGCTGGCGGTGGAGCGGTGGCGTCTGATGCGCGGTCGCACCGGCGTGCTGAACACCGGGCACCACGTCGTGGTCCACCGGTCCGGGGCCCGTGAGGTCCGGAGCGCGGTGGGCTCGACCCGGGTGACGTTCGCCGCCCTCACCGACGACGAGATCGACGCCTACGTCGCGACCGGTGAACCCCTGGAGGTCGCCGGGGCGTTCACGGTCGACGGGCTGGGAGGGCCGTTCGTCGAGCGCATCGAGGGAGACCACCACAACGTGGTGGGCATCAGCCTGCCGCTGCTCCGCACGCTTCTCGCCGAGCTCGGCGTCGCCTGGCCGTCGCTCTGGTCGCGCGCCGGCTGATCGCGGCTCGACCGGCTGAGCCGAGCAGGGTCAGCGGAGCAGGGTCAGCACGACCAGCGTCGCGTTCAGCGCGACCACGACGGCGACGACGAGCCAGGCCAGCCGGATGACGTTCCGCCCGGTCGGCGCCAGCCGCATCAGATCGGTGTCCGCGGCGATCCGCACCAGCGGGACGAGGGCGAACGGGATGCCGAACGAGAGCACGACCTGCGAGCCGATCAGCAGCTGGGACGGGTCGAGCCCGACGGCCAGCAGCACCAGCGCGGGGCCGGCGGTCATCAGCCGACGGACCAGCAGCGGGATCCGGCGGTGCAGGAGCCCCTCGGTGATGACCGCTCCGGCGTAGCCGCCGACCGAGGTCGAGGCGAGGCCGGAGGCCAGCAGCCCCAGCGCGAAGAGCGTCGCCACGCCGCTCCCGAGCCGGTCCCCGATGCCCGCGACCGCGTCGGGCAGGCCCTCGATGTCGAGCCCCGCGAGCGTCGTGGCGGCGACCAGCAGCATGCCGATGTTCACCGCGCCGGCCAGCACCATCGCCAGCGTCACGTCGAGACGGACGCTCCGCAGCACCGAGCGGGCGTCGTCGCTGCTCGCCCGGCCGTGCCGGTCCCCCACGAGGGCGGAGTGCAGGTAGACCGCGTGCGGCATCACCGTCGCCCCGAGCATGCCGACCGCCAGCAGCGCGCTGTCGGCGCCGGCGAGCCGCGGCACGAGCCCGCCCAGCACCCCGACGGGGTCGGGCGGGTCGAGGAACAGCCCGGCGAGGAAGCCGACCGCGACGACGCCGAGCAGCCCGGTGACCACCCGCTCGAAGGTCTTCTGCCGGCGCCGGCTCTGCAGGAGCAGCAGCGCGGTGCTCACCGCGGTGGTGATGACGGCCCCCACGACCACCGGGAGGGCGAAGAGCAGGTTGAGCGCGAGCGAGCCACCGACGATCTCCGCGAGGTCCGTCGCGACGGCGACGATCTCGGCCTGCACCCAGAACGCGCGCCGCAGCCCCGGTGAGTTGCGGTCGCCCACCAGCGCGGGCAGCGACCGGCCGGTGAGCCAGCCGACCTTCGCCGACAGGTACTGCACCAGCCCGGCCATGAGCGTCGCGCCGACCAGCACCCAGAGCAGCAGATACCCGTACGCGGCTCCCGCGGCCGTGTTCGTGGCGACGTTGCCCGGGTCGACGTACGCGACGGCAGCGACGAAGGCGGGACCGAGCAGCCGCGACCTCGCGCGGAGCCGTTCGATCCGCTCGCGCTGCACCAGCACTCGTCACCCCCGGACGTTCGACACACCTCACCCCTGCGGACGGCAGGGTAGCCAGCACCTCCTGTTCGGCGCCGGGCCGCCGAGAGACGGTCGTGGACCGGCCCGGCCGCGAGGCTACGGTGACGCGCGTGCCTGCCGAGCCCGAGACCACGACCGCACGCCCCGGCTCGGAGGTCCGCCTCGTCGTCGTGCTCGGGATGCTCTCGATGTTCGGGCCGATCTCGCTCGACCTCTACCTGCCGGCGCTGCCCGCCCTGGCGACCGACCTCTCGGCGTCCACCTCCGCGGCACAGCTCTCCATCACCGCCTGCCTGCTCGGCCTCGCGACCGGGCAGCTCGTCGCCGGTCCGCTGTCGGACCAGTTCGGACGACGCCGCCCCCTGATCGTCGGGCTCGTCATCTACCTGATCGCCTCCGCGGCGTGCGCGCTGGCCCCGACCATCGAGCTGCTCGTCGTGCTGCGGCTCGTGCAGGGGCTGGCCGGCGCCGCGGGCATCGTCATCGCCCGCGCGGTGGCCCGAGACCTGTACTCCGGTCGCCGCCTGGTGATCATCTTCTCCCGGCTCATCCTCGTGAACGGGCTCGCACCGATCCTGGCGCCCGTCATCGGCGGCCAGCTCGTGCTGGTCACCAGCTGGCGCGGCATCTTCGTCGTGCTCGCGGGGTTCGGGGTCGTGCTGCTGGCCGCGGGGGTCTTCGGGGTGTCGGAGTCGCTGCCGCCGGAACGGCGACGGTCGGGCGGCGTGCGGGACACGCTGCGGAGCTTTCGCACGCTGCTGCGCGACCGGCTCTTCGTGGCCGTGGTGCTGGCGGCCGGCTTCGCCGGCGCGTCGATGTTCGCCTACATCGCGGGGGCGACGTTCGTGCTGCAGCGGCTGTTCGGGCTGTCGGCCCAGCAGTTCTCGTTCGCCTTCGGCAGCAACGCCCTCGGCATCATGGTCCTGGGCCAGGTCGGAGCCCGGCTGGCCCACCGCTGGACGCCGCACCGCGTGCTGGCGCTCGGGCTCCTGATGAACCTCCTGGGCGCCGTCGGGCTGGCCGTCACCGTGCTGGTCGGGCTCGGGCTGCCGTACCTGCTGGGGTCGCTCTTCGTTATGGTCAGCGCGCTGGGCCTGGTCTTCCCGACCTCGACCGCCCTGGCGCTGGCCGACCACCCCGAGCGGGCCGGGGCCGCGTCGTCGCTGCTCGGCCTGGGTCAGTACCTGATGGGGGCCGTGGTCGCACCCCTGGTCGGCCTCGCCGGGGAGGACACGGCGGTCCCGCTGGGCATCGTCGCCGTGTCGTGCAGCGTGGTCGCCTCGGTGATCTTCTTCGGCGTCGCGCTCCCGGCCCTGCGGCGCAGCCGCACGGCGGAGCCCGACGAGGTCGAGGCGCCGAACGTCCCGGCGTGAGGGCTGAAGGCTTGCTGAAGCATCCGCCCCGGTCGTCGTGGTCGGTCGCGGAGCACGCCGAGACTGGCCGAGCAGCGGGACCGACGTCGGTCCCCTCGAGCCCGAAGGACCGATCGTGAAGAAGCCAGCCGCGCTCCTCGCCACCGCCCTGTCGACCGTCGCCCTCGCCGGCGCGGTCGGGATCGGCGTCGCCTCGGCGGACCCGACCACCGCCCCCACCCCGAGCGCGACGTCGACCCCGTCCGCGGCCACGGCCCCGACGACGAAGGCCAAGCCGGCGAAGCCCGGCAAGGCGAACAGGCCGAAGCGTGACCTCGCCGCACGGGCCCTGCACGGCGAGGTCACCCTCGGCGCCAAGAAGCAGCGCGTCGTCGACTTCCAGCGCGGCACCGTCTCCGCCGTGAGCGCCTCGTCCATCACCGTGGTCAGCACGGACGACTTCTCGGCGACGTACGCGGTCGACGCGAAGACCAAGGTCCGCCACGCCAAGGAGAAGGCCGCCATCGGCGACGTGCAGACCGGCGACAAGGTCCGGGTCGTGGCGCGGAAGAACGGGTCGACCCTGACCGCGACGCGGGTCGCCGACCGCACGAAGTAGGCCGACGGAGCAGGTGCCCGGCTCGCATGAGCCCGCTCACAACCCGGTCGCGGGGGGCATAAAGCGCCCCGCGGCCGGGTTGTCGCTTCTCGTGCCGGGGCCGCGAGGCCCGCACCCGAACACGAGGAGCTTTTCATGGCTGCATCCAAGGTCTGGTTCATCACCGGCGCGTCCCGCGGCTTCGGCCGCGAGTGGACGATCGCCGCTCTCGATCGCGGCGACCGCGTCGCTGCCACCGCCCGCGACACCTCGACGCTGGACGACCTCGTCGAGAAGTACGGCGACGCCCTCCTGCCGCTGCAGCTCGACGTGACCGACCGGTCCGCCGACATCGCCGCCGTCAACCAGGCGCACGACCACTTCGGTCGTCTCGACGTCGTCATCAACAACGCCGGCTACGGCCACTTCGGGATGGTCGAGGAGCTCTCCGAGGACGAGCTGCGCGCTCAGCTCGAGACCAACCTCTTCGGCGCCGTCTGGGTCACCCAGGCCGCGCTGCCGCACCTGCGCGAGCAGGGCTCCGGCCACATCATCCAGGTGTCCTCCATCGGCGGGATCAGCGCGTTCCCCGGCATCGGCGCCTACCACGCGTCGAAGTGGGCCCTCGAGGGCCTCAGCCAGGCACTCGCTCAGGAGGTCGCCAGCTTCGGCATCCACGTGACGCTGGTCGAGCCGGGCGGGTTCTCCACCGACTGGTCCGGCCCGTCGGCGCAGCACAGCGGCGACATCAGCGCGTACGAGCCGGTGCGCGAGGGGCAGCGCGCCCGCCGCAGCGGCACGCAGCCGGGCGACCCGGGAGCCTCTGCCGCCGCCCTGCTCAAGGTCGTCGACGCCGAGCAGCCGCCGCTGCGCGTCTTCTTCGGCGCAGCCCCCCTCGGCATCGCGACGAAGGACTACGAGTCTCGCCTCGCGGTCTGGAACGAGTGGCAGCCCGTCGCGCTCGAAGCCCAGGGCTGATTCCCCAGACCCGGAACGCCCACACCTCGGGGACTCAACGCACGCCCTCCAGCTCGAGGAGGGCGTGCTTGGCCTCCTCTCCCCCGCGGTAGCGGCCCATCGAGCCGTCCGACCGCACGACCCGGTGGCACGGCACCACCACCGGGATCGGGTTGGTCGCGCACGCCGTGCCCACCGCCCGCACGGCGCGTGGGCTCCCGGCCAACGTGGCCAGCCCGGCGTACGAGGTGGTGTGGCCGTACTCGACGTCCACCGCGAGGTGACCGAGCACGCCACGTCGGAACCCGCTCGACAGCTGCCAGTCCAGGGCCACGTCGAACTGGCGTCGCCGACCGGCGAAGTACTCGTCCAGCTCCCGGGCCGTCTCGTCGAGGCGGCTCGGGAGCGGGAGCACCCGGGGGCTGACCCGGTCGGCCAGCTCCTGCAGCACCGCGTCCTCACCCTCGCTGGCGAACGCCACCCGCACCAACCCGGTCGGCGTGGCCGCGAGCAGCAGCCGACCGACCGGGCCATCCACCACCCGGTAGCCGACGTCGACCTCGTCGAGCTCGTCGGCCGTGCTCACGAGCCGGCCGAGCAGCCGTTCGAGGTGGCTGTCGGAGGCCCCGTACGCGTCGTCGAGCTCGCTCACCCGTCCACCTCCTCGGTGGCGCTCGGAGCCGGGGCCGGCGACACGGTGGCAGCCCCCGGCGCCAGCGCACCCTCCAGCTCGAGCAGCTGCCGCTTGCGGTCGACCCCGCCCGCGTAGCCCGTGAGCCGGCCGCCCGAGGCGACCACCCGGTGGCACGGCACGACCACGCAGAGCGGGTTGCGGGCGACGTACTGCCCGGCAGCCCGCGGACCCACCCCGACCGCCCTGCCCAGGGCGGCGTACGTGATGGTCTCGCCGCGCGGCACGACGGCGACGAGGTCCCAGGTCTGGCGCGCTCGCTCCGACCCGGTCGGCTGCAGCGGCAGGTCGAAGGTCGTGCGCCGTCCGTCGACGTACGCCGCCAGCTGCTCGGCCGCCGCCGCCAGGACCTCGTCGTCCCCCGGCTCGACAGGCTCGCCGAACCGGGTCCGGTCCGGCTCCGGACGGTGCTCGCGGAAGTAGACGCCCACCAGTGCCTGACCGGCTGCGACCAGGGTCAGCTCGCCCACGCTCGTGGCGACCACCGTGTGGCGGGCGACCACAGCGTCCGCCGACGGACCGCCCCGGGTCGGGCCGGCTGCCGTCGCCACCTCGTCCGCCGCCTCCACCGTCGCTGCTGCCGTCATCGTGACCCCCTCCGCCCGGCTCCGGGCTTGCCCCCGAAGCGCTCTCGTGAGGTAGTCGCGTCGGCCGACCGAGACGTGAGGTCCAAGCGAGGTGACGCTGGTCACACAGATCAGTCTCCGCGGGCCGCGGCCGTCTTCCGGTCGTTGAACTTCTGCAGGGCGTCGACCAGCTCGTCCTTGCTCATCGTCGAGCGGCCAGGGACCTCCGCCTGCTGCGCCAGCTCGTACAGGTGCTGCTTCGACGCGTTCGCGTCGACAC
>Ga0210040_10000404_pt1 | contig 73037 bp, 75 predicted proteins | sample CryGeyCG12114_NA_FD_185462 | JGI IMG/M metagenome (GOLD analysis project Ga0210040, IMG submission 185462) | Groundwater microbial communities from aquifer - Crystal Geyser CG19_WC_8/21/14_NA (SPAdes) (version 2) | ecosystem: Environmental > Aquatic > Deep subsurface > Groundwater | place: USA...
TGTAGACTTACATGTGGATGAAAGCATCTCGTGTGGAAACTTGAGGGAGGAAAACAGAGTGGGCGGCTGAGTATATGAGACTAGAATATAGACTAAGAGTTTAGCCTTATCGGAAAATTTAAACATTGGAATCTGATCCCTTAGATATCTCAAAGCTCACAAGAGTCTAATAAATTTTCAAAACACTCCAGAAATATCTTTCTTCTCTCATCTGATAAAAACAGTTCAGTGGACTTTAGTAGCTTCATTTTTGCAATGAAAAATATTTTAGTGAGTTTTGACTTTTGAATTTCAGTGCATGGGTTTAGAAAACCGTATCATTCTTTTTGTAAAATTATGAGATTTATGAGAAAATACGATTGCAGAAATGTAAAGAAATAGTTATTTGGACTTGTTGTTTGGAGTTATTCTATTTGCCCTTCAAAAGACTCAAAAGGGTCAACAATAGATTATGACGTTAGCATATTAACATTCATTTTAAGTTGAGCCCAGAGCTCATCAATAATGCATGTAATAATGGAAATCTAAGATTACTTACAAAGACACAACCTTTGAATGACTGTATCACACCAGAATCAGAAAACTATCGACTCGTCGTAATTTGTTATACAAAATTGAAGCATTTATTATTTTTTTTTACCGAATAAACTTTGATAGGTGAAGGTGAAAGTAATTTGTGTATTCAAATGCATTTATTTTAGCGTATTGAGCATCTAACATACTCTGACCTTGACAAATGTGATATTTTTAGCTGGTTTGAATGCATGCATGGACTTCACGTGTTTCTTGAAAACGCAAGTCTCGTCAGAAGAGCCATTTATGTCTAGTTCTATTGTTAAGTTGAACAACACACGAACAACTTTGTTTGTGCTTTTATTCAATTTCTATCTCACTACCTGGTTGAATAATTGAATACCGAGTGTTCCATAAAATAGGCTTGAATGAAACGATGAATTATGGCCGTTTTATCATTCGGTCAAGTTTTATTGAGAAATAGATGCAACATGAATGATTTCAATAACAAAAACATTCAAAACACCAACAATTAGTTTAAATATCCCAAATATCAGACGAAATCTTTTTCAAAATATTCTACTAACGCATATTACATATCAATCATCCAGTAAATCTACTTGCTCATCAAACCACAATCTACATAAATGAGCAAATGTAAATATTTTTAGATACTAACCACTGTAATAACTTGATGTGCATACAAGTTCTCACACTTGTATGTCACATTCATATTCAAGCTTATCACTAGTCGAGATAATACTATAATCTTACCGCATTACAAATGCCATGTATAATGAATTGAGTGCAAACTCCATTCCAACTCTGCTACATTATTTGCACTTGTTTGCACACCATATGTTTTCCGGTTCATATGATTGCCACCCAAATTGATTTTAATTTAACCCTGTTAATTCTCTCTTCATCTTTCAATAATGTGCAAACTTGAATATTTGCTGCGTTCACACAACTGTAACTCTAATGACTTGAATATGTACCTTGTGCCTTGTGAGCACAATTCATGGCTTGATTTTACAACATTTCCGCTTAAAACTGCATCGTTAGTTAGTTACAAACAAACCGAGATTACTGAACGTAGACATAAGGGACTTGTTCACTCTTTAGTTTGAGTTAACTACAGTGTGGGGGCCTCAAATAAAGACAAGTCATAAATGCATTGATCCAGTAGAATAGAAAGCTGTGTATAATAGGATTAGTTAGTTCTGTATTCTCTTTAATGTTAAGCGAGTAATGACAAAAACACTTTTAAGGGTTTGTAACTGGAAGAGGATTTGATTGTTGAAAATTGAGAAACAGTGTTAGTTGTTAACTTTTGCATTATTCTTGCTTGCAATATTTTTTCAAGAATTTGTTAAACTTTGAAAAGTAGTGTGTAGTAGAAGGAATTCCTGGAAATAAATTGTGCCAGCATGTAGATAAGACTTGTAAACCACTTCGTTAAAAAAATAAGACAAAGCCAACATTTTGTTTCTCGGAATTAAAGTATATTTGGCAATTTCCTATGAAATTATTTTTGATGTACACATGTATTGTGAGAATCATGTAAAAGAAAACTTTTGGAAGGGATGAATTGTGGAAAACTCCACTCTTCATGCAAATTTGGAGTTGACTGGTGGAAATGAAGTCTACAAAAGCTGACAACTTATTTTGTCAACATATTCTGAAACTGAAGTTTGTAGCCCTGGAATAGTATATAGATGTGAAAATGGAAATGATGGAAACATCTCGTCATTTTATACGTTTTTTGAAGTTTCTTTCAATATTTTACCCTTCCACCTTTCAAATTCTTCGTACACACACTAAATATTATAAAGATGCAAAAGTTTTGTTACATCATATAAACGCAAGATAAATTCTGCAAGAACTTGCCTAAAAGCTTATTTCTTGTAATGTTTTTCAATTTTCCAGATGTAAACAAATATTCTTGTATAAAAACACAAACGACAAAAAGTATATTAGATGCCAACTTTTTCATAACAAGGGAAACTGAAGAAGAAACAAGTATCTACTTTTTCCTTTGCAGAAAAATTCAAGAACCATATACTAATACTAACCAACTACATAACTGAATTACTCACAGCTAACCTCATTTTCTCCACATGTACAACATTACCTCCTTGAATTTCAAAGCAACACGTTACATAAAATTCTCACTTCCCCATACATGCAAACTGTAAATGCATTTTCTTACTTACCTCCCAATACATTACAAAAACCACTCTACAATAACCCAATTATTGATTCCAAGCAAACGTTACATTACTCTTTCATTCCCTTCATGCATAATAGATTACATTACTAACTAACTAACAAACTAACTAAAACAAATAAGATTACATATCCGTCTTTACTATAAAGCTTCCATATTACAGTCACTGAACACCACTCGAGTAAAAAAAATCCAAATCAACCTACCTGTTTTTTCAGCAGCTTCCTTTTGACTTTCACTCGAGGAAAAAATCACCGTATGTTTCCACCAATTGGTCACATTAAAATAGTATGGCACCTACTGAGCCGGCAACTTTGTAAATGAACTTGGATAGACAGCTGGCGAACTTGTAGAGCACACAATATGGCATTCCCTGTGTGCTAAACGTTGTGTGTGTGCAGAGAATGAGGCTTTTACGAACCATGTGTTGGCACAATACTAACTATTCGGTCGTCCTGTGGAATGGATGAAGGTAGAGAGAAAGAATGAGTAAAGAAAAGGAACGTCTTCGTTTTCACAGGATTCAGCCCAGTTGCTCGTCACCCACTAACTACACTAGGTTTGGTGAAAGCTCCTAGTGTGCTTCCCCGCAGCATAGTAAGTATGCCTCCTGGTTGGCTCGTACTACCGACTGGTGTGGAGCAAAACCCTCGGTCCCATTATTAATGCATGCTCCATACATTGAAATTAAGTACATATGGGTGAAGAAAGCTCGTGTACGATTTGAATGCCGTAATGTTATCAGTAAATAAATTGAGTTTAAACACATAAATTAGGATGCAAAATATTTTGTTTTGATGTGATGATGATTAGACAAAATATTGACTGTCAAAAACTAAGTGTATACAGTTTATGAAGAGAATGGGAAATGATGATTGGTTTATTCCATGGGGATGTGATTGATTTCTATTTCTGTTTCATAATGTTTGCATTGTGGAATCAAAACACCTGTCTAGTTCCATTAATTGAAAAGCTGGTGCGCCTGGTTGTCAACATGCAGAACGTGAGTGAATTGTGTTCAAGGTGGAATGAAAATCTTTCCATGATTTATGAGTTGCGTTCCGTCCCTAGTGATAGTAAAAGGATTTGGAGCATGAATTTATAAGGAATATTATTTTTGGTCATGTTCTGCGGGGTCAAAAATGGAATTGAAAATGTCATAAAGTTCACATTATATAAGGTGTTATGGCGCGTGTTCATGTCAACTGCATTCGTTCGTTCTCTTTTCTAAATTAATAGCCTCCACATACTGAGTAAATTCAGTTATAACGTTTTTTAAATAGAAATTGAGAGAGTCTGAACTCTTTAGGGGAGAGTTGAAGGTTTCAAGATAAAACAACTTTGGGTTTTATTTGTTGTCAGGCTCCATGGCTCATGAATAATTGAATTGAAATGAGCGTATATAAAAGGTGCTGCTTGGGAGCTTCTTTTGAAAACTCATCAACTAACTAAACCAAACTTATGTAAACTATGCATTGATAATGATGGACAAGACAAGCATTATTTAAATTAACTCCTCAGTCCAACAATTGCAAATGTGTGCTGCGTGGGCCGATTTATGTGCTAGACAGCAGCTAACACAGAGTAACAAGCAGCATAGATAAACAAAGTGTGGGAAAACGGGGAAAACCAAACAATCTTGACAAATGAAATAAGTCACTGAATCCTGAGATGAAAAGTTTATTTTTTTGTTATTTATATTTATTTTATTATTAGGCCGATAATGATGAAAATGACAGTTATCACGGATCTGTGATTATTATAAAGCGAAGCACAAGGTCAGTAAAAAAGTTTTTCTTCGTTTCGTTATGATAGTTTAAATACAAAAAGTCGTATCAGATACGTATATTTGTAGTATGGTAGCTATTTCTAGCATCCAATAATCCAATTGTAACTACAGGTTATCGTATGCCCGTTGGTCGCAAAAAACTATTTGTTTGCTCGAAATAGCAATACATTAAAAGTATATTGTTCAGCATGGAATCTTCATATAAAATTTTAAAGACGATTTGTTTGATAACAATCAGGAGTGGATATACTAACTTACTACAATGGAAAAAGAACTAGAAAGATTTCGAAAGCACAAAAAATCTGAACAAAGAAAGCAGGAGCTCAAAGAAAAGATTTCCACATACTGGACACGTTTTCAACAAAAGCTGATGTCCTACCTTTTACCTGACAAAGACGAAATCACTCAACCAAATGAAGGGGAACGTGAAAATAACGAGACAACTTCAGTCAACCGTAAAACAAGCTACACAAAAGTAGATTACTTAATCCTAAGTTTACAAATAATCGCATGGTTTGTTTTGTACATCGGCTTTCTCAAAATTGAATTTGGTGCTGTCTACTTTTGCACGTCACTATTATTTATCATTTATTGGAACACGGGCACATCAAAGAAACGTAAAGGTGAAGTTAGTGCTTATTCTGTTTTTAACAAGGATTTTGAGGCCATTCAGGGTACATTAAAGTCTGAACATTTAGAAAATCAATTGATATACAGGAATAAGTAGGTAAATAACGCAGTACGTCACTTATACATTGCATTGTAGTATATAGTAATGTATTTATTTATGCTCATTTGCACAATTTGTGATACATATTTTTCAAATACAAAGAAAAATAAATTCTCATAGAATGCTTGAGAAAACAAATCTTCAGCTAATTAAGCACATGTCATAAAAAACCGTGCGACACAACCGTGCTGCTAGACTTGCTTGGTAAGCGTGGAATCAATGTTAACTCAACTACCTGTTGAAGTGGATTCTCATTCCTAGGGCTTTACGGCGATACCAACGGATTCTCCATATGGTTTTCCAATCTATAAATATACAAAGTACACCAAGTCTTAAGTTCTGTGCAAAAACTTTTTTGGCCAACATAGTTGAGTCAATAACCCTTTGAATGTCTCCAAGTAGTTAAAAGTACGACCAGACTCCCCTTTGTCAAGGTTTTCTATAAGTTTCACATCATCCTCTGGAATTTCAAAGTCTAGTGCCTGTCGTCATTAATCAAGTATTATATCTTCATTCCCTATCAAACAGTTTGCATAATGAATATGGAACTGACTGACTGACTTTTATGTTCTCTTGGATCCTTTGTGCTCGGCTGCTTTTGGGAATTACCACGAATCCCTTTCGAATTAGAAAGTTAAGCGCTATTTGAGCCGTTGATTTTCCTAGTCGCTGGGCAATGCTAGTCATAACGGGGCAAGACAAAACTGGTGGAATTCCTGTAATTTCACTCCTTATGCTCGAAAATAAATAATATCCCCATTATCATCATTGATCATCTCATAAGACGAAACATATTTTGCTCAAAGCAGTCGGTGTGGACAATTGAGCTAAAGTAAATAAGACAAGAAGAGATTACATTGTCAGCACATTCATTTAAACTCACGTGAAAGCTTTGGCACGACCTGGGGCTCCTAGTGGAGCGTAGGCGGTTATAACAATTCCATAGCGTCGACATACGCCTGCTAGAATCTTTTGCTGGAAGTACACATGAGCTTCAATCTGCGTACAATTTTTATGTGCAGGAGAGTACAGTCTTTTACTTATTCAGAAAGAAAAAAAACTGTACTGGATATAGTAGGATTTGTACTAATTATTTTGGTTCGTTGCATTTGGATAGACAGGGCAGATAGAAACTAATTAACTGACTTCATTTCATGTCTCGTGCCAATTAAATGAGTAACGAACAAGTAAGTACGCAATGAATTCTATGAATTTTCTAGTTTGTTGAAATGCATTATCCAATTTTCTGAATAAAGGTGTGTAATTATGAAGCAACGAAAACGGTGCGATACGTGTAGCTTCTAGGAACGAAACTAAAAATGAATTGACTAACTAACCTGTAGATTCACAGGTGGGATTTCAGCAAACTGTACGATTTTTTTAATTTGGCTGCTGTTAAAATTAGATAATCCCAAGGATTTAATCCTGCCATGTCTCACTTGACCTTCCAGTGCTCTCCAGATAGCTACCAAATCCGTTTGGTAATCAAATGCAATCTGCCCGTTTTCTTTCGGGAAATGGTCATTCTCACTTCGGAATTCAAATCCCGCTGGAAAATGAATGAGATACAAGTCTACGTAGTTGAGCTGTAATTCCTTCAACGTTTTTTGTAGGAAAAACTCTACTTTCTCTGGTCTGTTGCCGATCATTGGGAGCTACATAGGGTAAATTAACCAGGTGTAAAATTATATTCGAAACGGGAGCATCAACTGCTTTCCCTCCAGGCTCGTATAGAGTAGATCGTATTACAAATCAGTATATGCTTCTTTTCTGTATATACGTGACATGATAGCAAAATTACACAATTCGGCCTATTAATTTTGTCATTACCTTGGACGTGATAAAAAGCTCGTTTCTAGTTACTTTTCCCGTGAATAGAACTTTTTTCAACGCATTTCCAATATGTTCTTCATTCCCGTATACAGATGCGCAGTCAAAATGTCGGTAACCTGAGTCTATAGCCGCACTAATTGCTGCATCCGCTTCATATTTCCCAATCTTTTATACATACATCCATACTTCTCAATTAAGTTGGTTCAATTTCATTTAAAAAGCATGTATATGAAAATTTTGAAATTGTGATGAAGATTACGTGGGTTGTATTTTTAATACCTTACCACAGCCTAATCCGATTTTCGGAATTCTGTTCCCGTCTACAAATCTTGCATGCATTTCCATTAAGAGATACTGATTAAGTTTAAAATACTCTTGAACTTTATTTACGAAAAAATGAACGTTATTAATTGCGATCTCTGAACGTCGTTTTAAGTGGGTTCTCTATCAATATCTGCCAAGAAACAGTTACTTGTACTAATACTGGTGTCTTGCATTTCTACTTATCTTATTGTGGTCTGTGTTCAATAACCCTTTTAGCTAATGGAATCCTTTGATAGACTATGCATTCTATAAGTAGAGACGGTTATAGTTTCAAAACAGTACAAGATTATGGTTAAAGCTAAATTAACTCAGAAGTGGTAAAAAACTTTTTATTGCTGCTATAAATTCAGCAAAGCTACTTGCATAAATGAATTAGCTTACTTGATGCGGGTTAACATATCAAGCTGGGATCAAAATGATTAAAATTAATACTTTATAGTAATATAGTAACCATAAGATGATAAGTAGCGATCTTAAATTTCATATTAATCTAATGAGTTGAGGCTAAATACTTGCTACTACTACTACCATGGCCAGCAGGGATCTTTGCATGTCCTTAAATACACTTCCATTCGTCCATTGACTTGCATAAGTGCTGTATATGTTGTAAGCTGTATAAAAGCATATGAAAATGGGAACAATTAGACATAAGCTCCCTAATGTTATATGCATTTTTAAAAATGAAGTGAACAGCTAGAATTCCAACTGTGTACCTTATTTAACACAGGACGTGTAGAGAGCACATTGTACAGCAATTTGAAGCTCCCGTTTTGATCTTTTTGTTGGGTCAAACAGTATTTGGCAGGAGTTCTACGGTCGTCATAAAACGGAGGAGATTCCCAGTGATCATAGTTTGTTTGAATTAAATATTTCAATAGATTCCTTTGTCCTTTTTTATTTGTGGGCAATGGCAAAACATCAAAACTTGATTGGCTTCGTGTGATAATGCTTCCCTTTATGTCAGTGGGTGTTAAGAAGATAAAATGTACTATATTTAGTATTCAAGTAGACAGACATGATTGATGTGGGATTCAGAATTCAAATAAATGAAAATGCTTAGTAAAACATACTTGACTACTACTATTTCCAGCGAGAATGAAATACACAGGAGCCATGAGCTGTTGCACAGCTAGTCTTTTTTGAGCTTCTGCAAAACTTTGTGCGTTCTCCATTATATCTCTTGTGAAAAAACTTAGCCACTGAGACTTTCTATTGCCCAAAAGCCATTGGAGTATTCCCCAGTAGCCACCTTTCAATGTGAATCGCTCATTGATACTGAGAGTGAACGCATTCTATTCACAAAGTGAGTAATTTTGCATTGGGCTTCGGTTAGCACAAAATTAGATTGGGAAACGAACAAAGAAAATCTTACTGGTTTGATTCCCGTCAAAATGCCAACATATCCCGCAAAATTCACTGATTTGAAAACAGTTTTTCCATTTCTTTGAAAATCCAGTTTCACTATTAAAGGTTTTAGGTACTCTGTTGTAAGCCAAGTAATGTTATTTATGTCCCACCTGTTGAATATGAAAAAAAACATTAAGTGGCAGGGTATAAAAAAAATTTCTGTATCAGCATTTTTTGGGCTTCTCTTTTTTGTCTGGCAGAGAAAAGTAATACAAAAAAATCTGTTTGCATTTCAGAGATATGCATGGCAAGCAACACGCGTAAGTTTTACCCCAAGAAAAGGCCAAAGTCCAAATTTCTCCCATGGTACAGCTTTCCATCTTCTCCTTCGAGTACTATTGAGGTACACACAGTAAAAACTTCATAAAAAATGTTGTATAAAACCATATCACCAAAACTGAGTCCGGTGATATGACTTAAGCCTTTAATTTCTCCTTTATACGGCTGTGGTAATGTGTACCCTAGCCATGGCACATATCTGTCCACTAGAGAGAACAAATTGCCATGAAACAAATTACTAGTGTAATTTTGTAGGTTTTCAAGCAGATCCAGCATCTGTGTATTTCAGCGGTTTCAACAAAAAGGCAAATTGAATGTACAGGTTTATAACCAAATCACTATTGTGAAATGAATAAAAGCTAATTGGAAAACGAACGTTAGCTTTTTTTTCTCTTCCCAATTTTTCCCATCGTTTGTGAGGAGGTAGGTCAAGGTTTATTATGTATTCCTCAAGCTGGTCGCTATTATTGAAACGTAAACATTTAAATCCCTATGAATATAACATCAACATGAAACTGACGCATAAAAAATTCTTTTGGTAAATACCTATCACTTGGAGGATATGCGTTTTCCTCACATCCTAGAAACTATACCATGTAAAAATATTTTGTAAAAATATAGAATATTTCCACTATGCAAAAAGACAAAAACAGTTTACAATTTCATTGTACTTTAAAACCTACCGCAGGATCTTTATTAGGTCGTCCAAACACAAGTTCAATGTCACTTTTCCTACTGCTTGGCAAATATTCGCCTAATGTAGTGTGCGTAGGTCGAAAATCGATATCATCAATTTCGTTATTAAAAACTCCACCGCCACTTATTCTAATATATGACAGAATTACAACAAAAACTGTGCATTTAAAAATATAATTCATTTTTGCATTTTTTCAATTAACTTTAACTAACAACGAGTGAGTCAATAAGGATCGTTCATCCACACACATGAAGATGATTAAATGAAATGGCACTCCATATTTTTGACGCGTAGAATGTACTCGACAAATAGCACGCAATTCTTTTATTGTTCACTATTAACGTTCAGTGTCGGAATTATTCATCCTGGTTTACATATTTAAGCATGCAAAGGTATATAATGATGAGTACTCCTTGTTTTTCAGGAGAGATGCATGCACTTTTAGCAGAAGATACTTGTTGAATGTTTTTGTTGTCGCTCTCGTGTTTTGACCCGAATTAAATGACCGCATGATGAAATGGAGCTCATGACTCACAAGCCTAGAGTCATAGTAGTTTATAGTTAGGAATGAGTGCAAGGATGTTTTGATATGAGAAAGTCATGTGAGTAGTAGACTATTTAGAAACCTCATGTTCACAATATAGCGTAGGCGTCAGACTGGAATAGATTTCATTTGACAGAGTGGATATTGTACTTTTAATGCGATGAGTCGATGTAATGGGATAGGAGAAATTCAATCATTTCATTATATCTTATGAATGCAAAAGTTTCAGCTTTGGTTTAATGTTTTTAATTAGCCATTGTAATATATTAATTTACATTATTGGCTATTGTGCAGGGTGACAGCTGATAACCGTACAGAAGGGTTCTGTCAAATTTAGAGAATTTTGATTTGCCATATTTCGTTTTTGTTAAAGTGAATAGGGAGTAGTAAACTGACTTTCGCTAAGCATAGTGTCACTAAAGGGAGACCATAATGTATTTGCTGATTTGGTTTGACACTCGAATAAAGAAATGAATGAATGAAAGAAAAAGCATGTAACTGAAGAATTGCGTTTGCGTTTAATTTTGCTTACAATGGAATACATCTTAATGGATGGTAACAATGAGTTTATCTTTGAGTAATGATAGCATGAAACGGATCTGGAGCTAAAGTGATTCCAAACCGATGATTCTTGTAAGAAGGCACTCCGTAGGCAGAAGACGGTTCAAAATAGTAGTTTTGCATAATTGTTGTAAAAAACGTAAACAGCGTGGCTCTCGCTAAAACTTCACCAAGGCACATTCGCTTGCCTATGTTAGACACCATGCAGCAACAGTTTATATTAGTATGTAGTGGGTGACAGCAAACTTCAAGAAATTGCATAGATTCTCCACATTAGTTACTTACCAAGCCCAAACGGAATCATTTTCTCCGTATTCATAATTTTCATATCTTTGTCTAAAAATCTTCCTGGTCTGAAAACATGGGGATCTTTCCAAAGTTTTTCATTGAAATGAACGCTATAGTGATTGAAGACTGTGAATGTTCCCTAATATGGGGAGTAAAGTTTCGTTAAATTGATTTCAGCAGGCTGCAGCCAGGAGCTTAAAATGAAAAAAAAATGGCAAGAGATTTAATCAATCTTTTTAGAACCTTTTTAATCTCGTACTGCCCTATTTTAGTGTCCTGAGATGGTGCCCGTACTGTAATCGGTACAACATTAGCCATTCTTTGAACTTCCAGTAAAGTAGCTTCAGTATACGGCATCCTACAGATATTAAGATTGACTAGTGGTAATTTTATCTTCATTTTTGTAATTTGTAATACAATCCAGCATTGTTCATCCTACATGGATTTGTCTGCCATTCTGGGGCGTCTACTTCGACCCACTACGTGATCAATTTCCTTTTGTACTTTCTCTTGAACAATGGGATTTGTCATCATGAATAGAATCACGAATTCTAGACTGTTAGATGTGGTTTCCGACCCGGCAACGAAAAGGTCCAGCATGGTCATAATGAACTGCTCGTCTAAATTGAATTAGATCGGACGTGGTCAATAATATTATAACGAAATTTAAAAACGGAGTATAGCCAGAAAAAAAGTTTGAAAAACTAGGTTTATTTGATTTACCAGAGAAAACTTTTGAAAGTTCTTCATCATCTTTATATTTTTCAATTTCATTCAAAAATACGTCAACAAAATCTCGTTGATCTTCCCTATAGTATTTGTGTGTACGTCTCTCATTCAGAACATCCTATAATTGTATTTTATATTTATTACTCAATTCCAACATATGCACACTATTCGGTTTTTTTTTGTTGCTCACACGGAATCTACGATGCAAAGTGGGATTGAATTCACGCCTAGCTTTCCCATAGCCAGTAAGCCATGGTAAAATGTGTCGGAGAAAAGGGTATGCCATGAAAATATTTCCACCCGTTGATATTAGTCGCATTACGGGTCCCATTGTTTCCACGAAAGATTGTAATCGGTGATCATCATGAGAAAACCGAGAACCCGCAACCATACTCCAAAGTATATTGAGAACGGATACAGTGAAGAATTGGGACATGGGTATTGTATTTCCTTCTTCTCTTATTCGGCTATTGAGACGAGTCATTAATTCTTCAAATTCTTCTTCCATCACTACTTCCTGACCTTTTTGCTTTCCAAAACCAAAGTCTCGTAAAGTTCTCAATGTGAAACGACGGAGCTCTTTCCACGTGTCTCCATTGCTCCATAACAAGCCTGTGTATCAAGTAAGATATAGTCAAAATCCTTGTATTTTCAAATTTTATCTATGTAATGTGAACAACCTGACCTAACGGTATTCCAAATGATCTTTCCAATATAAAATCATCATGTGGTCGGTCTGCCCAAATTTCAGAGCATAGCGTTTCCCTTATAACATTTGGGTCATCTAGTACCACTGGAAGTAATTAGATGCAGTGTGGATAGTGTACAGTTACTTAGTATAAATATTATCTCAAGGTCCTTATAAACCAGTCCCTATTTTATATTATGTTTTAACAGCTTATGCTGAATTATTTGCCATGTTTTCAATACCTTGCCAATTAAAACCGAACTTTAAAGCAACTACTGGTCCATATTTTTCAGAAAAAGCTTTATATCCCAAGTATGGATTTCCATTAGAAGCTTTCATATGCGAAACAATTTGCAGTAGGTTTCCTAGAATCGGTAATCTTTGTGGTCCTGAAATTTTGACAGCACTTATTTTGATGATTGAACGGATTGAACATGAAGTTTTATAAATTAGTATAAAATTATTTTACCTGGTGGTAGATTATGACCGATAATAAAGTGATCATAAATTATCCACAGAAAAAGAAAAAACAACCCGTACAAAATTATGGACATCAACATTTTTAGTTCGTTTACTAACGTTTGATTCAAACGAGCTGGTTTATGCAAAAGTTTTTATTGGGACATGATCTGCTGGCTGAAACTATTGACCTTCACCTAAACTTATCAGTTTTTGATGGCATATATTACACATATGAACAAAAGCACTCGTAAATGACCTCAACACATTGAATTTATTCCAAGTTTACCATTCATGACAAAATTAACTATACAATGCTTAGTTATCAGTATTCACACGGTCTTCGGATGCTACATGAGTGAAAGGTCTTGTAAATTCATTTTGGGAAGCTACTGGTGAAATTTTTTTCGCAATAATAACATTAGATGAGATGAGAGTTTTGGATGCATGAGCTACACTTGTATTTGTGTGACTTGAAGAAGCAGAAGTCTCATTTTGGTTATGAATTTCTTCTTGAGTAATATTCAGGTCTACTTCGGGGGCAAGTGTGTCCGTTGCTAATTCATCATCCTCATTGGTTGTGGCTGGCTCCGGTTCCGTGGGTGAGCCATGATTTCCTCCTGTTTCCTTTGAAAAGTTTAGAAAACATGATTTAAATTTTCAGGATGCGATTTTTACTCAATTCATAGCATGGAAGAGGAAGAGAAGAAACTAATTCAGTTTTGTGCGCCATAGCTGCATGCACCCGTGGGAAGTGGTGACAGCTTGTTTATCAACTTACATCAGAATTTTTCTCAAGTGGTTTTAGCTGATTCTTTTCAAAGAGTCGTGTAGCCTCCTCCTTCAAATACACAGGAATTTGGAAGTTTTCCATGTCTTTTTCGAAATCCTCCCGACTACCATTCCCAGCTATGTAGCCAGAGAGCCGGCATGCTACATAAGAGTGGACCAATTGCTCCACATAATATATTTCCAAGTCTTGAAGAACATTGAAATCTTCACGGGAATGTAGTATGTTGTGTTGATCTTGGCTGTAAGTGAAATCACACTTTTTGATTACTTTTTAAATCAAGTATTGCAATTAAGTATTGTTTTTATATCGCATCGGAACTAGCGACTTACAAGGGCGCTTGGTAAAATACAGTCCGGGCTAAAATTTTTGTAGCAATAGGACGTTTATTCTCCTTTTGTATTTCTTCCAAAGACCTTTCTGCGGCCTCACGTTGAGTTGGATTGCTATAAAAAATTGCGGATTGCCACTGCAAAAAAAAATATGTTTTTTTTTTTTAAACCACTCCGCACAGATAGACAAAAGCTGTATAAATACTGTTTAGTACATGAGTTTCTTCTTCTTTAGTTGGTTTATGATGTTTCCAGAAATTTTGTAGAATTTGCTCATATGTAGTCATAGCTGGATTATAACTGACTTCAATTGCTTCCGTATGGTCTTTCCTTTAAGCAGATTTGTATGCAATTAGTAGGTGCTGTACTTGTAGAAATTTATATGTTAATATTTACTACGATCTCGAAACCACCCGACCACCCGACTTTCTCTTTGCAGCAGTGTTAGGTTAGGTTAGGTTAGGTTTGTAGTTACTGCAGCAAAGAGAAAGTCAGGTGGTCGGGTGGTTTCGAGACCGTAGTTAATATTTGGATTACGGATTCTCTTTAGTAGGATCCACTTCGATGCCACCCGTCATTCCAACGCGTGTACGATAAACGCCATGACAAGCCCCGAATTTACAATCCGCATCAAAATAGCGGCCCATTCCAAAAGTAGCTATTTCTAAATTCGTATCTTCATACATGCGATCTGTTTCATTTGTGCTGAGAACCACTTCAATTTCCCCCTATAAAAGCGTTGAATAATAGATTTAGTATTAATGTGTAATAAAAGGTGTTTTGTTTTGCAATACTGTTAAAAAAATTAAAAAAATTACTCCGTCAGGATCTACAGGCTCGATAGCTTCTAATACTTCCTTAGGTGCTTTGGCACACAAGGAATTCCCCATTGTCAAAAACTTTATGGCTGTAAAATGTTTTTTGTATGAAAAATAATGAGCAATGTTTTTGGTAGTGTATGATTTGGTACAAGGTAGACAGAATAGTATTTTATGTGTGAAAACTCTGCATGCCCTTCAGTATTTATTTGCGGAAATAGTCAGCACACCTTAGCAACGGCAGTGCAGCATTTACACAGCGAGCATATTTTACTTAAAATATGGAAATGAAGCACTATACAAAAAATTCTGTGATTTTCCTATTTTTATTTGACTTTAATTTGAAGACAGCATCCATGTTACACTAATCTGCGTTTGATATTCGCATAAAATGGATCTGGAGCTAAGGTAAGTCCAAAGCGATGGTTTTTGTAGCACGGCATCCCGTGTTGTGGAGACACCTCAAATGCATACTGCTGCATCATAGTTGCAAAGAATGTAAAAAGTGTTGCGCGTGCTAAAACTTCTCCGAGACACATTCGTTTCCCTATTCAAGATGTGCCCCAAACATTTTTTCAGCTGGCACACTAACGCACATTTTTAATTTCAGTACAATTTCATATGCAAACTTACCAAGTCCAAAGGGAATCATATTCTCCGTGTTAATTATTTTCATATTTTCGTCCAAAAACCTGTCGGGCTTAAAAGTTTCTGGCTCTTTCCATAGTGTTTCGTTGAAATGCACGCTATAGTGATTGAAGATAGTAAATGTTCCCTGCATGACATAAAAATAAAAATGTATCCCAGTCAGTCTTGCATGAACCATCCCTGAGCTTCAACATTTTACAAACACATGGAATACTACTTTTTAAGACAGCACCAAACCTTTTTAATTAAATAGGGACCCAATTTTGTATCTTGAGTTGGTGCTCGAGCAGTCATTGGCACTACATTCGCCATTCTTTGTATCTCTAGTAGAGTTGCTTCTGTGTAAGGCAACCTTTCAACCAACCATGAATTAGCTTTTTTCAAATAATAGCACTGCTACTCCACAATATAATACTGGAAATTACATGGGTTTGTCCGCCATTGTGGGAAACCTACTTCTACCAACTACCCGGTCAATCTCCTCGTGTACTTTCTTTTGTACAGATGGATTGGCGGTCATAAAAAGCAATGCGAATTCCAAACTGTTTGAAGTAGTTTCAGCGCCAGCTACAAAGAGATCCAGTACAGTGATAATAAATTGATTATCTGCACAAGATAAAAAAAGTATTGACAATTTTCTAACTAAACTAATTAGGTTATATTATTTGAATTGATATTGAATATTAAATTCACCAGTAAAAACTTGTGAAGATTCTTTGTTTTCTTTATTTTTTTCTATCTCATACAGAAAGACGTCAATAAAATCTCTTTGGTCGTCTTTATAATATCCTTGTGCTCGCCGTTCATTCAAAATGTCCTTATATTTATATTGTGTTTTTTATAAATGCCTAGATTTTTTAATGACTGACTGAGAATTGAGAGATCGTTTAAGTATAATCATACCAAAAATTGTTTTTGTAATTTTGGAATGAATTCCTTTCGTTGCTTCCCATATCCGGTCAGCCATGGTAGAATATGACGAAGGAATGGATACGCCATGAAGATATTACCACTTGCGGACAAGAGTTTCATAACTTGAGCCATAGTTTTCACAAAAGATTGAAGTCGTTCATCGTCGTGAGAAAATCGGGCACCTGCTACCATACTCCAGAGAATGTTTAACACCGAGACTGTGTAAAATTGGCTGATGCAAAGTATATTGCCTTCCTGTTCAATTCTTTGATTCAGCCGGCTAATTAATTCTTGCAACTCTTCTTCCATGACTGCTTCTTGGCTTTTTTGTTTTCCGAATCCAAAATCACGTAATGTTCGTAGGGAGAATCGACGCAAATCTTTCCACGTGTCTCCATTCCCCCATAAAATTCCTGGATTTAGTTAAAGTAACAAACATGTTTCATCAGAGAGAGACGAGTTAAACAATTTAAAGTTAAAAGCCTAACCTAAAGGCTTTTCAAAAGATCTTTCCAGCACCCAGTCATCTAAAGGCCGATCTGCCCAAATTTCAGAGCATAATGTTTCTCGGATCATATTGGGATCGTCCAGTATCACTAATAATTACAAAGTAAATCTTTCCTCATGCTCACCTAAATTGGGACATAAGAGATCCATCTAAATATTATATGTAAAAAAACCTTGTAATTTCATCCCTGTTTTTACGGCCATTATGGGACCATATGCATCGGAGAAATCTTTAAATGTTAGGTATGGATTGCCGTTTCTGAATTTCATTCTTGCTGCTACTTGATGAAGATTACCGAGAAATGGTAACCGGATTGGTCCTGTTGGAAAATAGTTGTCAAGTATGCATATAATTTTGATTTGTTGATCAAATCATAAACTTTCAATTAGGTGTAAAACTTGGCTTACCCGGAGGTTGATTCTTAGATACAGATTTATCGTACAGAGCCCACAATATCCATGCTAGTAAAAGAGCCAAAACAATTTCGGCAAACATATTTTGTCCAATTGAAGAAGAAAACAAATTATGTATTATTATATGAAATAAAATTGAAACGTGAATAACCGCAAAAACTGTTTGTTTATGTTGTAATTTTAAGGATATAGTATACGCACACAGTCAGAAGAGTCTGAACTCTGAACATCTGACAATCTGAGTGCTACGGCTTTAAGTCAAATTCCAGCACAAAAAATAACCTTGAAACCTGTTGATAAAAATTCTGTATGTGTAAGACCAAATAATGCCCATTTCTAATCTATTCCCAACTATTTTACTTAAAATTTATGTTTTAGAATTAATTTTATTCAATAAAACACTTAAAATAATAATAAATTGCTCATATAATATAATTAATTACGAGTTCCATAGTTGAATACATGTCAGAACCTGAAACAGTAAATGCAAATATACTAATTTTCTGTAATGGGAACTAGAGTTAAAAAAATGCTGCCCATTAACTGCTAATAAATCTTGTAGAATCTATAGCGAACTAAAGCTAAATGGAACAAAGGAAATCATGCGACGATTGCATTGGATAGAATTTTAAGAAAATATGGCTTCCATCGCTCTCTAGACGTTTACACGCGCGTCTAAAATTCAATGACTATATGTTTTTTGGCGCAGGATTTGAAAACAGGATCGTATATAGATATCGCTTGCCGGGTATGTAAAGTTGATTGTGTTTATTAAAATTAAATGAGCTTTTTGAAAGAATAAAAAAGACTATTTAAGTTGATTAACTAATTTTGAGTAAGTGACATCTTGTAGAATAGCTACTGTTTCAGTGAAATCAGCATTCAACTATTTCCAGCAGGAATTTAAAAAAATATCACAATGTCAGCTTTGGCGTAAGTAAAACAAAAATTTTGATTCATCGAAGTATGTTTGCAATTGCATTGATGATGCTTTGTATTAATTGTTACAAAAATTAAAAAAAAAACGCATTTTACGTCTTCCGTATGTAGAAAACCTAAATCGGAAATGACTCCAGAGGAGTTAGCGAAACGTGAAGAAGAAGAATTTCACACAGGACCGCTTTCAATCTTAACTCAATCGGTCAAGAATAATACACAGGTTTGGGTTGTCAAAAAAATATATGTTTCAATTTTCAAAGTTTTTAGCCCTATCGTATATTTTCGAAATTTGTTTCTTTGTGTGGCAGGTTCTTATCAACTGCAGAAACAACAAAAAACTACTAGGCAGGGTAAAGGCATTTGACAGGCATTGTAACATGGTTTTAGAGAATGTGAAAGAGATGTGGACTGAAGTACCGAGAACAGGCAAAGGGAAAAAAAAGGTGCGATTTAAAAAAATATATTTTAAGTTAACTGCAGACTAGACTTATTTCAGCTGTGAAGTGTAAAACTGAATTTAAATTAATCTGATCATTTCGTTTGTATGCAGTCAAAACCAGTAAACAAGGACAGGTTTATTTCCAAAATGTTCCTACGAGGAGATTCAGTAATTTTGGTGATGAAGAATCCCTTAGCCCAAGAAAAATAAGTTGTGATGCCACTGTTTTTTTTACGAGAACTGTTCAAGATTAGGAGGATATCCAGTTTGAAAAATATGATTTTTTATGACTCTTTTTCAATACCTTGTATTTTAAAGCATATTGTGTAATTTCTGTGGGTGTGTAAGGATAGTAAGGAATATGAGAGACTGCGTTTGAAGTTATTACTTGCTGCTGTCTGTTTTTTCGTATAGTTATAATTATTAGTATGTTATACCACCTGTCAACTTATTCACTAATGTGAGAAACTCAAGTGAAGGATTGTTAGGTTAGCTTTTGTAAACATTAGTTCGATTAGGGTATTTAAAGGAAATATAAATGATTCAGATATAAAATTATATCTACTAGCCATCATTTGGATTAATAAAAACCTTTACTTCACATGGCATCCATCGATTATTTGCTTGCATATCATGCTTAGATATATTTAATTAACTTAGCGCTTATGCGTACTGGGGTTGTACTCCTGGTTAAGGTTCCCCTCAGATTTCTCAAATTTCTCTGTGAAGGGGTTCTCATTTCCTTGTATTTTTTTTATTTTTTTATTTTTATTTTTTTTTGTGTTTAATTTTATGAAATAATGTTTTCATTTTTATTCATTGGTAAAATACAAAGAAAAAAGGAATAAAAAGAAAAACAAAAACCTAGCTAGGAAAAGGGTAGGGGAAAACCTCAAAGAACAGACATCTATGAGGAAAACCGTACCCAACTGGGAATGCAACCCCAGCACGCATTATATGTTCCTTTTATGAACGGAAACCGGAAAGATTCTCGTTGTTGTAATTTCAATTACAGTTGAATCAGAGATCGAGCACATTAGTACGTGTAGGATTCCTACAGTGAACACTTGTTTAGTATAAATCCCGTGTGAAATAATTTGTAGGAAAATAATTTCGTGCGATAAATTCTACAGATTAGTATTCTCAGATAGTTAAACATTTTCTTCGAATACTTTTGTAAAAATGAAAGTGTGTGAAAATGAAGTACTAGTTACACTCATAGAAGTACACTGAACTATTTAATAGATGAACTTTTAATATGAGTTATAAATAGATGAAGTTTGAAATGGTTTATGCACAATATTAGTTGTTCCTGACTGATAATTTTAAATATAAGCCTAAGATGGCAGTATTTCAGGCATAAGAGTTGAATTAGATTTTATTTTAAATCAATGTTGGCACTGGAGAACGAGAGATATATGGTGACTAAAATCTGAAAAACTATTTGATTTGATGAACTAATCTGAACAATCAATGAATCGGAATGATAAGTGGCGGTGTCTGAGTTTACAGAATCATGTCGCACTTATGGGATTACATAGTAATATAGTAATTATAGCAATCTCTGCAATCTCCGAATAAAAGTTTACATGATCCACTACACTAACGCACTGTGCTGGTCATTTATCCCTTATTCCCAAAATTGAGGTTAAAAGGAGTAACGATTATGCTTAATTTGTAAAGTGAGCCTACCATATACCTAAGAAGTGAATTGGACTGATTGGACAATGAAAAATAAATAGAAGTTTCACAAAACAATTTTATTCTTTGATACATGAAAAAAAGTAAATTAAATGTTAAACCATATGAATTATAAAATTACTGCTTTCTTCCTCTTCCCGTATAATATGAGAAAGAAAACAGTAGAATATAGATACGACACAGTACGTAATAATAGCTGATGATGATGGAGTTAGCCAGTTAGCTTATGCTTCTTTGTCAGATAAGGCTTGCAAATTGGCTTCTATTTCAGTTTCTGACAGAGCTCTGAAAAAAATAATCCCAAATTTCATTGCTAAAAAATCAATTATGAAGCATAAGTATTTGCATAAGAAAATACTAATTGCAAGTAAGAAGAGTTTGTGAGAGAAACTACATTATTATTTACCTAAAGCCAGGATCATCACTGCTCACGACTCCAATTTCCATCTCACTCGGCTTCAAATCAGACGATAATACAGTGCAAAGGCATTGTATAGCCAACTAAGATAAGATCAGAAGAATTACTTTCTTAAATCCGCTATTATAGATAATACAACGAGGGTGTGATAGGCTCACTGGAACTGTTTCAATACCTGAATAGTTTCATCCTTAGAATAATTATCTGTTTTCTTGTATTTCTTCTCTAAAAAGGAGACTGACTCTGTCTGTTTAGAGCCTACACTACATGCTTTATATCCGCAATAATATCCAGCAGGATCCGTTTTGAAAACGCATGGTCCTGACTCCTCGTCCATTCCAATCATGATCATGCCTATGGTGTGAGTAGGCAAGATAAACATGTGGTAAAAAAATTAAATGCATAGTGCAGATTTTGTTTGCATAAAAAAATAAACAACACTTACTGCATCCATAAGGTCTTAAATTGGCATTTTGTGTAGACACTTGATTAATGTCTGCAAGCCGACGGCAAAGCATATGAATTGGAATCTCATATCCATACTTGTATTTCCAATTGGCAGCTTCAATTCTTGCACGACGGACTTGAGATAAACTATCAGCTGTACAAAAAATCATTGAAATTAAACACAGTCCAAAATGAAAAAATTGCGGCGGACAAGTTGATTACCAATGCTATTATATCATTACCTATCATTCCAGTCATGACACAGCCAATATTTTTTGTTAGCCTAAATAAATGCGTAATGGTGGATGGATCCACGAGCTTGTCCTGCATATTGCAAAAAAAAACAGTATCATATAACTGATATTCTAATAATGTTACAGTAAAACAAGTTTACTCCAAACAGGAAAAGCTTACCGGAACTTTCTTTTGAGTGGCAACGACAGCACAGTTATTTCCACGAAGAGCAATAGACGTCATTCCACCTTGATTGATAGCTTTAAAGGCATATTCTGGAATAATTCAAACAAGAACGACATTAATCTTTCCATTTTTTACTTGATTTACTTGATGCATGCGACATTGAAGCAATGTAGAATACTTACCAACTTGGTACAACCGTCCCTCTGGGGAAAAGATGGTGATGTGTCGGTCGAAACCAGCACTTGATCCTGCACGACTCATTTTTAACAAGCTTTCAACAAAACAAACCTACAGAATTATAACAAAATTAAAATTAAAAATGTACATGATTTGACAGTTATAAAGCAACTTTGTGCACCTCTTTGTAACCTACCTCTTGCAACTGACAGTACAGTGATTAGCTAATTTTTAACTGCTTTAACTTTTTTTGAAATCCGAAGAAAATTGGATCAAAATCCACTGAAAACCAACCCAAGAAAATTTGACAAGAAAGAATGATACGGCAACTTTTCAGTAGATGCAGTAAATGAATTTTCGAACAAAAAACACCATGTGACACTAAAATCACTATGCGATTAGCTCAAATCCGATTACCGCCAATTTTTAGGCATTCAAAATAGAAAGTTGTCCAGGAGTTAAACCTCTTGTCATTTAATTTAATTTATCATCCTCCCTTTTAGTATTCAATTACAAGTGTAGTGGAACGTAGAACTTTTAGTCGCATGCCACCTACACGTAGATGTTTTGATTATAGACTCTTGTCAGTGGTCATTGGGGTCAGTTATCAGCATTCAGCAATAACAAGCAAAGCACAAGATTTTCCACATTGTGGAACTTTGGTTTTCTCAAACTACGATGGGCCTCAAGATGTAATCCTAAGGTTTTAATTTACACTATTTTTGCCCACATGCATATTTTCTCAAGGTTTAAAATTGTTTCCTTTACTTTCAGATAATTAATTCACCCAAAGCAAGGACGATTTACAGTTTCGTACTATTTTTCCATTTTTCACGAAACTACTGAACCATCAAAATGACCTGGGACCCGAAATGATTGAAACTTACTGTGGAGAGCCACAGTTTCATATACGGATGCGACGAATCAGTAGCGGCCTAACGTTGCCGAAGAATGCGGGGGTTTCGCCGTGGCCTTAAATGGATGATCCGCCACATCTTCAGAATATACTTCATCTGTATACTAGCCATTCTTATGCTAGTAGCGTCTATAGCATATTTGTTTGCCAATGTTCCAGCAACGAGCAAATATGAAGTCAATACACATTTTAGTCTGCTTCAAATCGTTAGCCTTGATAAAGCTCCTATCCGCGAAATTCGCTCGTTTGGGAAATTGAGATCTCCTGAAAGACCAAAAAAATGTCACATGTACAACTGCTTTGACATATATCGATGTGGAAAATCTGGGGATGGAATCTTGTCAATATATATTTATCCATTTGAAAACTATTATCTGAATGGAAAGCCTGTACAGAACTCCATATCTAAAGAATTTTATGAAATAGTTGATACGATTAGAAAAAGCTCGTTTTACAATCCAAACCCAAATAAAGCATGTGTTTTTGTGCCAACCATTGATCTACTACAATCTTTTTCAAGTATTCAAACGATGCGAACTGTCTTACACAATCTAGAACAGTAAGTTGATTTTCTTGCTTCTTATATAATTTTTATTCAACAATTTTAAGAAATTGTCAATGAGTCGATCTAATCATTTCTGTTTACTGTAGCTGGGGTGAAAATGGGCGTAATCACTTACTCATCACATCATACGGAAACGTACCGTTTTTATCACAGCTCAAGTCTGAAGCAATCATCGCAGCTCCTACCTTCCCAAACGATTTATATTCTTTAGGATTCCATGTTCCAATTATCTTACCAAATCCACTGTCACCTGCGGTGACCCAAAACCTATCTAAAGATCTCGTTATTCCGTAAGTTTTTGGACAAACAAAAATGCATGTTCGTACTAATTTTGAAAATTCAACTTTTTTCATTGATTTTACAGGAATCGTGTTAATTTTATAGCAATATCAGCTCAAGGAGCTGTACCTCAGGGTTACTTTGATGACGAAAATTCCATTTTAGTTTTGAATTTTTGTGAAGATGGAATCGTAGATTATTCTATTAGGTGTAGTAAAAATAACAGACGATATGACTATCCCAGTGTTTTAAAGGTACGTAAAAAAGATGAAATTGAATGTTCAAACAAAAACACCAGCAACTATGAATCTAAATCTAACACAGTTTAATGCTTCTCACTTTAGAAGACGGACTTTTGTATAGTAATAAAAGAAGTAGCATATCCAATATTATGGGATATATTGAGCATGAACTGCATTCCTGTGATTATTTCTAATGGCCAACGGCTACCATTTGATGAGTTCATTGACTGGAGAAAGTAAGTTTTTTTTCACTTTACTTTCACATCTTTGTGCATTTGTAAAGTTGTTTTTGTATGATATGTTTGTCTTTTTTTACAGGCAATCTGTCTTAATTTATGAGCACCAGTTGCCGCAACTGTCTTCCATTTTACGAGCTGTGTCGCCAAATAGGAGAAGGGTGTTGAAAACCCAAGTTGAATTTGTTTTTAATAATCACTTTAAAAACATGCCGAATATAACAATGACGATACTCGATACTGTGAAGGAAAGAGTGTTTAGTCATTTTTCAAGATCCCTTGAAGTTTGGAATCATATTCCCTCGTTTGAATTGGTAAGTAAATGCTTAAATTATAGCCTTCTAGTCATTCTAGTGACAGTAAATTGCATAGTTTTAACTGTAAATTTAAAAAAAATTAAAATTGGTTTCTGTTTTTGTGTTTAGGGATTGAAAAAATCACCACTTTTCAACCCCGAAGTGGCTGTTAAAGAGCTCGGATTTACGGCCGTAATATTAGCATATGATCGGATATCTAGTTTATTCCAAGTAATTGATAGACTTTCTACAGTATCTTCACTGGCCAAAATCGTCATTGTTTGGAATAATCAAGTAAAGAAACCACCCAAACGTAAGTTTTCTATGCAATACATTTAACAAACTAAAAGATGGAAACAAAACGAATTTTTTTTTGTAATTTTGGCAGTATCAGCATTTCCCAAAGTGTCCAAACCTATACGTATTATTCAAACGGAAGCGAACATTCTTTCAAATAGATTCATTCCGTATGATGAAATTCAAACTGAGGCTGTATTTTCTTTGGATGATGATATTATAATGCTTACGTCAGATGAAATCGAATTCGCGTTTGAGGTTGGTTTAATTCTTGTTTTAAGAGTTTGCTGTAAATAAAGGTTTTTCCAAAATAATACTTTTTAAAAATAATTTCTACTATAGACATGGCGCGAATTTCCAGATCGAATTGTCGGTTTCCCATCTCGTACTCACATATGGATGAATGCCACTCGACGCTGGAAATACGAATCAGAATGGAAAAATGATATTTCAATGGTTCTCACTGGGGCTGCATTTTATCATAAGGTTTGTTTTGATCACTTTTTTATTAATATTGAAAGTTTATGACCATAATTGATTGAATTTGGTATGTGTCTCATTAATTAGTACTGGCACTATGCGTACACGAAGAAATTACCAGCTGAAATCCGTTCGTGGGTGGATTCCAAAATGAACTGTGAAGACATAGCTATGAACTTTTTAGTAGCTCATACAACTGGAAAAGCACCTATCAAGGTTTGTTATGTTTTACATTTTCAAATGTATTGAAACAATAAGGAACTGGTTTTTTTGTAATTATATTATAACTATGATTATAATTTATCGTTTATGTAGGTGACTCCAAAGAAAAAATTCAAGTGCCCAACATGTAGTAATAATGAGATGCTATCGACAGACTCTGGGCACATGGTAGAAAGAACAGACTGTATGAATAAATTCACCCAAATATTTGGGTATATGCCATTAGTATCTGTGGAATTTAGAGCCGATCCCGTTTTGTACAAGATCGACAGTTTACCAAATAAAATGAAACGGTTTAATAATATTGGTAGCTTGTAGTCGTTGACTTGTGCATGCAAATAATGAGGTGAGAATTGTAATGTAAGTAACTGTACGAACTAGTTTTCCAGTCTTCTTTTGCGCACAAAGTAATAACTTATCATAATCATTCTCTATTACACTGTACCTTAGTACCTTATTGCTCTTTTGAACTACTCTAGTAAATATTATACTTTTATGTGTGACATTGACATTAGTCAATAATGAATGTCAACTGTATAACTACTTGCTACTATTTTTATTCATACCAGTGTACAGAAACTTATGGCATGCTATTTAACTGAGCTCAAGAGTCGCATTGAATAAGTTTTATGTATTTTTGTGTATTATCATTCATGTGGAATGTGATCGCGCACAAAAGGGCAGCTAGAAAAGTTTTGCAGTTACAATGATGTTCCTATATACTAATTTATGCGTTTATTTTAGTCTGTGGGTTAATTTCCCATTTTTAGCAGCTATTCATAATAAGTATGATTGGTGTCATCATAATGTAGTCCAAAAGTCGCAAATATAAATATATTTATTTGGTGTTCAATATAAAATACTTATGTTTTGGAAAGCTCTCTCTGATTCAACGTTCATGTATATAGGAAAATTATTATTTAGATTCAGCAATATATTATGATTACCTGTGATATACAATGTAGGTCTATTATGCTATGTTGCGTAGTTTTGAGGAGCTTTCATGTGTTACAATATCGTAATCGGTTTTTCAAAGTGTTCTGATCTAATTATATTTTGAGCTTTCTTTATCGCGTAACTTGTGGATTAGCGCATTAAAGCGTCTCATTTCATTGCACATGTTTCTATCAATTATATTCTTCGAATCACTAATTTTTGAAATATCTCAATGTATTGTGTTGTTGCTAACAAATATTTCCCGTCGTTTCCCCTACTGTAGTGTGAAATGCATAGTTTCAATCAATAAAGACTTTATGAATATTCAACTGTACCCTGATTTTGATTGTGTCTATTGTTTTTTGAAGGGCATATTTTCGGAATGTTCTCTTTGACGGGTTTATTCAAATATTCAGTAAGCAGAGGCCATAGGTATCGTAGAATGTAGTATCTTTAAAAAATAATTTAGATTTCACGAAAGAGAAAGCAAACAAAGTAGACCATCGCGCAATTGCATGTAGGTTTTGTATTTTCACGCTGCATAAAATAAAGGAAAAAGTGAAAGCTGTGGACTCCATTCTAGCTTCTAACATTGCACTGTGCATGCAAAACTTAAGCTCAGAAGAGACAGTAAAGCATGGAATGGAGCACTGTATAATATGCTCTGCTGCTGGAATTTCACTACCAATGAGTAGCTTGTAGTACTCCAGTTTTGATTTCATGATAATTTTCTTTTCCTAACCTAAACTAGCTCGCTAGTTTTCTTTTGTTGTGCTAGTCCTCTCCTCAAAATTTTTCCTCTTTTGAAATCCTCAAAAACTTTCATAAGTTTGGAGCAGTTAAAAATGCGTGCCAGTATCTGTAACTTATCTTGTGCATTACTGCACCGGAGCAAAAAATGCATACTTCCAGCCGTTTCATATCGGTACAACTTGACTCCCACATCTAGTCCGAGGAAATTTCACACTAGTCTAATCATGGTAGTAAATGGTTTTGGCTCCTACTTAAAAACTGTATGCTGTATAAAATATTAAGAAATTAAACATTTTGAAATGCAGAGGAGTCACTCAGAAGACAGGCCAGAATTTCCAGGTTCCAAAGCTCAGTACACTGATAGAATGGAATTTTTGAAACCTGACCTCTATGATGGAATACCCATTTACCGTGTTATGGATAGGAAAGGAAAAGTCATTCATGCTGATCAGGATCCACAAGTAATTTGATTGGTTCTGCCTTAGGTTCTTGGAAACTTCAATTCAATCGATTCATATTCTATACCTTTTTTAGCTATCGGAAGAAATGGTAACCAAAATGTACAAATGTATGACCATGCTGAACACAATGGATCGCATCTTATACGAATCTCAAAGACAAGGAAGGATATCCTTCTACATGACAAACTACGGTGAAGAGGGCACTCATATTGGCTCAGCAGCAGCCTTGACAAATCAAGACCTTGTGTTTGGACAATATCGTGAAGCCGGAGTTCTCATGTGGAGAGAATTCTCCTTGGATCAGTTCATGAACCAATGTTATGGAAATCATTTAGATTTGGGCAAAGGGAGACAAATGCCTGTACATTATGGAACCAAGGAATTAGGTTTTGTTACCATCTCTTCTCCCCTGGGAACTCAAATGCCTCAGGGTAAGTACTATTCAGTGTTACTTGTTAAACTTGTTAAACAAAAAAGTCCATGTAACAAGTTGTTACATGGACTTTTTTGTTTATTTTATAAACCGCAATTGCTTTTGTAACTCATCGATGTCCCATTATAGCTGTAGGCGCTGCATACGCATTCAAGCGTAAAAACGAAGGGAACTGTGTTATATGCTATTTTGGGGAAGGCGCAGCTAGTGAAGGGGATGCCCATGCAGCTCTAAATTTTTCTGCCACTTTGGAATGCCCGATTATATTCTTCTGGTAATGATAATTTAACACAAGATAGTCGAGAAAATTCTAAAAATCCGAGTTCTTCTCCATGTTAAGTCTTAATTCGATGGACTTTTTTTCTTAGCCGCAACAATGGGTATGCAATCAGTACACCGACGCATGAACAATACCGTGGAGACGGTATCGCCGGTCGTGGCCCTGCATATGGAATCAGATCGATTCGAGTGGATGGAAATGATACACTTGCCGTATACAATGCTACCAAAGCTGCCAAAGAGATGGCTGTTAGAGAAAACCATCCTGTACTGATTGAAGCTATGACTTACCGTATTGGACATCACAGCACAAGTGATGATAGCAGCGCGTACAGGTCGGTGGACGAGGTGAAATTCTGGGATGCAACTGATCATCCTATTTCAAGATTTAGGCAATACATGCTGGCCAAAAATTGGTGGGATGACGCAAAAGAAGAAGAGTGGAAGAAAAATTCTAAAACGCAGGTATATATTGGAAGGAAATTGAAGAAATGTTTGATATTGTGAGGCAGTAAATTGATTTTTGTTGTTGATTGCTATTTTTAGGTGATGGAAGCATTTGCTCGAGCTGAAAAGTTATTGAAGCCAGACTGGAGGCTAATGTTCACAGACGTGTATGAAAAAATGACTCCTAATTTGAAGATCCAACTGAAAGCCATGGAAGAGCATTTGGAAAAGTATGGAGATCACTACCCTCTAAAAAATTATCTAAAACAAGAGGAGAAGCTGGAATAAAAGAAAACTTTAGGAGAAGCTAGTTAACTTAAGCAAAGTAAGTAAGTATGCAAAATCATGAAATGCTTCACTCGATTTGGACTATTAGCGTACTGACAACGGAGGAAACGTATTTGCCGTGTGTGGACTACTAATGTGATAAAAATAATATTTTAGCTTTTAAAGCTCATCATTTTACGAGTCTCTCTCTCTTTTTACATCCAGTAAGTGTTCAGAGTCTGAAAAAATCAGTTATATATTTTTGTAGTGCAGATCTACTGATATTACAGTATAATAATACTAGAACTACTAGTTACAGTCATGTCTTCTCGCTGCGTTCAATTATATTGTGAAATGAAATAAAAGAGAAAATTTACACTCGTATGAATCTTCTAAAATTCATTATTGAGTAAAAATTGCCAGTGGCGTTATGAAAATAGACTACTGGAGCCACAAATGGAAAACAATTTCTATTCAAAGGCCTCTCATTATTGTCATATAACTACTAAGTAACTAACTAACTATGATAGACTTGTATGAGAACCTCCTGTGTGCAAAAAAAGAATAATGACCATGTACTATGTTACTTTCCAACTATAATTCCTTCTGGGACACAACATGTCATGCGATGCAGTCCATGCTTGTTTTTAATGGACAAAGAACAATGGGACGCACTTGAAAACATGCATGCATGCCTAGCAATTAATGAAGTAATTAACTGTTGATGATGCGAGTCTTTGCTGCATCATGGTCTGTCCAGAGCTCTTGACAAGCACTTTATAGCTCTCTCCATAATATAATCTGCTGCTATAACTAAACTACTGTCTCCACTACAGTCTTAGTATAGCATAAAAATCTAACTTGCCGGATTCCCCACTATAGCAGCTAACTAAGCTGTCCTTAAGCAGTCACTAACCAAACCAACTAAAGAAAAAATCAAATTAGTCAATTTACTCCATGCATATCTGAAAAATAAGTTTATCACCGAGCAACAACAAATAATTAGCTGTTTACCCCATCCCATTGGTTAGTTACTTATACACAAGGGAAAAGTGTTTTCCAAACAAACCTATAAATTTAAAGTGCAGCAGTTGACATAAAATCCTTGTTGGCATACCATGTGCATGCTAACAATGCACTACATTAAAAGTATCATCATAAAAACTAACTAACGACGAATGTCGTTGATAGCTTAGATACCAAAAGAACTCCCAAATGTTAAAAAAATCTTTAAAAGCATATGAATAAGTAGCAACCAACGGATTATATACTATCAAGCTAACTAACCAACTAAACTAACCATATACTTTCCGTCGCTGTAATACTCACTTTCAGTTAGTTTGGGCTGGACTACAATATAAAACTACATATGCCAAAATAATGATGCATCCACAGAATCCACTGGCTTTCATCATTGCCTACAATGCACTACATGTATAAGAGCCGAGGGATAGTTGTGGCTGTCAAGTTCAAGGCCTATGAATGGAAACTCCCCCCTGCATCACCCAAGTGAAATCTTTTCATCATTATCATCGTCATACGTTCTCCACAGTTCCAATTGGCTCCCCGAGTCCAACTCACCAACTAGCAACACAGAACAAATAGGAGAGGCTCTCTCTCTCTGCACAAAATGGAACGAATCTATTGCAAACCTCTACAGTTGGCAACAATCTGAGAGAGTATGAGTTACTTATAGCTAGTTAGTTATAGTTACCAGCTGACAGCCTACAATTCAAGATGAAGAGAATGAAAAAATGTCGGAGATAGCTACAACTTTTTTGTAAATCCGTCATCTCATGTAGTATATGTATGTAAGTATACTACGTGCAACACTCCACTTTCCTTTTCGTCTCAGTTTTTCTACAATTCGCAGTCTTGTATGATCAGTAGAGATATTACTGCATGACTATGTTTTGTTGAAATGAGGCTGTATTTTTGTACTCAATGCTCATGCAAAATGAATGATGATATGTTATCCATGAGTCGAGAATAAAGAACTTGTTCCCACTTCCCAGCATGTTTACTCAAACACGTTATGTCATAGCACATTTCTTGCGTTTCAGTTAGTAAGCAAGATATCTGTAGTTAGCTGTAACTAAAAGATATGTTTCCATGCATAAGCCCTATGCGCACAAACTAACCAGCTATGCTTAAAAGTAAGCATGCAAAAGGAAATAATAATGAAAACTGACATCACTATCAGCACTAACTCTGGTTCAAATCATTTTTACAACCATAATAATTTCTGCTTCAACGAATGTGAGTGTAGCTCAAACTATTGGTATAGTTAGTTAGACCAGGATAAATTGTCGGTATACTAAAGTACGCAAGCAGATCTCTTTCAGGAAAAAAACACGATTTTGGATGAGCACTTGTGAAAATTAATGTAACGAAAATAATTATTCTCAGCCACGGAAACTAAATAGCGAGCGAAAACATTATATTTCGTTCAATGAAAGATTCATTCAACAGTGTCGGCCATATGATTGCAATATTACTTACCAAGACTACTACACATTGCATACTATAGCAGCGTTACTATTTTTATATTTCACCTACGAAGGATTTAACTTTACATTTTCAGATTAACGACAGCAACAACACTAAATGAGGAAGCCAGGAGATGGGTTAAATATTCGCATCGCTTCGTGTGTATAACTAACTTACTGATACTGGTGGATTCCCAGCATTAGATAAAAATGTGCTGGTTTTTTTATCAACCATATAGCGCATCACAAAAAGAGCAAGAAAATGGGAAATCTTCATCCTTCCTCCCCACCTTGTACATTACTGCTCAAGCGAATAAGACATATAGTTATGAGCTCACCATGTAATGCATGCATGTTACTAACTAACTAACTGCACTTTGAAGAAGTAAAAAAGGGTCCTCCTGGAAAGCCATAGAAAAACTGGAACATGAAGGTTGCCTACTGCCATCCTTGCTTATGTTAAATATTCTGCGATCCCCACCATATATTTGTATGGACACTTCTCCAGGCTTTAGAATAGCAAGTAAAGTTAGGTTTCATTGCTATATAGGTTGAACGCATATAGGATATAGTTAGTTAGTTGCTCACATACTTTACGTGCAAGTGAGTAGTACTACTGCATCTTATGTGTGCTATTCTGCTGCACAGCATGGAAAGTGAACCTGAACTTGAATTCTGCTCAATGTTCATAGCCAGGCAGTTTTGCACCGCTCTCAATCCCTACTTTATAAAGTGCATACGTCAGGTATAGTTTTATTGTGTTGTGTTGCTTAAATTTTATTGATATTGGTAGTGATTATGGATAGTCACGTAGTTAAATGTAATTGGTGAGATATTTATTCATACTTATTAATTTTTTGCTAAAACAGAACGCCTGAACAAAAACAAAAGATGTTAATTTCACAAAGCTTCCCAGCTTTGAGTGGCCTGCTATATATAAACTGCCATGAACTTGAACTTTACATTGAACTCTTACTGAATTTACGCTGAAAGTTTACTGATGGATTGTGATTAGTTTTCAATGCATGTGTATCAGATAAGAAAAGGCAGTGACTGCTGAACAGCTCTATTAGATTAGCAGCAGTGAATTTAAAAGTGTGAAAGTTTGGCAAACTCCAGACCGGTCCCGAACTCTGACAAGAAACATGAACGATTTCATGTACATGTAGTTTTCGTTTGCTAGCTGGGTTGCACCATGCAAGCAATGCATTGGAGCTAGAAAAGCTCTACAAAGCTGGAAAATAAAACAAACTGTAGTCAGTCAGCAGTGCTGATTGCGTTGCCGAGATCGAGTCAGTTAGAGTTTTAGAAACATATAAAGTTTGTAACAAATACAATAGGTTGGTAGTAAGCTCGGCTCTTTTAGATAACTTGATTGCAGCATTGTATATCGTATAATATATCGTACATACTGACATTGCTCTTGAAAATTCTATCCATTCAGCTGGTCAACTATACATAGATGGTTAGTAGCACACACTAGTGAGTGAAACCTAGCTACATTTGAATGGGTCCAGAAGTGTGTACCTAAAATCATCCAGCTCTCCTATTATTGTTTACACGGGGAGATGGGGGTATCCACGAGCAAGTTGTAGTCAGTCACAAATAGTTGTGCAAGTGCAATTTTCCTAAACATTGGCTCGTGTAGTACTACTGCTTGCAATAATAGTAAGTTAGTAATACACAGCACTAGGACGAGGATTTTTGTTGGATTCATCATATGTAGGGGGACATGTGATTGGCATGAATTTTGAATACGCCGGTGGCTACAGCCAATCAGTAGCTTTTTGGAACATTGTTAGCATTCATTTAACAATGTAGCAGAGATTCGTTTTCGTGCAGTGAATATGGAATGTTGAAAGTGACAGCAGGTTGGCAACAACTTTTTTGAATGAACACAATAACTGCGAATGATTTTTTTTGCATGAGAGTCAAGTCCGAGATTTGTTAATGAAGAATTTTATCGTTAGTCCGTGGGTGTGAGGTTAGTATTTGTATATTTGTAATTTTGTAAACATTGAATGATTTGGTGCTTCTAAAACCAGAGTTTGAGTTTACATAACTTTTAGTCATTTGGTCAAGTGAGCAAGCCGCAAATTGTGATACCGGCGTTCAAAAGTCAAACTCATTTGAATAGAAAAGGTTAATACAATCAATTAGTTGGTGGTAGGTGAAGTGAATGAAATAGACAAGAGACAACGCATGTATCTGAAAATGAAAGGAAAATTTCAATCCCTGTCGCAATGCCAAAAAGCCGGCAATAAACTCAAACATTGTAGCCTGTCATGCAATCCAGTTTTTTGTGCTACTAAAAGTTGTACAGTTTTGGGTGAACTATATGGGAATAAACTGAAAAGGGAACTATTATACAACTAATCTTGCAATCATGGAGTGCTTAAAACATTTTTAGGGGTGACTTGGTCCAAGTCGGTTTCAAATTCGATTTGAAGGATTTCCTAAAATTGGGATGTCTTAAGCGTTCAATACACCAGGAAACTGTATACACTGCCAAATATGAAATTACTTTCCTCCTGAACACTTTTTCAAATTCAATGGACATGAGAAGTATGATGGACTCATGGGTTGCTGCATCATCAGAAAATTTGGTAAGTTTCAAAGATTTTTTATCTTCAAGTGTTCTGTCTTGATTCTGAAAATGAAAAGCATATTCCAATGTCTATGTAGTTACTTTCTATAGTTTATCAGTTCAGTTGGTAACAGCATTCAATGCAGATAGCCAAGTGTCAAGAAAACTTGTATGTATTTTTAGAACATCTGCACTAGAGGGAAAACAGAAAGCCATCATGTTCCACAAAATGCAGACGTATGTTTTACGTGCACAAAGAATTTTTTTCCCTTTGATTTATTCAGCATGCAAGGTGAAACACTTGGGTGAAAAAAGAGATAAAAGTTCAACCATTCAATTTTGAATATTTTCAATACCCAAGGACATATGTAAACTAATGATCTATATGCATTCCATATGCAGATTGGAGAAGCTCCCATTTTTAAAACCAAGACATGCTACAATATTTTTCATCTCAGGAGTACGACTAACTAATTGTGCTAGGATTGGACTTTCCCTTTCATTTCGTTTAATTGCATTGAAAGCTTTGTTGGCTCAATGCACTCAATATTGGCAATCAGGCTATTCTATGTCCATTTGGCATTCACAATCGATATTATTATACATTCTCCAGTCAGTTAGTATCATATCATGCACGAATGACAGTGCATTGCAAATGTTGAAAGTTTCCGTTCAATGTTATATCCTCTTCTGTATATCCAGTATCCATGGATGAAAACTATTTCTGTACAATACCGGGTGCATAACTTTAGTTAATTTCACACTGCTGTCATTCATAGAATCTGTGTAAGACTGACTTTGCTGCTGACGCATTTCAAAATTGTTGTTTAATTTAGCCCGTTTGGCCAGACAGTTTGGAGATTCCTAATCTAATGTGTTTCCCAACCTCAAAGTAGAAAAGCAAGCGTTTTTTTCTTACTGATAGTAAGCTAAAAGTAGTTTTTTGTCAAATAGAGCTGTGCCAACATTGAGAGTTTCCCAGATTGCTTGGCACTCTCTAAAAACGTGGATTCAACAATAAGCTCTTGTTGTTTTTTATGCATTTCACCAGATTGCCAATAATTTGTCTGAGAGGCAGATAGAAAAACGGACGAATAGTTGTTCATTCTGGTTTCACTAGACTATGTGAATCTCATTCATTGTGCTCGTGATTTCTGTTGAATTTTGTCCCAGTACTGAAAAATGTATAGGATGTACAATTTTTGACAATTTGAGATAAACAAGGATGTCGTAAATATGCAGTGGGTAACATAAAAATTGGATGGAATTCTTTTCTTCTAAAGCTGACGAGTAAGTAATATACAGCGTGCATACGATGGACCTATGTAAAAGTGTTAATAAGGAACAGGATGTGCTTGTAAGCATGCATGCACAAATAACTAAAAATTAACATGCAATTATGATTTCCATGAAGATGAATAGAAAATGTCTAAAGCTTAAAGGTATATTTACTGCATAACCAGTACAATGGCTTGTAGTTTTCCCTAACTTGAGTAAGTTAGTGGAATTGATTTAAAAGGATTTTTAATGCGAAAGTGCAAATTTTACTCCTGCTTGGGAACTTAACGATTTAAAATAATTCCAGTAATGTTAGCCCAAGTATACAGAAGTTAGATCTAGATTTGTGGGTGAAAAAAAGTGTCTAGCATTTTTGCCAAGAATTGTTTTTTTAATGAACTTTAATAGACAGAGTTGTAGTGTACGCGGTATAATTAAAAATCTTCGTTTTTTGAGGAATAGGTTGTATAGATAGACCTTCTCGTACGAATTCCTAGTCATAGATAAAGTTTTCTTTTCATTCACAATCTCAGTTTGCAACTGTAAGAAAATATTTTGTTTGTCTTAGTAAGTTATTGTGTATTTTTTGCTCTTCGTTTCTTGGTTTTATCGTATTTACAGACTGTTAGATGTAAATTTTGCCGGTGCATTCGTAAGTATGCACTGTGAACGTGTCAGCTTTGGCAATGGGAAGTTGCCAGCTCAACTCCACTCGTGTGGAGTCAAGGCCGGTTCTATCGATTTTTCGGGAGTCAAATCCATTCCTGTTACCCACCGTGTCATATGATTAAGATGGTTAACTCAAATTCTCCCATACACTGACTATAATGTGAGGAGAGCTTTTATGGCCTTTTTCGCCTGGTGCAGCACAAGATACGATGAAGACGAAATTTTATGGGAGTAAATCAAACTGAACATATAGTTTAGTTAGTTTGTAAGTAATGGTAATGGACAGAATGCATAAAATTTTAGTGTTATTATTAGTAGTGTGAAAGTTAACATGCAATGTTTTCATTTCATGCATTTTGGGAGATAGCACAAAAAACATGGGATATGAGTTAAAAGGGTTGCCGATAAGTTTTTGGCTCTATTTGTGCTCCATATGTTGTTAAATTCAAGGTTATTTGTGCATGGCATTGCAGTTTTTTGCAGCAATATTCCTGAAAAATTTATTGATAAGAAAAAATGTTTGCAAGCAAGAGATTACTAATACGTTGAAAATCGGATGCATTACAAATGTAATCGATCCCTGGAGAGTAGATTGTCATAGTCCTATATTTACAATGCTGCTAGTTATATTAAATAATGCATGCAAAACCGGTATATTTGACTGCAAGAAAAAATACAGTTTTCAGATGACTCTTACTAACTATAACTACCGAACTAACTAAGTTTTCACTCACTAATGAAAAATTGAAACCTTGAGATCTTACTTTGGTTGAGTGCATTTTATTTATCTGACAAGCTTCCACTATGTTTTTCCAGTTGTAAATTATTATTACATACTACTAATACTAATCCTACTCACATGATATGAAAATCTGCATAGCAAAATTTTAACTATAGGTAACTATTTAGCAAGTAAAACAGTACTGTTTCAAAATAAACTGAACTGCAGCATGTAGATAGAACTGTGCAACAAAAGTTATCCATTCATCTGTTTACATAATACACACACAATCTTGGGATAAAATGCACCTGTAAATTTAAAAGGACCGGCCTATATATTTTTATTGCGGAAAATTTTGCAAACGTAACTTTGTACATGTATTCAGAAAATATTCTTTTGCAACTAACTAGCGAACTATGCTCTTCATGGTTTAATACAAAAAGGCATAGTAAGTTGCAAGACCGGTTTTAAACCAACACACTTTACGTGTGCATCATAACAATCAGCAGGTAGAGTAGAATAAAGCAAAAGAAAAGCATTCTGTTGTGTTGTGTTCATATTGTCGACTAACTATAACTACTAACCCACCTACCTATTTCAAAATGAAGGGATATACATAGGTAGGGGATATGTCCAACGAGCGCCTCAAGCTGTTTCAAACAATCCTAAATACTTTCAATCTCATTTATCATCAGGATTTATTCCCGCATGCAGTGGTTTGCTATCTGTACTAACCAACTAACTAACTATGGGCTAAGAGGAGAAAAAACTACACATTGTAAGCTAAGTGACTACCATGAGAGTATATTGCAGTATACACACTCTAACTTGGCCAAATAGAAAACTCCAGTGAGTCCAACCAACGAACCATGATGTAGAAAAATTCGCATAATAAATACACGTATAGTGAAGATGGGCTCAGCGGAGAATTTTGTGCACTTTTTTTGCACGTACACAGGATATTTTGGCTCCAGGGCAATTTCAATATCATTTGTTCCCATTGCTCAACTTAACTAGCAATTTAAATGCTATGGCACAGCCTGTGTATACTGTGTTTTGTTGGCTCTCTCTGGATTTTAATTTGCAAGTGAGTGCCGATTTTACCAACTTGTGTTGGCTACATCATGGGATGAGAAAAAAGTTAACAAGATACACGGTCTCATGGGTTTGCTCATTGTACTTTTTTAAGGCTGCAGGCTGCACATTGTTGGATTTCTTGATAGTGGATAAAATATCGTATCACGGGAATTGCTTGGCTCCCATTTCTCTATCCATGCGAATTTTTCCTGTAGTGATTATTATTGCTTGTGGAATATGTTCTGTATGTCTGCCTAGCTGGGAATGGGAGTACAATGCATTTGAGCAGATGGGAGAAGGGTGTTAAGTAAAAGCAAATATTTTTTGTCGGTGAAATCCAACGGCTTTAGTTACATGCCATATTTTGTTCAAATTATTATCTTCATCTCTGGACTTGGGTTGTCGTGTTGAGAAAGATGAAATGTAATCTGTCGTATCAGTTTAGTTAGCCAGCATGGATTTTTTTTTGCACTGATTTGTTTGAAATGAGAGGGAATTTCGTGTCTGTAGTCAGGTAGGGATAAAAAGATGGTGCGTATAGTTAGCTAGTTAGTTAGTAATGGAACTGTGTAGTACGAATACTTTTTTGGGGAGGATTCATGCTGGGTAAAGTTACTATGTGAGACCTCATGTAATAAATCATTGTATAGTAGAAGTCAGTAGTTAATTTCATTGCTATCGGAATGCTAATCGCGACCATTAAGAGTTTATGTGCAGGTAGCAGCAATAAATAGGTGTAGCATGGAAAACATACTTTGTTTTATAACGAGAGTTAGTTAGTTAGAGTGTATAGTGTATATAGGAATTTGAATTGATTCCTGGATGAGATATGAATGACGGCTTTTCACGAGTTTGATTAGTTTCTCTGTATATGGAGTGATGTTCTATTTAGAGACTGGCATTTCTAAATGGCTTTGTTTATGGGACTTTAATTTTCAGGCCAGGGAAAAATTTATGGAGTGAACCAATGGGTCAGCACGGAATTTTTTTTTTATTTTACGATTTCACAAAGCTCAATGAAATAATCCGATGTGAAAAGTGCGCTTGACGCCATTTTTAACAAAAATTATTGAAAAAATCTATTAACACAAACAAATGAGGGCTAGCTTATGCTACGTAACGTAGCTAATGTAAAATGAAAGGACAGAAAAACAGAATTGTTTTATTTTCAATCTGCCTGCTTGGCTAATTTTTTTGTATCTGCATTCTGGATTTTGATTGCTAAGCTAAAAGTATAAATATATGATGAATCGATTTATTGTGAGTACAACACGAGCAGTTTATACTTTTGTTTACACTTGTGGTTTCTTTTTGCGAGCGATTTCTACTGTAGCGTGAAATTTAATTGCAGAAGGAGAACTATATGCTGAATTTAATGTGGATATATTTACTACTCAGAGTCAAGGTCATTTGCAATTTGCGCACATCCAACGGTATAGAATGCATTGCTTTTTATGCTTTTTTTTGTCGCTGGTTGAGACCATTTTAATTAGATTTGGTGTAAAAATCTAAATCTGGCATTTTAAAATGCATGCTCAGTGTGTCATCTGTTAAAACAAACTGCAATGGAGTGAAGGTTGAATTTTTTTCGATCATTTACATTCTCAATTACACTGCATGGCTATTTGCTCTGTAAAAACAAACACATCGCTTTTTAATTTCGGGTCTGCAATTTCTCCATATTTCAGGACTCTATTTTAGGACTGGAGGATTTCTTTTGCAACTTTTTGCAATGCAAATTATGAAAATGGTTCAAGTATGAATTATAAATGCTGCCAAACCGACCAAATACTGAATAGTGGGCATATAAGAATTATTATGATTAGGATGTAGGATGAAACTGAAGTGCGGCTCCAATCCATTTTCATTATTTATTATGCCCACAGGAATTGGAAATGAAAAATATACTCCGCCTTTGTCCATTTGAAATGATGATGATTTTCGGCCACTACCTTGAATTATATTTTTATGAGTCCAGCTATTAGGCAGCATACGAAAATGAATAATCTTGTATGTGAATTGTGGTGCGACTCGTGCGGCCATGTTCATTTTTGTATAAAATGCAAATAGTTCTTCGGACCTACCTTGCAAAAAGATTAATTTTCTCGATACTCAAATATAGCAGGAAAAAAAGGGTATGGAGCAAATGTACATATGCAATAAATCTTGGCGTCCATTTCAAAGTAAACGAAATTTGCTCAACGCACAATATTACTATTTAGTATGTGGGCTGGCTATTATATATGAGTGCAACTTTTTTAATGTATAACCCGAATTTATTGGACGCCAACAAATTTGGAAATATGAATTCATTAAAAAATTGTGATCAAAAGAAAAGTTTGCGCGACCCTAAGTTTACTTTCTTTCAATTGTTTGCAGAATTGAATGAAAAGTCCTTTCACTTTTATTAATAAATTTCTATGTTTACCTGAAAAAAATTCATGCAAAATATAGCTTTTTTTAACCTTTGATGAAAGACTATAATAAGTAAAACTGTGCTGATAGCAAAAGAGAAAAATATATTGCACAATTTTCCTGACTGACACCATCATAACATAACCGCGCGATTAGTATATGCGAACTGGATGGTCGTTAGTTAGTTATGGTTATAGTAAACAAAAATTTTGATTCATGATGTTAATTACAAATGAACAAAAAGTTCATTTACCAGTGCATATTTCAATGACCCTTCTCAAACCATGTTCAATTCAATACTAGCACTGACTTTGTGAAATATAAATCTGATAAAAACTGTACATATGGAGTGCTTATTTTATGGCCATAGCTTTATATAACAATATTATTCGTATGGTGTGTGCAATCAGTGTTGACACTGACAGTGAATAAGTTTATAAAATGTACATAGCGTCCTGCACTTGTGTTTAATCAGTCAACCATAAATAAATGCATTATGAATTCAGAAATGATGGTTATATAGAGAGGCTTTCAAGTACCAGCAGTCTGTATGGTAAAAGTGTTTAACTAACTGACTACAGCTTTACCATGCAGTGAAGAGCGGATTGTGTATACTGACACTTTGAAAAAGCAAGAGTCCTATTGTATGCATGTAAAAAAAGGATTTTGCGTAAAGTAAAAAATCTGAAAAACAACATATGATTGCACTTTTTGATGAAAACAAAAAACCATTTCAATTTTAGCTCGGTTTGTCAGTTCAGTTTGTTTGTTAGCAAGTCCCGAAGTCCATACTATTCTACTACACAGTGTTATCTTGGACTCGTCAACAAAATGATAATGGGCTTTGCTAACTCTAAGTCCGAGCTCAAGTGTTGTACTGCAATGATAAGATTTTCTGGAGAAAAAAACAAACACGTTTATCATTGCATATATATACATATATTGAGCAAATATCACTTGATTGTAACTAGTTAGTAAGTTAGTAGTGGTGATAGCCTCCTATGCAAATACTAATTCTCGTGTATTAGCGATTTACATGGGAAATCATTCCCAAGATACACAATATGCTGAAATCGGTAGGTAGATAACAACATATACGTTTTTTTCACTTTTAGTTAGTTAAGGGAAATAAACAATATGATTTGTAAATCTTGTATGGATTCAATATTGTTGACAGAAGAGACTGGAACTGGATTGATTTACTTTTAATGTAATCCTATAGCCAGACTTTGGTCTGCATTATTTTTTTAGTTAGTTAGCAAACAAAACATGTTTTCCCATTTGCTTTTCTTGTCTGTTATAAAAATTGATAATACGTGTTGAGCTATTGACATTGGGATCCTTTTTTAATGTCTTGCTATATATGGATTGGATTTTGGTTTGTAGGTGCTTATGTCTGGAGAAGAGAATTCACGTGGAATGTTGCCCATGTCTTCAGTGATCAAAAAGGAAGCTAGTGATTTGAGTGGCTCCTTTTCGTCCTCCCCTGGAAGGGATCCATCCATTTGTTCTCCTGCCAGCATGTCACCTACGATGTCTTCAACGAGCACTGCTCTCCATGCTGAGGTTTGTTTGTCACTGTCATTCATTTTAATATGTGTATGCATTGATTTGTATGTAGGCGAAGTTTGGTTGGCTGTCCACACGATATTCCACGCCTATGGAATAAAATATCGGTTGGCAATCTGACTGAGAGCTAGGTTGTTAGGGTCAATGCAAAATTTTGTGCTTTTTGAGGCTTTTTACCGTCGATGGATTTTGAAGGATTTGTTAGTTATAGTATGCTTGTATTATTTTGGTATGTAATGGAAATGAATAGGGAATTTAGATTGGATTTCAGGAAAGTAAATTGAACTGGGAATGAAAATTAAAAATGAATCGCTTTGATGAATGAAGTTTTGATAACCTTTAGAAGTAAACGTTGAGTAATATTATGCTCCCGCATTGCGTTTGTATTGATTTGTAATCAGGTTGCTTATTCCAGCATACCAAGGCAGATTTTCTGGTTAGTTTACCTTGCATGCAGACGTGCAGACATTTATTTTTGTTAGTTTTTCATACATGCAAGCAAATAAACAAACAATAAAGTTATAGTTATGTTCATAAATTGATCCTGGGGGTGACCAAAGACTAATGAGGTGACTTTTGCTTTCAGCTCGAGTACAGTAGTAGTGGAGCGACATGTGGATTCTCAGCTGCATCCTCATCAGCATCTCTGGTAAAATCGGACCTGTTGTTTAACTTCCATTCAGAGACCACAATGTCCACGGAAAGTTCATCCACAGCCACCACAACCACGAATCATACAGACGGGATTTGTGTTTCCAGGCGAAAAAGTGGATACGAGAGCTCCTCATCCCCTGACTCTCCAGATCGGCATTTTTGTTCATCAACTACGCAATCCAATAGTGATCTCATTGGGGATTCTCGTATAGAGGTACATGTAGTACGTACACACAAAAAATAATTTAGAAAAAGAAAAAGGTTAGATAGACAGCTATAGTTAGTTAGTTAGTTGTATTCGATTCCATATCTGCCCACACAAGGTTGAATAATGAAAAGTTCCCCTGTTGCAGCAGGTGGTAGCAAAAAATGAGGATTTCTATCTGCTTTGGTTAATATGAGAAGAAAAAGCAATTACTATGGTTGAAAGATGGTTTTTATAGCAAAGCCCAACAAGTGACAAGCCGGTGTTGACAGGTTTCATTGACTAATGTATAAAGTTATGTTTAGTTATATAGTTAGTAGTGAAAGTTAAATTTATTATGGTGATCACCCGGTTAGTAACTTTTAGCTAGTGACTAAGGGAAATTATTTGGTGGTAATTGTGCTTAGGGCAATAAAATGACTTTTTTACCAAAAAAAATGCATGCAGACTTGGAAAAATAATTCATATGGACTGACGTATGGAAGAAAAATTGAAATGTGTTGAAAAAAAGCCTTTATTTTTATGATGGGCCTTTTAATATGTGGGAGAATGATTCATGTGTGAAGCTGCATACATAGAATATATATTTCAGTCACGATATTTTTTTCACAGTCTCATAAAATGGGCTTCGTTTTTTTACGTGTGTGTACATAGCCGAGCGATATAGAAGTTTAAAAGTTTTAATTCCAGGTTTCAATGTGATGATAGCAAATAGGATGAGTGTTTCTTAACTGCCGGTGGATAGTTAGTTATAGAATCCATTTTGCATGATAGCAGTAATAAAGGGAAATTAGAGTCTAATTGAATTGTTTTCACAGGAGAGTGGCAAAGAGGAAAATGATGGGCCCAAACGGCTATGCTTGGTTTGCGGTGACACAGCCTCGGGGTTCCACTATGGCGTCGCTTCATGTGAAGCTTGTAAAGCCTTTTTCAAGCGAACTATTCAGGGTAATGATACTTATTGTAATGCAAACTTTTTTCGTCATTTTTTTGTGGCAACACCGTGCAAAAATTTAATTGTCATGTCTTCATAGTCAGTAACTTACTGAAGGATGTACATGCTATTTAATACAAAAGGGGATTGTTTGCCAGAGATTATTATGCATGACTTGATGTATGTGAGGCAGTATTTGAACATTTTGTTTGTAATTGACAGGAAATATCGAGTATACTTGTCCAGCCTCGAATGACTGTGAAATCAATAAACGACGACGGAAGGCATGTCAAGCATGTCGGTTTCAAAAATGCCTTCGAATGGGAATGCTCAAGGAAGGTGTTCGACTGGATAGGGTTCGGGGCGGGAGGCAAAAGTATCGGAGGAGCACCGATATGCCCTATCCTATACATACGGGCTCTAAGAAACCGTGTTTAGAAGGTGAAATTTTGTTTTTCATTCTCTTCATATAGCATACAAAAACGAATGAAATGAAAAGCTTATCCCAGTCTAACAGTCCATGCAGCTTGTGTGCAATTTTTTATAAACTGCAACTGCAACTGCATTGAAGTGGAATACATGGCTCAGCAACAACGTGTACGTTCCATGCTGAAATGCAGTTCATCTATCCATTCTATTATGAAATCAGAAAAAGTTGTGCAAAACTATTGTGCTATTGACTTTTGGGGTTTTTTAAAGAGTGTAAATTATGCATTGCAATGCATTTTACGTTTTTGAGTTGCTCTTATGAAAGTGCATATGTTTGGTCTCATGCAGAAAACAAAATGATAGCAGCGTTGACAGCATGTGAGCCCGCGGCTTTTACTGTGGGCAATACGGCTTCCGACCCATTCCTGTCGCAAACCGAGTTTCGTGTGATGAGTGTCCTCAGTGATCTCTATGATAAAGAAATTATCTCCATCATTGGTTGGGCAAAACAAGTACCTGGTATGGGATTTCTCTTTATAGTGACTTGAGTTCTCTTCAACAGAAAACAAACCGGAGGAATCATAATATTCATGATTTTTTTGCATAGGTTTTCAAGACCTAACTCTGAATGACCAAATGCGTCTTCTACAAAGTACCTGGACCGAAATAATTACATTATCTGTAGCGTATCGATCAATCTCAATGGGAGGACGACTAATGTTTGCTTCCGATTTCATGGTGGACGAGAAACTAGCCAAAGAATCTGAAGTGTATGAATTGTACCAAAGTGTAAGTGCACACAAGTTGTGTATTTTAAATAAAAAACTAGGGGTTTTCAATGGATAACCTTGAGATGGAGTCAATAATCATGTAAAAATTTCTTTGTCGGTCTTGAGATGATAACTTTTGCCCTCTTTTTGTGTATCCACAGTGTTATCAAGTAGTGGAAAGACTAGATCATATAGGATTGCTTAAGGAAGAATACTGTCTTTTAAAAGCGCTGGTTTTGGTGAATGCGGATACAAAAATTGAGGATCCCACGTCTGTACGAAAACTAAGGGAAACAGTTCAATCGTCTTTGTGTGACTGTATAATGGCTTTAAGGTAAAAAGGAATATTAAATGGTGTGCTGCAATTGTTTTGACAATATTTTTATGGACAACTGTATTTACTGTTGTAAAATTGCAGACCTGCAGGTGGGACGGGCCATATGAGTTCTCTATTGCTTGCATTACCTGTACTACGGCAGGCGGACCTAGCAACCAAAAAGTTTTGGCTCACTGTAAAACGGGAAGGGAAAGTTGCAATGAACAAATTATTTGTAGAAATGCTTGAAGCACATTTCCGTTAAAAGATGTACAACATTATTGCATAAACCATGGGAATAAGAAAAACTCTACATAAGATACTGTAGTAATATGGTTTTTGCTGTAAGTTGGTTTGGTTTCTCAGGCTCGAATGATAACTACTGCATTAGTTTTGTTTTTAGAATCATAAATGTACTGTTAATATGCAGCTAAATAGTTATTTTGGTTTCATATAACGAACTCATCTACGGCTACTATTAATAATTGATATGAATAGGAACAAAATACTATTTCAAATTATGATGATGTTTGCTGCGCTTCACAGTTGTGTGATCGAAAACAATATATTAGGAGAAGAGTACTGTAGCGTATGTGGTGCATACTATATATTTGGAAGAGTGAATTTGGATTAGTGAGAAATAATTTCATGTGTAGGAAGCATGCAAGAAAATTCTGCTCATCATACTTTCTCAATGATGATTTTGACTTTTCTCTGCTTTTACAGATGATTTGCCTTGTTACACATTAAGGACTAAAAATTTTGCATGATGATTGTAATGAATTAGTTTAGTTAGTTAGTTAGTTAGTGATGACTGACTGCCTGGCTGCTAAATATATTTCTAGCTGGATGAATTTTGTTTAGGATACTGATTTGTAGGCTAGTAATAGTACATACAAATATTATTTTATTGTTACTTGTTTTTAGTGGCTTACAAAAGAAGGTTTTAAAAAAATGTTCTCACTCACTCTCAGAAAAGTGTAATCATAAAACTGCCCACCGCCTTCTCTATATAAATGTAACTTACATTATGCTATACTGTAAAACTTGTATAACACTAACTAAACACAAAGCTGCACAATAAGTTGCACTTTTTTTCTCTTTCGTTTCCTCGCAAAACAAATGGAACAACTCATTAATTAGTGTGTATTATTTTTGAGACGGAAAAAAGAAACCGTTAGGTATTATAATTATTATTGTCTAGATTTTTTTCTCTCGAAATCAATCAAACGCATTTCGCATATTATAGTAAGTTTTTTTGTTATTGGATTGCTATACTACGAATGATGAATTTTTGTATGCTGTGTTTTTTTGGTCTCACTCAGTGGAGCCTTGAGGAATTTATTTACTAATTTTTTGGTACAAAAAAATGAATACAACATTCGAAAAGGTTCATGCAACTGTACCTGCTTTTTCAACTAACATACTTTTGGCTAAACTTTGTGATTTGAATGTATAGGCAGTTGTATTGCTGATGAATTGAATGAAATTATTCGTATAACATAGATTTTCGAATTTAATAGCGTATTAGGAGGAGCCAGCAGATGGGATAGCTAGTTAGAATGGAAAAGTTTCAGGTATAAACTCCACTAAAAGTTGAATACATCAATTAAGGTAAAGGAATTCACAGAAAACTACAAAGGCTATGATTGTGACTTGTGAGGAAACCAAAAAGCGGAATAGATTTAGATTGTGTATTTGGCATATTCGTGCGTATAACTATGTAAAAAATATCTGAACCTGTACAAAGTTTAATGCATAATAATAATATAATATTTTATAGGACTCACAACAACTCAATATAATGCTACTTTAAGAATGTGAAAATTCACTTTTTTTCATCTGCTTGGGCTGGTACACATTTTTTGGGTGTTATTTCAGTAATACTTGGTAATGGGTCTCATTTTATGTACAATGTATTGGTTGGATGGAGTGGTCTATAGCTTTAGTTGGGTTTTAGCACACTGACTATAATTTAATCGTTGAAAATCACTATATAGTAGTTCCCATACAATTTGTATTGCACTTTAAACTGCACCTAATGGATTGATTTTGTGAACATTTTGTGTTTTGGTGTGAAAACACTAGTTTATTATAAATATTCTATGTGTGATAGGGAAATTTATATGTTAAGAGTTAAACATGACGTACAAAGTGCTGGGAAAAGAAAAAACTGAGCGATAGGGAGAAAGTTTGTAAGCTAAAAAACGGATTGTGATGTTTTAAGTGCGGGTCTTTATAACATTCTGTAGTTGAATGTTATACTTTATATAGTGGTTAGCGAAGCATATAAATGAATTCAGATGCAAAATTGTTTTCATTTGACGAAGAAAACTCAAATTTTTATGATGCTGCTATATTTATTTGAAAGCTTTTGATTTGCATTATGTGGCTTGAAATTTTGATAAATTTTACATGATCCTTTGTATGTAGCTATTTAAATTGTTTCTTTCAAAAGTGGCGAGAATATTTATATCTTAGTTTGCAGCTGGCCTGCATTAATTTCGAACAATTTTCTAGTTGACTTCATCTTATGCGATATGCTAACAAACTTAAAACCTATGTGTATAGTTTTAGTTTCCACTTTTGTTTTAAACACAATATGGTGCGTACCAAAAAAATCACAAAGATAACTTAAATGTGGATAATAATGTAATAATGTATAGGGAATCCAAGTTGATTAAAGTTAGAAGGCCTCTGTAAAGTGGATAGTATAAATTGACCGTTTTTTTTCTTCACATGAAGTTAAATACAATGGACTATTTACGAAACAATGGCATTAGTCTAATAGTGTACCTTTTGGATTCGTCGTGTGCAGACCCAATTTACTATGTACAAAGACTAATGCTGTGTGAAATATGGGAATACACAGTGTGGTGAACGCACATAAGGACTGATTTACTTGTACGTTATGTTATGACTGCATAGGGAATGTGTGGGTGCTTGCATTACTATAGACAAAGAAATGAGGTGAAAGATATGGTTTTTAAGAAGAAAATGAACTATTTTTCATAATAATTGTATCGGTAAGAAAGTTATTAGTTACCCGGTGCAAAAAATTACTTTTGAATTATTGGAAATTACATGTATATAGTCAAAATATTAGCGATTTGGTTAGCATAAAGGGATGATGTGAAGTGGACAAAAAATACATAGGCTATTTGTTTAATGAAGGTGGAATAATGATGTAACTAAACTAATAGTGATAATGCGAAGTTGATCAGGGAAAATATAAGTTTGTTTTGGTATGTTTTGTTTGTACGGAGTGGATTGACGGTATGCACAGCTATTACATATTACAAATCCAAGCCAAAAAAGGGGGGATGAATAACAGCCCAGTAGTTGTTTGGATTATTAATTATTATTCTTGTTATGTACCATTATCAAAGTGATCCTCAAAAAAGAGTAAAATTATTATTAGTTACAAAATATTATGTACCATTCACAGTTTGCAAAGCGGCGAATCATTATTATTATGTAAACCATCTGATGATAAATATATTTTGTGAGAGGGCAGGAACATGAGATGGATTTATAATCATCATATTATTAGTTGTCCTTAAATTGTCGTTTAAATAAAAGGTGCTTTTAGAAAAAAGTGGTTTCTTTAAGTCATCATCACCGCATATAAGTTTTTATTCTTTCATTCCGTACTAATATTATTTTTTTGCTCATCACAATCCATAAAGGAGTAATTCCTAATTCACTCATCAATTCAGTAGTGGTATAGAAAACAAAATGCACTCATATAATAGCTAACTAGAATTATGTACGTTATAGTAGATCACACAGAATTTATTATGCAAATGCACGAGTTGACATAAAATAACCAACTTTATTATGCCACACAAAAAAAGGTTCTTTTAGTTCCGTAGATTCCTATGTTCATAGGAGATTATGCAGTTTTCAATCTTCTCATATACCAGTCATGAACTCATCATAGTAATTGAAATATTTTGCGTAGAAAAATATCACGAAAGCATAATAATAATAATAATAAAAGAAACTTTGATCCGTTTTTTCTTCTCCGTAAACTAAAGCTAACAAGGAAAGACTAAACCTTAAAAAATGTATATTACACATTTACAATGTTGTTTGGCTCCTGAGGAGCAATTTGTTCGATTCAGAATAAGTTAAAATTAAGCTACAAGGATGAAAACTATATTTCATTGCGTTCACTCACTTAACACTAACTAATAATAATAATAATACTGGGATTTCTACAGGAAAAAAATCGTATAGCCGCAATGAATAAATGCACTTAAATTTTAATAGAAATTGTACAAAAGGCACACACTGTACTTATATGTGAAAACTCTTCCAACGAATAATAATAACTCAAAGGCAATTTTCACTTCACCTCACACACAAATTAAAAATGTACCATACAAACACATTTTTGCTCTCATAAATGTGCAAAAACGAGATCGACTATATTATACTCCTCACCATGATACCAATTTTAAGTGTTCCCTAATCTAACTAATAAGTTCTAGAGAGTTACTTTTACTAACTAGAACAAGTTTTGTTCTTTAATGACAACAAGAATAAATATCGTTGGCCAATCTTGATAAATATGTTTACGAATAATTAACTCAATATTGAATGTACAATAGTTCACCCCACACATGTTTTTACGGTTGGTCCACCGTTGGGGTAGAATTTTCTGTAGAATCAGAGCGACCATCTTCATTTGGAGATGAAGAGGAAATGTTAGCCGTGGCAGATGAGGATGTGGAAGATTTTTCTGCTTCTGAAGACTCTCCTTCTGCCACTTCAGGTTCTTCTTCAGTGGAGACTGGAGCAATGCTTCGGTCAAGAGAATCTATCGTCCCCATCAGCAGATGAATTAAATCATGAATAACATAAGTTCGTTGAGCTATCAATTCCGGTCCAGATCGAGATGTTGAGGGACATGAAATTGTAGAAGCACTGGAAGAAGTGGGAGATGCGCCGTCATTTAGAACCCGAGATTCTTCTTGTTTTTGAATTTCCGAGTCACTTGGGCTGATATCGTCCACTTTACGCTTTTTAGAAGCTGGAGCTGTAAATTTGAGCAAAATAATGAGCATTGAAATTCATCACAATTAACAAAATGGAACTTATTGCAGAAGTTTTTTTACCTTGTACAGCTTCTTGTAGACGACGAGCAGCCAAAGCCTCTAAATAATTATGCAGAGATCGCAATGTAGCTTGGAGCATTCGAGCAGAAGGAGCAGGTGGAGGCAACGGGTTTCGAGATCCCCCTTTCCCATTTATAGACGGCATGTAGAACAAAGACAATGATTTTATGTCTCCAAGTAATCCCATAGAAAGATTTTCAATGTCATCCAGTTCTTTGGTGACAAAGCTACGGAGATCCATAAGTGTACTCAACAGAGCTTTGCATATCTGGTCTGTAGTTGCTACTTTGTCAAAAACCTGTGGAAAACAAAAACATATTACAATGAGTTTCGAACGTGTATTGTTCAATTGAATAAAAATAGCAATTGTTACATACTCTGGGCAAATAAGTAGCGAGGAAATTATAGATGACAACATTAGACAGACAATTTCGCTCATCCAGAATGATCAGTTCCACATAGTCCGTGAAATAACTGGTATTGACTAGCATCGTGACGTATTTGCGATCCAGACTCTGTAATTACATTAACAATATGAGCAAACACAACAGAAAATAAATTTGAATCTCATTAACAAATTGAAAACGAAAGTTTACACTAACCGGTGTATTATAAACTTCCAACCACAATTTGGGGAAATGTATAAAGTGCAAAGGAACGGCTTCATAACCCACCATTGCACTTAATGTGACCAGTTCTTGATTCACCAAATCTTTCATAAACGCAACACGGCATTTTAAATCCACAAACATGTGATACTGGCCATAAAATTCTTGCAGAAGTCTGTCATAATCTTCATCTTGTCCCTAAAATCCGAAAATAAATAATCATTAACACTACTGTAAATAAAATATTCTTTAAAGTAATGACTTAATTTGCATATGAGGCATACCTTGGAAGTTTCTTGCCCCAAATGGGGGAAAGCCATTTGTAACATTGGACGAGGTGGACGAGTAGATGCTTTGATTGTGCCACCTCCATGCGCTCGTTTAGGGAAATAGGGACCCAAAGCTGGAGCAATTCCAGCACTATGAGCATCTTGACATGCCGAATGACAATGGATCATGAGTGGAACCAAAGTTCTCAGTGTATCAGATGGAGCAATGTACAAGAATTCAATCAGGGCTTCTACAAATTCAAAAAAATCATAATTGTGAAGTCCTCACTCAAGATAAATTGTACGGTATCGCAAACAAACAAACTAAAAGACTTACCAATAGAACCAGAACGCAAATCGGTGCAATTGTAAGTATTAAGAAACGTGGCCAATTTTCTAAGCACTTCAGGCCACTCTTTGGAATAGCTGATGAACCGATAGATCTGAATGTCCCCAATATTATACACTGGCATTCCTTGAGCAAACTCTTTAGGACGGAATTTCCTCAAAATTTCTGTGAGTATTGCCAAGAGTTCAACAATTTCTCCCGTCACATGACAAGCTGTAGCTTCATGATGCATTGTGTGCAACATATGCAGTGCTTCGAAGAGTAAATGCAGTCCGTTATTACACACTACTAGGGCTCGGTCTTCAAATGTTTCCAATAGGATTCTAAAAGCTGAGATAAGTGTGGCCCAGTTAGATCTACCATCTAACACCTGTAGAAACCAAAAATTGAAAATTAGTCACGAACAATGTACACTGACATGCCAAAAAACAGTGGTATATAGTTTGATTAATAGAAATCCTTACCTGAAGATAAAGTTGCAAAGTATTTCGCTTGAAAGCAGTGACTTCCTCAACTTCCTGTTCCGAGGCATTAGTAGGTTTTGCTACGATGATTTGCATCATCTTAAAAAGTTCTTCCACAGCCTATTAACAAAATAACCAGTATAATCAGCATAACAAAATGTGTTTCCAATGATAAAATCCTCAAAGTAGTGCTTACAGCCGGATATTGAGTAGGATACGGACTGATATTCTTGAAAGCCCAACTAATATTCTGATGTCGAGCCAATTGAAGAGCAAATGCGCGAGAAGCTTGACAACACATTCGTAAAATGGCATAATAAGATGGGAGCATGATACGATTAAACATGACAACTTCTTGGTCCTCATGATCCGCTAATATGTAGTTGAAACCAATCTGTTTGGTCACAATTGGATTGCTAATGATTCGATGAATATTTTCGGGACAATCTTGACAAGCATGGTGCCAAAACATGAGCAAAGCTTGCTTATTATGATGACAAGGCATGCTTGGTTCCGATAACTTGGGATGAAACAAGTTCCAAAGATCCATGAAAAATGTCCCTACCATGAGTTTCTCCACTTTTGATATGGTGAAGTAAGTGAGCACAGCAAAGAGAGCAGTGAGTTTAGATGTACCATGAGAATTGATGTCTACATAATGTTTGGCTGATTTCAATAGGTGGAGCAGTCGAATATAAATCTAAAAAGGAGTACAAAACAAACGTCAGATTTGAACTCAAAAAATACAATTTGGACTTTTCAGATAATAAGCAATTTGTTACTACTTTTACCTCATGAAGAATCTGCATAGCATCAGGACTTAAAGTACTAGGATCCCTACAATGGTGTCCACCGTACATTTTTGTGCTCCTATAGCTCTGCCGGAAATTTTGACTTGGGACCAGCGATACCAATAGCGATGCAGCAGCTAAAATTGGGGGACACAAGATGAAATCATGGGAATTTATTTAAATCTCGACAAAGTGATCATGAAAATCAATAAATGCGAAACAATGAGACATACCATTTCGAACCCGTTGATTTGCATGAGCCACTAGAAAATGTTCTACCCATGTATCCATAGAATTTAGACACCACTGATGCACAATTTTATTTCGTGGCACCTGGGCTGCCAACCATTCTAAAGTTGGATAAGGGCAAATGTCTGCAACATCAAGTATCCTCGCTAAAATAAGTTCTGTGAATTTTGGCATTCCAGCTGGACCTGCCACTAGTTCAGCCAGCAAGTTTAGCACTTTGAAGTACGGTTGGCAAATCTAAAATTTTACAATCCCCATGTTAATTACTCGTTTTTATTTAGTCTTCAGTTGATAGTAAAAACACGCCATTCACAATAGTCCTATTTACCTCTGGATGCTTTTGAATTGTTTGAAAAATTGCAATGACAATGTTTTCTGCCAGCTTTTCATTCCAGCGACACAACGAAAAAATCAGATTTCTCGTGCTCGCAAAGTTTATCCCATCTCGAATTTGTTGGAGAATGAAGGCAAAATTCTAAAACAATACAGTAAATAAAACACAGTACAATTAAAATTGGCAAAGAATTTCACCTCCACACTTACCCAACACGTATTTCAAAGTACAACATACCTTCCCAGTCAAAGCAGTCCAGTCATTCACAGAAAGTCTGAGCTCATTAGAATCATCCCTGGATTTCTCTACCAACGTTGCAATCAAAGCTATCATTTTCTCTAAAGAAGCCACTTTGCTCTTTTCTGCTGGAATTGATACAACTTCATCCTCATCTTCTTCTTCATCACTACCATGCTCCTACACAAAGGTACCCACAAAAATTAGTTTTTAATCTCACATGATTTCTAGATACCATAAAAGTTTTTAAAAGTTGCTTACATGATCATCTTTCTTATTCCCCAGATAAAAATTCACCATAGCTGAAATGGCTTGCATTGAAATAAGGAACAAACATTCCTCATCTCCTAGCTTACTAAAATCGTGCAGGAATGTAAAATATTCGGTCAAATGCTTCAAATGAGATTTTGCACCATGCTCCATCTAAATGGTCAAGGATTCCGAACAATGAACAATTTAATTTAACATTAACACTACACTCAAAAAAAATCAAAGCCGTCAAAGCGATACTTACCAATAGTAAAAGTCTCTTTATAAACCGGGTAACACAAGAGTAGCTGCCAAATTCCATCAAATTCATATCATTGGGATGATCTGAAGTTTGTCCCTCAGGTAGTTTCAAATACAAGTGCACATGTCTTGGCCTCAGTTGTTGTATCACATGAATGCACAATCTTTGGAACATTTGCCGAACCATTTGATTTGGACATTTCAATAAAATCTGAATTGGCCACCAATCATCTTCTGCCATATGATCTAGTAACCACGCGGCAGCAGTTTGGGATCCCACAAGTTGTTTTGTTAATAATTCAACCCATTGGACCATAGTGGGCTTTTCTTTTGCGTGTATGAAAGTTTCCAAGAAAAAGGTTACAGATAGTTTGGCTGCCAATAATATCACATCTTCTTGGCCCGATAAAGACTGCGGAATTTGACTGCATGCTTGCCACATGAAACTATTTGAAAAAATACAGACAATGTCCTTACTGTGGCTTGTTACGTAGATAATAATTTAGGAAATCCAACAGAATTGTACATTCACTGTGTACTTGCATTGCAAATTTATACATACTTGAAATAGGTGTGTTCGAAGATATTCTTATCCCGGAGAAAATGCATATTATCCTGCCAAATCCAATCTTCCAATTCCTTGTTCAGCTGAAATGTTTGTAGCGACTGAATTTGAGTACTGGGCTGTTTCGAAGAAGATCCACCGGGCAATGACGGCACCAAATATGAGCCATCCCCCGCCACAATTTGAGAAGTGGATGGAGTACAACGCTCATAAAATAACATGTACGCACTGTTAGTTTTTTCGAAGCTGAAGTCCATGAACTTATCTGTGACAGAGTCGTACGTTTTGGTCTACAAAATAAAACATTTTTATTCAATCTGCGGACTACGGACTACAAAGTGCAATTCATTCGTTTCAACACGGTATTTTTTTAAACTTAATCTTACATTCATTTCTCCACCAAAGCATTCTGCAGCGATTTGATTTGCATCGAAAAACTTCACTTCTGCATCATTAAATAGATACCATTTATCCTTATTCGGGGACAATCTATCCCTTATGAAGGAATAGTAATGTCCACCGTCTGCTGTGCCCGTATGTACTGTGACTAAAACACGCAAAAGGAACACAGATTTATTGCATTTTCTCCTGCATTCAACTATACCATACAGACTTCCAGCATCTTAGCAAGTTTTTTCTTACCTCCAATGAGATCATATTCGTTACATTCATCCTCTTCAGTATTAGTTTCCACACTAATATTTTCTATGTTATCTTCCTCATGCTCATTACCAGTATCCTTTTTCTTCTTGTTTTTCTCATCTTGATATTGCTGAGGCATCAATGTTTTCTCCACATAGCCACTCATATCCAAATGAAGGGGGAATGAGAAATGTGTATTCACTTTTTCTTTCATCATTGTGATCATATTGAATGTGTAGCGCATTGTATTGAAGCAAAGGATACGGGGTAGTTTCTTAAAGCAAGCTCTGAAACCGAAAATGGACCGTAATGAGATTCCAGAAAACAGAAAACGATAGTGGTAAATATCGTTTAGTTCACAATACCTTTTTTCCGCCCGAACTTTCTTTCCACATTGGGAACAAGTGTACATATTATCGCCTTCCAAAGTATCTTTTACAGTGACTTCATCCAACGATTCGTATAGATTTCTCATATCTGCCACTTGACAACGAACTGTATAAAATTCCTCCAGTGTGCGGCTCACATGCGGACAATCCTATAGCATAAAAAATCCTCATAAATATTCAGGATTTCATGCAAGCAAACACATTTATCCTCAGTTAGCTAGTTGTAATATAACACAATTTCTTACCAGTGAGACAACGTTATTACTGGTGACTCCGCAGAACAAAGTTTTCACAAGTTGCTTCAATTCCGGGGTCATTTCCTCCAGTTTGGATACAACGTCTATAAAGTACTCTGCCATATCTTTTTGCTCTCCAGTATTTAATGGTTGATGGTCCATTTGATAGACTTTACAAAAGCTACGAGGGTTATACGCTTTCCTTTCACTTTCCTGCAACAAATTATCCATTCATTCAGTTATACAGTTGAACCAACATAAAAAAATGCCTTAAGCTGCAGCCTCAACATTGATAAAAAATTATGAGCAAAATCTTACCATCAAATACGCAAACATGCGCTGCATTTCTCTAAGGGTAGCCTCATGCTTATTCATTTGGTTCACACCAGAGGACAAAATTGCCCCTCTAGCTTGCGGCATCATGTACAAATGTTGCATGCATGAAGCCATATAGCAAGTTGCCCCCAAATTGGTCAAACCCACATAACCACAAGGGGAACGGCCATCCTCATGAGGCCAGTAGTCCCATGGATATGGAGCATGAGCCGAAGGTTGATGTTGATCCATTAGAATATTCTGAAGCAGGTAATAGTTCTCCATAGAATTTCGAGCCATTTCAGAGAGCATGTCGTATGCAGTAGAACGGGATGCCTGGGATTTGCATTTGGGTAAATACCGTTTTTGTGGAGATGGAAGAGCAAATAGACATTCGAATATCTACAATGAGATAAAAAGACAAAATGAAGATTTTTAGGATTTTGGGGTTTTAGGGCATTTATTTTTAAAAACCGGCAAGGGTACATAAGCCCTGTAATAAGCCTCATAAATTGTCAAGCTTATTTTATACCTACCTGTTTCAAAAACTGTTGCCCTTCCCTGCTGGTTTTGAAAGGGGGATTATGCCGCATAACAACAGTAGTACAAGATAACAATCCGACCAATCCATCATCTGTAGTAGTATTGTGACGGGCTTCTAAATATTCACGGTTTAGAATTGCTTGACTTAATGTGCGAGCTAAGCTGTCCAAGTCAATTGCACAGTGGTCAGGCTCTTCGATGCTTTCTGCAAATGCAATGTTCAATAGTTGACATTGAATACAAATAATATTGTTTACAAAACAAAATGAAAATGTAAACAAACAAACCTTTAACGAAATCATCCTCTAAACTGTCCAACAGTCTTCCAATGAGCCAAAAGTAGTCTCTACAAGCTGGCCCATATGGTTCTTTGCCATCCTCAAAATTGTGCATGTTCATTTGCTGTTAAATTAATTCAACAACATTAGAAAATGAAAAATAACTGCATTAATTACATTAAATTCAACCACTTACTTCGATTTTTTGCTGAGGCCTTATGGCAAGAGACGCAGGTAGACATTTTAATAAATGACTAATCAACATAGGAGCAAAAGTGACCCCTTTTTTGCCATCAGTAGAAATGCCCAAACATAACCTGTACAATCCAGTACAAACTTCACGACGGACAGTTGGTTCCGGATCTTCTAAAACAAGCCTACGCAGCCACTGAGGAAAATCTTTCTGCGAGCATAATGCATTGTGCACACTATCTGTGGATGAAAATGCCCAACAAACTAACAGAGCCATTGCATGGTGAACCACCTAAAATATAGGGAAAAAATCTCTATGAATGAGTGAAACGAAAAAATGTCATAAAGCAATTGAAAAAGCTATAAAAACTTAACAAACCTGAGCACGGCCCCAGAATCCAGTTTTGTAATGATTTGGATCTCTTGGTAGAGAACAAGCTTGTAAAATATTTGTAATACGTGAAATCACAGAATCCAAGTTCATCATAGATAGCATGGTCTAAAAAATTAAACTTGTAATTAGCAAAAAAAAACCAGTACGATTTTTTTTCCAAATAGCTGAAACAATGCATACCTCGTTCAGTCTAGGTACAGGAAACTTTTCGGTAGAAATCTTCCTCCTCTTAATACGTTTTTTGGGTATATCATTCACATCATAAAGTTGCTCATTTAAACACTCGGTATCTTCTACTACAACACCTAGATAGCACAATATTTTCAGAAGGGAAGCTAAACAGTCTTGTTTCCATTCACTCCAGTCTCCACTTTCAACGGATTCTAAAACTCCGGATGAAAATATATCAAACAGATGGCGCAATCCACCGTACTGAATGAATTTTGTTTTCCAGGTTGCTGGTTCCACTTTGCTTGAAAGACTATCGCTGACACCCTAAAATATGCCACAATAATTTAATTCAACGTCCATAACAAATCTCAGGAAATTGATAACTTTTCCCACTTACATCTTTTTTAGCAGGAATTGATTTAACTAAAGCCTCCACAATATACAGTGAGTAAATCAATTTTTGGGGTGAAGCTGGATCTAACAAACTATGCAGAGAATTTCCATTCATTCCATCTAAGTCAGTAAAGCCTTGATACAAGTTTGGATTTGTTGGTAACAACATGAGAATATCCCAAACTCTGCGGGACAAAACTTGAGCCTTTGTATGCGGCATCGACCCCTGAAAATGACATACATGCATAAGTTAAAAATGAATTAAAAATAAAAATTCTAAATCAATTTTGTTTGAATTTTACCCCGTCTCTATTTGGCGTTTTGATAGAAGAGAGCGTTTGCATGAGTGAAAATAATTGCTCAAAATATTGTGCTTGCAAAAGCAAAGTGACAGGAAGTTTATCCCTTGGAGGCGGGGGTAGTGATGATGAAAATTCCATAACTTCTCTCTTTTTCTGTGGCCTTGAAGCCCCCATAGAGACATAAACCAACTGCAACAACATTATCAATACAAAATTAATTAAAACCATGCTTTTGTGAAAAGAAGTAAAATGATCAAAGATACATATCTTAACGAACCTGCAAATCTTTGATAGGTACTTCGCTCAGGCACTTGTCATCATACTCTGCAGAGAGTTCAATACCCTGTGTTATCATTCGAATTGGACCCTCTGTAAGAAGTGACCCTAGGACAGGGGTTGAACTAGATTTCTCTTGAGCTATATTACCCTATAAATTGGTAAATTCAAATGTATATTCTGGTTGGGACTAAGACATATTATCTTCTTTGGAAATATAGTTCCTTGAAAACGAACCTGTATAGTTTCCCACCATTTGGCAACTTCAGCTCGCAAGTCGGCAACATAGTCTGAAGAATAAAGTTCTAGTGTGACCTTCTCATGATAGCCGGCAGGTTGAATCACGACTCGAACCAATACTGCCCCTTTATCACCCACAAGTTGAACATGACTTCCTACACCTTTTCCTTCTAGTAACCATCTCCTCAAATGGTATGCGTACCTAAAAACAAAAAAAAGCACAAAATTTTAAACCAAATATTTCAAATTAACCCAAAAACATCACTAAATATAAATTATCAGTGCATTTACTTTCTCCGAAATATTTCCAAATGCGTCTTGAGAAGAAGCAAGGCTCTTTGAATTCTTAGCAAAGGAGCTTCATCCGACTGAGTACTGGAGTGTGTCAATTCTTCAGCAGCTTCTCGAACATGGCTCATGCATCGTTGGACAAATTCTTCTTCCTTTTCCAATTGGCGACTTATATAGTAGCCATTCAGGTACTGAATTGCAGTCATACTGACGTCTATTAATCAAATGCATTTTTTTAAATGAAAAAAAACCTGAATGTCTTTAAAAATAGAGTGAAGAGGAACGTTATTCATTTACCAGTATTATCAGCACACAAAGCGATTTTCCACAAATAGTCCATACTGGCCGCAGCAGCCTCCACATCTTCCTCCCCAGAGGCTCTAGCCATATTGCACAATTGTTGAAAAAGAGTTAGCGCATGCATTGTGATTTTCTCAGGTGGCAAAGATGGCAACTTGTGAATAAAAATATGTCGAAATGCTTCGGGAGAAAGAGCATGCTGATCCTTGATTCTAACTTGACCCGTAAGCCAGATAAAAAGCTCATCAGATGACCTATAGTCGGTTGCTAAACATTTCCATAGTTTGTCCACATGTTCTAATTTCAACCTACAATTTAAAATTTAAAAAAAGTTATAATAAAGCTCCAAAAAGTCAACATTATGATCTTATCAGTGCTTTGTTTACCTGAAATCATCAGGAGATCCCAAGATGGAAAAAATAACAGACAAAAACTCGAGCCGTACTTGAACATGAGCATGATACGGAAATGGTGCAGGCAAACTCTCATTGGATTTTAATTCCTTGAGGTTGCAAAAGAATTTCTCCATCATATCGTGTTCACGTTCAGCCCACAGTGTCACTTTATGAATATCATTGTTGATTCTTAGCTGCTGAAAGGATGTAATCAGTTTTGGTAGCAAGCGAAGAGATACTACAACAGATCTGAACAAAATGACAAAACACAATTAGCCAAAAAATTCCAACAAAACAAACCAATAAAAGTGAACATAATATGGTCCATTATTCACCTATTGTTAGCTAAGTTATCGATGCAGCCAACAATGAATTTGAATCTGATCAATTTATCCGTATTGAAGCAGAGGAGGTTAGTCAATGCTTTTTGAGCTTCTATAGCTAAACCTTCGGATAACTGGACCTAATTAAAACAATCAGTATGAACAATCAAACATTATACAGCCAAAACCTGTCGCAATACAGTTACAACCCGTACAATTTTATCATCTTGGATCAAATCCCATAGTAAAGTTTGCCCTGGAAGGCAAACATTATCAATCTGGAAATTAAACGAAGGAGAGGACTGGGTACGTTTGCGGCGGTTAAATGGTCTCACAGCACGTGGTCCCAGTAAAGGAAAATGGCCCAGTCTCATCTAGTTAACAAAACCAGAATGATTTAACTAAAATCAGCTATAAACGAAACACAATTTTGCTCTTCATGATTATCTTTTTACATACCTGACCCCGTGAAGGTATATCAACCAGCTGATTCTGAGCCAAAGATTGCACCAGCTCATCCTCACAATGAGACTCTTCTCCATCAAAGTCGGCCATATTTTTCTCCGATTTGGTACTAATTCGGGAAGAATAACTTCCATCACTAGCCTCTAGTAACTCCGGAATCATAGAAGAATCGGTCATATGAACCAAATTACTCAATTCACTGATCACTGCAGTTGGTTCTAAAGAAGAGTCCTGGGCACTTCCATTCTCTGTTGTAGTATTTTTATCCACCGGTGAAAACCCTATGCTAGGACTATCTTCCATGCCTTGAGGAGCAGTGGATTCAGAATCATCTTGACTAGTCATTTCTTGAATTTCTAAACCAGGCATATCCTTTGGAGGAAAATCTTCTGCGCTGATAGAACCGTTTCCTACGCCTTTCTTTCTCCGAAAAACTTTTCGTTTGATCTTTTTTGGTGTCTCTTCCGTCCCAGATCGCTCTCCATCTGCATCCGAATCACTATGTGTTTCCACATAGCCAGATGAACTTAGATGAGCATTGTCTGGGTCGTCGGATTTCCCACTGCACCCTGGGCTTAATGATTCATCTTCATCAGATGAATCTGGAGTTACGACTTTACATAAATGGCTGGTTTTGTAGTGACACGGTAACGAGTCAGGGAGCATTCTTTTTAAATGTTTTTCCCTAGCTCGAGAAATCTGTAAGTAATACAGAAAGAAAAAGTTTGTGATTACATCAGTTTCATTTCGATGCACTTTCAAACGTTTTCGAGTTGCAAAAATTACCGGCAGATCATCGTCAGAATGACTGGCTTCAACACTGATGGAGTTATCACTAGAAGTAATTTCCTCGACACGAGCCCGAAGTTTACTTCTTTTTGGGCTAATGACTTGATTCATTGGAGAATGTTCCATATTTGCAGAAGCGTTTGTCCAGATAAATTTTAATAGAGCAGATGCGAGGTACAGGCTCTATAGATACAATAACGAGAGAAGTAAAGTACACAGACACTAATATGGAAATCAAATAAACTAAGCCAAATACCTGTTCAGTGTGATCCTTCGGCTCCAACTTTTTCAGTAAGTGATGAAGATGAAGTACAGGACCGGGTTCCATATGACATATCAAAGAAGATAAAATGTCATAAACTTGTTTCGAGCAATGCTTTAGCTGAGCTGCTTGCCAAATTATGTCAACATGGTCGTTGGATATTTTCCCTTCCATTGCTAAAAATGTAAGTATAGTGTGGCTCTGCTTAATCACCTATGTGGTCAAAAAAATGAAATTATTAAATATTATTAGCAATGTAAAACAAACTATGTCCCAAAAAGTTTCAACTTACTTCAACATGAAGATTTGGGCCAAAAATGTGCTGAGTTAATTGATTTTCGGAAAGCCAACGACAAAGATGTTGATCCAATTGTTCAGAATCCAGAATATGCTCAGAGTTCATAAGTTCATTGAACAAGTTGATATAATTGTTGATTTGATTTACGCCGGCGAGTCTCATTGTAAGCGTTGAGCTCAAAAAATATTTGAAAGCCAAGTCCAATCCATCTTTATCAAATGTGATGTGCGCATCTACTGGATCCTTGACTGCACTCCAAATGTATTCTGCAATCATGGAATTGATAGAATTAATCAATGCTATAGACTGTAAACATAAAAATGTTGCAAGTTGAACTATGTATACCAGCCATATTCCTAGCCGCTACAGTTCGTAATTCGGTGTCTACCAATTTGCACATGTAAGACAAAACAGTGGATCGAAAAGGAACATAAAATTTCAGAAGGGACTGAAAATTTAACCACGTCTTTACATTGGTAGCTAATGTGACGAGCAAGTTCACTTGATGCAAAGGTAAACTTTCTGGAGTTTGTCCAACGATGGCTCCAATAAGTCCAGACATACCTCCAGCCTAAAATTATGTTTACCATCATGAGAATAATAACAAGATAAAGGTAATTTTAGGGAATCAGAATAGCCATACCCTGCAGAACAACGAAACATTCCTAAATAAATACGGTGACGCTTCAGGTTCATTAATTTCACAAAACTGACCACACATTTGAAGTTCTAGAGGAGCCAACTCATCATTTTTGCCTTGCATATGCTGGCGATATGCAATATAAGTTGGGAAACTATTTAGAAATACTTTTGAGACGAAATGAATGAGTTTATCTTTGTCCTCAATGTCCCACAACTTTGGATCTTCTGCTGGCAATTCTGAATCTTTTGATTCCTCTTCGGCTTTGACATCTTCATCTTTGGATTCTTTATTTTCATCACTGGGAGGTACGGGCAGTGCAGAATAGTTTTTGACAATCTCTACAGTGACAAGAATGAGGATTTGCAAAGCCCAATTGAATCTTTCGAAGTTTTTACATTCTCTGAAGCAGCAGGAGCATTGTCTCTGGGTCCATGATTGTACGTACAGAATAATCGTTTCTATTTCTTCCTTCGTCACATTTATATCACTGATTTTAGTCAGTACTCCACGTTTCGTATCATCTAAAAAGACAAAAAAAGTAACCATCGACTCAATCATATAAACATTATTTAAAAATAAATTTCAATTACGAAAAATCACTTACACGACTGCAGCAGGGATGTGAATTCCATACAACAGTCACACAGTTTGCTTGTCCCCATCGTTAAGACGGAGTGACAGATACCACTCTCCCGTAAAGTACGCAACTGGTACCGTCAACGACTAGGGGGGATTTTCGTTCCCATTTGAAGTCGAGAACTTAAAGCAGTTCTCAAATATGGAAAGATAATCGTTGGCACAATGCACAGGCAAAACAAAATCCTAGTGAATCAAAAGCGGTACAACGGGACAGTATCTAAGAGCCAAAAAAAGTTTACCATCATGACCATCACCATTCCTGTCAAACAAAATGTAACAATGCTTCAAATTCAAAGGACGGATACAACACAAAATTGAAAACATATCTAATAATTCTATTTACCAACGGTTCTATTTACCAATAAATATTAAATTAAACTAATCCTGCAGCTGTAGTTGACATCACTTATAAAACCCAAATTTATAGAAAATAATTTCAGGAAACTTAATGTTACATTGAACTGTAAATCTAAATGAAATAAAGATAAAGACTGTGGGAAATATTGACATACGATGACGAAAGTTGATCGATCCTTGTCCTGTTTCAAATAACAACTAGACCGGTCGCTTTCAAATCTTGATACATTCAAATCTCCGTTTTTATCGAAGTCTTGGATTTATATAAAACTCAATTTCGAAAACCCCTCTTGTTGTCAGTTGAATACGTGAACTTATATGAATTCTCCTATCCGGTGCTCAAATGCTACAACAACAGAAAACAGAAATGTGTGCAGCCATCAAAAGTAGTGAAAGGCATCTGTTCGAACTAGATTGCAGCTGCAGCGTCTATGACAGAGGCTTCTTGTTCACCTTTGTTTACATTTTCAAAGGCATGCATGAAATTAAGGGACCAAAAGGACTACATGCTGCACTTTTGTAGGTATTACATACTGGAGGGATGAGAAAGTGAAATCATTTTAGTCACCAGCATATTAGCCTAGCTGGATAGCTTTGCCGGGCAACAATTATTGCATAATGAAAGTTATAGATTCTCTCTTGTCGGGAATCGGGAAAAACTTGAAAAGCTTATTTCATGGTCCATATAGAGCTTTCGAAATAATAGTGTACGAAAATTAGCTTGCATATATCAAATATTTTATTAACTTGATATAAGTGATGAAAAATTAACATGATATAAATATCCACGATAGTAGTAATATCAAATATTGGTTATGTGTCTCATATAATCAACGAGTTCTCAAATCTAACATAGCTAGAAAGGTACAAACGTAATACTTGAGATAACATTAAACTTTTACATTTTATAGGACTTGTTGTCAATCATAGTACTAACTATTTGTAAAACATATTTTCCACATGCAATACAAATAGGTGTTTATTGTAGTCTATAATCCAATCCATCATTACAGAACTGGCCAAAAGTTGTCCAACCTAAACTATAGTATACTTCAACTGTAAACAACCCGAGTAAGATTATCATAGTGAAAATTTACAATATAAAAGTTGCATTATATTTTAGTAGTACAAATGTGTTGTTACCTACAAACTACTTACAAATTTAAACAACTATACAGATTTAATTTCAATTAAAAAATCATCCTACACCCTAGTATATCTTTTTAATTTGTCAACTACTTGAAGGACTCTTATTACTATTACTAACAGCTGCAGCGGAACTAGGATTAGTAGTAGAAGTGCTTGTAGCGGAGGTATTGCCACTATTTGCTTCAGCTTTTGCACGTTCTGCAGCTGAAAAATGAAGATAAAAATCTTTTATAAAAGCATTTCATAAACTTTTATCATAAACCTACCATATTATCATAAATGTTCACCTTTTTCTTTCTCTTTACGCTTCCAACGCTTTCTCCTTCTCTCAAAAGTGGCCATTTCTGCTTTTATTTGCAAGTATTTCTCCCTGAGCTCGTTCATAGCTTGCATTATACAAGCTACTCTTTGGTCACCATCTAAAGTTTCATCTACAGGAGAAACAAAACCGTTTTAAACACTGTCAACAAGATACAAGAATTTAGCCACACGTGAATTGCACAGCAAAACTCACCTAAGCTAGGAATAAAATTAAATTTATCCGATTTTGGTGGTTTTCCCAAATCCACAGGAGGTGAGGGAGGCGGACCATTTTTAACATGTTGGTCTACATGATTATCATTATCACCACCATTTCTCGATGCATTGATTTTCCTTCCACTCGAAGTTCTACCCTTTGGTTGATAGAATCCCAAGTCATCTGGAGATTTATTTCTTCTCACAATTCTTCTTCGTTTCATTGGGGGACTCATTGGTCTGTAACTGTGTTCTTCCGATTTTTCACGCTTACTTCCATGCGTAGATGCCTTTGATGACCTACCTGTATCTGATTCATTTGATCCTTCGCCTGAAATTGAATAAATAAATAAAAATTAATTAACTCATACTAGATGCGTTCACTAATAGTACTCAAGGTCAAGTAAGTACCTTCGGATCCTTTTCGACCCTCAGCACTATCCACCTCGGATGATTCTTTGGATTTGCTACTACTCCTTTCACCAGATGGAGAAATCGGACCACTATCCCTACGCAACAAACGAATTATGAAACAATAACACGATTTTTTATTGAAACAATTCGTGTCCAACTTACCCTCTAGGGGACTCCCCAGACGAAGAAATGCTAGAACTCTCCGGCGTCATTGGAGGAGTGTTATCACCATGTGGGAAATGTGCAGCACTGAAAGAAGGAATACTAGAAGGAGGTGGTAACTCTGGCCCTTTTATCACGTCATCTTTCTTTATAGACCCTTCAAATGTTAAAGGTTTCGAGCTAGAAGCCACAGCACCTCCCATTCCTTCGGCTCCAACATCAAGAACAACTTTTCCCTCCCCTTTACTTTCCCCATCTTTAAGCTTATCTTGTTTCCCACTTAATTCTTCTGACATCATAGCGTCCTCGTTGTGATGACCATGTGCGTCAAATTGATCCAAATCCGTGCCAGAAGTTGGACTGCCTGGAATGATTTCCTCGCATAATAGAGAACTACAGGATTCTTCTTCGTTCATACTGGCAGAAAGTGGTTCCTCTTTTTTAGGTTCCAACTCTTCTTCTGGTCCAGTTTCTAATTGAGACTCAACTTTTTCAGAAGTAGTAGCTAATGTGGAATCCGTTTCAGACTTTTTGGATGAGATCTCATTCATATGCTCGTCAATATCTTCCTTGTCATCTAATGATTCTTCACATTTCAACTCGGCAATTTCATCTTCAGTATCCTTGTCTTTTGAGGAGATAGAATTTCTTCGCGAATCAGTTTTCAAAGCTGGTTCAACGTTAACTTCATCTTTTACAGGAGCTGACGATGAGTCTAGCACAATAGTAGAAACGGAATCCATGTCTGTCAGTTTTTTGTCTTCCGATAAACCAGAAGTATCCAATATGATTTCAAGTTTATTCTCATCCATATAGTTCAATTTCAAAGTAGTATCTGTAGTGGTTGGAGTAATCGATTGTGCATGTGAATCGTCCTTTTGACTTTCACTTCTTAATTTAGATTCCTCGACATGTATTTTTGGTTTGGGTTTTTTACTTTTAGCTGGAGAAGCTGTATATTTTCGTTTTGTACCTTTAGCAGACACAGGCGACATTTTCTTCCCCTTAGGTGTAGACGTCTTCTTCGGAGTCAAGTCCAAATCTAGCTCTACAAACATTTCTGATTTACCCACAATTGGCGAATCTTCCTCAGCTGCGGAATATAGAGTCCATTTCCCGGTTTTAGGATCTAGTCCTGCTTCTGATGAAGGTGCCGATGAAATGTCACTCGTCAGCACTTTTGACACAGTTGGTACAGCTTCCTCAAATTTTTTCCCGATTTTAACGTCTTTTCGTTTTACATCTTTTAGTTTCTTCAATGCCTTTACTTCGTGCTCTTTCTCCATTTCACTGTCACTTGATTCCATAAAAGCTTTGCTATTTTTTACCTTCCTTATACTTTTCTTCTTTTCACTACTACTTACGTTTTGTTTCTTCCTTCGGGTCGTTTTTGCGGGAGATTTTTCTAAAGTATTTTTCAAGTCGGAATTCGTTTCTGACTTTTTAGCTTCTTTATCACTATCTGTAGTGTTAGGAATTGATTTTTGCACCTCGGACGACTCAATTGTAGATAGAACTGGTGATTGTATTTGGACCGCAGGAACCGAAATGACAACAGGTCTTTGAACAACTGGAGGTAGATTTGAAACCAGTTCTGGAGTCAGTAAAATGGGTAACTTGGGAGCAACCACAGATGCTGGTACAATATGAGGGACGACTGCTACAATTGCTTTAGGAGTAGCAGGAGTAGTATTTCTACTTTTGACAGCCGCCAATTTTTTACTTCCCATTCCTAAATCCGTAATTGCTGGACTGATGGACCTCGGTGGATGGACTGGAGTGGGTGTAGAAACTGGTTCAGTTTCTCCTTTAGCGACGGAGAGAGTAGAGGGGATCACAATTTTTGTCCCAGTTGGTGTCTCGACAATACTCCCCCCTTTACATTTTCCTTTCACTAAAGTAGTCTCACTAAAGGGTTCTAATTTGTCAGCAGAACACTTGAGTAAAGCATCTGTGTGCTTCCCTTCATCCCCTGATTGGGGTTCGGATCCTTTTGGAGAATCATCTTTTTTATCTGGACTTCTAGCCGGTGAGAACATTTTCAGCTTCGGTGTTTCCAATAATACAGCATCTTCACTGAATTCATAAATATCTAGCTCACTGCTAGTAGTGGACGGGGTTTTGAGTTGAGAATTTGGAGGTGGCAGAACAGAAGGCGGTTTGATCATTTTGTCTAGTCCTTTCATTTCGGAACGGATTTGTTTGAGATCAAGTTTGTCTTTGTCGCCCGTAGGAGCACAAGGGTCCTTTTTGCTTGTACTACTTGTAGTGCTAGAAATGGAAGAGGCATCATCTTCATCAGCTTTCTTGTCTTGTATAGGTTTTACAGAGCGAGCCGAGGAGTTCGTAGCCGTGGACGCTTTCGTATCGTTTGTTTTGACACTAGAGTCCGAATCACTCTCCGAAGGACAAGTTGCAGCAGAAGTAGCTCCTGCAAAAATAGCATTAACACCAAATCAAGACAATATACACTCAAACAGAGTAAAATAATGTTAATTCACTTTAAATTATTGTTTTACTTACCAGTTTTCTCTACTTTCTTCTTTATCTTCCTTCGCTTAACTCCAGGAAAGTCTACTTCTTCACTTGAAAATCGTTTTCGCTTCACAACTCCAGATTTACTTCTTGTACCAGTAGATCCTCTGACAGGTGTGACCACCGGACTGCCCACAACAGCAACAATTTTGTTATTTTTTCCACTGCTGGGTGCGATTGGGGCAGTTATAACGCTACTAGCATTGCTGGATACGCTACTTTGGCTGCTGCTTTTACCATTCTCATCTTTGTCCTTAGTTTCTTTAGAGACAGAAGGAGGACCACGACTACCTTTTCTTTTATTGGGTCCACCTACGGAAGATTTGGGTTTACCACTTTCATTCCCACTTGTACTAGTGTCTGCTCCTTTACCATGAGGGACAGGCCTCCCTTTTTCTCCTGGTTTCAAGCTGATATTCTCCTTGATACGATCTCGTCGAATCCATTCATCATATCGTATATTCCAACCAGTGTAGTGAACGAAATAGCTTTGTAATTTCTCGTTCAAATCTACAACCTTGGCTTCGTATGTAACATTTTTCTCCACTGAAGGATAGTATACCAAAAGTTTGTCTCCCAAACTAACTCCAGTGTCTTTAGAAATATGGGACGGCGAGTCTAGAACTTCCTTTGCTTGCTCCGGAATTTCCTCTTCTTCGGATTCCTTGACCTTCTTGTTCTTGGCACTAACACGACCCTTGCCCTTTATAAATGCAGGTGTTGGAGTTTTGGGAGGTTCTTCTTTGTCTTTTTGTTTTGGAGTCTCTTTTTCTTTAATTTTGGGGATGTCTTTTTCTTTGTTTTTTGGAACATCTTTTTCTTTTATTTTAATTTGTTCTTTAGCTTTCGGAGTGTCTTTTTCCTTCTTAGGAGACTCTTTTTCCTTAGGTTTGGGAGCCTCTTTTTCTTTTGATTTTGGAGTATCTTTTTCTTTGATCTTGGGAACATCTTTTTCCTTTGATTTTGGCGTGTCTTTATCTTTAGGAGCGGCTAGAGCTGCAACTGAACCTCGTTTCTTCTTACTAGCAGGTGTGGAAATAGACTTTTCCGACATTTCTGAGGATTCTTCCCTTTCTCGCCTGTTTTTATTTTCTTGCCGGCTTCGAGATCTTCGTGGTGGAGATTCTTCAAATTCTGACTTTTTGGTGTCCGAGTCTGAGATGATAGATTGAGAATCTGTTTCAGGTTCAGCGCTACTAGAGGATCTTTTTTCACTTTCATCATCTTTTTTAGATACAATGGAAGATACAGAGTCAAGTGTTTCTTCCTTTTTGGCTGGTTCTTTTCCAGCCGCGCTAGAAGCATGACGTTCGCGAAAAATGTTTCGATTAGACGTGGCCCTAGCCTTTGTCGTTGTAGTTTTCATAGTGCATCCTAATTTACGGTAAAAATCTTCAAAATTGTATAACAACCTGAAAAGATATTTCAAAACTTGTTAATCATACATGTAAAGCTTAATGTGCACTATGAATTGAATGTATGCAAGGCTCTGAAAACTTACTTTTTGTACGACATTTTGATATTGTTAATCGTAGCTGTACTAGGCAAGCTCCCTAATCCCATTTTTACAGTGACAGGTTTCCACTGAGTAGAATTGGTGACTTTATTATATCCCCCTTTAGCCGTTACAATTTTGTACAGCTTATATAAATCCAAATCCTTGTTATTAACAACAGGTACTTTGTTGATTGGAGTGTCCCGTTCTTCCATGAATTTAAAAAGCTCAGCCACAAAGCGATCTTTTTCTTCCCTTGTATCCTCTTCCATCTAAAAGTTTATTTGATTAAAAACTTTTTTTACAAACCCCACAATGTTAGTACAAGTTACACACACTAATTCCTGAGACAGACTTACATCAGAGTCCGACAGCTGACCATCACTATTGCTAGTTATGCTTCCAAATAAAGTTTCTCGATCCCAATGAGGAGGAAGATCGTTCTTTTCCAAGTATGACAATGCTTTGTCCACAGCTAAAAACCAAAATATTTACATCTTATTTTAACTACACAAACTAATCACTCCAATACAATTTCAAGAGAAAAAGCTATAAAATAAAAAAAGTATGTGGTATCACGCTGCACACAAACCTGTTTTGGTAGCAGAAGAATTTGAATCTAATTTACTGCTTGAATCCTTACTGAATGCAGTAGCTTCTTTTTTGGGTACAGTGTAACTATTAATATAGATAAGATATAATCATATAATAGAAAATTAAACATAAAATTGACACAAATACAAAACTAAAGTAATGTAGTCACTTACTATCTCCCATCTCGAAAAGACCGAACCAAATATTCGTCTTTGGTACGAATTTTGACTGTTTCTTGAGCCGAAGGACACACTACTAGAGCAGGGAACCATGCGTCCTTATTTTTTTTCTTTTCTGAAATTTCAACGCAAACTACCTTACCAATATCGATTTCTCTATTCGATTTTTTCTTCCCTTTTCTGGTAGGGGATTCATCTTCATCACTACTTTCATCATCTTTGTCGTTTTCATTGCTGCAAAAAGCAAAGAAGATTCGTCATTACAATTATTTTAGCTATACTACACATAATAACGCAATTAACAAATCGACATTTAAAAACATCAGAAATATTAGCCAGTTGTTTGGATGATTTATTGTTTACGATGATTCCTAGGTTGTCTCTAAATCAATCTTAACGATGTGTACTTAGAAACTTTAACAGTTGAGATTTGCGCTTACTTGGCATTTCTACGTCTAGCTCCTCGTCGTGCCCCCACTACCGGATTGCTAAAATGCTCGGGATGTGTCAACGGCAATTGATCCAATGTTTCACTCTCATTAAAATGACGACCACTTTTGAGACAAAGTGCAGAGCGCCTTAAAGTGGTAATATCTCCATCATCAAATACCACTGTATATTGGCTACAATCTTGTATTTTCACTATACAGGCTTCGAAGTACTGATTTTTATCAGGATGCTTGGCTTCAACATTGGCACCAACTCTTAAACTTCCTTTTATGTGGTCATCAGACAGTAGGGAGCTTCCTAATCCTGATTTAAAAGTTACCTACACAAAATACAGTCAAATTGAATATTAAGTTTTTTTTAAGTCTTGATAAAAAAATCGCAAGTTTGTCGAAAAAAAATACCTTGCATTTAACAATACGAACAACTTTTCGTATTTTTGCTTCACAAAATGCACCCTTGTATTTGGCACTGACTTCAGTGCCCACCGTTAAGTACGGGGGATCGTCTCCCTGTAAAACAAGTCAGTAAAACTCCATTATCCAGTTTCCACCTAAAGCCACAAAACACTGAAAGTAGCACAAAACTTACCATAGTTCTATTCATCTCGTTAGAATCGTCTTCACAGCAGATCTATATGCTTGAAATAAGGTCACACAATGAAACCAAACTTTCGTTTCATTTTGTATCAATTTTCGACAATTTCAGTTCCTACACTTCACATTAAGGTTATCATCCACGTCATGAACAGAAGCCGTGTTTTTTCTATTCAAGGTAAGAAACTCCTTTCCGGAACTCTAAAATAAACAAGCAGGAAACCGAAGTTAGTCCCCTGAAACCATCTAAATAGCTGTGAACAGCTTTTAGAAACTCGGCGATTACGTTGACAAGGATTAATTATACAATTAGACTTTTACAAGACAATTAATAGTACGTTCCGCACAGCTGAGACCTGACATTCTATATACATCCTATGGCTTTAACAGCAACAAGAAGTTGGGCTACGTTGTTGATGCTGCACTAACTTTTTAGAGAAAGGTTTCCCACAGTTCCAGACAACATTGATCCTACAAATCCTCTAATCTCATTGGTCAGGACTACATGCGCACAATTTCCTGTTTTACAGAACATACCTACTTTAGGACCCACTAGCCAACAACTAACTACAAATGTTGCGGCCCAAATGTAGCTACCAAAATTAGATATGAAAAGAAAATATAGACGCAACATGAGGATGGGGCCAAAAGAGTACTAAGTAGTAGTGTAGGCATGCACTACGCATAGGTTGTACGTACTATGGCTGGATTCAAACATTCATGTATGAAAATAAAGGGTGAAAAATGAAGCCGAATGATTTCTCTTGTCAAGGCTATTTTATCATGTCCATGCAGTTTCTGGATCATGGAAAAAATACTTCACCTCATCTGTTTCTATCAAAATTATTTTGATCTGATGTAACTAAAACTTAAGACACATACTCTTAAATTATATTTTTCAGAATATAAAGCTAAGTTAGTTAGCCCTGTGTATTTCTGGTGTGGATTAAACGGTATTGCTGATGATGCGATGGTGTTTCCTAACTGACAGCATAATCTGCATTAAATGTATAGATTCATTATGCCATAAATTGAGCATGAATTGTATCATGAGCCCATATAG
>Ga0210040_10000405_pt1 | contig 72830 bp, 54 predicted proteins | sample CryGeyCG12114_NA_FD_185462 | JGI IMG/M metagenome (GOLD analysis project Ga0210040, IMG submission 185462) | Groundwater microbial communities from aquifer - Crystal Geyser CG19_WC_8/21/14_NA (SPAdes) (version 2) | ecosystem: Environmental > Aquatic > Deep subsurface > Groundwater | place: USA...
GCGTAAAAAGGCGGGTAGGAAAAAACTGCTGCGCCTTATATACAGAAAGAAGAAATAGTAGAATATACAAGAAGCTATAAACTCCCCATACTACTTGAAAATAATCAGTAGAAATTTTACTAAGTATCCTGACACCACACAACAGAACTGTAAAAAACGCTGCCCATAGTAAAATGTGAGAAAGCGTAAACTGAGAAAAGCGTTGTTTAAACGTGTGCCACGAATTAATTGAATTTTTATAGAGCCGGTATATAGTAGTACTGAAATTATAACCAGTGAATAAAAAGTATGTAGCAAAAATCATTGAGGAGAAATCATAGAAACCATTATAGGAATTAAAGGCAATGACGCAATGAAACACAAGGCCAACTACTAAACCGATATTGCGCGTTTTTCTAAAAATAAGTAGTAATGGGATGAACGTTTCAATCGCAATAGTCAAGTAGATATTGGCCAGTATAAACGTCGGTGAGCTGGGTAGGAGGGCTTCGGCATGTTGGGCCTTATATAGCACGGCGGCGCAACTGGCACTAGGCGAAAAAAAAGCCCAGTTGAGCTTGTGGAGCACAACGAAGAAGTAGAGAATGAGTAGCTCCAGCCGCACAGCAGGAGCAAAAGCCCGTAAGAAAGCTGCTCTATCTACCTGCAAACTGCCCTTCTTCACTACTACCCACAGCAGAGCCTGTAGAATAGTGAGGTTCACAAAAGTGGTGAAGATCCAATGGTTGCTAATGGTAGGTAGCCTAAAAAAGACTTCATACAGTTGTAACGTGATAAGTGCTAGCAGCCGGATAACAGAAGATGGCTTGCTCAGCACGACGAAGGCAGCCAGCGTCAGAAGTACGTAATGCAGTTGGCTGGTGTAAATGCGGGACTGCGCCATGTGAAAGAGCGTAGCAACGGCCCATAGTGCGCAGAAAATGGCGTAGCGCGTGGCATCGGTAGCTGGCTGTTCAGACGTAGCTACAAAGCTAGTTAATAAGGAACCTAATTCTCTGCGTAGCGGGCGTAGTTCCGTGTGGGTTGCTTTATGCATGTAGCGATAATAGTAATATTAATTAATATAAGCGGAAAAATTGTTATTTAAACTACTGGTGGATAATATGATGCAGAAAAAGGATGAGCGCACGGAGTTTTGTAAACATCATAAATACCTTGGTATTGCACTAGCCTACTTTCATCCATCCTATGCTGAAAAAAATCGGTAGATAGTAAATATAACGTACTAATAGAGTGTACTAGCTGCGATTGCTGTGCGTCAGTTCTAAGTAAATAATATAGTTTCATTTTTAACTTTATCATCAAGGTAGCATTCTTGTTGATTTTGTAATAGTCTTGGACAAACCGCGCAACTCCCTGCTTATCCAATCGCAAAAAGTCAAATTGATGCAAAATAACGCCAGCTGTGGCGTCATTCAGCGGCACAGCATAGGCGCCAAGACTAGGTAGTGTTACTGCGCCGATACCCAATCCTACTGTTTTTAAAAACTTTCTGCGGAACATATAGTGAGATTATTGCGGTCTGTTTAGAGAAACTGTTGTTAAAAAGACTGGTCGGCAGCGTGAAGTGACAGGGCCGATAGCGTGAGTGTGGGATTGGCAGGAGTATAGGTAGGAAAGCTACCGCTGCCCAATACAAACAAATTGCGGTACTGGTGGTGGCGCAAGTGTTTGTCTACCACGCTGTCTTGGGCGGTGACGCCCATACGGGTAGTGCCCAGGATATGCGCTTCGGAAGAATAAGGCTCTTCGTAAACAATTTTCTCGACAGGTAGACACGAGAGCACCTGGGGCAGCTGTTGCTTCATGCGCTCGATTCCACGCAAAGCATAGTCGGAAGGCCCGTTAAAGTGCACAATCGGCTTCATGATGTCGGCCGTAGTGGTTACGTAGTTTTCAGCGGTGGGCATATCCTCAAATATCATCCGAAAGCTGGCCATATGGCGCCATTTGCCCCTTTCAGGCCGGAAAAAGGGCGTATTGCTGGACTCCATCAGACAAGCCGCTGCCTGCCGGCGATGGTCACCGTCGTAGAGCATATAGCCATTGGCGTTCACCCATGTGCTACCCCCCACACATTCCAGATTATCGAGGTAGACGTGCGCCTGTAGTCCTAACTGCTCACCCAGGCCATGCCCCGTGTGTGCGTTGGTATCGCCGGAGTTGAGTAGGATATTGGTATTAAACAGGGCGTTAGCACCCAGCGCTACTACTTCGCCGGCCACATGGTAGTCTCGGTCATTTTGGCGAAAGCTCACCTTCCGGACACGGTCTTGCACCAGCTCCAAACCGTAGACTTGTGCGCCCGTCAATAGCTCCACACGTGGGTCATCGTACGTGCCGAAGTTGGAGTTGTCAATGGTAAATTTGGCATTCACAGGACATACGCTGCACACGCCGTTGGCGCAACAGGGGCTGCGGCCATTCATAGGGATACGGGCGCGGGCTGTGGGTTGATTGATATAAAGCTTGCCGTACTTTTTGTGCAAGATTTTATCTACCGCTGTAAATAGGTGTGGAGGCTGCGCGTAGGGTTTACGGCGGGGAAATGGTGTTTCGTCCGGGCCGGAAATGCTCATCAGGTCTTCTACCTGCTCGTAGTAGGGGTCAAGTTCGTCGTATTGTATGGGCCAGTCGTTGCCAACGCCATACAAAGTTTTCATCCGGAAATCATTTGGGAGAAATCGAGGTGTACAACCGTACCAACAGTTGGAACTGCCACCATAACCCACGGTAAACAGCCAGTCTTTAAGAGGCTGAGTATTCACGAAAGTTTCTCGACAATCGGGGTTGCGGCCAGCGTAGGGTGTTTTCTCTCCTCGTTTCTCCTTCACTCGCTCTGCCCAAGGTACTGCGTGGCCTCGCTCTAAGACTAAGATTTTTTCAGTGGAGGGGCGCTTTGCAAGGTACTGGTGCAAAAAGAAGGTGGAAGCGAATCCTGTCCCAACTATTATCAGATCGTACGCGGTATGTTTCATTTTGCTAGCTAGTGGCTAGCAAAATTAGATAATTTATGATATTTATACTATATCATATAAAAAAATTAATAATTAATAAATAGCTTATAAATATGATTATATTATGCTGCTATCGAGCGAAAGTGTATACAATAATATATTTTATGTGATTGATTTACAATCACATAAAATATTTTTTGGCTTGTATTTATGATAAAATTAGCCGCCTTGCATTGCATGCCAAAGCCAAGCAAACAAAACATACAGGCCCCAGGCAAGCAGACCAAAAAACAGGAGCATACCAATAAATACCAACGCAATTATTCCTTTGCCGCTGCCTTGGTACTTGCCCTCTACGTAGTGCTCCCGCAGCAGCCGTACATTCTTGTCATTGGCTTTATAGGCGAAGTCGAAAATACTGCCGAGAATAGGAATGGCACCCACAATGGTATCAATCAGTACATTAAGCACCATCCGCACCACCACGCTACCCTTGGCGCCGTGCCGCATCATAGTCAGAATCAGGGCCACAGAAACGGCAAACGTAGATAAGTCTCCTACAATAGGTAGCAAACCCAGAATTGGATCGAGGCCAAAGCGGAAGCGGGTGCCGGGCAGTTGGAACTGGCTGTCCATCAGGCGGGCTACACGTGCTACCCACAGCAAACGGTCATCTTCGACAAGGGTAGGCGTGTGGGATGAAGCAGGAGTAGGGCGCATCATGGGGGGAGGCTGCAAGTGATGGTTGCTTAAACGTAGTTTGCCTAGAAAAGGTGGAGAACCAAGCGGCGAGCTAGTTATACTCCCGAGCTGGTAGGCCAAGAATCAAGAAGACAGCGCTTTGCTAGCAGTTAGTCGCTGTCTTTTTGCTTGGTGGGCAGCAGATCAATCCAGCCATCTTCACTGACGACGATAGCCAGACACGGATACTGGCTGGACTCTACGTAGCGCAAGGCTGAATTGAAGCGCGAGCCCCGGGAGGAGTCGCCCTTGGCCGTGGCCAGACCATCGAGAATGGCGCCAATGCCGTAGCAGGTGCCGGCAGGGTCAATCAGCACGGCTCCGTCGATGTTGGTGACCAGGCGCAGCAGCCCGGGCGTCATGAGGCGGGGTGCCACCCGGAAGCATTGCCGCGTGAGACGAGCCGCTTCCTGCGCCGCACCTTCCGAAATCAGCAAGATGGTGCCGTTGGTTTGGTTGGTAGCTTTTTGCGTTAGCAACCAGAGCCGGTCTACGCCCGCCGTTTCCAGGTAGGGAAACACAAGCTGCACCACCCGCCCAAAGTTGTCTTGCGCCACCGTGCCCTGGGGTAGGCGTGGCGTGTTCGATACCACGCGCATCATCACGTGGCCATCGTGGCTCAACTCCCAGCTGTAGTGCCGGGTGAAATGTACCGTAAACACGGGCTCATACTGCGGGTCGTTGGTATCCACGAGGTAGCCCAGGCCAAATACGTCGGTGGCATCACTTACCAAAGAGGCGCGGTCCTCGCTCATTTCCAAGAGCTTGCGAATAGAGCGATGGTCGCGCAGCGGAATAGGCGCGTCCAGCGTAAGCACCGGCGTGATGGCCGGGTGGTGGCGCCTACCCACCAGCAGGGTGCCCACCCCCTCGTCGCCCTCGTGGCGCAACGCCGCCACGCCGTTGCAGGCGTCGTAGAGGCCGTGGGTGCCGGCGGCCGCACGCAGCATAAAGCGACGCCCGGCGGCGCGCAAAACTTCGTTATAGTCGCGGTCGAGAATGGGGTGGTCCTCGTCGTTTTCGGTTTCGCGTAGGGCGCGGCTGCAATCGTGCAGAAACTCCTGCACCACAGCATCGAGCAGGGAGTTGGACCGTCCGCCCGGCACCGGTGGCAGCGTATAATAACTATGGTAGGCATCGGCGGCCAACTGCAACACCACAAACACCAAGTAGCCGTGCACATGGATGGGCACCGAGCAGAAATTCACCCGGTTTTCCTGCTGTTGCGCTACCATCTGCGTGAGTGTGTACTCGGTAGAGCGACGCAGCAATTCGTACCAACGCGTCTTTTCGTAGCGGTCGTGGTCGAGGGGGTGCAGGTGGTACACCACTTCGCGAGGACCTTCGGGCTCCAGGGAGGCGGCGTATTCCTTCACTCCGGCAAACAGAGTGGGCGTATAGCGGTGCTTGGTGGGCTCTACCACAATGGCACCGGGGTCATCGGCTTCCTTGGCAGAAGCCAAGCCCAGCAGTAGCACTTCGGGCTTCAGATTACGGTCGAGCAGGTTGAAAACGCCATCGGCCGAGAGTTGAGCCGAGACGCGAAATAAGCTTTGATGTTCCCACATAGGGTAGGGCAGGTCGGGGGAGAATAAGGGGTATACGGAAAAAACGGCCCAAACGTCGGGCCAAAGTAGGCCCGTTGCCCACCAATAGGTTTGGGAAACGTCGGCGCATCTTGTATCTTCGGCAAGAAGTCGTCCACCGTCACCTCTACCCGTATGCTGGTTGATTTACTGTTAGGTGGTTTCTGCGCCATACTATTCCTACCCCTCACTACGGGGTATTGTGCCTACAGCTATGGCCGCTCATTTTGGCTGTGGTTTGCGCTGGGCTGCTTCCTTCCCATTGTCTCTTTTTTCGTGCTGTTTGCCCTTATTGCGCGCCGCCAGCTTAACCCCGGCCAGCAACTCGTGGACGAAGCCCGGCAAATCCTGGCCCAGGCGGAAGTGAAAAAGTGATTGGAAACCGAATATAGTTGGGTTTTTACTGCTCACTACTTACCATTTCACCACGAATCCATTGCCCGATGCCCTGGGCAGCCCAGGCGCCGGTGCTAAAGCAGCCTTGCAGCAGGTAGCCACCCGTGGGAGCCTCCCAATCCAGCATCTCGCCGGCTACAAATGTGCCAGGCTGGCGGCGCAGCATCAGGTGGTCGTCCAGCTCCTCCCAGGCTACCCCACCGGCCGTACTGATGGCCTCATCGAGTGGGCGCAGGCCGCTGATGGGTAGGGGGAGGGCCGTAAGGAGAGAAAAGAGGCCATCGGGAGTAGTGGGCAAGGGGCCAGCCGGGGCCAACTCACGCAATAGGGTAGGCACGGGTGGCCCTAGCCGAAGCGTTTTAGTCAGAAACGAAGCCAGTGAGGCGCCGCCCGGCCGGCGCGCCAGTTGCTGCCGAAGCTGCGCGTCTGGCAGGTCGGGTTTGAGGTGCAGGTGCAATAGGGCCGGGCTACCCAACGCCAGCGCGGTGCGCAGGTAAGGCGCGAGGGCATATACGGGCGTGCCTTCCACTCCGTAGTCGGTGAGCAGCAGCTCGCCGCGCACAGTATGCGACCCGCAGCGCAGGGCAATATTCTTGAGCGGCTGCCGCCCTACCTTCTCCCGTAGGAAGGCCGACCACGCGACTTCCGCCCCGCAATTGGCTGGCGCAAACGGCACGCATTGGATGCCTGCTGCCGTGAGAGGTGTTGTCCAGCGGCCATCGGAGCCGGTTTTGGCCCAGCTGGCGCCGCCCAGTGCCAACAGGGTAGCGGCGGGCCGAATCGTGAATTCCTGGTCGGTGGCTTCGTGGCGGAGGCGGTGTGTGCCCGGCTCAGTGCCAAAGCCCAGCCAGCGGTGGCGCGTCTGTATTTGTACGCCCAGCGCCCGCAGGCGGTCCAGCCACGCTCGTAGTACCTGGGCGGGCTTGTGTGCGGGGGTAGGAAACACGCGCCCGCTGGTGCCCACAAACGTTGCAATACCCAACTCTGCCAGCCGGCGGCGCAACTCATCCGACGAAAATAGGTGCAGGTAGCTGGCAAAGGCCGCCTGCCGCGCCCCATAGCGGGTAGCAAAGGCCGGTGTCGGCTCGCTGTTGCTGAGGTTGAAGCCGCCGTGGCCGGCCACCAGGAACTTCCGACCCACGGTGGCCTGAGCCTCATACACCGTAACGGCATAGCCAGCTTCGGCCAGGTGCCAGGCCGCCAGCAGCCCGGCAGGGCCGCCCCCTATGATGGCAATGGTAGCAGATGACATGGGCAGCAGGAGATAAGCGAAACCATCCGGGCGAAGCGTGGTTTAAGGGCGCAAGATACGGCAGCCGGCCGGCGCTGTCCGTGGTGTGCGCGAAATAGCGTAAGTTTCGGCGCTGCGTCCCGGATTGCCGTATAGGCAGCTACTGTTGGCTTTACTTTTCTGTATGGGTTCATACACTATTCTGATTGGCTTAAGTATAGCCGTCATACTTTCTTACCTGTTCAACCTGGCTGCTCGGGCCACCAAAATTCCGTCGGTGCTGATGCTGCTGCTCACGGGCATTGCCCTAAAGCAGATGGCGGAGTACACCAACTTCGGCTTGGGTATTCCGAAGGTAGTGCTGGAGATTTTTGGAATCATTGGACTGATAATGATTGTGTTGGAGGGCGCTCTGGACCTCAAGCTCAGCCGCGACAAGGCCCCCCTGATCCGGCGTTCCTTTATCGCGGCCGCCATCATGCTGATTGTGCAATCGGTGGCCATCGCCTGGCTGTTGCAGCTGTACGTGGGGGCACCGTTTCAGGCCTGCCTGATCAACGCGGTGCCACTGGCTGTGATAAGTAGCGCGGTAGCTATCCCCAGCGTGGCCAGCCTGGCCGGCGAGAAGCAGGAGTTCATTATCTACGAGAGTACGTTTTCGGATATTATGGGCATCCTGTTTTTCAATTTTGCCATTCAGGACAATTTTGCGCAGGGTACCTCTATTCTCACGTTCTCCCGCGATGTTATTGCGGTGCTCATCGTGGCAGTGGTTAGCACGGCAGTGCTCACGTTTCTGCTGTCTCGCATCACGCTGCACATCAAGTTTTTCCTGATTTTCGCCTTCCTGATCTTGCTATATAGTTTGGCCAAGGAACTGCACCTGTCGTCGCTGGTGCTGGTGCTGGCCTTCGGATTGGCCGTGAACAACGCCGAGCTGTTCCTGAAGGGGAAGTTGCGCGAGTGGTTTCACCCCGAGCGCCTGGCCAACGACCTGCACCAGTTCAAGAACATCACCGGCGAGTCAGCTTTCCTGATTCGGACGTTCTTCTTTCTGCTGTTCGGGTTTTCCATCAACCTCAACAGCATCATCAACATCACACTGCTGGAGCAGGGTGTCCTCATCGTGGGCATCCTCACCCTGATTCGCTACATCTTTCTGCGCTACGTGGCCCGCACCGACCTTATGCCAGAGCTGTTTATCGCGCCCAAGGGACTGATTACGATTCTGTTGTTCTACAGCATTCCGCCCCAGCACTTCATTGGTGAAGTCAGCGAGAGCATCCTGTTTATAGTCATCCTCCTCACCGGTGTCCTAATGATGGTAGGCCTGCTGATCACCCCCAAGCAACCAGAGCTGGGAGAGTATTGAGTGGTGAAGTTGTGAGATTGTGAATTGAAAAGCGTGTGTCAGATGAACGAGTCGTTAGTACGAGTATCGTTCAACTGACATAAGGCCCTTCGCAAGCTCAGGATGACACACGCTTTTCAATTCACAATCTCACAACTTCACTATTTAGTTCACCTCGCGCAGGAGCTGGCGGCGGTAGCCGGCCAGGATGGAGGCGCGCAGGATGAAGCCCAGATAGCGGCCCTCGGAGTTGATGACGGGGAGGGCGTAGGCGTCGTGGTCTTCCAGCAGGTGTAGCGTGTCCAGGATGCTGTCGGTGGCGTGGATGATGGCCGCAGGCTCGCGCATCAGCTCGTGCACGTGCGTGGTGGTATAGTGCTCATCGTCGAAAAGAGCATCGCGCACGGAGTCGAGCGACACCACACCCAACAGCTGTTTATCCTTGTCGAGTACCGGGAAAATATTGCGGGTAGTATGACGAAACACCTTTACCAACTCGCCCAGCGTATCGTCGGGGTGCACGGGGATGAAGTCCGTTTGCAGTAGCGCGCGCAGATCCAGCTGGGAGAGCAGGCCCTGGTCGCGGTCCTGGTGCATCACTACCCCCTGCTTCACCAGCTTGCGCGTGTACACAGAATAAGGCTCGAAGTACTTGGCTACCAGGTAGGAGAACGATGTCACTACCATCAAGGGCACAAACAGCGCGTAGCCGCCGGTAATTTCGGCAATCAGGAAGATGGCCGACAGTGGTGCGTGTACTACTCCGGCCAGCATTCCGGCCATGCCCAGGGCAATGAAATGCACCTCCGGCACCGGGTGCACACCGCTCATATTCAGGAAGCGAGCGTATACAAAGCCCGCCATAGCACCCACAAACAGCGAGGAGCCGAACATGCCCCCGTTGCCGCCCGCCCCGAAGGTGAACGTGGTAGCAAATACCTTAAAGAGCACGCTACCAATGGCTACGGCCAAAATCAGCCACACGCTCTGGTCGCCGTACACGGAAAACAACGAACCATCGATGATGCGCTCGGGGTGGCCGTTGAGTAGGAACTGCACCATCTCGTAGCCCTCGCCATAGAGCGGCGGGAAGATAAAGACCAGGATGCCCAGCAGCGTGCCGCCCATTAGTACCTTCCGAAACGTACCGGTTTGCTTTTCCCAGAACTTATCGGCCATGAAGTACACCCGGATCATGTACACCGACAGCAGAGCCGTGAACAAGGCCAGCATCAGGTAGTAGGGAATGGCCTCTACGGGCCAGCTGGTGGTAATCAGCACGAAGGGCTGCCCCGCATACAGTGCCTTGGACACTACGGTGGCGGTAGCCGAGGAAATCAGCAGCGGAATAAAAAACGGCGCCGACAGCTCCGATAAAATGGCTTCTACTGCAAACAGCACGCCCGCAATAGGGCTGTTGAAGATGGCCGCCACGCCGGCCGCCGCGCCGCAACCTACCAGTAGGCGTCGCTCGCGTCGGCCAATGTGCAGCAGCCGCGCCATATTGGAACCAATGGCTGCACCCGTAACGGAAATAGGAGCTTCCGTACCCGCCGAGCCGCCAAACGTAACCGTGAAAAAGGCCGTGACAATCTGCGAATAGAGCTTGCTACGCGGAACGATGCTACCCTGCCGGGAAATATTGTAGATGATGGGCGTGATGCCCCGGCTGAGTGTGCCGCCCAAAAACCAGCGCGTAAACAGCACCGACAGCGAAATACCGATAATAGGGTAGAGTGAGCGGGCAAACACCACGTACTGTTCGGGCACCCACTTAAAAATGAGGTGCTGGGAAAAGTGAATGGAGTTTTTGAGCACTACCGCCGCCAAACCTGCCAGAATGCCCACCAAAATGCTGAGGATGATGAGGTAGAGCCGATCGTTGATATGGCGCACGCGCCATACCAATAACGGCCGCAGCAATCGGTGCAGACGACTTTTAGGCATGGAAAGGAATACTAGGTCACAAGGCTTCCGGCGAAAGCCAGGGTACAAAAGTCGGCAATATCCGCGCCGTAAGGTGAAATATGAATGAAATAAACAAAGAATAAGCAGGAAATAAAGAAGAGAGCATAGGGCAACCAGACTACTTCCTACCTATTGCACGGCATTGGGGAGGGAATAGCCAGCGGCTTGCAGCACAGCGCGGGTTTCCTGCATCAGGTTGCTTTTCAGCTCCAGCACCTCGCGGCGGTAGTCTTCCGAAAACGTCCAAAAGTACACGCGCAGATCAACCGTAGTGCCAGTGCCTTTTTCCTGTAGCACATAGGACGTGCGCGGCTCCTGATTCTGCACACCCTGGCTGCCCTGCACCTGTTTCAGAATTAAGGCCATTACCTTTTCCGGGCCGGCATCCTGGCCGTAGTCCACGCTGAGCAGGAAGTCCTGGCGGATGCTGCCGTCGCGGGTGAAGTTGGTGAGCGGCTCCTTCAGTACCACCGAGTTGGGCAGGTAGATGTGCTTACCATCGAAGGTTTTGATGATAGTAGTGCGCAGATTAAGGGCTTCTACGCGGCCCTGCAACCCCTTCACCTCCACCGTGTCATGAATCTGGAAGGGCCGGTTGAAGGCCAGAATGACACCGGCCAGGAAGTTCTCGGCAATGTCCTTGAACGCGAAGCCCACAATAAACGCCGACAGCCCCGCCGCACTCAGCAGCCCCGTTACAACGCCCGAAAAGCCAATGATCTGCAAGGCTATCAGGAAGCCCGCCAAGATTAGAGCCCACTTACTGAACTGAATCAGAAAATCGGCCAAAAGAAGGTCATGGGAGTGGGTACGCACCCGTACACCCAATAGCTTGCTCAGGCGGTTGGCCAGCACCAGGGCCACGATGATGACAATGAAGGCAATCAGGAGTTTGGGGGTCAGGTACAGGAGCTGTTTCCAGTAGGCAGCCAGCACCTGTTGCAAATCATGCAGCATAGGGTATGGAAAAGTAAGCGCACAAAAAGCCCCGGCCAGTACGAGCAGAGGCAAAAGTTACTCTACGCGGGGCCGGGGCAATGTGTTAGGGCAGAACAACGAAGGCTACCTGGCTTTGAACTGCTGAATGGCATTGCGCGTGAAGGCCGATAGCGCAAGCCGCCCGCTGATGGCGGCCCGCTCAGCCAGGAGCGTATCCCAGTGCTCGGTGCCGGTCCAGAGCACTCGTTTCATCTCCGCCAGGGCCTCAGGATTGTAGCCAACCAGCGTGGCGGCAAAAGTGGCTACGGCGCCATCCAGCGCAGGAATGGAGTCGGTGAGGGTTGCGTATAGCCCTCTTTCCCTGGCCCATTCGGCGCTTTGGAACTCGGTGGCATTGAGGGCCAGGTGCGCAAATGCGGCATTTCCGATCTTGCGCTCCACGGCTGGCCCCACCACAAACGGCCCAATGCCGATGATCAATTCGCTCAGCTTCACGGCCGCTTGTTGGGTAGCAAAGCAGTAGTCGGTAGCGGCTGCCACGCCTACCCCGCCGCCAATGGCCTTGCCCTGCACCCGACCAATAATGATTTTGGGGCAAGTGCGGCAGGCATTAATCACCTTCGCGAAGCCCGAGAAAAACGCCAGACCCTGCGCTTCGTTCTCAATGGCCAGCAGCTCATCGAAGCTGGCCCCGGCGCAGAAGGTCCGGTCTCCCTCGCTCCTTAGAATGATGACTTTCGTGGTGGGGTCTTGCCCGACGGTTGTAATGGTTTCGGCCAACTGCGTGAGTAAGGCGCCGGGTAGGGAATTGTGGCTGGGATGAAAAAAGCTGATGGTACTGATGCCCTGGGCATCGGTTGTGGTTTCAACTTTGCCGGCAATTAGAATGTCGTTCATGGGAGTTTTCTGGCAGTGTTGCGCAGAGAATTGCGCAGTGTTTGGCTGTGCGCTGGTGACAACACACGGCCAAACACCGCGAGAAGTTTATTCCTGGTTTTTCTTTTTCACCATCGTCAGGATGGTGGCCACAGCCACGGTTTCGTCGGTTTCGTCGGTCACCGTCACCAGCCAGCGCACAATGCCCTTGGCTACGTCGGCTTCATCGCGCTTTTCCTGCCCGATTTTTTCCTTTACCGTGAGCTGCACGCCGATGGTGGTGCCGGGGTAGACGGGCTTGGTGAAGCGGCACTCATCCAGCCCATAGTTGAGCAAGACGGGGCCTTTGCGCGGATCTACAAACATGCCGGCGGCCTTGCTCAGAATGTAGTAGCCGTGCGCCACGCGGCCCGTAAACAGCGTGCCTTCCAGAGAGGTAGCGTCCACGTGGGCATAGAAATTATCGCCGGATACCTGGGCAAAGTTGGTGATGTCGGCTTCCGTTACGGTGTGGCGGTGGGTGGTATACGTCTGCCCGATTTCCAACTCCTCGAAGTAGTGCTGAAACGGGTGTTTGTCGCGCTCCACTTGCTTGGCTTTGGGCTGATACACGTCCGTGATGGCCGTAATCATCGACGGCGAGCCTTGAATAGCGACGCGCTGCATGAAGTGCTCTACCCCGCGAATGCCGCCCATCTCCTGCCCGCCGCCGGCCCTACCCGGTCCGCCGTGAATAAGCAAGGGTAGGGGCGAGCCGTGCCCGGTGCTTTCCTTCGCCATTTCCTCGTTCAGGACCAGAATACGGCCGTGGTGGGTAGCAGCGCCCAGCACAAACTCCTGGGCCACAGCCGGGTCGTTGGTCGCCACGGAGCACACCAGCGAGCCTTTGCCCAGGTTAGCCAGCGCAATGGCTTCGTCTATATCATGGTAGGGCATGAGGGTAGCCACCGGCCCGAAGGCCTCTACCTCGTGCGTGTCGGTGAACCGGAATGGCTCCGGGTTCAGCATAACGATGGGCGACACGAACGCGCCTACCTGGCAGTCGCCCCCAATCACGGCCACTTGGTCCAGGTCGCCGTACACGATGGGCGTGTTCTGGGCCAGGCGCTGTACCTGCTCGCGCAGGCGCTGTACCTGCGCGCGGCCCGCCAGCGCGCCCATGCGCACGCCTGCGGCCTGCGGGTGCCCAATGGTAGTCTGCGCCAAGGCTTTGCCCAAGGCAATCTGCACGTCTTCCACCAGATTTTCGGGCACCACAACGCGACGGATGGCGGTGCACTTCTGCCCGGTTTTGGCCGTCATCTCGCGACGTACTTCCTTGATAAACAAGTCAAATTCCGGCGTGTCCGGCGTAGCGTCGGGGCCTAGTATGGCGGCATTGAGCGAGTCGGCTTCCATCGTAAACGGCACAGCTTCCTGGATGATACGCAGATGGGCGCGCAGCTTGCGGCCGGTTTCGGCCGAGCCGGTAAACGTAACCACATCCTGGTAGGTAACGTGGTCGAGAATGCCCTCGCCCGAGCCGCAAACCAGTTGTAGCGCGCCTTCGGGCAGAATGTTGGAGGCGATGATTTCGCGCACCACGGCCTCGGTGAGGTAGGCCGTCGGTACGGCGGGCTTCACGATGGCGGGCATACCGGCCAGCAGGTTCACGGCAATCTTCTCCAGCATCCCCCAAATGGGGAAGTTGTAGGCGTTGATGTGCACCGCCACGCCTTCTTTCGGCACCAGCAAATGATGCCCAATGAAGTTGCCGCCCTTGGACAGCGCAATGGGGTCCGACTCCACGTAAAACGGTTTATCGGGAAACTTACGGCGCAGCGAGGCATTGGCAAACAGGTTGCCGATGCCACCTTCAATGTCAATCCAACTATCGGCGCGGGTGGCGCCGGAGCGGTAGCTCAACGTGTAAAAATCTTCCTTTTTGCTGTCGAGGTGAAAGGCCAAGGCCTTCAGCATGCGGCCCCGCTCGTGAAACGTCATCCGGCGCAGCGCCTTGTTGCCGGTGCGGCGGGCGTAATCAAACATAGCGGCATAGTCGAGGCCTTCGCCGTTGGCAATGGCCACTACCTCGCCGGTGCTGGCGTCATATAATTCCTGCTGCTCGCCGGTGCCGGCCATCCAGCGGCCAAGGGCGTAGTTTTCGAGTTGGGTAGGCATAGGGTGGGAATAGTCAGAGAGTGGAGGCCCGCAGCTACAGGGTAACTTCTGCGGGAAAAAACGTTTGCCCGGCGTGCGCCATACGGCGCAGCAGCGGACTGGCGCGGTAGCGTTCCTCGTGGTAGGTGTGGTAGAGGTCGTCGAGGGTTTGCAGCACGTGGGGTAGGCCCAGTTCATCGGCCCAGGCCAGCAAGCCTTTCGGGTAGTTGACGCCGGTGGTCATGGCTACTTCCAGATCGGCGGCGGTGGCCACGCGCAGGTAGAGCGCGTCGGCGGCTTCGTTGATGAGCATGGCCAGCACGCGGTGCCGGATGCGGTGGCCCAGCGCTTCGTCGCGGGTAGGGGTAGGGGCAGAAGCATCGGGCGCGTAGTCGTAAAACCCGCGGCCCGATTTGCGGCCGTAGTAGCCTGCTTCCAGCAGCCGTTTTTGGGTGAGCGAAGGCCGGTAGCGCGGGTCGTAGAAAAAAGCCGTCCACACCGATTCCGTCACGCGGTAGTTCACGTCGTGCCCGATAAAGTCCATCAGCGCAAACGGCCCCATGCGGAAGCCGCCCAGCTCCGTGAGCGCCCAGTCGATGGTGGCGGCGTCGGCCACGCCTTCTTCCAGGAGCCGAATGGCCTCGCCGTAGTAGGGCCGCGCCACCCGGTTCACAATAAAGCCCGGCGTATCCTGCACCAGCACAGGGCGCTTGCCCCAGCTCCGCACCAGGGCCTGTACCTCGTCGGCCAGGCCGGGGCGGGCTTGCACCGCCGGCACCACTTCCACCAACTGCATCAACGGCGCCGGATTAAAGAAGTGAATCCCCACAAAGCGCTCCGGCCGCTGACAAGCCGCGGCAATGGAGGTGATAGACAGGGAAGACGTATTGGTAGCCAACAAGCAGTCGGCACTCACCACACGCTCTACCTCCTGGAACACCTGCTGTTTCGCGGCCAGATCTTCTACAATGGCTTCCAGCACCAAGCCACAATCGGCAAAGTTAGTCTGCTTTTCGGTGAAGTGAATGCGCGTGAAAGCCGCAGCGGCAGCCTCTGCCGTCAGCTTTCCTTTCTCGGTTAGCTTATCCAGGCTTTGCCGAATGCGCAGGGTAGCATGTTGCAGCGCCGCTTGGTTTTGGTCGAGCAGCCATACGGTGTGCCCGGCAGTGGCCGCTACTTGCGCAATACCCGCGCCCATCGCGCCACTGCCGATTATGCCAATGGTCATTGAATTACTTGTTTGATTATGTAAGTGGATGCTGTTCAGGAATTCTTCAAACCGTCAAACCGTCAAACCGTCAGGCCGTCATTCCGAGATGATCGAGGAATCTCGCGTGCTGACGAAAGATAGTATCTGCCATCAGCACGCGAGATTCCTCGGTAAGCTCGGAATGACGGTCTAATGATTTCCTATTATTTAGCCATTCAATCATTTAACATCCCTTGAAAACCGGCTGGCGTTTTTCCATGAAAGCGGCTACGCCTTCCTGGTAGTCGGTGGTGTGGCCGGCGCGGAGTTGGTAGTCGGCCTCGGTGCGCAGCTGTTGGGTGAGGTCGTTGGTAGAGCTAAGGTTCAGCAGCTGCTTGGTGTAAGCGAGGGCGCGGGTGGGTAGGGCGGCGAGCTTTTGGGCGATTTTTGTTACCTCAGCGTCGAAGGTGTCATCGGCAAACGCCTTGTAAATCATGCCCATCTGCACGGCCTCGGCGGCGCCTACCTTGTCGCCGAGCAGCATGAGGGCCGAGGCCCGCTGCTGCCCCACGAGGCGGGGTAGGAAGTACGTGCCGCCGCTGTCCGGAATCAAGCCTATCTTGCTGAAAGCCTGAATAAACGAGGCCGATTCCTTGGCTACTACCACGTCGCAGGCCAGGGCCAGATTGGCGCCCGCGCCAGCGGCCACGCCGTTCACGGCCGCTACCACCGGTTTCTCCAAATTCCGAATCAGCTCCACAATCGGGTTGTAGTGCTGCTCCACAATCTCCGACACCTCGGGGCGGTCCGGCCCCGTGATTTCAGCCAAATCCTGCCCGGCGCAGAAGGCCCGGCCGGTGCCCGTGAGCACCACAGCGCGCACATTCTCATCCTGTTGGCACGCTTGCAGCTGCTCCTGCAAGGCCAGCGCCAGCGGCTTGTTGATGCTGTTGAACACGTCGGGGCGGTTGAGGCACAGCGTGGCTACGCCGGCGTCGAGGGAGAAGTGGAGGGAATCGTTCATAGGGAAATACAAAGTGAAAGCCTACGCGTGGCATTTGAAGTAGTCGAACGGCTCGCGGCAGTCGTTGCACTGGTAGAGGGCTTTGCAGGCCGTGGAGCCAAACTGGCTGACTAAGTGGGTATTATCAGACTTGCAGAGTGGGCAGCGCACGGCCGTATCGGCCCCGAATAGGTTGAGCATGTGGCCGGTGGCCGTGCCATCTACGGGTGGCGCAATGCCGTACGCGGTGAGCTTTTCGCGGCCGGCCGCGCTCATCCAGTCTGTGGTCCAGGCGGGGCGCAGTTGGGTATGAATGGTAACGTTGGTGTACCCTTCGGCCAGCAGCCGCAGCCGGATGTCGGTGGCAATGGTGTTCATGGCCGGGCAACCCGAGTAGGTAGGCGTGATGCTGATGGTCACGTGCTCGTCCTGCACCGCCACATCGCGCACAATGCCCAAATCCAGGATGCTGAGCACGGGCACCTCGGGGTCTGAAACCTCTTCCAGTAACTGCCAGATATTGTCAGCTGTTGGCTGATTCATAAGGGATTATCTATTGAATCTGTTGAGGAATTATATGTTGCACGTCATTCCGAGCTTGTCGAGGAATCTCGCTTGCTCCCGCTAATTTCTATCTGACGTCAGCACGCGAGATTCCTCGACAAGTTCGGAATGACGGTCTGACGGTTTGAAGAATTCCTGAACAGCATCATTGTGAAATCTACTTCGGAAGCTCAGTATGACGGCCAGGCGGTCGAAATCCTTTGAAACCACACGCATTACCACGTCATGCCAGGGTAGGCGCGCTGCATGTACTGCAACTCCGCCAACAGGTAGCCTAGGTGCTCGGAGTGCCGGCCCAGCTTGCCACCCTGCTGCATCACCACGCCTTCGGGTAGGGGTAGGGTGGCCTCCGCGAACACGCGAACGGTGTGAGCTTGCATGGCGGGCAGCAGCGTGGCGTAATCAGGCAGAAGGCCGGCGGTTTGCAAGGCCTGTTCGGTGAGGGTAGGCGTGGTCAGCTCGTCGGCATAGCGCCAGAGGGTGCGCAAGGCCTTTTCTACGCGCTGGCGGCTTTCCTCCGTGCCATCTCCCAACCGAATCACCCATTCTGAACTCCACTTCAGATGATACGCCGCTTCCTTTACCGACTTTTCGGCAATGGCAGCCAGACGCTCATCGGGCTTATGTTGAAGCTGTTGCAGCAAGTGGTAGTGGAAGTTGTCGAAGACAAACTGCCGCACGATGGTAGCGGCAAAGTCGCCGTTGGGCTGCTCCACCAGCAGCGGGTTGCGGTAGTCGGTGGCCGGGCGCAGAAATGCTAGGTCGTCCTCGGTACGGCCCTGGCCTTCCAGCTCGGCCGCGTATTGGTAGAGGCTGCGGGTCTCGCCCAGCAAATCCAGTGCAATGTTGGCTAGCGCCAGGTCCTGTTCCAGCACCGGTCCGTGTCCGCACCACTCCGACAAGCGGTGGCCCAGCACCAAACTCGTGTCGGCCAGCTGCACCACGTAGGCCAGCAGGGCTTCGCGCACCGCAGGCGAGTAGGAGGGTAGGGTAGTGGAAGTAGGAAGTGAATCAGGTTGCATAACCAACAGATTTACATGTGTTTGATGGAGTCAGGCACCTCAAAAAAGGTAGGGTGCCGATACACTTTGTCCGCCGCCGGATCAAAAAAAGCCGCCGCATCATCAGGGTTGGAGGCGTGGATGTGGCGCGACTCCACCACCCAAATGCTGACGCCTTCAAGGCGGCGGGTATACACATCGCGGGCATTTTGCATGGCCATAGCGGCATCGGCGGCGTGCAGGCTACCCACGTGCTTGTGGTCGAGGCCCTGCTTGCTGCGGATGAATACTTCCCACAGCGGCCATTCAGTTAGGGCTTTAGGGTCTTGGGGGGGTAGGGACTGGGACATCTGAGGTAGGGGCGCCTTGCAGGCGCCCGTAGCGGCGTTTGGGTAGCGTATTGATTATCGTTCAACGGCGGGCGCCTGCGAGGCGCTCCTACGTTTGGCGGCGTGGGCCAGAGCGGCTTCGCGCACCCAGGCACCCTCTTCGTGGGCCTGCACGCGGGCTTGCAGCCGGTCGTGGTTGCAGAGGCCGTTGCCCTTCACCACCTGCCAGAATTCGTCCCAGTCTACCTCACCGAAGTCGTAGGCCTTTTTGTCTTCGTTCCAATGCAAATCCTTGTCAGGAACTGTAAGGCCCAGAAACTCGGCCTGGGGCACCATCATATCCACAAATTTCTGGCGCAGCTCGTCGTTGGTGAAGCGCTTAATGCGCCACTGCATCGACCGCTCCGTATTGGGCGACTCCTCGTCCTTCGGTCCGAACATCATCAGGGTAGGCCACCACCAACGGTTGAAGGCTTCCTGCGCCATAGCTTTTTGCGCGGGCGCGCCCTCGCACAGCGTCTGCATAATCTCGAAGCCCTGGCGCTGGTGAAAACTTTCCTCCTTGCACACGCGCACCATGGCGCGGGCATAGGGGCCGTACGACGTGCGGCACAGCGGCACCTGATTCAGAATGGCGGCGCCATCTACCAGCCAGCCTACGCAGCCAATATCGGCCCAGGAGAGGGTAGGGTAGTTGAAAATGCTGGAATACTTGGCTTTACCCGAGTGCAGATCGGCCAGCATCTGGTCGCGGGAGGCACCCAGGGTTTCGGCGGCCGAGTAGAGGTAGAGGCCGTGGCCGGCTTCGTCCTGTACCTTCGCCAGCAAGATGGCTTTGCGCTTCAGGGAAGGCGCCCGCGTAATCCAGTTGCCTTCCGGCAGCATGCCCACCAGCTCAGAATGAGCATGTTGGGAAATCTGCCGAATCAGGGTCTTGCGGTACGCGTCGGGCATCCAGTCCTTGGGCTCAATGCGCTCATCGGCATCAATACGGGCCTGAAACTGTTCTTCCTGGGTGAGTTCTAGCGTTTCCATAGTATTTCAACAATGGTTAACTAACATTTGTTAGTTAAAGGTAGGGAATTTTAAGGAGCGCTTCCTATGGGAGGCGGGCGGCGCGTTTTCTTCGCAGGGGGCAGATAACAGCGGCCTACCCTCGCTTGGAAATTTTGTTGCCTGTGATGGACCGCTGCAAGGTTGATTTGAAACGGGCGTCTTCCACGGCGCTTTTGGCCTGGTGCTTGGTGGCGCGGCCCTGTACGCGGGCGCGCCACATGCGCCACGAGCTAGGCTGCAACTCGCGCCGCATCAGCCGGATTACGTCGTCTTCGCGCAGCCCAAACTGCGCAAAAATGGCTTCAAATGGCGTCCGGTCTTCCCAGGCCATTTCAATGATGCGGTCGGTATCTTCGGCCGGGAGTGGTGGTGCTTGCATGAGGTAAGAGATTGGGTGAGTTGCCGGGCAGTAGGTAGCCCTTCCTTATCATACACCCGCGCTGCCAAAAGAGTTGACAAACCGCTGCCAGCTGTCATTCTCGGACTGGCTTTGGCCCATTGGGATAACTCTCTACTGATCGAAATCTACCTCCACCTCCGCCGAAACGGGCCGGGCTTGGCACGTGAGCACGTAGCCTTTTGCCACTTCGGTATCAGACAGTGAGTAGTTTACGTCCATTTCTACCTTGCCTTCCGTCACGCGGGCGCGGCAGGTGCTGCACATGCCGTTTTTGCAGGAGTAGGGCGCATCTACGCCGGTGGTCAGCAGCTCGTCCAGGACGGTATTGCCGTAGTACGACATCGGCAGCACGTGCGTGTGGCCGTCGAGCTGCACGGTTACCAGGCTTTTCTGGTCGTCGTGGCCGGGCGGCGGGGTAGGCACCGAGGCGGTAGTGGTCTTTGGCATACTGCTGCCGAATAGCTCAAAATGCACCTTTTCGGGCGCTACGCCGGCCTCCGACAAGGCAGCGCGCACATCTTGAATCATCTGCTCGGGGCCGCAGATAAAGCACTCGTCAATCTGCGCGGCGGGCACCAGCTTGGTCAGAAACTGCCGGGCTTTGGCTTGGTCGAGGCGGCCGAAGAACAGGTCGGCATCGCCTTGTTCGCGGCTGAGGACGTGGTAGACGCTCAGGCGTTGCAGGAACGTATTCTTCAGCGCCTCAATGGCTTCCTTGAAGATGATGCTGTTGCGGCCCCGGTTGCCGTACACCAGCGTCACGCGGCTGCTCGGCTCGGTGAGCAGCACGGTTTTGACGATGCTGAGGATGGGCGTGATGCCGCTGCCCGCCGCAAAGGCCACGTAGTGCCGGGCCTGGGTAGGGTGCAGGGTAGCCGGCCCGAAGTGCCCGGCCGGAGGCATCACCTCCACCGCGTCGCCCGCCCGCAACTCCTCCACGGCCAGCTGCGAGAATCGCCCGCCGGGTACTTTCTTCACCGCCACGCGCCATTCTTCGTCTAGTGGGCTGCTGCACAGTGAGTAGGAGCGCCGCACTTCCTCGCCGCCTACCTGCCGCCGAAACGTGAGGTACTGCCCCGGCCGAAACTGAAAGGCTGTCCGTAGCTCAGCCGGAACGTCCAGCGTAAGCGCCACGCAATCGGGCGTTTCGCGGGTGATGTGCTTGATTTTGAGGGTATGGAAGCGGGACATTTTTCTAATAAGATGTTACTACGGAACGTCGTTCCGAGCTTGTCGAGGAGTTTCGGGGAATTCATGGAACGTCATTCCGAGCTTGCCGAGGAATCTCGCGTGCTGATGCCAGATAGAAATTACTATCAAGCGAGATTCCTCGGCAAGCTCGGAATGACGTTCTGACGAAGCACGCGAGATTCCTCGACAAGCTTGGAATGACGTTCTGGTTTGAGGCTCGACACTGGCAACACACAACTTGAAGCTCATCGAGCCAATCCATTCAGCAGAATCGTCATGATGTTTTCTTCTAGCTCCTCGGGTGTCACGTCGCGGCCGGGGCGGTACCACAGCTCCACCCAGCGCACCGCCGACAAAATCGTGAACAGCGCCACCGACACATTCACGGGTTGCAGCTCCCCCGCCGCAATGCCTTGCTCAATGAGCGCGGCAAAGCCTTTTTCGTAGTGTTTGCGAGCGGTTTTGAAGGCTTCCAGCGTGTCGCCGGTGAGGTATTTCCAGTCGTTGTTGCCGACGGACACGGCCGCGCCGTCCTCAATCATCAGCTGAATATGGCAGCCAATCAGCGCTCGAATTTTCTCCACGTAGGTAGCCGCCATCTGCTCTACCTCCGTCAGCTGCCGGATATACGTGTCGGAAACGTGAAAGCAGATCAACTCCAGAATCTCATCTTTCGAGCGGATGTGGTTGTACATGCTGGCGGCTTCCATCCCTACCTGCGCCGCCAAATCGCGCATGGAAGTGCCGCCGAAGCCCTTCAATTTGAATAGCTTAGCTGCCTCGTCCAGAATAAGCTGGCGCTTGGGGGAGTTCGTTCGTTTGCTCATATTATGAGGCGGCGTCGCCCGCTGGCTGGCCCAATAAGGAAGATGCGTGGAGTCTGGTATGGTAGGCAGGTAGGAGCCTAAAGATACTTAACTAACAAACATTAGTTAAGTTGTTGCACTGAAATTCAACCTAGGCCCAAGGTAGAGGCACAACATCTTGTGTCTCGTCGTTGAACGACCAAAACTGTGCAGGATGAACAACCTCAGCAACGACGAGACACAAGATGTTGTGTCTCTACCCCTGCTTCCTGCCAAAGCATTCGCCCAAACGACAACTGCCCGGCTACCCGTGCTTTTGCAAGCAGGATAGCCGGGCAGCGTGGTCGCTACCGAAGCCCAGAAACTAGGGGCGGCGGTTGATGGCGTTCAAGTCCTCGAAAGCGTTTTTGAGGCGCGCTACGAAGGTGCTTTCGGCGGAGCGGAGCCACACGCGTGGATCGTAGTACTTCTTGTTGGGCGAATCGGGGCTGGTGGAGTTGCCGATCTGGCCTTGCAGGAAATCCTCGTTCTTCACGTAGTAGTCGCGGATGCCCTGCCAGAACGCCCACTGCAAGTCGGTGTCCAGGTTCATCTTCACAGCGCCGTAGCTGATGGCTTCGCGGATTTCCTCGCGCGAGGAGCCCGAACCACCGTGAAACACGAAGTTGATGGGCTGCGGGCCGGTTTTGAAGTGCTCCTGCACGTAATCCTGCGAGTTTTTCAGGATGATGGGTTGCAGCTTCACGTTGCCGGGCTTGTATACACCGTGCACGTTGCCGAAAGCAGCCGCAATGGTGAAGCGCGAGCTCACCTTGCTCAGCTCCTCGTAGGCATAAGCCACTTCTGAAGGCTGGGTGTAGAGTTTGGAAGAGTCCACGTCGGAGTTGTCCACGCCGTCTTCTTCGCCGCCAGTCACGCCCAGCTCAATTTCCAGGGTCATGCCCAGCTTATCCATGCGCTCGAGGTAGCGCTTGCAGATTTCGATGTTCTCCTCAATCGGCTCCTCCGACAAGTCCAGCATGTGCGAGCTGTAAAGCGGCTGGCCGTGGGTCTGGAAGTGCTTTTCGCCGGCAGCCAGCAGGCCGTCGATCCAGGGTAGGAGCTTTTTGGCGGCGTGGTCGGTGTGCAGAATCACAGGCACATCGTACAAAGCAGCCATCTGATGCACGTGCTGGGCACCCGAAATGGCGCCGGCAATGCTGGCGCGCTGGTCGGAGTTGGACACGTACTTGCCGGCGAAAAACTGCGCGCCACCGTTCGAGAACTGCACGATAACGGGCGAATTCACTTCGTGGGCGGCTTCCAGCACACCATTTACGGTGTTGCTACCCGTCACGTTGACGGCGGGTAGGGCGAAGGCGTTATCCTTGGCGTATTGGAACAACGACTGTACTTCGTCGCCGTGAAGCACGCCAGCGCGCAGCTTGGTTAGGGTTTGGTCAGCCATAGGGCAAATTATAGAGGCAATGAAAAAAGAATCCGTGGGAGCGTCAAACCTACGAAAACCGGCCGTTAGTTGCTAACAACACCTCTGGTTGGCTGGCAGGCAGACGGTATGGTAACAGCGAATCGGTGGATATCGTTTGGACAAAATAGAACGAGGACGTAACAATTGGGTAACATTTAACGTGTCGGGCATAGGACACGGGCATGTGTAGTGATTCCAATGCCGTAAGGCAGCCACGCTACACCCGCCTGCTCACGTCCTGCCTTCGTCCTGTAATCTGCATGTATGCGCGCATTTGTATCCCGAAGCCTGGTTGGGCTGGCCCTGTGGCTGACCGTTTTGACGCCCACATTAGCCCAGGTAACGCCACCGACTCCCGTAACGCCCGCCGATACCGTTACGCACCAGTATGAGAACCCCAACGGTATTCCGACGCCGCCAGCCGTGCGGCCGCCGTGGTACAAAGGCAAGCTGGTGCGGGCCAGCATCATCCCGGCCATTCTCATTACCTATGGCGCTACTACCATCAACGGCAACGGCCTCTACAGCAGCTACCAAGCCAACCGCGACATCCACAAGCTGTTCCCTACCTTCCGCACCCGCGCCGACGATATTCTGCTGGTGGCGCCCTACCTGGAGCTGGGCGCCGTACTGCTGGCCGGCGTAGAGTCGCGCGACGATAACCTGAACATCGGCTTGGTGATTCTCAAGAGCGAAGCCATCATGCTCAGCAGCGTGTTCGCCCTGAAAAACCTCACCAAAATTCGCCGCCCCGACAACTCCGATATGCTCTCGTTTCCGTCGGGGCACACGGCGCAGGCGTTTCTGGCGGCCAGCATCGTGCACAACGAGTTTCGGCACAAAAGCCAGTGGTACGGCATTGGCGCCTACACCATTGCCACCAGCGTGGCCGCGCTGCGCATGATCAACAGCAAACACTGGCAGAGCGACGTAGTGGCCGGCGCGGGCATCGGTATTTTGTCGGCGCACGTGGGCTACCTCACGCACCGCAACCGCTGGGGCCGCAAGCCCATTCTACCCAAAGGCATGAGCTTTTCGCCTACCTGGCAATACAACGCCCCCGGCGTAGGCATGGTGTGGCAGCTGTGAAAAGGTGAAGTTGTGAGTTTGTGAAGTTGTGAAATACAAGCGTCTGTCATCCTGAGCGCAGCGAAGGACCTTATGCCCGCAGAACGAGTCGTTGTTATGACCATTGTTCTAGCGTGATAAGGTCCTTCGCTGCACTCAGGATGACAGACAGGCTTTTTTATTCACAACTTCACAAACTCACAATTTCACCATTTACTCCTCCATAATATCCTCGTTCCAGAGGGTAGGCTCGGCTTCGATAAACTCCTGCATCATCTCCACGCACTCGGGCAGGTTGAGGATTTCCACCTCCACGCCGTGCGACTGCAAAAACTCCAGCGACTCGCCGAACGTCTGCGCTTCGCCTACCACCACCTTCGGAATCTTGAATTGCACGATGGTGCCCGCGCACATGTAGCAGGGCATCAGGGTGGTATAGAGCACCGTGTCGCGGTAGGTGCGCTGGCGGCCGGCGTTGTTGAGGCAGTCCATTTCGCCATGCAGGATGGGGTTGCCTTCCTGCACGCGCTTGTTGTGGCCGCTGGCCACTAGCTCGTCGCCGCGGCGCAGCACGGAGCCAATCGGAATGCCGCCTTCTTTCCGGCCAGCACGAGCCTCATCGATGGCGGCTTGCATGAATTTGTCTTTCATAGGGTAGGGTTTTGAGTGAGTGAAGCGATACTTATTAGAACGTCCAGAACATCATTCGGATAGACTACCTAGAACGTCATTCCGAGCTTGCCGAGGAATCTCGCGTGCTGATGGCAGATAGAAATTACTATCAAGCGAGATTCCTCGGCAAGCTCGGAATGACGTTCTGACGAAGCACGCGAGATTCCTCGACAAGCTCGGAATGACGGTCTTGTGAACATAACGTTCTATCAGCGCGCGCAAATGCCCCGGTAGGCGCAATATTGGCAGCGGTCCAGGTCATCGGTTTTGCGGATGGGTTCCAGCGGATCGAGGATGCGGTGCACCAGTTGGCCCAGTAATTCCTCGCTGGCCTGGCGAAACGACTGGCCCTCTTCCGTCAGAAACGACATATCGGCGGTGAGTAGTCCGGCGGGCAGGTTGCGCATGGAAAGAATAGCCGCATCGGCCGCTTGCTGGCCTTCGGCTTCCAGCATGAAGCGGTACAGCCAGAGCTGCCGCACCTTTTCGGCCCCCGAACTAGCTTCCATCAGCAAGCGCTCAACGGCCGCCGAGGCCGGCTCTTTGGCTTTTTGCAGCTTCAGCTCGAAGCCCTGCACCATGCCAGTTTTGTAGTCTACCACCCGCAGGCTGCCATTGGGTAGGCGGTCGAGGCGGTCGGCGTAGCCAATGAGGCGCACGGGTAGCTTTTCGCCATCTTCCAACGGCACAAATACCGTGGCAAAGAGCTGCTTCTCCAACCCATGAATCTGCAAGGGTAGGGCGCCCGGCTGCGTGAGCAAGCTCTCGAAATAGCGCCGCACCAGCTGCACCGCCACCTGGCCCAGCACGTAGTTCAGGCCTTCGTCGGCGCGGGCGTGGCGTTCCTTTTCCTCGCGGCGCAGGGCGCGGGCCACCTCTTTATCGGCTTGTTTGATGAGCGCCGGAATGTCATCGGCCGTGAGCAGGCGCTGCTCCTGGGCGAAGGGCTGCAACAGTTTTTCCAGGGCCGCGTGCACGGCCGTTCCAAACCCATCGGCGCCCAGCGTTTCCTCCACTTCCTCCGCCTCCTGAAACCGTGCGATGCGGGAAAAGTAAAACTGCAACGAGCAACCCACGAACTGGTTGAGCGCCGACGGCGACAAGCCCCGTTCCAACGCGCCGCGCAGAGCCGCCAGCATTTCGGGGTCTTTGGCGAGGGTGAGGTCGCCAAGGGCCGTTTCCACTATCTCGGTGCCCGTAAGTGTTTTCTTCGGTGAGGGTAGGGTAGGAAGCACTGCTTCTACCGTCAGGTCGCGCAGCACCAACCTAGCGTTTTGCAAGCGTAAGTCGTTCTCTATCTGTAGCAAGAACCGGCTTCGCTCGCCGGTGCGGCTGCCGTCGGCGCCGGGTAGCACGTGCAGTAGGTCTACGCGGCGGGCGCGCTGCAAGAGGCGCCAGAACTGGTAGGCCGTGGCCGCTTCGTGGTCGGCGTAGGTAGGCATGTTGAACTGCGTGAGCACGTCGTAGGGAAACAGCGACGCGTGGTTTTTGGGCGCCGGCAGCACCCGCTCGTTGCAACTCAGAATAATCACGTGGTCGAAGTCCAACGCCCTGGTTTCCAGCAGACCCATCACCTGCACATCGGCAATGGGCTCGCCGGAGAAGGGTAAGCGGGTGCGGGCCATCTGCTCGTATAGGAACCGGCGGAACGAGCGCACCGACAGCCGCTGCTCCCGGCAATCGAACACCGAATCCAGCCGCTTCACCAACGTAAAAAACAGGTACAAATACTCCGCCTCAATGGCCGAATGCTGGTCCTGGTAGGCTTTTTTGAGTAGGTCGATGAGCGTGTAGCAGGCGGCAATGATGTTGTCGCAGGTGTCCCAGGTGGCAAACAGCGCCTCAATCAACGGGTGCTGACGGCCCATTTCCAGCAGCTCGGTGGCCGGCAGTAGCACTGCTTGGCGCTTGATAATCTGCTGGCAAATCTGATCGAGTAGCTGGTGGGGCTGTTCGGGTTGCTGATCGAGCCAGTGCTGGTAGCGCCGCAGAAATGGGTGGGTGAGTAGCTTCTGCACCGCCAAATGGTGGTAGCGCGGCACGCCGTAGCCCGTCTCCTGCGAGCCTTCTCGGATGCCGGTGAGGTGCACCTCAAACAGCAAATCGACCAGGTTGAACAGCGGCGTGCTTTGGAAGCTAAGGCCCATGGTCACGTTGTACTCGGGCACGGCATCGAGGGGCAGGCCGTGGAGTACGGGCAGGAGCAGGGTTTCGTCGGGTAGCACCACGGCTACTTTGGCCTTGGGGTCGAGCCGGCGCGACTCGGCCAGCAGCTGCCCGGCCACTTTGCCCTGCATAGACGAGTTGGCCACACCCACAAACTGCACCTGGCGGGGTAGGCCGCGCAGCAGCTCCGGCAGCCCGTGGCCGGGCACGCCGCCAAAGGCCTCGGCGGGCAAATCCCAAAGCTTACGGTAGCGACGCAGGTGCTGGCCGGCTCGGTTGGGCGAGTCGGCTTCCAGGTAAAATGCGTCGCCATCAAAGAGCACCTCGGCGCGGCCGGCTTTGCGCAGCCGCTGAATCAGCCGTTCTTCGGACTTCGACAGCGCGCCAAGTCCTAAAAAAACGTGCTGGGGTAGGGTTTCGCCGGCTTCCAGGCGGTTCTTCACGCGGCGGGCGGCTAGGCGGTAGGCTAGGCCGGGGTAGGCGAGGTGGTCGTGCTCCATGCGCCGGCGCAGGCGCCAATACACTTTCTCTAAATCATCCCAGAAGCGGAAATATGCGGCCGTGGTGCTGTCCTCGGCGGGCGTGAGCGACAAATCCCAGCGCTCCAAGGCTTTGGCCTGGGTGAGGTATTCAAAGACTTTTTTCGGGTTGGCCAGGTTCTGATCAAGGTTGGAAAAGTCTTGCACCAGCAACCCCGACCACCCCACAAACTGGTCGAAATCCAGGCGGGCGTCGATGTCGCGCAGGATGTCGAACAGCAAGAGTTGCAGGGCAATGGGCTCCTCTACCTGCACGCCGGCCAGCTCCACCATGTAGTCTTCCATGGCCGCAATGCGCGGGCTCCACACGGCTTGGCCTACCTCGGCGGCCAAGGAAAGCTCGTTCTTCAGGTACACCACCGCCCGGCGCGTGGGCACCACCACCACCACATCCGACAACTCCCCGCCGGGGTAGCGCGCCAGCAGGTCGCGGGCGGCTTGGGCGAGAAAGGGTAGGGGCCGCGCGGTGGGTGGCGCGGTGGTATTTTCGGGAAAAGTAGCAGTAGATCGGGTAGAAGGCATATACTTGGTGCAGCAAACGGCAACTTAAAGGTACGCTACTCCGTCAACCCTCACACCATGAAAAAAATCCTCCTCGCTACGTTCTTCCTCGCGGCTTCCGTCGCGCCGCTGGCTGCTCAGCAGCAAATTCTACCCCTCTACTCCGGCACTATTCCTAATTCCAAGCCCAATAAAAGCGTCACCGAAACTGCCGAGAAGCGCCCCGATGGTGGCGAGTTCGTGCGGCAGGTGGTACAGCCCAAGCTGCTGGTCTATCCTGCGCCGGCCGACAAAGCCAATGGCACCGCCGTAATTGTATGCCCCGGCGGCGGCTACGGTATCTTGTCGATGGTGAATGAGGGCTATCAGGTAGCCGAGAAGCTGAACGCCATGGGTATCACGGTGTTTGTGCTGAAATACCGCCTGCCCGACGACCGCACCCAGCCTGATAGAAGCATTGCGCCGTTGCTGGATGTGCAGCAGGCCGTTCGGATGGTGCGGGAGCAGGCCGCCAAGTTCAACGTCAACCCCAACCGCATTGGGGTAGCGGGTTTCTCGGCTGGTGGGCACCTGGCTAGCACGGCCGGCACGCACTTCGCGCAGCCTGTTGGCTCCAAGCCCGGTTCTATCTCCGTGCGCCCCGATTTTCTGATTCTGGCCTACCCCGTTATCACCTTCGCCGACAGCCTCACGCATGGCGGTTCACGGGATAATCTGGTGGGTAAAAATGCCTCTGCTGAGCAAATAAAGCTGTACTCCAACGAGTTGCAGGTATCGGCCCAAACGCCGCCTACCTTCCTGGTGCACTCCGAGGACGATGGGGTAGTGCCGGTGCAAAACAGCCTGTTGTTCTACCAAGCCTGTCTGCACCACAAGGTGCCCGTAGAAATGCACCTCTATCCCAAAGGCGGCCACGGCTACGGCTTCTATAACCGCACCACCAAGGATGATTGGTCGGAGCGCCTGCGTAACTGGCTGGATATGAACGGCTGGCTAACGAAGTAAGCCCGATTTAGAAACTAGTTCCCCTCCTTTTTTAAGGAGGGGTTAGGGGTGGTAAATACTAGAGCTAGAAAGCTACAGACAAGTATCGTCCTGATGGTTTTACCACCCCTAACCCACACTCGCTTGATGCGCGACATTTAAAAAAGGAGGGGAACTAGTTTCTAACTATTTAGTGATAGTACCTGCTTACTCTTTGCTGAACCGACCGAGGTAGCCGCCGCCATCCATTAGCTTGAGCGTCAGCTTCTTTTTCTTGCTGACGCTGCTCTTTTGGATAGCATCTGCCTTTGGGTTACCGGCTTCATCGGCTAATGTAGCGGCTTGGTAGCTGCCCGTGCCAAGAAAACTCAGGTCAACGGTGATGGACTGGGCTTTTTCGCCGTTCAGGGCGGCGAGGTACCAAGTGGTGCCGCTGCGGCGCGCCAACAGGGAGAGAGTGCCTATTTCACTGGCTGGCAGCACAATCGTTTCGTCCCACACGGTGGGCATGTTCACAATCAGGTCTTTGGCTTTGCTGGCCAGCATGTCTTCGGGGTTGGCGGCTACGCACAGAAAGGGCGAAGTGAATGTGGCCATCGAAGCCATTTGGTGGGCGAATGTAGTGCCTTTGCCAATGTCGCGGAAGGTGAGGGGAGTGTAGTCGCCGTGGCCGGCAAGGTAGCGGGTGAAGGGTAGGGTGGCGTTGTGGGCGGGCCACACGGTTGCGTTTTCCAGGCCCCGAACACCCTCGCGAGACAGTTCGTTGGGCCAGGTGCGCGACTCACCAGTGGGCTTATTGGCGCCGTGAAAGTCCAGCATCAGGTGCAGCTCGGCCGCGTCGTGCAGGGCGGCTTGGTAGAAGTCGATGATTTCCTGCGATTCAGTATCGAAAAAGTCGATTTTCAGTCCTACTACCCCAATGTCTTTGCAGCGTTTGAAGAAGGCTTTGCGGGCAGTAGCATCTTTCAGGCCAGGTGTGCCGTCGTGGTCGGGGTAGGCTTTCCACACCCACACCTTCACATTCTGCGCATCGGAATAGGTAACCAGCTCTTTCATCAGCTCCCACGGGTCTTTGCCGCCGTCCTTCCAGCGCGACCAGCCTTCGTCCACCAGGTTGTATTGAATGCCTAGTTGGCCGGCCCACTGCGAAAAGCGCTTCATGTTGTCGAACGTGACCCCGCCGTTGCCAGCCAGCCACGACCACACGCTTTTGCCCGGCTTCACCCAACTGGTAGCCATGCCCTGTGGAAACAGCTGCGGATCAGGCTTCGGCGACACGTTGTGCACGATGTCGCAGTTGACCAGCGTGTTTAAGTCAGGCCCTACCTCAATGATGCGCCAGGGCGTTTCAACTTTGCCGCTTTTTTTGGCTTCGCCGGTCAGGTTGGCTTTGAATACGCGCTGCCCCTCGGCCAGCAACGACATACCCGCAAAATCGGTGAGGCCGCCTTCGGTGATGGCCAGGTAGCCCTGCTGGTTGGGCAGCTGCACCGTGAGCGGCGGCCCGGCTTTCTGGCCGGCGGGCACGTCTTCGATGCGCTGCTTTTGATACTTGCCTTCGTAGTTGCCGATATCGGGCTGGCTCCAGACGATGCTGCCGGCGGGTAGGGTGAAGCGGGTGTTATCGGTGGTGGTGGTGCTGGCGCCGGTCTGGCTGACTACGTAGCGCAGGGCCATGCCATCGTTGAACACGCGTGTTTCCAGCTGAAAACCCGGTGCGTTGCCACTGCCCTGCACCGGCATAATGGCCTGATTGTAGTGGTTCACGGCCTTGCTGTGCACGCCGCGCCACGGGTAGGTTTCGTTGACGGAAGTGCGCGTGATGGCTCCAAACGTGCTGCCTTTGCCAATCTCCTGTTGGTTCATCTGCAAGCCCAGCACCGACGGCTCAATCACCGGCTTGCCCTTATATGCCATGCGGTAGTGCAGCTGACCCTGCGTAAAGAACAGCTCCACCTGGAGGTTTTTATCGGGGCTGACTACGGTGGCTTGCTTGGTTTGTGCAAGTAGGGTAGCGACGGGCAGCTGACTCAAAACCAGCAAACAGAGTACTTGGCGTAGGCGCATAATGGTGCTGAAAGAGTGGTCTAATAGGGTGAGTTGCTGAAAAAGGCTAGAAGTTTGGCTAGGCTAGTTCCCCTCCTTTTTTAAGGAGGGGTGCCCGCAGGGCGGGGTGGTAAAGTCGTTGAACGACAGCTACTACTAGAAAGCTAAAGACTAGAAAACTAACTCTAGCTATCGTTCAACGGCCTTTACCACCCCGCCCTGCGGGCACCCCTCCTTAAAAAAGGAGGGGAACTAGTCTAGCTTTTAGTTTTAGCTCTAACTTTTAGTGAAGCATGTTAATGCGTACTAATGGCTACCTCGCCGCCGTCGCGGAACAGCGCAAAGGGTACGTAATACCCTTGGTTGGTGGCTCCATTCACTTGAATGCTACGCAGGGTACGGCCTGTGCCGGTGTGCTTCACCGTCAGGGTTTTACCGCCGGGCATGTGCCATTGCACCTCATCAAACACCGGCACGCTCACGATGTAGCGCGCATCGGCTGCCGAGAAGGGGTAGAGGCCCGTGGAGCTGAACACGTACCAGGCCGACATCTCACCGGCGTCGTCCATGCCGGAGTAGCCCAGCTTGTCTTTGCCCATACCATAGAAGCGGTCCATAATTTCATCCAGCCGGCGCTGCGACTTTTCGGGTTTGCCCACGAAGTAGTAGGAAAACGGCGTTTCGTGGTCGGGCTGGTTGCCGTGGCAGTACTGCCCAATGAAGCCTGACACGTTGCGAGCGATGTAGCTTGGGTTCCAGGGCACCGTAAACAGGGAATCCAGCTTGGCCTCGAAAGCCCGTGGGCCGCCGTACAGCGACACCAAACCCGGCATATCGTGGGGGGCGAAGAACGACACTTGCCAGGCATTAGCCTCGCGGTACATGTACTCGTAATAGGGATACTGCGGGTTGAAGTTCTTCACCCACTGCCCGTTGGCCAGTCGGCCGCGCATGAAATTGGTGCCCGAGTCGAACACGTTGCGGTAGTTCTTGGAACGCGCCATGAGGGTGCGGTAGTTGGCGGTGTCGTTCAGGACTTTTGCCAGCTGGGCCACGGCGTAGTCGTCGAAAGCATACTCCAGCGTTTTCGACACGCCAGCTTTGCCCTTGGTTTCCACCTGAGGATTAGGCGCTTCCTCGGTGGCGATGTAGCCTTTCTCGATGTACTCCTTGATATGGGGCCGCGTGCCACCCTCTACGTTGGCGTTGCGCAGCAGCAGGCGGTACACGTCCTGCACATCAAAATTGGTGAGGCCGCGTTGGTAGGCGCCTGCAATGAAGGCCGCGCCATGGTCGCCGTGGAAGAAGGTAGGGATGAAGCCGGTTTTCTTGCCCACATCGTGCAGCGACTTAATCACATCTGTGGTGGCCTCGGGCGCGAGCATGCTCATCAGCACGTCCTTGTTGCGGTAGGTGTCCCACAACGAGGGCTCGGTATAGTAGTTGAAATCGGCCTTCACCGTGTTGCCTTTCGTGTCGCGGTACTCACCGTTCAGGTCGCTGCGCAGGGCGGGCCACAGGAAGGAGCGGTAGAGGCAGCTGTAGAACATTTCCTTCTGCTTGGGCGTGCCGCCCTTCACGTCTACCCGCGCCAGCATGGTTTCCCAGGTGTCGGCGGCGGCTTGGCGCACCTGCTCAAACGAGCGGCTACCGATTTCCTGCGCCAGGTTTTGCTTGGCATTCTCGATGCTCACAAAGGAAATGCCGATGCGCAGCTCCACCGGTTTTTTGCCGCCGTCGGCGAGGCGCACCACGGCCAGACCGTCTTTCGTGCCCGGCCCGCGCACGTCCAGATTCTGGATGTTTTCGCTGAGCACGCCGTAGAAAAACACGGTCTGGCGGCCAGTTTCCTGGAAGCCCTGCACCGCCGCGTCGCCGGCCTTTTCCATGGCCCAGTTCGACACCCGCTCATTGGATTGCGCGAGCTTGAACACAATGCTGCGGTTTTCCTTCTGCGCAAACTGATACCGATGAAATCCGGCCCGCAGGGTAGAGGTCAGCCCTACCTGCACGCCGTAGTCCTGCAGCGTCACGCCGTAGAAGCCCGGCGACGCCGTTTCCGTCTTCTTATTGAAGCGGGAAGAGTAGTCTCCCTTCGCATTGGCGGCGCCTGTAACGGGTAGCACCGGCAAGTGGCAGAGGTTCCAGTGGCCTTTGTTGGTGTGCGCAAAGGCCACAATCACCGAATCTTCGTAATCGTAGCCCGCGCCGGTGTGGAACTCCGTGATGGGGCTCAGCTGCACCATGGCGTTGGGTAGGGCGCTACCCGGAAACACCAGCCCGGCCCACGCGCCGCGCCAGTCCGGGGGCGTGGTGTAGCCCATGTCTTTGGGGTCGTTGAGCGGGGCCGTGCCCATAAACGGGTTGGCGTACTGCGCGTGGCTACCTAGTTTCTCGCTGCGGCCGGCACTGGCAGTACCGGCCGGCGGAGTGGTGTTGGTGCAGGAGAATGCAGCAAGGGTAGAGAAAAGAACGTAATAGCTAAGTTGCTTTCGCATCAGGCTCGGAAAGGTTGTGGTAGGGTAGGAATCTGTCGGTCCGGCGCCGTAGGCGTCTGACTGGTTACCATTTGCTGATGTTGCTGTCACTCACTACGTATGCCCCATGCGTCTGCAAGAGCAGCACGAAGCCCGTTCAACATCAGCATGCGGTAACCAGTCGGACGCCTACGGCGCCGGACCGGCTGGCATCTAAAAGTCTTCAATTCTTACAGCACGTTGCGCGCCTGCAAATCGGCCAGTGCTTCCATCATCATCACGCCACTCATTTCGGTAGAGCCATCTACTGTGCTACCGGGTAGGGTAGTCCAGTTGGTGTTGAAGATATACTGTGGCCGGCGCGTGCCTTTGGCATACAGGCTTTCGCCGTTGAATTTCAGGAAGGACACGTAGTTGGCCCGGTTGGTGGCACTCACGGCCGGCTCGGTGGCTAGAATTGTGAGGTAGCGCACCAAAATGCCTTTGAACAGGCCGCCATCGCCATTGCCCTCATCCTTTAAAATACCACCCGGCGAGAGCTGAGTATCGTTGAGCACGTAGCTGGCCGTACGGTTGGCATCGTCGAGGTAGCCGGCTTGCTGGGTGGCGCGGTACAAGGCTACGCCCGCTCCTATAAAGGTGCCCTGGTTGTAGGTGAAGCGCCAGTCCTTGTCAATCTGGTTGTTGCCCTGCCGGTTGACGCCGTCCCACACAGCTCCATTGGCAGGGTCTACTAGGTTGGCTTTCTGCCAACTGTAAATTTTCTGCGCCCAGGCCAGGTCTTCTGGGTCACGGTCGAGGAGGTAGAGGCGGGCGGCCAGAATGGCCGCGGGAGCGTTGGCAGGCGTGTTTTTGTAGTCGCGCTGCGATTTTTTCCAAGCAATGCCGCCGCCCTGCTGCTCGTTCCAGCCCAGCTTGATGTCGTTCCAGAGCAGGGTAGCCGTGTTTTTGTATTCGATTTCCCTGGTCACCTCGTAGGCGCGCAGGCAGGCCAGGGCCTGCCACTCCATGTCGTCATAGAATTCGTTGAGGTAGGTGTTGCCGTTTTTGGCTTTCACGCCCTGTTGGAGCTGGCGCATACTAGTGAGGTAGTCGGCGCTGCTGGTGCGCTGAAATCCGTCGATGAGTATGTCGAGGCCGTGCGCCTGCCACCAATAGTTGAAATTGGTTTGGCCGGCATTGTTTTGCCGGTAGTACTGGTCGGTGGAGCGGAAGCCCTGCTGCAATGCGGCCTGCGCCGAGTCGGCGCGGGCACCCCAGTTGACCTCAGCCACCACGGGCGGCGTGATGGGCGGAGCCACGTAGTCGTCTACGGGGTCTTTGCAGGCGGTTAGTAGCAGGCCCAACAGGGCGCTGCTACCAATGCGGATATATCGGGAAGTTAAGATCATATTAGTCAATTGCTTAACGCATAACTACTTGGTGCGTGTAAGGGCCATCGGGCTGCATCCGGACGGTGATGTCCACACTCTTATTGTCGGCCTCGGTCTGGAACTTGTAAGTGTAATCGTACGACGCGCTGGATACCGGCACCAGGTAGTAATAGGCGGCCGGCGTGTTGGCCGTAGCGCGCTGGTTGTCGGAGTTGGTGCTGCCATAGTACTGCTGCGTGGTGGTGCCGGCCGCGTTTTTCTCCGTGAACCGGAACTTGTAGCGCTCATCTCTACCCCAGCTTTCCTGGAAGAACTCGATGGGCGTATTCTCCACCTTCCATACTCCTTTGCCCACGTAGGGCAGCGTCACCAATACTTTGCTCTGGGGCGCAAACCACAGGCCTACCGATTCAATTTCGGTGAGGGTAGCGGCGGCGTTGTTGAAATCCAGGCGGATGCGGTACACCGCGGGCGTGGTAGTGGGGCTGGTGCCCTGGGTACCTTCCACTAGCTTGTTGCCTTCGATGGCGTAGGTAGTGGGTGAGCCGGTGGTCTGGTCAATCAGCTTCACGTCGCCGGGGCTCAGGCGGGTATACAGCTCAAACACGCCCGCCGAAATGCTCTTGAACTGGATAGCCTGGCTGGCGTTGGCGCCGGCCTCTGTGCCCGAGCCCGTGAGGTAGAGCGCTGGGGGTAGGGCAGAGAAGCCCGCTGGTCGCTCCAGCGTCATCACCCGCGACTCGGTGCCGGTTTGCACGTTCAGGCCCTTGGAGGCATTCACGGTCCACTTCAGCTTGCCCTGCTGCTGCGACTTGATGCCGGCAATATCAGCAATGCGGTTCAGGTCGCCGTGGCTGAGCACCAAGCGGTTATCCAGGCCATTGGTGCCGGAGGTGATGCTGTATACGGGCTTGGAGAAGTCGCCATCTTCCTTATCAAACACTACCTCGTAGAGCACCACGGTGCCATCGGCGGCGCGGGCTTGGCCCCACTCAAACGTCACGGCCGCATTGGAAGGCGGGTCGAGACGCACGAAGGCGTTGGCCACCGGCGAAATCAGGTTTGATACCGGTGTAATAGTCTCGTCCAGGGCATTGTCGTCGTCGTTGCAAGCCGAGAGAATACCGGTCAGGAAAAGGAAGAAAAGGAGAAGTATGGGATGGGTTTTCATTATGGGTAGAGGTTGATTGTTCGTTGTTTATTTATTGAATGATGATCGAACGTCATGCTGCTCTATCAGAACGTCATTCCGAGCTTATCGAGGAATCTCGCGTGCTGATGCCAGATAGAAATTACTATCAAGCGAGATTCCTCGACAGGCTCGAAATGACGTTCTGATAGAGCAGCGTGACGTCCTTTCATAGTCACTCAGTGACTTATTCCTACCAGCCGGGGTTTTGCTCCAAGTTGCCGTTGATGTCCCGCTCGCGCTGGGGAATGGGCCAGAGGTAGTGGCGGGCCGGATCGAAGGTGCGCTGGTCTACGCGGATGTAGCCATTATCCACGTTCGGGTCGCCTACCTTGATGCCGTGGGCGTAGCCGTTGAGCACGGTTTGGGCAGTGCCCCAACGCCGGATGTCGAAGATGCGCAGGCCTTCCATGGCCAGCTCTATGCGCCGCTCGCGACGGATGGCAGCTTGCAAACTAGCTTTGTCGCCGCCGGGGAAGGTGAGGGCAGCGGCATCCGTGAAGCCCGCCCGGCGCCGCAGCGCCCCGATGGTGTTGTCCCAGTCGGCGGCCGTGAACTGACCCAGCTCGTTCTTCGCCTCCGCGTTCATCAGCAGCACGTCGGCGTAGCGAATCAGGATCAGGTTCAGGCCCGAGTTCAAGTTGGCGTCGGACGTGGGGTCGAAGTACTTCGCGGAGTAGTAGCCGGTAGGGCTGGCATCGGCGCGGTCGATGGAGTTGTCGCCGGTGCCAGGGAACGTGCGAATGATGATGGTAGAGGCATCGGGGCGGCGCCATACGTAGCCGTCGTACACCAGCGTGGCCGCAAAGCGCGGGTCGCGGCCCTGGTAGGGCGTGGCCTCGTTGTAGTCCGAACCCGATTCGTTGATCGTCTTGCCATTGGTCATCAGGTAGCTATTCACCAGCTCTTGGGTAGGGGCAATAGACGTTACCAGCTTACCCTCGGTGCGCGGAATAAATTGCCGTTGTACCGAATGCGTGCGCGTGGGGAAGGCATACTGCAAATCCAGCATGTCCTCGTTGTTGTTCTCGTTGCCCGGCGCAAACACGCCCATGTAGCTCGGGAACAAACTATACGTGCCCATCGAGCCGCTCATCAGCTGCGTCGTAACGGCCACTACATCGGCCCAGCGGCCTTCATACAGCAGCACGCGGGCTTTCAGGGCCATGGCTCCGCCCTTGGTGAAGCGGCCTTTGTCCTCAGCCCCATAGGCCGTATTCACGGGTAGGACTGCGGCAGCGGCATCCAGCTCGCTCAGCACAAAATCCAGCACCTCGGGGCGGGGCGTGCGGGTCACGCTGTTAGACTCGCTTACGCTCAGCTCGGTAGTGATGAGGGGCACGGCGCCGTACCAAGTCATCAGCTGAAAGTAGTGGAATGCCCGAATAGCCTGCGCCTCCGCAATGTAGCGTGCCTTCAAGCCCGCGTCAAGCGTCGTAATCTTGTCGATGTTCGTCAGCAGGCGGTTGCAGGCGCGAATGCCACCGTAGTGGTAGCCCCACTCGTTGGTGATGCGCGCCTGGTTGGTGCCATAGGCGCCCTCGGCCACGTTGCGCACGTTGGAGCCGTCCACGTCGCTCTTGTTATAGGCGTTGTCGGAAAGGGCTTCGTTGAAGAAAAAGTACTCGCTGGGGTAGAGGCCCGCGTAGCAGGAGTTGAGCACGTTGGCCGCATCACTGGGCTGTGTCCAGAACGTGGCGTCGGTGGGGCGGTCGGTGGGCGGCAGGTCCAGATCCTGGCAAGCGGCAAAGCTCAATCCAAGGCCCAGCAAAAAACTATAGCGAAAGATGCGATTCATGGTCATACTGTTGGATCGTTAAAAAGAAACCGTGAGGCCCAGCGTGGTAACGCGCACGCTGGGGTACACGCGGCCGCTGCTGCCTACGCCGCCGCCCAGGCCCACGCTCTCACTGAACTCCGAGATTTCGGGGTCGAAACCAATGTCGCGCAAGTGGCTGATGGTGAGCAGATCCTGGCCCGATACAAACACGCGCAACTGCTGAATACCAGCTTTGGTGGTGAGGGCTGAGGGTAGGGTATAGCCCAGCTGCACGTTTTTGAGGCGAGCGTAGGCACCATTGCGCAGCCAGTAGTCAGAGCCCTGGTTGTTGTTGGTCGAGGCTGTACCCACGGTCAGGCGGGGGTAGGAGGCGTCGGTGTTGGTGGGGGTCCACCGGTCGAGGTGCTGCTTGTACACGTTCTCCCAGTTGTTGTGGAAGGCTTCCACACCCTCGCCGCGGATGTACAGATTACGACGGCCCACACCTTGCACAAACACCACCAGGTCGAAGCCCTTGTAGGTAGCCGTGTAGTTAGCGCCAAACGTCAGGCGCGGAAACGGATTGCCCAGCACGTAGCGGTCGTCCTGGTTGATCACGCCGTCGCCGTTGCGGTCCACGTAGCGGATGTCGCCGGGGCGCAGGCTGCCGGGCGTCACAAAGGCCGGCTTGGGGCCATTGGCAATTTCTTCCGTGGTCTGGTAGAAACCATTGGTGCGGTAGCCGAAGTAGGAGTTGATGGGGTAGCCCTCGCGGATGATGTTGGTAGCGTCGCCGCCCCGGATGGTTTCCACGCCCTTCGTGTCTCGTACCAGGTTGCGGGTGTCGGCCATGTTCACCGTCAGGGTTTGGTTGAAGCCGCGGGCCGTGTTCAAGCGGTACGTCGCCGATACCTCCCAGCCTTGGTTTTGCACGCTGGCTGCGTTTTGGGTAGGCGCGCCGGCTCCGTAGGTTCCGGCCACTGGCAGGTCAATCAGAATGTCGTTGGTGCGCTTGTCGAAGTAGTCGAAGCTGACCGACAAGGCGTTCTGCAAGAAGGCCACGTCTACCCCCACGTTGCCCATAGTAGCCGTTTCCCAGGTGATAATTTCATTGGCGGTGCTGAAATTGACGCCCGCTACAGGTTGGTTGCCAAACGCATACGCGCCGGGTGCGGTGCTAATGGTGCTCAGGTAGCGGTACAGGCCAATGTTCTGGTTGCCAAGCTGCCCGATCGAGCCGCGTACTTTCAGGTCGCTAAACGTGGGTTGCAGGAAGTCCAGAAAGTTCTCTTCCAAAGGCCTCCAGCCCACCGACACCGACGGGAAAAAGCCCCAGCGCTGGTCGCTGGCAAATCGCGACGAGCCATCGTAGCGGAAGCTGCCTTCCAGCAAATACTTACCGGCAAAGGCGTAGTTCACGCGTCCAAACACCGAGTTCAGCGCCCACTGTTCGTTGTTGCCGTAGGTGCCATTGGGGTGGTTGCCGCCGCTGGGGTCCGTGATGTTGGTGTAGGTGGTACCGTTGCTAATCACCCCGAAGTCGTTGCCGGGTATGTTGATGACGGAAATACCCGCCCGGTCATCATTGAAATGCTCACTGGAATAGCCTACCAGCACCTTCACGTCGTGCTTATCGGCAAACAGGTGCTCATAGTTGAGGGTAGTCTGGTAGTTGGTGAGTAGGGTGCGCCGGGTGCGGTTCGTAACGGCGTTGTTGCCGTCGCCGCCCGAGGTAGGCGAGCCGTCGGGGGTCACGTACTGCAAGCTGCGCCGAAACTCGTCCGTGCGGTAGTTCCACAAGTCGCCGCCCACCAGGCCGCGCAGCTTCAGTCCTTTGATAATTTCGTACTCGGCATTGAGGTTAGCGTAGCCGTTGTCGTCGGCGAAGGTGCGCTGGCCGCCGTTGCGCAAGCGGTTCACGGGGTTGGCGCTGGAGGTAGGGGGCGTCACGTACGTACCAGACGAGTCTTGCAGGGGGTAGATAACCGGGATGCGCACTGCGTCGCCAATAATCCAGTCGGTACCGTAGGCGTGCTCCTTCCTGTTCACGCGGGCATAGGCCACAATAGCGCCCACCGACAACTTATCCGTCACCTGCGTATTCAGGTTCACGCGGGCGTTCAGGCGCTTATAGCCGTAGTTGTCGCCCACAAACAGGCTGTTTTGGTCCACGTAGCCCAACGACACCAGGTAGCGCGTTTTGCCTGAGCCACCGCTGAGGCTGAGGTTGTGGTTTTGCTGCAACGCTTGCTTTTTCAGCACTGCATCCAGATACCACTGGTAGTCGCCCTGAGCAACCTGATCACGAATTTGCTGGGGCGAAAACTGCGGGCTCTGCCCCGAGTTGATCAGCGCCTCGTTCTTGAGCTGCATAAACTCCAGGCCCGTTACCGGCCGACGCAGAAAGGTAGGCGCCTGCAAGCCCACGAGGGTATTGTAGGTCACCACGGGCTTTTGGTTGAGGGCGCCTTTCTTGGTGGTCACCAGCAGCACACCGTTGGCGCCGCGCGAGCCGTAGATGGCCGCTGAGGCGGCATCTTTCAGCACCGTCACGCTCTCAATATCATTGGGGTTGATGGAGTTCAGTGAGCCGGCAATGCCGTCTACAATTACCAGCGGCGAAGCGTTGCCCAGCGTGCCTACCCCCCGGATGTTGATGTTGAGGCCTGCACCTGGCTCGGCGCTGCTCTGCTGAATAGTAAGGTTAGGCGCAGTGCCCTGCAAGGCCTGCGACACGTTGGTTACTGGCCGGTTTTCCAGCGCCTTTGCCGATACCGTGTTCAAGGCGCCCGTCACCTCAGCCTTTTGCTGGGTGCCGTAGCCTACCACCACTACCTCACCTAAGGCTTGCACATCTTCGCGCAGCGTGATGGTGAGGTTGCCACCGGCATCTGCCACGGCTACTTCCTGACGTACGTAGCCTACAAAGCTGAACGTCAGGGTGCTACCCTCTGGAGCTTGCAGCGTGAAGTTGCCCTCCGCGTCGGTGCTGGTGCCGGTGGTAGTACCCTTCACCACCACCGAAACGCCCGGCAGACCTCCGCCCTTGGCATCCACCACGCGCCCCGATACGGGTGGGGCTTGCGCCGTGGAAACGTTTGCGCTTTTGCTACCCAAGCCGGAATCGATTGCAGATGTAGTTTTAGAAAGCACGCGTAAAACCACGCGGTCTGCATCCACTTCATACTGGATTTTCAGGGGAGCCAGCAGCTCGTCCAGCACCGCAGACAAGGGCTCGTCCTGCACCCGCAGGCTCACCTTGCGCTCAGCCTTCACCAACTGCTGGCTGTACACAAAGTGCACGTTGTAGTGCCGCGCAATCTGGCTCAGGGTAGCCTTAATGGTCTGCGCTTCAACTTTTAACGTGATTTTTTTCTCGAGCACAGCTTGTTTGGGCTGCGAATGGGCAACGGCCTGACCAGGCAGTCCGCCCAGCACCGTCAGCAACAGCAGCACGCGTAAGCAATACCCGACCAATGGAGGAAGGTGTACAGAGTTTTTCATAGGAATAGTGGAAATGGGTAGGGTTGGGTTAGTGGTGAGGGTAGGGAAGCATGTATTGAGAAAAATTGAAGGGTAAAACACAGTAGCTGGAGCGTTAGCTGACCGGTACTAGCTGGCAGCCTTTGCTGTGGAGTATAATCTGCGCATCGGAAAGAGAATAGCTGGCGCCCAACGACTTGCATAGCAAATCGAGCTTTCCAAACAGGGGTTCATCGTAGAACGTAATGCTTACCGTGCAATGCGCCAGCGTGGCCCGGTCGTACACAATGTCGATGCCGTAAGCTTTTTCTAAAGCGGCGAGAACTTCCGCCACCGGGCGCTCTTCAAACTCGAAGGGCTGCGGCACCAGCACGGCGGGTTGTGACACCAACTCCTTCGTAAGCCGCTGTTTGGCTGCGGAGTATACCACCTGCTGGTTGGGTAGCAACAGTACGCCCGCTGCGGCGGGGCGCTTGGGCGTAGCCAACAAGTCGGCACCCGCGCGGGCCTGCACGGCTACCTTGCCCTCGCGCACCGACACCGACGCCTGAGCCGCGTTGCTGTAGGCCTTCACCCGGAAGCTGGTGCCCAACACGGTGGTTACCACTTGGTTGGTGAGCACCAGGAAAGGCCGGTGAGGATTCTTGCTGACCTGAAAATAAGCTTCGCCTATCAGGTGCACTTCCCGCCGGGCACCGGCCAGTGCAACAGGATAGCGCAAACTGCTGCCAGGATGCAGCGTGACGCGGCTATTATCGGGGAGGCGCAGGGCCTGAGGGTGTTGCGAGGTGTTGGTTTGCTGCATCCAGCCGTTGGCTACGGCCGTGGCAATGGGCGACTCGGGCGCCCAGGTGCGGCGCACGGCGGGCCAGAGCAGGCTCAGCGCTACGGCCACCAGCACCAGGGCCGCGGCTATGCGCAGGGTAGGGGCCTGCCACCAGGCGGCGGGATGCTGCACTACCACTGCCTCGGCCGCTACGGGAATATGTTGGGTAGTCAGGCGCTGCCAGATGGCATCTTCCACCGCTTCCTGGTTCTGGCCAGGCAACTGCATTCCTTCCAATTCTTCCAGGCGGTCGTACCACCGTTCCACCACTACCCGTTCCTGGGGCGTGCAGCGGCCATCGAGGTAGCGTTGTAGTAGCAGTTGAAATTCGGCTTCCGTCACGGTTTCGGGCAAGAGTAGATAGGGGATTCTACCTACTAAGTCAGCGAACCGGCTGATACCCCTAAAATAAGGTTGCCTTTTCTATGAAATAATTAATATTATTTCATAAACGACTGTTATAAAGACAATTAACTAATGTTACGCACAACCCTATTTGTAACGGCGGCAGCGCGTAGTAGCGCGAACTTTGTAGTTCGCGTTCCCGCACCGTTAAAACCATTCCAACGGCGTGGGGGCGCGAACTACAAAGTTCGCGCTACTACGCGTTGCGTAACATCAGTAATTAAATTTGTGAAAACCAGATCAACAACGGCCAGGTCACCAGCAGGAAATCCTGCAAATAGCCGCGCAGCAGCTTCAATGACTTGGTGATGTGGTACTCAATAGCCTTTTCTGACAAGTGCAGACGGCCGGAGATTTCGGGAACGGTGTGGTGCTCCAGGCGGCTCAGGCGAAACACCTCCCGCGACTTTTCGGGTAGGCGGTCCAGGCCGGCGCTCAGGGCGGTGTGCAAGTCCTGGTGTGCCAGCTGCTCCTCGGTGTTGGAGGTAGCGTCGGACTGCGCCACGCGGCAGTACAGCTTGTAGCCGGCCCGCACCCGTTGCGCCTTCACGTAGTTGATAATGCGGTAGCGCAGGGCTGAAAACAGGTAGGATTCCAGGTGCTGAATCTGCGCCTCGGCGCGCTTGCTCCAAAGGGTAGCAAACAGGTCTTGTACCAGCTCCTCGGCCACCTCCCTACTCTTTAGCTTGCGGTAGGCCACTGTGAACAGCCGATAGCAGTAGCGCTTATACACTTCCCCAAAAGCGCCTTCATCGCCCGTCTGCAATGCATCGAGCAAGGCCGTATCCGGCCAGAGAGAGTATTGCAGAAGGCCAGAACGATTCATAAGCAACGGAATGAAAAAATCGGGACTTATGAGTGAAGGTACATTTTTATCTTCGTTTATGGAAGAAAACGACAAGGCAATGCTCGTTACGAGAAATGGTTACGTCTGCCGCGTCAGTTTTTCGGGGCGTAGGGGCAATTCGCGTACGCGCTTGCCGGTGGCGCGGTACACAGCATTGGCCAGCGCCGCGGCCGTGGGGCCTTGCGCGGCCTCGCCGGCGCCCAGCGGCGGCTCGTTGGGCCGGTCGATTACCGTCACGTCCACGTAGGGAATCTCGTCGAAATGGAAGATGGGGTAGGCTTCCCAGTGGCGGCTACGCACCTGGTGGGCGTTGAAGGTGACTTCCTCCATCAGCGTCCAGCTGGCCGACTGAATCATGCCGCCTTCGGTCTGGTTTTTCAAGCCGTCGAGGTTGATGACCTCGCCCGCATCAATCACGGCCCATAGCTGCGGACGGTAGGGCGTGCCCTCCTCATGAATGCTGACTTTGGCTACCACCGCTACATAGGCGGCCTTGTTTTTATACTGCGCGAAAGCAAAGCCCAGGCCCTCGTTTTCGCCTACCTGCTGCTGGCGGGCAATGGCGCGGGCGCGCTCCACCACGGCAATGGCCCGCTTGTCCTGCAAGTTGCGCAGCCGAAAGTCCCAGGCATCCAAGCCGGCTTTCTCGGCCAGCTCATCCATAAACGACTCAATGGCAAACACATTACCGTACGCCCCCAGTCCACGCAGCGCCGACACGCGCAGCGGACCCTGGAAGAAATACGCATCCACGCGCAGGTTGGGAATGGCGTAAAGCGGGTCGGCGTTGCGGTAGCCGCCCGCGCTGGGGTCGGTGGTTCCGTCGTCTGCGGGGCGGCGCGGCTGGGCTAAGTACTGGGCGGGTAGGAGCTTATCGGCCTTGCCGCCGGGGCGGTTGCTGTGCGTATCGGTCCAGACTTGTTGGTGCCAGTGCGTGAGGCGGCCGGTGGCGGGGTCGAGGCGGGCGGCCAGGTCCAGCACCATGGCCGAGCCGTAGGGTTCCCAGCAGTGCTCATCTTCGCGGGCCCACTGCACGCGCACGTGGCGGCCGGGTGTGGCCACGGCCAGCAGGGCCGCGTCGGCAGCCACATTGTCGGCGCCGTTGTGGCCGTAGCAGCCAGAGCCGGGCACGCCCTTCACGTGGATGTTATCCGCCGAAAGGTGCAACAGGTCGGCCAGGGCCTCGCGCAGCGGGTACACGCCCTGGCTGTGCGTCCATACCTCCAGGTGGCGCTGGGCTTCGTCGTAGTGGGCCACGGCGCAGCTCGGTCCAATGGAGCCGTGCATGAGGTAGGGCTTGTAGTAGCTGGCGCGTAGGGTAGGCGCGTTGGTGGGAGTGCCCTTGTCCTGCACGCGCTTGGGCGTATCGGGTAGGGTGCGCAGGTAGTCTTTCAGCGGCTGCCCTGCTGGCAGCGCCTTCCCCTCCGACCAGAGTGCGTACTGCTTGCCCCAGTCCTGGGCCAGCTTGGCATCGTATTCACGCTCGGCTAGCAGGCCCACAAAGCTGCCGTTCACAACGGCTTTCATCAGACCGGGCACGGCGCGCTTCAGCTCTTTTTCGTCCAGCTTCAGCAGCTTCGATTCGTAGTTGAAGGGCCGCAACACGCGGGCGTGCAGCATGTTGGGGAAGCGCAGATCCTGCACGTAGTACTCCTGGGCGCGCACCATGCGTTCTATCTCCGGGCGCGGGACGGCTTTGCCTACATATTGGTATTCGGCTTTGGGCTTGAGGGGCACGGGTAGGCGCACTTCATCGGTGAGCTGCTGGCCGCCAAGGAGCTGGGCGAAGGTGCGCGTTTGGCCGTTGGGCGCCGTCACCACTCCGTCTTTTGTCTTTAGCTGAAACGCTCGCGCTTGCAGCTGGGTGGCAGCCAGCGCCAGCAGCTTTTGGCGGGCCGCCGCTGCCGCGTAGCGTACGGCCGTAGCGCTGTTTTCGATGGAGCCGCTACCCGCAGTATAGCCTTCGTTGGGCGTGCGGCCGGTTTCGGCCAGCACTACCTCCACGCGGTTCAGGGGTAGGCTCAACTCCTCGGCCGCCATCTGCGCCACCGCTATCCGAATGCCTTGGCCCAGCTCAATCTTGCCCGTGAGCACGCGTACGCGGCCATCGGCCAGCACCTCCAGCCAGGAATCGATGCGGGGGTAGTCGCCGAGGCTGCCGGGAAGCTCGTCGGCGGCTTCAGCGGCGGTGGCCCAGGTAGGGCCAAGCAGGGAGAAGCCGATGGTGAGGCAGCCGGTGGTTTGGAGAAAGTGGCGGCGGGAGGTAGGCATGGCTCAGGGTAGGATGGAATAAAAACAGGGGAAAACAGAGTATATAAATAGAACGTCATTTCGAGCTTGTCGAGAAATCTCGCGTGCAACGGTAATTCCCGACGATTGGATTAGCAGGAGCACCCGAGATTTCTCGACAAGCTCGAAATGACGTTCTTACGACTTCCCCTTAGCCGCCACTACCTTCTGCGCGGCCCGGATGGCACGGTGCTGCACGCAGCAGCGGCACAGCACGCGCATCATGCCATTGCGGATGGTTTCTTCGTCGGCTTGCGGGTACTGTTGCAGGGTAGCCACCGTCGACATCACCATGCCGTTGAGGCAGAAGCCGCACTGGGCGGCTTGCTCGTCCACAAACGCCTGCTGCACAGGGTGCAGGGTGCCATCGGGTTTGGCCAGCCCTTCGAGGGTAGTGATGCGGATGCCGCCCGTTACGTCGTGCACGGGCAGCTGGCAGCTGGGCCAGGCCACGCCGTCGAGTATCACCATGCAGGCGCCGCACTGCATCAGCCCACAGCCAAACTTGGGGCCGTTGAGCTGGAGCTGGTCGCGCAGTACATAGAGCAGCGGCGTCGCCGGATCGACGCGCACCGTGTGCGACTGACCATTAACAAGAAGGGTAATATCGGCTTCCATAAAACAGAAAAGGCTTTGTAGAGGAATACTCCGAAACAGGCCGAAAGGATACTGCCGGCCCGGCGCTATGCGGTAAGCTGGGGCTTAACTAAAGACTTCCCGGCGCGTATTGTGGGTAGAACGTTTCAACTGTCTTTTCCTTATGAATCCTACCCAACTCAGCCACGAGCTGCGCAACGGGCAGAGCCCCGATCTGAAGCGCCGCCGCTGGATTATCGGCCTGTCAATGGTGACAGTAGCCGCCGGCCAGATGGTGACCTTATACCAGACCGGCATCATCAAGCACCTGCCCGACCCACCACTGGATATCTTCGATTCCGATAAAGTGGATGCCTCCGACTACGGCTACAAGCGCCTCGACACGCCCGACGCGGGGCCCATGATGATAACCGGTGCCCTCACCGCTACTTTAGCCGCCGCCGGGGGCCTCCATCGTGCCGATACCATGCCGTGGCTACCCATTGCCATGGGCGTGAAAACAGTAGTGGATGCCGTCACGAACGTGACCCTGGGCCGGGAGGAATGGAAGGAAAACAAAGCCCTGTGCTTCTACTGCCAAGCTTCTACTGTGGCTGCCCTGGCTACCGTGGCCCTGGCCGCGCCGGAAGTTATCAAGGCTGTCAAGAATTTGTTGGGTAGGAAGTAGACGTGCGTCTCTTGTCGAAGCAGACTTTCGCACTCGCTCGGCTGTGCCGAGTGAGCACTATGCTCCAGCAGCTCTGCTGCGCGCGCCTGTATATCGTTGGTCCGACTTCGTGCGCATGGCGCGGACGGATTCGGGGCACAGCCCCTCAGGCGTAGTGCTCACTCGGCACAGCCGAGCGAGTTCTCAGCTTCACTATTACTATAGGAGTAAGTTTAATAAAACCCGGCGCCTAGCCGGGTTTTATGCTTACCTCGTTCTGGTCAGGGCGCGGGCGGCCAGCAGGCCACTCAGTACGGCTAGTACGGCCGCTGTGAGGAAGGCTGCGCCGGGGAAATGAATGGGTGCTTTGGGGCCGGTGAAGTAGGAAAACAAGCCCGTCATCAAGGGCGGCCCAATGATGGCCGTGACGCTCACCAGACTGGTGAGAGCACCTTGCAGCTCGCCCTGCTCGTTGGCCGGCACCTGACCCGACATAATGCCTTGCAGCGCCGGCCCCGCAATGCCGCCCAGGCAGTAGGGCACCAGAAATACGAACATCTGCCAGCCCTGCCCGGCAAACGCAAACAGCAGGAGCCCTACCGCGTAGAGGCACAGCCCCAGCACCACCGAGCGGGTAGGCCCCAGCCGCGGGTTGATGTAGCGAATCAAAACGCCCTGCACCAGACCCGTGAGGGCGCCAATGACCCCCAGGGAATAGCCTACCCATTTCTCGTCCCAGCCAAAGCGGTACATGGTGAAGTACGACCACGTGCTTTGGGTGGCATGGCCAGCCAGGTAAATCAGCACCAATGAGGCCACCATGCCCAGAATAACGGGGTAGCGACCCAACTGCCGCAACGAGCCGACGGGATTAGCGCGCTTCCAGTCGAAGGGGCGGCGGTTCTCCTCCGGCAGCGACTCGGGCAGCACAAAATAGCCGTAGAGCCAGTTGAGCAGCGTGAGGCCCGCCGCTGCCAGAAAGGGCACCCGCGGCCCAAACTGTCCCAACAAGCCCCCTATCACCGGCCCAATAATAAAGCCCATGCCGAAGGCAGCCCCAATCAGCCCGAAGTTCTGGGCCCGCTTTTCGGGCGGACTGATATCGGCGATGTAGGCGCCGGCCGTGGTGAAGCTGGCCCCGGTGATGCCGGCAATGATGCGCCCCACAAACAGCCACGCAATAGTGGGCGCAAAGGCCAGAAACAGGTAGTCGAGGCCAAAGCCGAACAGGGCCGTGAGCAGCACCGGCCGCCGTCCGTATTGGTCGGAGAGGTTGCCCAGCACTGGCGAAAACAGGAACTGCATTCCGGCAAACGCAAAGCCCAGCCAGCCGCCGTAGCGCGCCGCCTCGCTGATGCCCTCGCCGGTGAGCTGCTCAATGAGCTTGGGCAGCACGGGAATGATGATGCCAAACCCAATGACGTCGAGCAGGAGGGTAATAAAGATAAACCCAAGCGCGGCTTTCGGTTTCATGGGGCGTTAAAGTAGTGGTTTGCCGCGGAGCATATTGCCGAAAGGCGTGCTTCTTACTGGAAATTTTAGAAAGTAACTACCTCGTCTGTGCCAAAATAATACAGCACGCACTGCACGTCCGCAAAGCCCAGTTGCCGGAACAGGTCGGCGTAGCGGGCGAGCTGGTGGCGGTGGCGCGGCTCGGGCGGCGGCACCTTAAAATCGAGCAGCGTGACGCGGCCGGGCGCGCCTACCTCAAACACGATGCGGTCGGGCTTATACTCCTGCCGCCGCGTGCCGCCTACCAGGATTTCACGCTCCGTTTCGGGCTGCACCTCCGGGCTGAAGTAGTGGGCCAGCTGCGGGCTTTCGACCACCTGGTGGAGCTTCTGAAGCAGCTCGGGACGCTCCTTGCTGCTGATGAGTCCCTCGGCTACCAGCTGCCCGGCCACGCGGTCGGCGTCGGTGGCGTAGAGGGTGCGGCGCAGGGCGTAGTGCAGCTTGCGGTTCCACTCCTGCTGCACCTGCTGCGCATCGAAGTCGAAGACCGTATTGGCGTGACGGCGCAACCTTAGGCGTTCCTCCCAGGGGGTAGCGCTGAGGTTGGTGAGTTGCCAGTTGCCGGTTGTGACGGGCAGGGTGTTCGTTGTTGACTGCGGATTATGAGTTGCCGGGTCGCTGGCAAGTGGCGGAGTACGAGCAACTGTTTGGTCGACAACTGGCAACGGAAAACTGGCAGCAGACAACTCACCAACCGCCAACGAATACCGTACTACCTCCGGGTCGTACGCATCGCGGCTCACGAGGTAGCGGTGCAGTAGTTCGGCTACGTTTTTGGCTGGGTCCGTGAGGTCCATTTCAACGTTTTCGGCTTTGGCGCCGGCTTTCTTCTTGGGCTGGCGGCTGATAAGGTAGAGGCGGTGACGCGGGCGCGTGAAGGCTACATACAGCATGTTCAGGCCTTCGAGAAACGTCTTTTCCAGCTCCTCTGTGTACTGCCCGGCCAGGGCCGTGTGCTGCAACGCCTGCACCTGCGAAACCACCGCAACAGGCGGCATCTCGGCCATGGGCTTGGCCGCATCGGGTAGGCGCCCCCACAGCAATGTGTTGCGGTGCGGCGTCAGGCTCCAGTCAGCAAACGGCACAATCACTACCCCATATGCCAAGCCCTTGGCCTTGTGCACGGTGGTGATGGTAATGGCATCGCGGCCGGCAGGAGCGTTGATGCTCAGGGTGTTTTTCTTCTGCTGCCAGTAGGCCAAGAAATTGTTGAGGTTGTTGCCGTGGCGCAGGCTAAATTCCAGCGTCAGGTCCAGAAAGCGGAACAGGTACTCGCTTTCTCCCTCGCGCCCGAGCAGCCCAAACGTACCAATCAGGCGTTCCGTCAGCTCGTAGAGGCCCAGGTTGCCGGTTTCCCGTTCCTGCAAGTCGTAGCCCAGGGCGCGCAACTCATCGAAGAAGGGTAGGGCGTCGGGCACGTTGGCTACCTCGGCAATGTGCCGGGCACGAACCGGGGTAGGCGCCAGGCCACGCACTACCTTATCTACCAGCAGCAATGCTTCGGCCTTGGCCAACGTGTCGGCCGGCTGATTCAGCACCCGGTACACCGCTACTAACAAGTTTACTACCTCCGCAAACTCCAGGGAAAGCGAGTCGGCGGAGATGATGTCGTAGCCACGCTCCTTCAGGAATTTGGCCACGCGTCGACTCTGGTCGCGGCGGCGGCACAGCACGGCCACATCCTGCTGCCGAAAGCCTTGCTGCAAGGCTTCTTCCACGAGCTGCAAGGTGAGGTAAAGTGTGCTTTCGTCGTAGTTGAGTAACTGCTCGGGTAGGGTAGGGTGGGGTGCATCGTCGTGGGTGAGGAGCAATTCGATGGTTGCCTCGTTCGTGGCCGCGGTGCCCTCCGTAGGACCGAGAGCTACAACTGGCGCCTGCTGCCGAAAGTCCTCATCATAAATGCTTTGCACCAGCGGCAACTGCGGATGCGTAGCGCTGATATGCCCAAAGAAGTCGTTGTTGAACGCAATGATTTCCGGCGCCGAGCGGTAGTTGGTACTGAGGTTGCGGGCTTCCAGCGCCCCATCCAGCGTGTAGTAGCGTCCCTGTAGCAGGTCGCGCAGCTTCTCGTCGGCCACGCGGCCGTAGAGGTGCTCGGTTTCGTTTTTGTAGAGGCGCAGAATCTGCTCCATCTCGCCGCCCCGCCAGCGGTAAATGGCCTGTTTAGCATCGCCCACGGCCAGCGAAAGGTTGCCGTTGGCCACGGCGTTTTCCACCAGCGGCAGCAGGTTATTCCACTGAAGCACAGACGTATCTTGAAACTCGTCGATCAACAGGTGCTGGTACCGCTCGCCCAGGCGCTCGTAGAGAAATGGCACTGGCTCACGCAGCACAATGCTGGCAATGCGCCGATTGAACTCGGCAATCAGTACCACGTTTCGCTCCCGGCTGAGCTGGTCTACGGCCTTGTTCAGCTCACTCAGCAGCGACACGTGAAAGATGTAGGGCAGCATGCCCGTCACCAGCAGGTAGTCGGGTAGGAGGCGGGCGCGCAGGGCTTCCATCTCCTGGTAAGCTACCGTAAGGTCGGGCTTCACGGCATCCACGCGCTGCTTGTCGGCGGCGGTTTTCACCTTGCCGCTGTACCACTTGTCCTGCTCCAGGGTAGCACGCACGTAGCTGTTGGGTTCCTTGTCGGGTAGGAGACGTTCTTCCCAGCGCGTCACGTAGCCAATGATGCCGCTTTTGCCCTGATACAGGTCGGTTTCCGTCACGCCAGCCGTATCCAGCGCTGCCAAAGCCCGCAGGCTCACCGCCCGAAACTCACCTTCTATTTCCTCGCGGCGCTTGCGCAGGTTTTCGTGCAGGCGGCGATAGTCCTGCAACGAGAGCTGCTGCAACTGCGCTACGGCCTCGTGCACCGGCTCGGAAAGCAGGAACTGCCCAAAGTTTACCAGCTCCTCGGGTAGGGTGTTCCAGCTGCGGCCTTCCTCCGCTTTGCTCAGGGCATAGTCGGCCAGGGAGCGGGCCAGCAGCTTGCTGTTGGGGTCGCGGTTCACTTTATCCAGCAGCAAGGCCACAGCGCTTTGCAGCACGGCCTCGCCATCCAGCTCTACCTCGAAGGCCGCAGGCAACCCCAACTCCCGCGTGAAAGCCTGCACAATGCGCTGCACAAACGAGTCGATGGTGCTCACCGCGAAATCGGCGTAGTGGTAGAGCACCAATCGGAAGGTAGCCGTTGCCCGCCGCCGCAGCTCCTGTTGTTGCTCCTGCGGTGTTTCGGCGCGGGGCGGTAGTTTGCCTTCCGCGGCCAGCTCGGCGGCAATGTCGCGTAGTAGCGTGTCTTCCTTGCCATCTGCTGTAGGGTAGGCGAAGCGTCGCAAGGCACCAATGATGCGCTCCTTCATCTCGCCCGCCGCATCGTTGGTGAACGTGATGGCGAGGATGCTCTTGAAATACGCCGCGTCTTCGGAGCCAAGCGCCAGCTTTAAGTATTCTTTGGTGAGCTGGTAGGTTTTGCCAGAGCCGGCGGAGGAGGAGTAGATGCGGAAGGTGGAGGGCATGGTAGCTAAACAGACGGTATACAAAAGTAACATAGAAACAGGCGCTACCCGACCGTGCCTCGGAATACTAACTGCTTCTCTACCCCACCGGCTCCCACAACCGCCGCTCTACCTCTGCCTCCACCCGCTTGGGCCGTTGCGTCTGCGGGTCCAGCAGCACCCACTGCGTTTCGGCTTCGCAGAGGAGCACGCCATCTGCGGCCCGCTCGATGCGCACGAAGCGCTGGCACTGCGCCCCGCGAATCTCGCCAATCCAGGTAGTGCACCGAAGCCGGTCGTGGAGTAAGGCGGGGCGGTGGTAACGCAAGTGGTGCTCCCGTACTACCCATATATAGGAGTCCCGCTCGCCTTCCGAGAAGGCTGTCAGCCAGTGCGCAGTGGCCGTATCCAGCACCCAACGCACATATTCTACATTGTTGGCGTGGTGCAGCTCGTCAATGGCAGTGGCAGACACTACTAGTTCGTGGGTGAAACGAAATGCCAGGTGGTTGTGATGGGTAGACATAATAAGTAGGTACAAATACAACGCAAGTAGGGAAAAACCCGTAAATGATGGTGTTGATAGCTGAAGTCCGCTAAATGGTGGTATATTTGGCTCAACTTAAGAGGATGTAACTTTGTTAGTCTGCCAGATACCTAGAGTTTCAGCAGTTTTCAGTAGCTGCATTTGCTTAACGAAACTCTTTTTTTAACCCCGTAGTAAGTAGTACAATGGCAACCGGAACTGTAAAATTCTTCAATGACGCCAAAGGCTTTGGCTTCATCAAAAACGACGAAAATGGTCAAGACATTTTCGTTCACATCAGCGACCTGCTGGTAAACGAAATCCGTGAAAACGACAAGGTACAATACGAAGTAGCCCAAGGCAAAAAAGGCCCGAACGCAGTAAAAGTTCAGCTCCTCTAAGGGCTAGCTTACTTCGCAAGATCTTTGAAAAGCACGCCCCAGGGCGTGCTTTTTTTTGTCTAAATCAAGCATTCGCTCTAATTTTTCGGATGCCACGAATTTTGTAGAAGGCACAAGCAGCCACTAAACGCCGATAAAAGCCTTGGCAACTTAAAAGCTTCCCTCGGCTTCTTAGTTGTATAATCAGTTACGCGCCACATACAAACTCCGTGTAATCTGAAAAATTCGAGGGTGTTCATGGTTTAGATAATATTTTTTCCTTACCTTTGCAGCCGCATTGAGAACGGCCCGGTTCCGCGCAGCTTGCGTGGCCCTTAGCTAAGCTAAATAGATTGGCCGCCTGTATCTTCCGTAGTTGCTTCCGTCACTTGTCGTTGTTGTGAGAGTGGGAGAGGAGCGTCGCTGAATTCGCTGTTTTCAGAGCTATTCTCTCCACTCCATCTATCATCAGACATGGAAAAAGTAAAATTTGAAGAGCTTTCGCTCTCCGAGGAAATGCAGCGTGCCATTACGGAAGTAGGCTACGAAGAAGCATCCCCCATCCAAACAGCTGCCATTCCGGTACTGCTTGAGGGCAAAGACGTAATTGGCCAAGCCCAGACGGGTACCGGCAAAACGGCTGCCTTCGCCATTCCTGCCATCGAAAGAGTAGACACCGACTCGCGTGAGGTGCAGGCCCTGGTGCTATGTCCTACCCGCGAGCTGGCCGTACAGGTTTCGGGCGAAATTCAGAAACTAGGGAAATACAAGCGCGGTCTGGCCGTGGTGCCAATTTATGGCGGCTCCAGCTACGACCGGCAGTTCCGCGCTCTGGAGCGCGGTGTGCAAATTGTGATTGGCACGCCTGGTCGCGTAATGGACCACCTGGAGCGCGGCACGCTCAAGCTCGACAACTGCAAGATGATCATTCTTGACGAGGCCGACGAGATGCTGGACATGGGTTTCCGCGACGATATCGAAACGGTGCTCAAGAAAATGCCTGAAGAGCGCCAGACGGTGTTTTTCTCGGCTACCATGAGCAAGCCCATCATGGAAATGACCAAGCGCTACCAGCGCGACCCGCAAATCGTGAAGGTCAATCATCAGGAGATGACCGTTACGAACATCGAGCAGAGCTACTTCGAGGTGCGTGGCCCCCAGAAAAAGGATGTGCTGACCCGCTTGGTGGATATGTACAACCTGAAGTCGACCATCGTATTCGCTAATACGAAGCGCATGGTAGACGATATCGTGGCTGATTTGCAGGCAAAAGGCTACTTCGCCGATGGTTTGCACGGCGACATGAGCCAGCAGCAGCGCCAAAACACGCTCGATAAATTCCGCAAAGGCACGCTGGAAATCCTGGTGGCTACCGACGTGGCCGCCCGCGGTATCGACGTAGACAACGTGGAGGCCGTAGTGAACTACGACCTACCCGCCGACGAGGAATACTACGTGCACCGCATCGGCCGTACGGGCCGCGCCGGCAAGTCGGGCCGCGCCTTCACCTTTGTGAGTGGCCGCGACATCTACAAGCTGCGCGACATCATGCGCTTCACCAAGGCTACCATCAAGCAGGAGCGCGTGCCTTCGTTCGAGGATGTGTCGGAGGTGAAAACCACGCTCATGCTGGAGTCGATCAAGGAAGTAATTGTAAAGGGCAACCTCGACAAGTACATCGGCCGTGTACAGCGTCTGATTGATCAGGACAGCGAAGAAGGCATCACGTCGTTGGACATTGCCGCTGCTCTGCTCAAGATGACAATGAAGGAAGACAAGCGTGCCCAAGAAAGCCTCGACGCTACCCGTGCCCACGGCGCGCCACGTGCTGGCTTCACACGTTTGTTCGTGACGATGGGTAAGAAAGACCGCATTCACCCACGCGACATTGTAGACCTGATTGCCGAAAATACGTCGCTGACGGCTGCTAAGGTAGGCGATATCTCGCTCTACGATAAGTTCAGCTTTGTAGAGGTGCCTTCCGAGTTTACGGAAGAAATCACAGGCGCACTAGGCCGCACCAACATCAACGGCCGTCCGGTTTCCTTTAACGTGGCTACGCCGCGGCAGGAAGGCGATGCGCAGCAGGAAGGTGGCCGTGGTGGCTTCGGCGGCGGCGGCGACCGTCCGCGTCGCACCGGTGGCTTCAGTGGCGGCGGCGACCGTCGCGAAGGTGCTTTCGGTAACCGCAGCTACGGCAACAACCGCGGCGGCGACCGTCGCGAAGGCGGCAGCAGCTACGGTGGCAACCGGGGCGGTGGCAGCTACGGCGGCAACCGCGAAGGTGGCTACAAAGGCAACCGCGACGGTGGCGGCAGCAGCTACGGTGGCAACCGGGGTGGTGGCAGCTACGGCGGCAACCGCGAAGGTGGCTACAAGCCACGCCGCGACAACCAGAGCTTCGACGAGTAGCAGCACAGATGAACGCAGATTGTAAGAGCATCCACAGAACCTGTGGATGCTCTTACAATCTGCCGACAGCAAATAAAAAAGGCCTTGCCATATCTGGCAAGGCCTTTTTACGTTAAAATAAGCTTGAAGTAAGTGACAGATTATTGAAAAACCTGTCACCCCTCATCGCTTATCCATAGTCTTACTTAGAAGCGTCGCGCAGGTCGCGGATTTCGTTGTGGGCTTGCAGTACGCCTTCAGCCTGCTTGTCTATTACCGACTTCAGATCGGAGGGTAGGCCGTCAAACTTCTTGGCTTTCTCGTAAGCTTCTTTGGCGTAGTCTTCGCCACGCTCGCACTCGGCCAGAATGCTGTGACGGTCTTTGCCGGTTACCAAGCCCTTCAGGTTGATGAACGCACGGTGCACGGTGCCGGCTACGGTGTTGTTGCCTTCGTTGGTGTCTACCTTCAGGTCCAGCTTGTACATCTGGTCTTCCAATTCGGTGATGTAGCTGGCGCGCTGGGCAGCATATTTCTTGAAGAGGTCTTTCAGATCAGCATCTTCTACGTCGGTCATTGCCTCGGCGTAGCCTTTCTGGCCTTCTTTCAGGGTAGCAATAAGTTCGTTCAGTTCGGATTGGGCTGCTTTAGTGTCCATAGTCGTTGGTTCGTTTTTTAGGTGGTAGGGAGAATGTATTCGTGTGTCTTTGTACTACCTATTGACGTGCAGGGTTTCGCGCAGGCTAATATCAATCCGTTATGATGGCCGCGGGACTAGAATATTCTGCTCTTTATTTGCTGGGGGTATTAGTGTTCAGCTTGTGGCGCTTGTTCGCTAAAGCCAAGGTTAGCTCAGCGAAAAGACTAGCACCATAGGGATTGGTAGAGCGAAATAGCGCGGGTATGTTGTTGGAACCAACCGTCAGAGGACCAGTGCGTAGCACTAGGCCGTAAGCAAAATCCTGGTAGCTGTTGGTAAGCGACAGGGGCACGGCCAACTCCAGCCAGCGCGTTTCGAAGCGGGGCGTGAGGGCAGCATAGGAGAAACGTCGCATGCCCACTGCGTAGCGCCCCCGCAGGCTCTGACTGACGGAGGCATTAGCGTAGAGTTTTCCGAATACGTGGTAGTCGAAATCTACATTGAGGGTAGTGGGTAGGGCCGCGCGAAACTCGTTGGTGCGGGGCCGTTGCGTTTGCAGAATTTTTTCCAGCTGCGCATCAAAGTTATCCAGGGTGATGTCGTTGATATCCTGACTATTGATGCCCAAGTTGGTAGCCTGGATGTTGTAAGCATTCGTCTGCTTATGGTAGCGTACACTACCCAAGTCGGTGAGGGCAACAGCCAGGCGGTAGCGATATTTGGTGTGGCCATAATCGGTCTGGATGGCTCCTTTCTTGTCATAATAGCGGTACTTTTCCGCGTCGGGACGATATTCGTATACCACGCCGATATCTACCCCCCAACCCGCACCCGGCGAACTACTCGGCGTTAGCCAGCGCCGCACGGCATCAACGTCCAGGTCGTTGAATGCATCAGGATTGGAATAGCCGAAAGCACCATCTAGCCGGTCTAGGCGCACCACTGTATCGGCCTGCTGCGTGTTGCGGTTGGTCGGCGTAGTTGTAAAGTCAAATTGCTTGGACTGGACGTAAGCTGATCCGATGCCCATCACTCGTTTCAAGGTGATACCGGCTTTTAGCACGTGTGTTTGCTCATCCAGCAGCACCCGGGCATAGGTAGCATTCCATTCCGAAAAAGCATTGATGTTGAAATTCAGTGTGTTGTTGGTGAATGAGCCTGCCTTATCAAACCGGTCGGCAGTACTGCTTGCTAACTCATTCGACACCTGGTTTCCTTGCAACGCGGCCCGTGCTCCCACGCTAAAGGCAATGCTGTGGCGCGGACTCAGGCGCAGCATCAGGCCCGGCCCGCGCACGTTCATTCCCACGCTCACTAGCTTAGGGCGGTTGTTGTCTTGCAGAATAAGGTCGCTGGCCGAAACGGTAAAGGGGTCGTTCAAATCGCGCAGGCTCCAAGGGCCGGAGTACTTGTAGGCGGAGTTCGTTGCGTGTACATCAACAGCAAGCAGGCGCAACTCAAACCCAAAACGACTATCCGCAATGGCTGCCGGATTCCATGCGGTTTCGCTTAGCCCACTAAAGCTGCCGTGGGCGCTGTTGAAAAGCATTTGTGCAGCAACTGGTTGACTCACTGCGGCAAACACCAAAACGCAACTACTTTTGAGTAATTGTTTTAACATAAGTTATGGGGTAAAAAGTACACAAAATGCCAAGTGCACGGAGAGCCTATCAGAAAAGCGTTCCTATCGTTTCGAATGTGGCAGAGAATCTTGGTTGAGTACATCTATGCGGGAGATGCATGATCAGATCCAGTGTTGCGCTCGAAGTAACAGGAATAGTCACTTTCTGAATGGACTTCTAGGTTACAGAATTGACACTTAATAATATTTTTTTATATTTTATTAGGAAATACCTACTTCTCGGTATTTTTATAAAGATCAGTCTGTCAATCCATTGCCCACCGTTTGTAGGGCTATTTATGCTTTGCTGCTGCGCTTGGTGTATACTTTTGCTTATGGCACAGCTTGTAGCATGTGTTCCGCCTGACCACCCTGCTGGTCTGTACAGCATAAATAGATCGGCAAGGCACCGGGTGGAAGTAACGCGCGAAATAAGACTTTTCTGTCGCTCGCTGCCCAGTTTGTTTGTGAATCTGGTAGCGCTAGTAGCTTCAATCGGTTTCGTTGTCGGATGCTGGTCCGACGCCCTAGGCGTCCGACCAGTTCCGCTGGAGCAAGCTTCGTGCTGATGCCTGCCGAGGGTAGCCGTCAGCCTTCGCTGAGTTGAACCACTAGCGGTACTGTACGGGCTATTCGCTGCTCGGCTCTCTACCCCAGATGCCCTACTTAGTTAGCCTGGCGCTGGTGATGGCTTCTGTCGTTACCATACCCCACGCCGTGGTCGTGAGCCTGGTGATAGACCGCAGAGAAAGACAGCTGGCTACTCCGCTGCCGTAACGGCCATAGCCCGGCCGGCCAGGTAGCCGGTAGTCCAGGCCGCCTGAAAATTGAAGCCGCCCGTGATGCCGTCGATGTCCAGTACTTCGCCGGCAAAATACAGACCCGGTACACGGCGGCTCTGCATCGTTTTCATGTCTACCTCACCAAGCAGCACGCCCCCGCAAGTGACAAATTCGTCCTTGTAAGTGGTTTTGCCCTGTACAGGTAGGGCCGTGCGCAACAGGCTCTCGATGAGGCGGTTTTGTTGCTTGGCGGGCAACTCATTCCACTTCGTTTCGGGGTTGATGCTGGCTTGCTCCGTGAGCGTACGCCATAGGCGTTGCGGCAGGCCGAACAACGGATTGGAAGTCACCAGCTTTTTGCCGTGCTGTTCCCGATAGGTCACCAGCCATTGCCGTAGCGAGTCTTCCGTGTGGGTAGGCAGCCAGCTTACAAGGGCCGTGTGACGATGCTCCAGCTCGTGCAGGCGGCGGGCGCCCCAGGCTGAAAGCTTCAGCACGGCCGGCCCGCTCATGCCCCAGTGCGTTACCAGCACCGGACCTTCATACTCTAGCTTTTCGCCGGCAATGCGCACGCGGGCGTGGGGCACGCTCACGCCCGGCAGCTCCCGCAGTGGCGACTCTGGCACGTTGAACGTGAACAGCGATGGTACCGGCTCCGCAATGGTGTGGCCCAAGGTCCGCAGCCAGTCGTACTGCGTGGTTTTGGGGGCGCCGCCCGTGGCAATCAGCAAACGCGCTATCAGCAGCTCCTGTGCGTGGGCGCCCGTAAGGTGCAGCCGAAAGCCTCCCTCCGGCAAAGGGGCAATGTGCTCGGCAGTGGTATGGGTGAGGATGCGTACGCCCGCTTGGCCGGCCGCCGCGAGTAGGCCCTGGGCAATAGTTTCCGAAGAGTCCGTAACCGGGAACATGCGGCCATCAGCTTCGGTTTTGAGCTGCACGCCGCGCCGCTCAAACCACCGTACCGTATCCACGGCGCCAAATTGCTTGAATGGCTCTTTGAGCTGCTTGGCCCCGCGGGGGTAATGTTGCACGAGTTGGGCGGGAGTGTCGGCTGCGTGGGTCACGTTGCAGCGTCCGCCGCCCGAAATACGCACTTTGCTCAGCAGCTTACCAGTTTTTTCAATCAGGTAGACCGTTAGGCGCGGGTTGGCTTCGGCGCAGGCAATGGCCCCAAAAAAGCCCGCCGCCCCGCCGCCTAGAATAGCTACTGCGTTGTTGTTGCTCACAGGTGCAAAGATACACGGTAGGGGCCGCTTCGGCAGCCGTCGCCGTCGTCACCGCTTAGCAGTGCTTCATCGCTTCATGCAAATCATCAAACGCAAACGCATAGCCAGTTTTCTGCCGGAGCAACGTGCTGTCAATCAGCTTGCCCAGGTCTGGCTCCTGTGCGAAGGTAGGCGGCGATAGGCTGAGCTGCTGCGCCGCCAGCGTATAGAATGCTTGCCGGGTAGGATGATGCGCGGCGCTGGCATTAAACGTATGCCCCCAAACGCTTTGCCGGATGATACGGCAAAGCACACCGATGCAATCAGTAAGGTGAATCAGGTTGACGGGGGCCTGAGGCTTGGGTAGGTCGGTGCGGCCTGCCAGAAAGCGCCCGGGTGGCCGGCGCGGACCAATCAGACCTGCCAGACGCACAATGGTAGCGGCGAAGGGTGCACCCGAACCCGTAAACAAGTACTCCGCTTGCAGTAGCTCCGACGCGGCGTTGGGTGCAGCCAGCGCATCAGTTTCCGCGAGTGTGCGGGGCTCATCGGGGTATACGCCTGTAGTACTCACAAACAGCACCTGCCGCACGCCGCACGCGGTAGCAGCGTCGCACACGGGTTGCAACAGCTCTACGTAGTGGCCCTTGGCCGCGCTGGGCGGCACGTTGAGTACCAGCGTACGCACACCAGTCAGAAGGGTGTGTAGCGTGTCGCGGTCGGTGGCCGTGAGGGTAGGGGCCAGCTCCAGCAGGTAGGGCGTGATGCCGGCATCGCGCAGCTTCAGCAAACGGCTGGGCGTGGTGGTAGAGCCAGCCACAGCATAGCCTTCCTCCACGAGGGCCTGCGCCAGGGGCAGACCCAGCCAGCCGCAGCCCAATACGGCAATCAAGGGTTGTAGGGAGGTAGGAGTAGAAGCCATGCGGGGCTAAAGGTGAAGAAAATTTCTTTTGCCTGCATATATCGTGAGCAAATCCGACAAATCCCGTTCTTGCGACCTTCCTGCTTCACCTCTTAAAACCTGCCCCTATGCCTGCCTACTCCCAACCCATGCTCCGCGACAATGCTTTACACGGCAAAACCATTGTGGTAACCGGTGGCGGTACTGGCCTGGGCCGGGCCATGACTACCTATTTTCTACAGCTCGGCGCCAACGTTACCATCAGCTCGCGCAAGCTGGAGGTATTGGAGAAAACCGCCGCTGAGCTGCGCGAGCAAACCGGTGGTCGGGTGCTGGCCATGCAGTGCGATGTGCGTAAGTACAACGAGGTGGAAGAGATGCTGCAACGTACCATCGACGAGTTTGGCGCTGTAGACGTGCTGCTGAATAATGCAGCCGGTAACTTTATTTCGCCCACGGAACGGTTGAGCCACAAGGCGTTTGATGTGATTGTGGACATTGTGTTGAAAGGCAGCTACAACTGCACCCTGGCCTTTGGCAAACGCTGGATTGCCGACCAGCGCCCCGGCACCATCCTCAACATTGTCACCACGTACGCCTCCGTGGGCTCGGCCTACGTGGTGCCGTCGGCGGCGGCCAAGGCGGGCGTGTTGGCCCTCACCCGCTCCCTGGCCGTTGAATGGGCCAAGTACGGCATCCGCTCCAATGCCATTGCGCCCGGTCCGTTCCCAACGGAGGGCGCCTGGAGCCGTCTGTTTCCCGAGCCGCTGGCCTCCAAGCTCGACCCGGCTGCCTCGGTGCCTCTCAAGCGGGTAGGCGACCATCAGGAACTCGCCAACCTGGCCGCCTATATGGTATCAGACTTCGCGGCATATATGAACGGCGAGGTAGTGACCCTCGACGGTGGGGAGTGGCTCAACGGCGCCGGTGAATTCAACAAGCTCGAAGCCATTCCGGCTCCTATGTGGGATGAAATTGAAAAGCAAATGCGCCGCTAAGCTACAGATGAGCAAAAAGTCTGCGAATGATTGTCGCATCTAGGCTCTGTGGACAGGAAGTGAAACAGGGTGCGTTTCGTGACTTTAGAGACTGTTTGAGGTAGTATGAACGGAGTAGAGGCGCAATATTTTGCGTCTCGTCGTTGCTGACGTTGCTTTTGCAAGCGCCAATCGTTCAACGACGAGACGCAAAATATTGCGCCTCTACACCACTGAAACGAAGCGCTTGCCATGTGGCAAGCGCTTCGTGTTTGTAAACCGGCTACACAATCCGTGAAATCAGCTATGCTTCTTGCTCATAGCTTGTAGCCTTTATAGTTCCTGGAAAACTCTTCTGAGGGAATAGGCTGATTGGCCACGATATTCGAGAACTCAAAGCGTTCAAAGAGCCCTTTGTCGTCCATCACCTCCACTATCAGGGGTAGAAACAGCTTCTGGTCTACGCACACGGTGGTGCGGCGGCCGTAGCCGTTGGGCACTTGCAGCGTTTTGCCGGCCGGCACGAGTGCCTCATACGATAACCCGTTGCGCTCTACGATGCGGAACTCGCCGCACCCGAATTTATTGGCAATCTGAGTCGTGGTTTCGGCTTTGGCAGGCGTGTAGGCTACGTAGTGGAACTGAGGGAAGCTGGACAGGAGCACGTAGCACGGCCGGCCCGCTACCAGCGTGTCACCAGTGTAGCGGAAGGAGCGCTCAAAGGCGCGGTCCTTCCGCTGGGCCGAGCCGCTAATAATATCGGCAATGCTGCCAAACCCGGCATCGAGCAGGCTGTGGTGCTGGTCGTGGCGCATAAGCGAGCCGTTGGGATCCAGGTTGAGCGTGACGTAGGGGAAACTGTTGGGGTATACCCAGGCATCACCGTCGTTTTGGCCCGTTACCCACAGCGCTTCAATACCTTTCTGGTTGCGTAGATACACCCGCAATGGGCTGCTGGCCAGCTTTAAATCGGAAACAGCCGCAACGTATTTACCATTGACTCGCTCGCGGGCCCGTACCGTGCAGCGCAGGGTTTTGAGGTTGTCGATGGCGGTGCTAAGGCGACTGAGCAACTGCTCTGTGGTAGGTTTATCGGCAGCGGCCGGAGCCGCGGCCATAGTGGTAAGCAAAAATGCAGCGGCCAGAGCAGCCAGCCGAATAGTACGTATCATGGGAAAACTAGGAGGCTAGGTAGGGATGTGTGCCCTTGATGCACAAATCGCGCCGAATAGCCTCGTTAATGAAGCCGTCAGTTGAGGCTGATGCGGGGAAAGCGAAACGTATGGCTATCAAAAACAAATAGCTCGTGTATCTCTATCTGCCAGAAATAAGGGTATAAAGGCAACTGCTCCAGCACGGCACGGGCCGCTGTGGCATCGCTGCTATTCACTGTAATCCAGCCCTGTCGGTAGTCGGCGCTAATGGCGTATGTCTCAAAGATGCTCTCGTCCAGCAGCTGACTTACGTGTGCGCGGTGGCTGGGAATCAGGGCCATAAAGTCCTCTGTGAAGCGTAGGGGCAGCGAAAGCGTAATCAGAAATTTGGGCATACGGGCAGACAGAAAAATACCTGCCGAATAAACGGGACTATTCCGGGAAAGTTGGCTTTTCGATAACGACTCGCAACTTTTTAGAGTGAATAGCAGAATAGCAGTGCATGCACTTCTCCATCATCACCCCAACCCGCAACCGTCGGCAGTACCTGCCCGAGGCTGTTGATAGCGTCCGCGCTACTGTATCGGCCCCCATCGATTTTTCCTACGAGCACCTTATTAATGAGCTGGCTTGCGAAGACGACACCGCGGCCTACCTTCAGGAGCTAGCGGCCCAGGATGGCCCACCGCTGCGCTATTGGCAGCAACCCGAAAAAATGCTGCCCGGCCCCGCCCGCAACCAAATCATCCGTGAGGCGCAGCCCGGCGGCTGGCTGGTGCCCCTCGACGACGACGATGTGATGCTGCAACGCAACCTCTACCACTACGCCGACCTCATCCAGCAGCACCCCGCGCAGCCGTGGTTTGTGGCCGACTTCCTGCGCATGGACGAGGAGCGGCGCTACATGCTGCGCGAGGACTACTATGCCTGGAAGTTCGACACGCCCACGGATATGCTGCGGGCTATTTTTCGGGCCGAAAACTTCATTCAGGGCAACGTATGCTACTCGCACGAGCTGTTCGATAAGGTAGGGGGCTACAGTGAGGAGCTACCCATGGCCGAGGATCTGGAGCTGTACGTACGCTTCCTGCTGGCCGGCCACCTACCCGTGATATCGCCCCACATCAGCCACCTGCACCGCTTCCACACCCAAAACTTCAGCGTGGGCGTGGATGCCGAGAAGCACGGCAACGACCTGCGCGTCATCTACGACCTGCACGCGGCGGAGCTGGGTAAGCTGGGCATCGAGAGGCCGTAGAACGTAAAACTATCTGTCATCCTGAATGTAGTGAAGGCTCTTCTCACGCGTAAACGAGTAATGCCGTTCACGCGTGAGAAGGGCCTTCACTGCGTTCAGAATGGCACGTCTTTATGGTTGCTTCACAATCACGCCACCCTTCATCACCAGCCGTACCTGCCGCAGTGCCGATACGTCGTGGGTAGGGTCGCCGGCTACGGCTACGAGGTCGGCGAGGAGGCCACTCTGGATGCGGCCGCGGTCGGAGAGGCCGAAGATGCGGGCGTTGCCGCTGGTGGCCTGGCGTAGCACAACGAGGGGCGTAAGGCCATAGTCCTGTACCAACAGCTTGGCTTCCCGCACGTTCTCGCCGTGCGGGAATACGCCCACATCACCCCCAAACGCCAGCATGACGCCGCTTTTCAAGGCGGCTTGCATGCTCTCGTGCTTTTGCTGCACGCGCTCGGGTAGGGCATCCTGACCCTTGCGCCAGCCTTGGTACTGCGCAATGGCGTCGCCGGCGGCTACGGTGGGGCAGAGGGCCACACCGCGCTGCTTCATTAGCCGGAAGACTTCCAGCGTGCCACCGTCGCCGTGTTCAATGGTTTGCACGCCGGCCAGCACGGCGCGGCGCATGCCCTCGGGGGTAGACGAATGCGCCACCACGGGCCGGCCGGCGGCGTTGGCCGTTTGCACAATCAGGTTCAGTTCTTCCTGCGAAAAGGTAGGCCGCGCCGGTTCACCTTTGCCCCAGCGGTAGTCGGCGTATACTTTGATGATATCGGCGCCGTGTCCGATTTGCTCGCGCACGGCCCGCACCACGCCCTCGGGGCCGTCGGCTTCCTGGGCACCCTGGGGCACCGTTACGTCGGTGGAGAGTTTGGGGCCGTAGCTGCCGGTAGCCACCAGCGCCCGGGTAGCTATCAGCAAGCGCGGGCCAGGAATAATGCCTTGCTCAATTGCCTGTTTGATGCCCACATCGGCGTAGTCGGCACCTTCCGTACCCAAGTCGCGGGCGGTGGTGAAGCCAGCCAGCAGCGTGCGTTGGGCATGAACGGTAGCCCGCGCTACCCGCAGCGCCACCGGCTCCAGCAGCACTTGGTCGTTCCACGGCGTTTCGTTGTAGGGATGCAGCAGCAGGTGCGAGTGGCCTTCTATCAGGCCGGGTAGGAGCGTGAGGCCCGGCAGCTCCAGGATGCGGGTGCCGGTAGGGGTAGGCAGGTTGGTACCGGCCGCTGTAATCCGGTCGCCTTCCACCAGCACCTGCCAGCCGGGATGCAGCGTTTCGCCATCAAAGACGGCGGCAGGACGCAGCAGGGTAGGGGTAGGCGCGGTCTGAGCCAATAGCGGCTGTGCCCTACCTAGCAGAACGCTACATAGGAAAAGCCAACGGTACACGTGATTACGAAAAAGTGAGAGCATAAAGCGTAGAAATATTCCTCGTTAATAAACACAAAAAAGAGGCGTCAGCTGCTGCTGACGCCTCTTTTTTGCTTGCTCGCAATATGTACATTGCTACGCTTTCTGCCTGGCTTTAGCCTTCTTTACCTTCGCTTCCTTCGCCGGTTTGCTTTCGGCTTCCGGCTTGCCTACCAGCGTCATTTCCTGAATGAGGCGCGTAGCGCCGGCGTATTTATCCACCACAAACAGCATGTAGCGCACGTCGAGGGAGATGTTGCGCACCTGGTCGGGGTCAAACATGATATCGGACATGGTGCCCTCCCAGTTACGGTCGAAGTTGGTCCCAATCAGCTCGCCGCGGCCGTTAATGACGGGCGAGCCGGAGTTGCCGCCGGTGGTGTGGTTGGTGGCAATAAATGCCACTGGTACCGTGCCGTCCACAGCGTATTGCCCATAGTCTTTCTTCTGGTACAACTCCACGAGGCGAGCCGGCACCTGAAAATCAGGATTCGTGGGGTCGGCCTTTTCCATGATGCCGTCGAGGGTAGTGTAGTACGCGTACTGCAGTCCGTCGCGGGGCTCGTAGCCGGCTACCTGGCCGTAGGCTACGCGCAGGGTAGAGTTGGCATCGGGGTAGAACGTTTTGTCGGTCTGCATCTGGCGCAGGCCAGCGATATAGGTGCGCGAGAGCAGCGTAATGTTGTCGTTGGCAATCTGATAGGGCGGCAGAATGTTGGCCCGGTAGTTCGTCACAATGGCGCTGGCCAGTTGGTAAGCCGGGTCGTTGGTGAGGGCCGCCACGTTGCCTTTGGCTACCTCATCCAGCACGGCGGTAGCGCTTTCGGGCGTCGTTAGCTTTGACTTGGCATAGAGCTGCTCGGTGTAAGTGGTCCAGTCAATGCTTGGGGAAATGTTTCGCTGAGCTTCAGCAAAAGCGGAAGAAGAGGTTGGTGGCAGGACATTCCATTTGCCTTTGCCAGGGTACTGCTTCCGCAAGGCCTGCACATAATCAGGCAGCAGGGTAGGCGGGGTGTTCTCCGCGTACATCGCCAGCAACGCCGCTGCTACCTTCTGATCGGTAGGCTTATTGTAATTTTTGAAAAAACCATTTATGCCGGTCTTTGCTTTCTGCGCGGCGGCAGTGCGGTCGGCGGCGCTTTTGATATCGGCTAGAGGTAAAAGGCTGGTAGCATACTGCACCAGCTCTACGCCCAGCGCGGCTTCCGTCACGTAGTCGCGGGCCAGCGACACGTCGCGCTCGGCGCGGTAGTTTTTCTCGAACTCGGGTAGCAAACCGGCGTAGGTGGCGCGGCGGGCAGCATCGCCCTGGTTGGCCCACTGCTGAAAGCGGGTTTCCTGCTCCCGTTTGCGCGTCACGGCGTCGAGGCGCTTGAGGCCGCGCATTTCGCCCTGCCACTTCTTCCAGTAGTTGGCCAGCGAGGCATATTTGGCAGCGTACTGAATCCGTACTTTATCCGAAGCCTTCATGTCGGCGTCCAGGATTTGCAGCTTGGTATCGCGCACTTTCACTTTGGCCGGGTCTGAGAGGGAATAGACTTCGTCTACTCCCCACGAGGTCAGATACTCGCTGGTGCGGCCGGGAAAGCCAAATATCAGCGTGAAGTCGCCGGGCTTGATGCCGCCGAGCGAGATGGGCAGGTGATGGCGGGGCGTGAAGGGCTTGTTCTGGGGCGAGTAGGGCGCGGGCTTGTTGTCGGGGCCGGCATAGATGCGGAACAGGGAAAAGTCGCCGGTGTGGCGGGGCCACATCCAGTTGTCGGTGTCGCCGCCAAACTTGCCGATGCTGCTCGGCGGAGCACCTACCAAGCGCACGTCCTCAAACACTTCGGTCACAAACAGATAATACTCGTTGCCGCCAAACATGGGCCGCACAAAGGCGCGGTAGTGCGTGCCCTGCACGGCTGCCTGCGCCACCTGCTGGCTGTGCTGCTGCACCAGCCGCTCGCGGGCATCTTCCGAAATGCCGGTGGCGGGTACGTCTTGCAAAACTTGTTTACTCACGTCCTCCATCCGTACGATGAAGGTAGCCGTGAGGCCCTGGTTGGGCAGCTCCTCGGCGGGCGACATGGCCCAATAGCCGTTGGTGAGGTAGTCTTTTTCCACCGACGAGTGGCTCTGAATGGATCCGTAGCCGCAGTGGTGGTTGGTGAGTAGCAGGCCCTGATCGGAGATAATTTCGCCGGTGCAACCGCCGCCGAACTGCACCACGGCGTCTTTGAGGCTGCCTTTGTTGACGCTATAAATGTCTTCGGCCGTTAGTTTGAGGCCTTTTTTCTGCATATCAGCCTCGTTGAGCTGCTTCAGTAGCAGGGGGAGCCACATGCCTTCATCGGCACGGGCAGTGGGTAGGAAGGAAAGGAGCGTAAGGGCCAGCAACGCCAGCCGATTGGGAATGGGCATGAACAGAAATTGGGTGAACGAAAGTCCAAAATACAGCTTTTTGACCGCACGATTGGTCATTTGATCAGATAAAACCGCATCCAAATACCACCAAAAGAGTGGCTGTCACGTAGTAAATAGCTCACGTATCCTTCTTATTGTATGTTTTTTAGCAGCTGGGCCAGTATTGGCCGCACGGCACTTATGGCCGTAGTCGTATACATTGCCATCATCATTCTGATTCGCTTGGCAGGCAAGCGTACCCTAGCCAAAATGAATGCCTTCGACCTGGTAGTAACGGTAGCGTTGGGCTCCAGTCTGGCCACTGTGGCGCTATCTGAAAGCACCAAGCTGGTAGAAGGTATACTGGGTATTGCCGTGCTACTGGGGCTGCAATATGTAGTGGCGTGGCTGTCAATTCGCTCCAAAACGGTGCGCCAGCTAGTGAAAGCCGAACCGCAACTGCTGCTGCACAACGGGCAATTTTTGGACGAAGCTCTGCGAAAAGAGCGCGTAACGCATGATGAGTTGCGCGCGGCCGTGCGGCAGCAAGGAGTGCTCACGCTAGACCAGGTAGCGGCCGTGGTACTCGAAACTGATGGTAGCATCAGCGTTATCAAGCGTTCCGATCAGGTCCAATCTGAGGAGGTACAAGCAGCGTCCACCCTGGAGGACGTGCACGGGATGCAGGGAAAAGCATAGAAAAGCGCCTGTTCGTCTGAGCACGGCTCAGGCAAACAGGCGCTTTTAAGATTTCTGAAGACTTCTACGAGTGACCTAGCTCAGCTACAGCGGGCAAATCCTTGTTGGGGCGAGCAGGCTCGTGGGCGTCTTGCGTTACGTTGGCCGAAGTTTCTTCCCAGGTTTTGAATTGTTCCAGCTCTACCCGGAAGCGGTCCATAAACCAGGTAATCAATGCGGCATCATCCAGAAAACCCAGAATAGGAATAGCGTCGGGCACCAGGTCAATCGGCGACAATACGTAGAGCAGTACCGCCAACCCCGACACGATGGTGGTTTTGGAAATTTCGCGGTAGGAGCCGTTGATGAAGGATGTAACCAGCCGAATCAGCAGGCGGCCCACGTCGATTACCTGTTGGATAGGACCTTTCTTGCTGTCCTGGTCGTCCAGCTTCTGCGCTACGTCGTGTAGGGCGGTAGCCACCAGGAAGGGCTTGCCCAGTATCTTGGTGGCGCGGCCCATGAAAGTGGAGAATATGGCGTTTTTGGCGATGTCGAAGCCTTTTTGGGTAAGGGAAGCCATTCGGAAAAGAGGAAATAAAAGTGAGGTACGAGATGGTGTACGTAGCCCTTCCGTTCGCCGTTGTATTGGATGCAGACTACAAAAAAGCCCGCCGATTTCGGCGGGCTTTTTTGTGGCAGTAGCATGGCAGCGTTACTGCTTGATAAAGCGCTTCATGTATGACTGTGTGCCGCCAGTTACTTGCAGCAGGTACATCCCCGCTTTCAGCTGGCCCAGGCCTTGGTTCAGCTGCTGGTTTAGCTGCTCCAGCGAGCCAGTAGCCTCGGCCACTTGGCGGCCGTCCACGGCTACTACCCGTAGGTGCAGCGTTTTGGTCGTTTGCTGAGGTAGGCTCAGGCGTACGGTGTTGGTCACCGGGTTCGGATACACATCAAACTGACTGTTGGCTATAGCTTGCTTGGTAGGCAGCGTGGCCTGCGCGAAGCTAAAGCGCGTGAGCACGGGGTAGTGGTCGCTGGTCGTATTACCGAAGTCGGCAACTTGGTCGGCTACATCGGTCCGGATCTGCACGGAGTTCGACACGTAGTACGCGGCCATCTCATTGGACACAATTACGTTGTCAATCACCGAGCTGTAGTCCACCGTCGAGCGTTGGCCGGCTACGGCCAGGGGTAGGGTGAGAGCCTGGTAGTTAGTGGCGTCGTTGAGGAACACGCTGTACGAGGAAGCCGTGGTGGGCGTGCCCGTAGCAATGGTACGGTAGAGGTCGTCGTTGTAGTCGCCCAAAAGCACCACGTTGGCCGTAGCGTAGTTGGCATCCAACTCAGCCTTGAGGCCGGTGGCACCGCCCACCCGGCGGTTATACGACTCCAGGGAGCCGGCCGCGTCGCTCTCGTTGGCCTTGGCATGAATTACTATGAAGGTAACCGGCTTGGTCTGGCCGTTTATGGTCACGTTGGCCGTCATCTGGTAGGGGAATCGGCCCGATGCCCAGTAGTTGTACTGGTCGCAGGAAGTGCACTGCAAGGGGTTCGAGAAGGTAGGGTTTGCCACCACGCTAGTGCGGTATACGAAGGCCAGCTTCTGCGCGGTGCCGAAGGCCGTACCGCTCACGTACTCCGATACCTTGTAGCGGTAGCCGCCCGGCATCTGCCGCACCACGGTGCCCAGGCGCACAGTGTCCACAATCTCAGCCAGTGCAATCACGTCGGCGTTCAGGGAAGTGAGGGTAGCCAGGGCGTTGGCCTGCTGCAAATTATCATCCGACGGATTTTGGGCCGACGAGCCAAACCACTCGATATTCCAGTTCACCACATCCAGCGTCACATCGGGGTCTACGCTGTTGCCGTAGAGCATAACCGTGCGGGCATCGGCGCCGGACGTCGTCACGCTCAGCGGGGTGCTGTAGCTGGCCGCGGCCTGAGTAGGTGCAAAGCGCACCGTAACAGCGGCCGTATTGGCCTCGGCGGCCGTGTACGAAACCGTGTTGCTGAACGCTGTGCCGTCCTTGGAAACCTGGAAAACCGGACTCTGCGACGTAACCGTAACCGGCCCCGTCAGGTTGCGGGCCGAAAGCGCGAAGGTGCGCGTGGCGGCGGTAGCGGCGCCTACCGTCTGGTAGCCAAAGTCCAGGCGGGTAACCGACGGCGACAGCAGCACCTGCGCCGGGGTAGCCGAGTTTTGCAGGCGAATGTCATCCAGGGTCCAGCGGGCGGCGGCGCTAGTGGTGCTGGTATACACGAAGGCCACGTGCACGTTGCTGCCTTTGTAAGCCGAGAGGTCGATATTGTCGGTTAGCGTCCAGGCATCGGCAGAAGCGAAAGGTACGGGTAGGGTAGTCCAGGTGACGCCAGCGGCGCTGGGAGAACCGGTGCCCGAATAGTTAGTGGAAACACGCAGCGACAGGCCCGGGCCGGTGAAAGCCGCCCGGCTCCAGAACGAAAACAGCGGGTTTTGGAAGGTGTTCAGGTCGAAAGTCGGCGAGATAAACCAGTCCTCATTCTCCCGGCTGCTCCCCGAGTAGCCGTTGATCTGCACCCCGTTCGGCGCCGAGGCCGAGCCCGTGGCATCCGTGGCGTCGCGGCCGAAGGTGGTGCAGCCCCATATCTGGTCGCCGGTCACGCTGAACTGTATCCAGCCGTCAAACGAGGTAGAAGAGGCCGGGCACTGGTCGAAGGAAAACAGGTTGTTGTTGGGGTCGACGCCCGTGCCGGTTACCGCCACAGTTTGGTCGGTGGCGCCGGGCGAAGTGTTTGTAATCGTGCCCGACACGTAGCCGGCCGTGGTCGGCGCAAAGCGCACGTACACCGTTTGAGCCGTGGCCAACTCGGCGGCCGTGTAGCTCAGGGTAGGGCCAAACGTGCCGGTGGCCGTTTTGGAAACGCTGAAACCAGTAGGAGCTGTCACGGTAGTAGGGCCCGTGAGGTTGGTGCCCGTGAGCGTATAGCCAATAACGGTTGAGGTAGCGGCAAGGTTAATGCGCCCAAAGCCCAGGCCATTCGGCAAGACCGTCAGGGTAGGCGCGTTAGGTGCCGTCGTGTTCCAGGTCAGCGCGAAATCGTCGATGGCCGAGGAGGCACGGGTACCACTACCACTGCTTCCATCTGGCGCTACAATCCGAATCCAGACAACATCGTTAATATTATCGAGCTGATTACCAAAGTCAACGGCGACGGGTGTATTGCTAAAGGTGCTATTTCCGGTGGTGAACGTAGCCCCTACCGGCGTGAAGGCTGTAGGGGTGGCTCCCGTAGCATAGTCTACTCGCCAGGTAGTGGTACGGGTAGAGGTAGCGTCCAGCGACTGCAACAGGAAATTCAGCTTGAAGCCTGTCCGGGCACTGGTATTGGTCAGTTGGAAAACAAAGGCTGGGCCGGCATTTGCGCTGCCATCCGCAAACGTACCAGTCTGTCGTACACCGAGCGCCCGGTTGGTGGCAGCGTTCTGCGTTGCAGACTCGGCGGCAGAAGTCAAGCCCGTGGCCGAAGCGAAGTTTTTAAAGGCTCCGCTGGTATTGTTCCACAGTGTAGGGTCAGTAGTGAGGGTAGCCGCGCTGCCCAAAGCACCAGTTTTAGCAGCTGTGCGTATGCTGAAACCTGCTGGCAGCCCAGTGCTGAGCTGATCGAAATTCTCCGTGTATGAATTGCCGCTCAACGTTATTTGAGCCGATGCGCTTTGTATACCACACAGCATCGCAAAGGCCGTAACAGCGCTTCGTATCGTAAGTAAAGAGTGTTTCATAGGAAAGAAAGTTGGTTGCAAACTAGACACGTAAAAGTACCTGTGAGTGTTAGGGTAATATGTTAAGATAATGTTATTAAGTAGGAAAATACCATTCGAATAGTTGATATAAAATACTAAGTAGTTGATTGTCAATATACACAAAAACGCCGCTCCCGGATAGGAGCGGCGTTGCCAAGCTGTTGAATGGCACGAAAACTTACTGCTCAAACAAACCCACCGTGCCGCCTACCCAATCCTTGTTCTTGTTGAAATCGACGCCAATCATGGCGCCACGACTGAGGCGGGCCAAGTCGGTGAGCAGGACGGGGCGAGGCGCGTTTTCAGGCCAGATATACAGCAAGCGGATTTCACACTTCACTAGCTCTCCGTCGGCGGCCAGCACCACGGGCTCGTAGGCTACTTTGCGTTGCAGCAGGTAGTTGTGCTTGTCCTCGATGGCATCTAGCTCGGCGGGCGTCACGTCCAGCTTCACGCCAGCTCCAGCAAACGAAAACAAGGGCTTGAGCACGTAGTTTTCCAGGTCGGCGGGGTAGGAGGTTAGCTCGTGCAGGTAGTGGCTGGGTGGCACAAAGGGGCTGTGCAGCAGCGGCAGCGTGTACTTGCTGATGCGGAAAAACCAGTTGGGGTGCCCTACCCAGGTCACGTCCACATCTTCGTCGGTAAGGCGAAAGTCCAGCTTGAGGTCGGGGTAGCGCAGCAACTCGTCGAAAATCAGG